>Ga0179593_1699741_pt1 | contig 15264 bp, 17 predicted proteins | sample CZODoug2_1_08_16_FD_185931 | JGI IMG/M metagenome (GOLD analysis project Ga0179593, IMG submission 185931) | Vadose zone soil fungal communities from Angelo Coast Range Reserve, California, USA - CZODoug2_1_08_16fungal (PacBio error correction) | ecosystem: Environmental > Terrestrial > Soil >... | reverse complement strand
GACAGTCTAATTGCATCATGCATTCTCAAACAATCGAGCGGGTCGACCTCTTTTTGGGCCGGGCTCGGGGGTTTTCCAAAACCTCTCCGTCCCCCTCCATCGTTCTTCTCGCAAAGATGGCGAGCGCAGAATGATTCTTTCCCCCCTCTCAAAAGAGGATACGGACCAAGTCTCCGAAGGTTTCCCGTCGCTTTCCCCCCGTTAGTTTCCCCTGCGACACTTGAAGTTCATTTTCGTGGTGCCGGCCGAGGGCCACCATCTTGAGCTCCTATCCTTCCGCATGGTTCTGGCCTTTTGACAACTCTTCCAGTTAAGTCTTCCTCAATTTTCTTCTTGCGCGGCCTGATCTCTTCATTAAGCGAGTTAGACGTAACCTCCCTATCCGTAGCGTCTCGTTCCCCGAGGGTTTCTCGATTTTCCGATATCCCTCTGATGATAACCCGCCCCAGAAAGAGTTACACCCCCCCTTTTTTTCAAGGCAGGACCCTAGCCCTGCTTTCTGATTCCCTTCCTTAATGTTTGTCAAGTGAATCCTCTCGCCCGCCTCTTCAGCTCTGTCCCCAATCCGCTCTCCGCAACCCGCGCCTTCTGAATCCTGGCGATCTCAAAATGGGTCCTTCCAGTTCCTTTTTTCTATCTGATTCGATATCCCCTCCCAAATAACAAAGCGATTGCGCCCCAGGCCCTCCCAATTTGGCGAGTACCTGCCATGGGTTTTCCTTTTTCTCCATCATTAGTCCAACCACTCCCCCCCTCCACCCCCAACGGCAATTAGCAGAAACGGCCCGCGGCATTTTTTCTTACGGCGATTTCGTGTTTTCCCCGTTACCTTTTCAATCCGACCAGTGCGTCCTCAGCATGGATTCCTCGTCCACCGCACTTCTCCTTATTTTTTCTCGAACCTAACGAAACGCTTTTGAATTTGGACCTCATCGCTGAATGCCCTTGCACTCGCACCATGAGAGTCTTAATGAATGGCCGTTACAAGCGATCGTCCCCTGTCTGCATCCTTCTCTCGGCATTATCAAGATTCTTCTTTTATAGAGTATTTCCCCGATGGACAATTGACTCCTCTATGCATTTCCGCTCAAGAAGAGGAGAAGGATTGTGTCTCCTCTCCCCGGAGAAAGCTCGAGGATGTCGTTCTTTGCTTTTTAAAATTGAGGGTCGTGCTGTTCTTCTCTTCCCCCTCTAATCCTACGAAGGCTTTACCCCCCGCACGTTCTTTTCCACTCCCCGGCGTTCTCCGTCGAGACGAGGATCTTCCCTCTTGGGCGAGGGCGTTACCTCCCCCCCCTCGTGGCCAAGTTTTATATAAGACCCAACAGTGTTGTCCTCTTCTTTTCCTGACAGTTGGAGGTTCCATCTATGTGGAGGCGTCTTACCTTTCTTTTTTGAGATCTTCCCCCCATATTAAGCTAATAGATTTTTTTCCCCTTCCGTCATAGAAATCGGCGAAGGAGAAACTTCCCCCCCTGTAACCTCTGAGCGAGAGTTGTACTTTCTTACGATGTTTCTTTGTTCTTTATTTTCCCCCTCCGCAACATATTTTTCCTTGGGAATCTTACGAAAGCAATCGCACAGGGGAGGAGGCCTCATGCGCGCTTCAGAATGGTTCTTCTTTTTCATTCCCCCCGAGACGCGGACCATCTCGAGTATCTACCTTGCGTCGATCGCCTTTTTTCTAGTTGTGTCATCGCTTCAACCAGCTCATGCAGGGCCAAATGATGGCTCGCTTTTTCCTCGCGGTGACGACTTGTACCCTCTTAGCTCTCTGAACCTACACCCCCGTTGATGTTTTCCCTTCCCTTTCTCGGCTGACGGCACCCCATATCTTGAAAATTTCCCATCGTTCTCGTTCTAAGGCTTTTTGGCTCAACCCTCTGAATTGTTTTCACGGGCTCCCCCTACCCCCAAGCCGTTTTTTCCCTTCCCCTTCAATGCTATGTCAAATTGAGGGGAAGGTTCCTTTTCAACGCGACCCCCCGTCGCCGTTCTCTTCCCGTCCCTCGTATTGAGGGAGTCTTACTCAGGAAGTTCTCGATCCGAAGCGCCCACGAGAACTTCCTTTTCCCACATTTGCTTTTTTTTTTTTTTCCCTTGGTGATCCCCTCCGCTTGAGCCCCCACTTTTTTCCTTTTTAAATCTTTAGCATCTTCCTTCCCCGGCCAGCATACTTCGCTTCAATAGAAGAGTCGAGCCGTTGTAAATGATTCTGTTCTCTGTCCCTCCCTCCCTCCCCCTTCCTAGTGATTCCTCCTGGCCCCCTCTCCCCTTCTGCCGGCAGTCTCGGTCCAGTTTTAACCTCTTCTTTTTCCTCCTCTTCTTATGAACCTTCCCTCCCCCATCCGGCGCTTGGATTTCTTTTTTTCCGCCCTGCTACTTTGGTCCCTTCCCCTCTCCCCTGATGAATGTCAGCTGGACCCTCCATTTCGAAGTTTCTTCCTTGTTGCTGAAAAGATATGACTAGACCCCCCCCCTCCCCCCCCCTTTTTCCAGCTTGCTTGGGCTCCTGAGTGTTCTTTCGAGCTCATCGCCCCCAGTGGTTTGATCCTCCTCGTTCTGGAAGTTTCCCCTCTTTTAGACTAGCTGGTGATTTTCTACCCTTCGCAAGTTTCTTCTACTCCATCCTCCGTTTTTTTTCCTTTCAACGGTAGACGGAGCCCCCGTAGTGAACGGCCAGTCTGCATAAGTCTTTTCCGTAACATCTGTCCCAGATTTCGTCCGAAGCTTAAAGTATAACATAATTTGCAAAATTTTCCTAAGTCCTTTTCCCCCCTAGGAAGGTTTCTTCTTTGATGGTCAATGGCACAAACTATGAATTGTACTCCTTTACGTTTCTTTCCTCATTCTTCCCCCTAGAGCGAACCAAAGGTCGTCTTCTCTTGATTTGGCATCTTCCCCAGACTGCAGGCCCCCAGAAGACCCCCTCTCGGTTACGTAATAGAGCGCTTTCACCCTCTAGAAATTTCTTGATTTTTCGCACCGCTCTCTTGGTTGCACCTCCCCCCCCGGATCTTCTCTAATCCGGACGGCCTTTGATTTCACCTTCTTTTTGACCCTGTTTGTTCCTCCTCTCCTTCTTCACCACTGTTTTTGAGATTGAAGAAGTTTTATTCCCCCCTCTTCGGATTTGATTTCCTCTGTAGGGACCATCTTGGAAGTGCCGACACTATCCCTCCTCGAAGGCCTTTTCATTTTTTCCCCCCATCCGTGATCCTTTTTTTTTTTAAGGTTCGTGATGGTCTGATCCGGTTTTCCGCCCATCACGAACCTATCACGCACCCCCCCTTTCTTTATCTTTCTTTCCCAAATTTTTTCTTATGCCCCGATTTCCCTGTAAAGAGAGATGGTGACTTGAACCATGCCATCAAAGCCTTTTTTTTACCTTCTCGATTGTGCGCCGACCCCTCCCCCCCCCCTCCTCCCCCCCCATATGATTTAGGAAAAGACCTCAAAGACTTTGGAGAGCGAATTTCTTCAAGCGCATGAGTTTTGTTTTGCAGCGCTGAGATTGTCAACACCACAAACCGGGCCGACTTTCCCCAGCTCCGGTAAGCCATCCTTATAGATCAGTAAGTCCCTTCTGTTTCAGCCCCCTAAATTGCAACCTTTCCCCAGTCCATGCCCGGCGCCCCTGGATCTCTTACCCGTCTCTTTTTTCTTAGTAGTTCCAACCAAAATTGTCACCATAGAAATATATACCCTTACAGCGGAGAACCCCCTCCTGATACCCCATTTCATGGGGTCTTTTATTCTAGCTCCCTAGACCGAAAATAGTCGTCTTTCGTTCATCAATTGAACATTCGTAATGTGTAGATTTTTTAGTCTCTTGACCGTGACTTCTTTTACTCTGAGACCCTCAATCCTTTCGACACAGCTAAGATCTGACAGTTGTCATCCCCGAATAGCTCCATGTTCCTAATTTCCCCTCTTTTTCCGCTCTTTTTGTTCGATTCCCCCCTCTCGACACCAGGAGCTGAATATAATAGTAATAGACTTCCGAAAGCATGGTGTAGGCCAAAGGGTTGCTCAGGTAGATCTTTATAGAACCCCCCAGGGACAGTCCTCGCCCCTAGGTCCATCTTTCATTACGGGCAAGGCACGCCCGCTCCCCCCGGCTTTTTTTACTTTGTTGATCCTCGCGACTTATGGAAATACTTGTTAAATGAGTCGAGATTCCCTCGGCTAAAACGTGCACAATACTCCCCCGTTCCCTCATCTCCCGTCTCAATGTTCGTTGAAGTTCCCCTTCATCGATGATATAACCGCCATTAATTGACACCGTCCATTTGTTGGTCTTATCTACCCTGAATTATTCTTTCCCATGTAATTTTTTAACTGCCCACCCCTATCTTATTTGGTATATTCCCCTAGACTATCTTTATTTGGTCCTCCCCCAATTTCATGGGTGTAAGACTGTCGAGACGATTTTTGTCTAACCATTATCAATTAGCTTTCACGAAGTCCCCCCTCATTGGAGTTTCTTCCCCTTGTTTTTGGTACTAGGCAGGCCCCCGCAATTGTGTCTTCGGTAAGTCCTTGCGAGCTGTTGTGGCATCACCCGAGTGGTGTTTCGATCCCCCGTTTGGCAGTCAGTCCCTTGCATGCCATCCTCAGATATAAAACCCTACTCCGGGATCGCCAATTTTGTTCGTAGACCGGACGTGCCTTCTTCTTTTTCCCTTTGATCCCCCGTCCAAGGAGGAGAATGCACGGAGCCGCTCCGATTTTTCAACTTTCTTCACCTTGATTGCACGCTTCAAGGTACTTTCTTATCCAAGTTTAGGAAGTATCCCGGTGGTACCTTCTTTCTTGAGAAGGACCACTTCCCCGTCTGGTGTTTTGAATCCGTCGGGGTTTTATGACATTATGAATCTTATCGCACTCCCCCTCGCTTTCCATTCCCCCCTTCCCTCCCGATCTTGGCCCTCCAGAAACCGTGGCTGTTGCCATAATAGAGATTGAAGGTACTTCTTCTTCATTCAGGTCTTCCTTTAGGAAGGAAGCGCCTTTAGGAACTTTCTTCCCACCTCTGGTCTTTAAACTCTTGCAGCCTCGGAACCCCGAAATAGCCGCTGTATGAAATTTTCCAATCCCCTTCTGTCGCAGATAGGAGGCATCTTTTCCCCCTTCAGGTTCGAGATCTGGCACCTCTTTTTGCTATATGGTTAAATAATGTCGTCTTTTCTACTAGTTTTGAGATTTCAGATGCGGTCCCTGGAAACCCCCCCCTTCATTTTTGATCCGTTGTTGGTCCAGTATTCCCTCGAAATTGGTGGCCGGCAGGACAGATCGGTGAACCCTTTCAATCCGCTCTTTCCCCTCCTCCGTTGTTTTTTTTTTCTCTGACAACCTCACCTGCCCCTTCACTTTAGAGTTTTTTTCCTCCCCTCACGAAGGCCCGGGCTCTATGCTAAGGACAACACTTCAGCAGCAGAATCCCAACTAGTTCCCTTTCTTCCCATTTCCCTCCGATCTTCCCCTCCCCTACTGCCTTTTTAAGACCCGTATAGGTCCTCCCTATTATCCGCGCGTCACAAGAGCCCTAGAATGGGTCAAACGCCTGACTCCGATCTTCTCATGTCTGGAATTTGTTTCATTTCGAAGCGTATTTCCCTCTAAGGTCGAAGTTCCCTCCGAATGGATGAGGAGAAAAGTAAGAAGGACGTTCCTTATGCACTCCGCTTTCCATACAATGGGAACTGCCCTCGCAGAGATCACAAACATCCTCCCCCCTTTTTCCACGATCGAGAGGCCAAGTTCTCCATAAGATCCTCCTGAGGGCCCCTTTTTTAGAGTTTTAGTCCACCCCCCCTCATTATAGTTCCCCCTCCTTGGCGAAAGGCAAGATTTTTAATTATCAATAGAGGACCCATGTCAGGTCGCCCCTAACATCTTATTCTTTCTTGGGTTTAACCTCCCATTTTGGATCTGTCTAGTTGGTATTTTTCCCCCCATAAGTGCTCTGTAAGGTCAATAACTGGAGCAGTTGACTCCTTCCCCCAAAGCCACGAGTTTCCTGGAATCACCTTTAGATTTCCCTTCCCCCGGGAGAGACAGGAGGCTTGGGACATCGTGGATTATATTAACTTCTTTCATAACCCCAACCCACCCGCTGGACGCGCACTGAAGTTATTGCCTTTTATTTCGCTACATTTTTGCCTTCGACTCAGGAACCAAGGCACGCGAGCCTGCCGATAATCTACTTTTTCCGCCATTTCGTTTTCTTTCTCCACCAATCCTCTCTCAGTATCAGAGGATCCTTTTCCAGGATTCCAATTCCTTATTTGGCAAAGCTTTTTCCTCCCCTCGGCTTTCCCTTGGAGACAACCCCCTCTTGCCCTGAACACATTGGAACATGATAATAGACTCAATGCACGCCTCTGTGCAACTTATCTCCCATGTCCCTTCTCGGTGTTTTATCCCTCCGCGGACCGTTGCCACAAGTTGAGACAATCTGCCAAATTCTCATCGGGTCCTACTACTTTCAGACTCCCCCCTGCACGACGCGCCGATGCCAAGACGGATGCATCAAGACCTCTTTGGCATTGTGCTATCTTTATCCCCCCCCTTAACTCTGATTGCTTGCCCTTTTGAAAGGTAGCCAGAGGTCTCTCGTGCATGGACCCCCTTCGCCCCCCTCTCGACTCGCAAGCTCCCCAATCAATTGCTCCATGAGGCGGCTCCTTCTCGAGGAAGAGGATCTAAGGGTTGGGAGAGGACTGAAGTGAATCCCTTTGTGGGGGTTTCTTTCTCTCGGGTTTAGCCACATGCTTACGCTATTCGTTTTAACGTTCATCGTCTTCCCTTTAATCTTTCCTGCTTTCATGCTTGCCAGCATAAGGACCCATACCAGTAAGGGTCCGGACTGATGCTCGGACCCCTTTCCCATTACTTTCCTCCTTTCACGTTTAGAGTAGTTTTCCCCCCACGCTTGAGATATTCTTGAAGGCCACCAGACCCCATCCGGTTCTTTGGTTTATACCTTTTTCTATTTTGGGAAATTATCGACCAAACCCTCACTCTTACTTTGGTCATTATCTCCCCTCTTCTGGATTTTCGCATTTTTCCTGGAGCGGCCCCCGCACGGGCCGGAGGGGTGGATCTTGAGGTCCGCCTACCTTTTTTTTTAAGCCCCCTCTCGCTGGTTTTATCGGCCGGAAGGTTGGGCCCCTCTTTAACGCGGCCACCCCCGATTTCGCTGGCACATTCTGTTTCCCTTTTTTTTGACTGTTTCCCTTTCTACGACCTTTTCCGTCCTCCAATTTTTTTTTTCTTTTGTCTTGGTCTTGCTATTTCTTTCAACAGACATAGAAACACGTTGAATTGACGTGGCGCATTTTTTTTTCATTGGATGCCTCCCGCTGCCTTTCTAAGCGGGTCAATTCAAGATTATCTTCCATGCCTTTACTGAGGGAACACGAATCCCCCCAACGATAATCCTTTGTTTTTCTTTTCCTGAAAACATCGTCACGGACTTTCCTGGGAACTTCTGACCCCTTTTCCGATTCCTCCCTCACGCATGGTAGACTACCCGATCACGACAGCGAGTTAATTCTATGTAAGGCCCTGCTTTGATCCGCGCAATTTCCCCCCTTGCTCTATCACATCTTCTCCCCCCCCGGACGGCTGGTCCCACTGGCGGGCTTTAGCGACTTTGAATCGGAGAGCTTGAGTAGATACCTCTACTTTATCTCCCCCCGCCCCCCAGCTCCCCACTTTTTTCGCCAACGTCATAGGCCAAGGAGAGATCGTGACGCGTCATATGAAGCTCCGCGGCTGGCTTTTTTCTATGCCTCCTGAGCCCTTCTCTCTTCTTCCTATGTTCACTAGGAAGGCCGCGCCCGGTTGACGCTCAAATGTCGTGTTCCGTCCCCTAGAGACTGTCCCGCTCCTCTTTACCCCCTAGAACTTCCCCAAGATGCCTAGGTGCCACGCTATATCCAGCCGGTCCCACAGACCCGCATAGGCTTCTTGGATTTTCTCCTTGAGGCGAATTCTCGTTAACCAGGTGGGATGAAGCGATCCTTTCCGGTCCCCTTCTTGGACCCCCTTGACCTTGCCCTCTCTCTCTTGACCCCCAAACTGTGGGTGAGAGAGATTTTTTTCACGTATCCCCACTCTCGCTCTGTATCTTCCGATCTTCCTAGCCGGTACAGATTTGCGGGAAAACTTCGGAAACTTTTCTCACCCAGTTTTTTCCCATAGATCATAACGACGCGATACGGGAAGACTTTTTTAAGTCCCCCTTTTTTTCCAGTATGAGAATTCGTAATTTCCCCACCTCCGAATAGTATTGAGTTCGATTTTTAGTCCCCCTTTTTCCTGTTAGTCACTCCCCTTGACGGTGACTGAGACCCCCCCCCCCCTGAGGGAGAGCAACGTTAGGAGGAACTTTCTGCGCCGGATTTTATGGTTTCATGAAGAAGAGAAAGAACCCCGTGCCTACCCTCTGACCTTCTCGCTTCTAATCAAAGATATAGCCTTTGTGCCCCCTATTTTTTAGCATGACTCCCCCGCGCCCTCAGCTTTCAATCTTCCCCGGCTTTAATGAGATTTTCGAAGCGGATCGGGTCCCCTGTTGCCGCGCCAGGATTTTCCTCTATCTCTTTTCCTACCGCCCTTGCCCCCTGGATCAGAATCACCAATGTGCTATGATTGCCGACTCGCTTCGCCTCTTAGCCCCCTTCCCCCCGTCCCCTACCTCTCGTTTGGCCTGAAACCCGTGAACCCGACGATCTTCGGCCCCCTACTTTCCATCGCTAGTCCTCCTTGCATTGGAAGGGAAAAGCTGCCACAGGCTTTCTTTTTGGTTTATTTTTTATTGCCCCCCCCCCCCATGCTTTGTTTGCCATCCCAATTTGAAACCTCCTTAGAAAGCTAGCCCTCCCCCCCTCTTTATTGTCCATCCCTTTTAAGGCACCCTTAGGACTCCTGTCGCCCTTTTTTGAAGTACAGTCCCCCCACATCAAATATCACTGCCCCCGTTGTATAACTTTTACAGTTCCTCTTTCCAGGCCCCGACAATATCGGCCCCCTTTGCTGGTGAAAAAGGACGTCGATGCATTTTCCCTTTGCTGTGTTTCCATTAGCAACCTTGCCGGGCCTCGACCCAGAATCGAGCTGTACCGCCATAATTTAGTCTCGGGTCCGCCCCCTTTTTTATCTACCGACTTTTACTATCTTGACGGCAGAAGTCCTACCTTCCCGGGAGAGGAGCGCTGCGTAGAGGAGATTGACCCCGGCCCAATTTTTTTTTTTCAGTTTTCTTTTATTTTTTCCCCAAATCCTACCGTTATAGAACACCATTCCGAGCGATACGATGCGCATCCTGTACTGGTTCCTCATTCTTCCTTCTCTATCTCATTTTTGGCCCAGACAAACTAGTCTCTTAGGTTCGACCTTTAACGTCCCCTTTTTGTTTTTAAGTTCGGAGCAGTCTCGTTTCGCCTCAACGCATAGATGACGGCGACGCCCGTTCCTCCCTCTGGCACGCTTTTTTTCCAACTTTTTTTCCGGAGTAACCCCTCGGCTGCTGTTAAGGGCAGCGGCCTTACTGTTACTATTTAGAACCTTCTCTCCCCCTCCCAATACCCGACCTTGGGCGCCGTTTAGGAAAGGATTTTGGAAGCGTCGTATGACATTATTTTTAGAATTTTTTTCCCTCAATGGCCTCCTGTCTCCCCCCTGTGAGAACCCTCTTTCACCCCGATTTGAACCATCTTTAATGCATTTCTCACAGCCCTCCCCTTTTTCTATTGATCCCCTCCTTTTCTTGATGGCATCTCTGTTTGACTAAGTGGCTGTTTTTATGCTGTTTTTGCCTTTTTTTCCAACGATGTTTATGTGGCCCTGTACTGTAAGAATGTTGATCCACTTGTTCGTGCTTTAGGATTGTAACGTCAATTCCTTTCCCCCCCCTTCACTTTTTTTTTTCAGATTGCATTCTATTCCGTACGACGTCTCTTGCATATGTTCCATTTTTTCCATGGCCCTCCCTATTTTTTTTCCTACTTTTTTCTTTCTCCCGGGACTTTCTGCAACATTCCAACTGGGCCTTACTCGAGACAACGGAGTTCTTTTTGATCAAACCCTCAATTAGACAGCATTTGAACGGACTCTTCGGCTTTTTTCCTCTCAGTCGTTCTTTAGCAATGTTCGATGACGTCCTTCCATGGAGCCCCTTTCCTTCCCCGGTCTTTTTTTTGTTTGCGGTTCAGCAAGATTTGAGTCCGCCGCTTCCAACGTTCAGGGCTCTTATTTTAGTTATGCCCGCATCGAAGATTGAAGTTAAGCGGGCTTCGGTTCTTCAGGGCGGGCCCGCTTCCAGGCCCCCATACTTTGTGAACCATGAAAAGAGCTTGCCTTTCTATTCCTTGCTAGGGCCTTTTGCAAGTCCACTTTCTTCCCTTCCCGACACCCTAAGCCCGTGTAACCGAGTGGTGAGCAGGTCACCCTAATATTCTGTTTTGTTTTTCGCCCCCTGTGCTTTCTTTTTTTTTCCTCTGAAGATGAGAGCAACGAAACCTCTGAAGCGGTCCCCCTGGACGGCTGAGTCTGATCTTTTCTTCCTATTTCCTTTCCCCTTCAGAGGTCCCCCCCCTCTGAGCGCGGAATTCTTATGCAGGTCCCGAAGTATTAAGTGTAGTCGGAAGGACCCCTCTCGCCTCCGGCAACGTTTCGTCCATCCCGGACTTTCTCCCCCCGCCCCTCCCTCCCATCGGCCTCTCCCCCTAAATGCCGCGTTTCGAGGAACTTCTGCACCCATGGCGCCTGGTTTTTTTCAGATTTGAACAGTCCCTTTTGACCCATTCCTCATTCGGAAATATTGGCCTAGTAAGTCGCCGACTTGGGAAGATCTCGTTCTAAAGAAGTAGGATTTTTTTCTCGCACGAGCGGTATTTTTTTTTGGTTCACCACTCTCTTGTATGACTTCCTTCTGCGTTTCAGGAACATTCTTGTTCCGTGAACTCTCGGAAATTTTGTAAGGGCCTTCCTGTCTTTGACCCCCGGCGAACTGTTATCCGCTCTTTTCCTCTCCCCTTGTTTTTCTCTCTAAATTAGGCCCCCCCTCTCCTTTCTGAAAAACTAATTTGGCCGGGCTAGGCTCTCGTCCAAAGGAACAGAAGAAGATACAAAACCTTTCAGTCGTTTCAGTACTCCGCCCCCCCTAGCACCTCTCTCCTCGTTCGAACTTCTCTGGTTCCCCCCCCTTTTTTCTTGCATACTCAACTCCCCTCCCAGGCAGCACTTCCCCTAGAATGGGTAAACCTTCCTGTTAGAGGCCTACTGCTCCATCTCCCTCTTTTAGAAGTCATCCGCCCTCCCTTTCGTGTTCCCTCTATGATCTACGGTATATAATTGTTCGGGAGAACGCCCCTTAAGTGACATGATGCTTGCCGACTGCATTCCTTCCCCGGGAGTTTCCTTAACTCCCTCCCCTGCCTTTCCGGCACGGCAACAGACTCCCATTGAAAGATACGGAGAGGAACCTGTAAAAATAAGATCTCCGGGAGGGGCCGCTCAGTTCTATCTTTGCCTCACTCGATGTTCCCACCTCATCGGACATTCCACCCCGGTTATAAGGATCACAAATTAGGACCACCGCGTCAATTCTACGGAATAATTAAGGGTCGTGATCCTAGTGCAGGACTCTTTCTCTCCAATTCAAGGGCCACCTTCCCCTTATCGCGCCGTCCTGCCACACCCCAGCGGCGCATCTCCGGAGTAGTACGCTGAACTTCTGATCTACCTCCTTGCGCTCCCCTTCCCCTATTTTCGCGGAGGTCTCCCGAGTCCCCCCATTTCAACCCCGCAGCTCTTTCCAATTGCACTGCGTCCTTTCGAAGCATGGGTACGCCTCGCGACATTGTCTCACCCTTCGCGCCCCCACCCCTCCCCCCTTCCTCCCTTAGATATCCCTTCCCGGCGAAGTGAGTGTTCCAAAATCCCTTTCGTTCCGCTGTTTTCAGGACCCATTCCCCAAAGTCCTTGCGTTCCAAGGCCTTCCAGCGTTCTTTATTGGGAGCCTCTACCCCTAAAAAGAAAGCGCTGAAAAAAGAACATGATCATCGCCTTTTTGAATGCAAATTTGTCGTGCCCCCCTCTTGCCCTGGACGATTTTTTCTGATTTTTCTGAATCCGACCGCGGCACCCCTACACACGTTGGCCCCAACATCCTTCCCTCTGCTCTTTTTTTTGCCGTTCGTTTCAACCACTGTACGACGGCCCGCATGGCCACGCCGTAGCTCATCACCGCTTGCCTGACTTTCTGTGCTTCCTTTTTTCCTTTTTTTTTTTCCCCCAAAGGTCTCTGTCTTGATATTGCCGTATGGCCATATGGGGAACGAGGCCGAAGTCTGCGGCATTCTTACTTTCTCCTCTGCGACTTTTTTGCAGACACTCTCCACCAAATTAAGACCGGCCGAAATTTTTCTCTATTTGATTACCTCTTCGTCCTTTTGTGGGACGTACTCACGTCATCGCTAAGAAGCTGGAAGCCACCGTTTTTTCTATTTACCCTCCGTTTTTCTCCCCTACCTTTCACTGGAGGTACTCGCGGAGGCGGGAGCTGGTCATAGATTGCTTGAGGAGCCAGCCCAGGCTCCTCACCTTTCCTTTGAGCTCTCCCGCAGCCAATTTTGATTTCAATTCTACCGACTCGACGAGGGTTTAGGGCACGACGTCATTCTGATATAGGACAGGACTCGCGAAACTGAAAGCGGGAGAGAGACTGAATTTGGGATTTCCCGGCTGTAGTGGAGATATATTTTTTTTCCTACCCAATTCCCATTCCGTATGGGGACATAATTATCAGACAGAGATTTTCTCCCTGTGTCTTTTTCGCTTCTCACGCAGGAATGGAATTGTGACGAAATTGATGAGGTTGGGTTATGTTTTTTCGTCTTACCATCCCCCTCTCTCCCTTCCTTTGAGCGATAGGGCCAAGAAAGGAAAGTTTGTGGCAAACGCTCTAGAGGACACACACCCCCAGTCCGTTCCTGTCCTCTCGGACGAGCCCTCTTTTTGATTCCCTCCTACTATACAATGTCTTTAATTCTATGTGGGTCGGAGGACGATTTCTTTACACCAAGGGCCTCGAATAACCTTGATGTGGAAGGAAGTTCCTTCTTTTTTCCTTGGCCGTGCCCCCGCTCCCCTTTCGGTTCCTCTTCTTCGGACCTGGCCTTGGGGGGGGGTTTGGGTGGGGGGGGGGGTTCAAACAACACCTATAGCCTTGACTTGTTCTCTGGCGGAAACCGAATCCCACAACGATCAAGCCGGTGCTGTCACTTACATTCTCTCCTTTCTTTTCCTTGAAACGCTTACACATGAACTGTCGCAGTACTATCGGCGGCATTTCACCCTGCTGGTCGCCTCCTTTAGACGAGGGCTTTATGACGCTTCTCCTTCAGGCTCGCATCCTCCCTCCCGCGCACTCCAATCAATTGCCACATTGGTTCCTTAGATTCTCCATCCGACAGCATCTGCTTTTCCACAAGGAGGCTTTCGACTACCTAATCGCGCGCTGTAAACAGGACCGCTCATCTGCATTTCGCGCCGAGCCTTATTTTCCCCCCCCTCTGATTTTCGGCGAACTAGGCAGAGGGCGAGATCTCGAAGCTCGATCTGCCGGCCTCAGAGACGGTACGGCAGCTTTCCTGGCCCTTCTGGTCTGATTTTATTTTCCTGAACTACCTCTCTCCCTCCGGCGCACGAGTCGAAGGCAGACTCAATGTTGCTCTCAATCATTTTTGGTTCTTTCCCATCCTCATTGACGACCGAATTTAAGTGCTAACGAGAGCACGTCCCCTCTTTTTTTTGGTCGTGAACCTTTTTCTTGCAAGTCTTCCTCCCGGCTCGCCCCGACCTGCAGACACCAGGATTGCCGGATCGCTTGCTGACTGGGTCGAAGAGTTCTGTCTTTGTTCCCTTTCAGGGGGGATGTTTGCCCCTCTCGTGCTGCATCGGGGCGGCGCATTAAGAGGAGAGCCCTTCTTTCTAACCCTCCATTATCTCTTCCTCTCTTTTTGGTGAGACTGCAATGAGATCAAGTAGTCTAGACGATCCTTATGCTCTGCCCCGAAGTCCTCTATCTCCCCTCCAGTTTGTGAAAATCAAGTGTTGACGGCCTAGTTCTATAGACCCCCCCACAGCCCTCCCCACTCTTCCCTTAACATCTAAGTCCTCAGAATTTTTTTATTCATTCGTCGAGCCGGCGGCAGCTGGTCCCGGACCAACCCTCTTGCCCCGCTGGAATTTCAGCTCCCTCTCGTACCATTCTCTCGTCAATTCCCCCCATTTCGAGCTTTGACTTCCCCCTGACCTGCTCTCCAGGTTTCTCCTTTCTACTTTCTCCGGTTTTCATAGGAGTTAAGGGCCGAAGATGGACGCCTCTCTTCCTACCTTAGCTGTTGGGCACCTCCGCTTCTCAGGGCCCCCTAGAGCCTTTCGCGTAAATCTTTTTTACCTTGTGGAGATTTTCGCTGACCTCTCCACGTCCTCCGCTTTTTCCTACTTTGTGTTGCGATTATTTTCCCTTCGAAGGGATCGGGTTTTTTCCCTCGCGCGATTTCCAGTTCTTCGAACGAAAGTCCGGTGGACATTTTCCCCGCCTTGGATCTCTTTGTGATCCGCATTTTATACCATTTTGTGCCGTGTTGACGAATGCGTCGTCGCTCCGGATCGTTTTACTTCAGGACGCATTCGAGAACGCTTTTTGCTCGTTATTCGACCAGATCTGACCTTGAAAGTGCCGCCGTTTTTTCCTATGGACGGCGACTTTTTGGCATCGCGTCTCAGTCTGCATTCAGGACTCTTCCCCGTTTTTATCGGTTTGGGGACTTTTCTCCGGACCGACACCGCACAACTTCTCCGCGTTTTTTTTTGCCAGCCAATTCAACCGACCTCACGCGCGCCCGATGACATTGTCCCGAGATGTGCCTGCACGGAACAATAAGGTTTTTCTCCCGTCCCCACCCCCCCCCCTGTTTATCGATTGACATGGGTTGTTCCAGAACTTTTTCTCCGCAGACCCGACCCTCAGCGCTGATTCTCTCTCTTTTTCCCAAGCGTTCTTGAAAACCGATCCCATCTGGGACCCTTAGAGTAGATGGTTGGAAGAGATTTTCCCCCCACACCTGCCGCTTTATAGAACACCGGAGATAGTTCATCGGTAATCATGATAGATAGAGGGGCTGAGTAAGAGGTTCGCACTGCCTCAAACTCACCCAAACACGCTTGAAAGGGATCTGACCCCTC
>Ga0179593_1569450_pt1 | contig 15264 bp, 26 predicted proteins | sample CZODoug2_1_08_16_FD_185931 | JGI IMG/M metagenome (GOLD analysis project Ga0179593, IMG submission 185931) | Vadose zone soil fungal communities from Angelo Coast Range Reserve, California, USA - CZODoug2_1_08_16fungal (PacBio error correction) | ecosystem: Environmental > Terrestrial > Soil >... | reverse complement strand
GTTTTTTTTTTTGTTTTGGCGATTTTACCCTTCCTGATTTCCTGTATTCTTTCCTTTCACCTTTTTTTGGCGGTTACTTTTTTACTTCTTCCCTTTCTGTTTTAATTTATTTTTATTTTACCCTTTAGGTTATTTCTTGGGGGCGCGTTTCCTTTTTTATACAGCTGGGGAGAGGGGGGGAGGGGGGGGCGGGGGGCGCGCGCGTTTTGCAGGTTGTCCTGTCTGTATGCTTATTTTACTGCGATTGCTCCACCCCAATTTTTTGTTATTTCGCACTGGTGTGTCCGTGTAAGAAAACCTTTTTCTCCTTTTTTATTGTACTACTTTTCCCCCCGGGGCGAGGGTTCCTTTTTTCCACCCTTGGCGTTGCGGTTTTTAGCTTAATTTTTTTTTTTTTTTAGTTCCACTTTCACTCACCTTTTAATTTCTGTGTAATACTTGTTGTTTTCGAGGGTTTCTCCTCATGTGAGGGAGTTACTTTGGAAGGGGTGAAGGGATAAAGGGAAAAAGGGAGGGGGAGACTGGTGGATGGGGAGGGATACAAAAGGATGGAAGAGGCAAGAGGAAAAAGGTCGGGAAGGGGGAAGAAGAAGATGTAAGGGGGAGGGGGAATGATCAGAATGGTGGTAGGGGGATGTGGGGAATTAGGTGAAGTGTAAGGTGTACAAGGTTTGTTTTTGTAATTTTTTATGTGGGGGTGGTCCTTGGAATTTTTTCTATTGGAGGGGGTAGGGGGAGGGTGGGCGGGCTAGGTAATTGGAGGGGGGGAGGGGGTAAGAAAGGGGGGGGGAGAGAAGACAGGGGGGAAGGGGGTGGAAGGGTGAGAGGGGGGGGGTCAGAGGGGAGAGGGGTGTGTCGGTAGAGTTTTAGTTTTGTTTTATATTATAGTGTATTAAAAAATTTTTATCGAGGGAATCATTTAATAATAACTTACATTCTGATTTTTGTAGGGGTATAATTCTGATTACATTTTTTTAAATATTTAAAAATAAATTTTCTCTTTCAATTTTTATACAATTTCATTTTAATTAGTATTATTTCTTATTATTATTTTTATTTTTGTTTTTTTATATTTTTTTCATTATGGAGTTGTATTATTAAAGTCTACTCTTTGGTTTATTTTTTTTTAAATTTTACACCTTCTACTTTTTATCTTTTAATTTTTTTTTTTGACGTTTTTAAATATTTTTAATTATTTTCTTTGTTGTTTTTTAGTTTAACTTGTTTTTGTTTCTGTTTATTTTCTCACTTTCTTATTTCACTTTTTTTGCGTTTTTTCCTTTTTCGTTTTTTCGATGTTCACCTATCCTCTTTAGTCTTCTTTTTTCTTTGGAGCGGGGGAAGGGGGGGGAACAGTGGGGGAGGGGGGGGGGGCTGGGGGGGGGGGGAGGGGGGGGAAGAGGAGGGAAGACGAGGGAAAAAAACGGGAAAGGAACGGAGGGGGGAGTGGGGGGCGGGGAAGTTATAAAGATTTTCTTGAGTTGTTTTTTTTATGTTTTAAGGGAGTGTTTATGTTTTGTTTGTTTATTTTGTTTCCTTTTTAAATTTTTTTCTATTGTTATTTTTTTATTTATTTATTGGGTTTATGTTTAATTTTATTTTTTTTAGAGTTGTGGGTTTTTAGTTTTTTTTATTTTTTTAAAATTTTTTATTTTTGGGAGGTTTGATTTGGGCGTGCTTTTCCTTTTTGTAATATAATTTTTCTTTTCATATTTCTGGAGTTAGTTACTTCAATGAGTTTTTATTGTGGTTTTGTTATGTTATTTTATACTTCTTTTTTTTTTTTTTTTGGTTTTTTGTAATTTTGGGCGGCGGGTTCAAGTTATTAAGTATTTGTGAGTGAGTTGGAGGAGATTTTTGAGGGGTGTTAGGGGTGAGAAATAAATAGGGGGGGGAGGAGGAGGGGGGAGGAGAGGGGGGGGAGGACGGAGCACGGTGGGGGAGTGGGAGCACGGAAGTGGGGGGGGGGGGGGAGGGGAGGGGAGAGGGGGGGAGAGGGGGGAGAAGTGGGTAGGGGGGGAGAGGAGGGGGATGAGGGGGGGAGGGAAAGCAGCAGGGGGGGAAAGGGTTTGGAACGGGGAAGGGGACCGGGATGTGGAGAGTGATGGGAGTGGTAGGGGAGGAAGGGTTATTGAAAATAATTTGGGTTCTTGGTTTTTGTAAGAACTAGTTCGTGTGTGGAGTTTTGTTTGTTTATTTTTATAAGTATTTTTGTTCATTTCAGGGTTTTCACTGTTTTTTATTTATTTCTCATCCCTCCACTTTTTCTCTTTCCCTTTGTTTTTTCACCCTTTCTTTGGCGGGTTTTTTTCTAACTTTTTTCCCTATTTTTCTAAGGGGCGCGCAGGGGGTCGCGGGTGGGTACGCGCGTTTTCTTTTTTTTTTTTACCTTCCCTTTCATTTGATCTTTTTGTTCTCTTTTTTTTTCCTATTTTCCATTTTTTTTCACTTTATTTTTTTTCTACCTTTAGAGGGGGGAAGGGGGGGAGGTGGGGGGCGGGGAGGAACGAAAGAAGGGGGGTCAGGAATGGGAGGAGGGGAAGGGAGGAAGAGGGGGGGTGGGGCGTTTTTAATCATTTTTTTCTCTTTTTTCCATACTTTTCTCTTTTTTTTTCCTCCTTCCTTTGTTTTTTTCTTGGCGTTTTCTTTTCCTTTTCCTTCCTTTTTCCTTCTTTGCATTTTTTTCTTCACTTTCTTCTTTAATTTTTTTCTTCTCCCCTTGTGGCGGGCGGAGGGCGGGTTCTTTTTTTTTTTTTTTCCCTTTTTTTGGGTCGCGTTTTGATTTCCTTTTTTTCACTCACCACCCTTGTGTGCTGGTGTTCATTTCTTTCCCACTCCCTTTTCCTTTTTTTTTTGGCTTCCTTTTTTCTTTTCCACTTTCTCTTTTTCTGTCTTTTTTCTTTTTTTGGCGCGCGTTTTTTTATTTTTTTAGAGGAAGGGACAGAGGGCACGGGGGACAGGGTGGAAGGGGGGGGTGGAGGCGACGGGCAGGGAAGGGGCCGGAACGAGGGGGAAAGGAAGGGAAGGGGGGGTAAGGGGGGGGAAAAAAGGGCGAGAGGGGGAAGAGGGGGGAGGGTGCGGAGAAGAAGAAGCGAACGGGGGGTGGGGGGGGAGGGGCAGGGGGGGAGAATGGGCAGAAGCGGAAACTATGCGGGAACTGGGGCGGGAGGGCCGGAGAGGCCCCAGGTGTGGGGGGAATGTGTTAGGGGGTGGTTAAACACACGGGCACAATGGGGCGCGGGCGGCACGTACCGCGACAGGGAGGGACAAAGTCAAGGGGCCGAGAGTGGCACGGTCGAGGATGTGTGGGTGGTAGGGTGGGGGAAGAAGAGTGAGGGGAAGGGAGAAAAAGGGAGAGGAAGGGAGGGGGAAGGGCAAGCGGAAGTGGGGGTTGGGGTAAGGAGACACGAGGTACAGTGAGGGCGGAGGGGGCAGGTGGGGGGGTGAAAGGGGGTGGGAAAAGGCGGGGGGCGGGACGAGATGTGTCGCAGGCAAGGGGGGGAGGTCCCGGGGGAGCGCGGTAGGAAAAAGGGGGAACAGGAGCAACCAAAGGAGGGGGGGGCCGAAGCGGGGCGGAAGGGAGAGACGGGCGGAAGGCCGGGGGAAAGGAAAAAGGAGAAGGAGGGAAGAGACGCAGGAGGGGGGGGGGGGGGGGGAACAGGGAGAGATGGGGGCGGACGGCGGAGAGCAAAAAACGGCGGGAGCGGAAGGCAAAGGAAGGAGAAGGGAGGAAAGAAAGGCGGAAAGGGGGGGGAAGAGGGAAGGAAAAAGGGGGTGGGGGGGGAAGGGGGAGCAAGTGGGTACGGGAAGAGTGGTGGGTGGATGGGGGGTGGGGGTGGGGAAAGGGAGGGGTGGGGAAGGCAGAGAGGGAAGGGGGGGGAAGAGGGGGGGGGCGGGAAGGGGGGGAGCGGGGGGGGGAAAGGAGGAAGAGGGGGAGGGGAGGAGGGGATGGGGGGAGACGGTGGGAAGGGGGGAGGGGGCGAGCGGAGGGGCCGGAAAGGGAGGAGGAGGACCGGGGGGAGAGGGACAAAGCCGGCGAGAAAGAGCGGAGGGGACCAAAGGGGGGGGGGAAAGGGGGAGAGGGGGAATTTTCTTCATCGGGTTCCCTTTCAGTCTTCTATCCTTCTTTCTGTGTTTTTTTTCCCTTTATTTTTGTACATGGAGTTCCATACTTCTTTCCCGTTATTCTTTTGATTGGGACGTGGAGGGGTTTTGTTGACTACTACTTACGAACTTTTTCTATCACTTGTCCATTTTAGCAGGGGGAGGGAACGGGAGAAAAAGAAGGGGGGGGAGAGGTGAGAGGGAGGTAGACTTTTTTTTTTTTCTTTATTAACTCTCTTTGTTATTTCTATGAATTCTTTTTTCATTCTTGATTTTGATTTTATTATTTCAGTTTTGAGTTCTTTTTTGTTTTTTTCATTAACTTAAGTGGGGGGGGGATGGAGGCAGGCGCACGAGGTTTGGGGTGGGGTGGAGGGAGGGGAAAAATGAGTGGGATGATGGGTTTTAGGTACAGTGGATGGTCTGGCAGGTCTGTGCGGATGAGGCGTTTGTTCCGTGCTTCGTGTGGTCAAGTCGGCGTTGGTGGCTTCTTACTTGTTAGGCGAGGACACGAAATGGGAGAGGGGGGGGGGGAAAGGGGCGCGCAAAGAAGGAGTGACGCAGGGTGAGCAGGAGGGGAAGAGAAGGCGGACAAACGGGAGAAGACGGGTGGGAGGGGGAAAGAGGGAGGGGGGGGGGGGAGGTAGAGCGCGGGGGGGGGAAAAGGAGAGGAGAGGAGAGAGAAGAAGGAGAAGAAAAAAACCGACGGGGAGGGGACAGGGAAGAGGAGGAGGGGAGGAGGAGGGATTGAACCCCTTTTTTTTTCCTTACCCGTTTTTTTTTCTTTTCCCATCTCCCTTTTTTTTTTTTGTGTATTTCCTGTGTTTTTTTAGGGGTTATTTTTCCGGACGACACGCCCGTTGGGGCCATAACCCCCCAAGGAACAGGCGGGGGGGCGCTGGAGAGCGGACGCCGCCGGTGGCCGCCAGAGGGGTTGTACTACGAAGTGATTAGAGGCGGTGGAACGGGCCACCGGGGGGATTGGACCTGTTAGTTTTTTTGCATACAGGTTTTGCCTCTAGGGCTTTTTCTAAGGGGGAAGGGGAGTAGGGGGGGCGGCAGGGAAGGGGGGAAGGGCGGATAGGGGGAAGGGGGAGGGCAAGGGGGGGAAAGGAGAGGGAGGGGGGGGTACGGGGGGGGGGGAGCTTCATGATTCCCTTTCATTTCTTTCATTTTTTTCCTCTTTCCCCTCTTCTCCGGGTTCTTTTATCCTCCTTCCTTTTCTTTTTCTTTTTCCTTTCTTTCCTCTTCCTTTTTCTTTCACTCCCCTTTTTCCCCTTTCTTCCTGGGGCGCGTTTCTCTCTCCCTCTCTCCCGCGCAAACGAGACAAGAAACGGGGGGGGGGGACATACGGGGCAGGGGGCGAGGGAAGGGGGCGCAAAGACAGGGGAGGGAAGGGCCGGAGGGGGGGCGGAGGGGGGCGCGAGCCGGGGAATAGCGCGAGGGCACGACGAGAATGGGCGGTGAAGGGAGCGGGGGGGTGGGGCGACAGGGCACACGGAAGCAGGAGGGGGGGTGGGGGGGGAACGAGGGACGAAGGGAAGGAAATGGTCCACGAGCACGAAGAAAGGAAGGGGAAGTAGAATAGGATGGGGCAGGGAGGGGGGGGGGAGTAGGAGGGGGAGGAGGGGCAGGGGGGTGACCACAAGAGGCAGCAATGAAAGCAAAAAAGAGGTCAAGAGAAAGAAAAGACAAATACCCCAAAACCGGACATAACCTCAATTCGTCATAAAATTCCGGATAAAATGGACCCGTACAACGAAACACGTGTAACACAAACTCTCGACACTTCGTGTCCCCCATCATTTTTTGTTCCGAGGTGGACTGGGGGTGGTGTACGTTGGGGGAAACCTGGAACTCTCAGAGTGGTAAACTTGTACGTATAAAGGCGTGAGGGGCGGTTCTTTGGTGGAGGGGGGGTAAGAGGACGGGAGGGGGAGAAAGAAGGGGGGGTGGGGGGGGGGGGCGGAGGGGGGGGGAAAAAAGAGGGAAGAGGGAGGAAAGGGGAAGGAGAGGATAGGAGGGGGGGGGGGGGAGAAAATGATTAAGAGGGGGAGAGAAGGTAAAAAATTTTATTTTCAGTTTAAATTAATTAATTTTTGTTTTTTTTCTTTTTTTTTTTTTATATTTTATCTACATGTATTGTTTCTCTTATTTTTCTTTGTTTATTATTATATAATTGGTTTTCGTATCAATGTCACTGTTTTTTGTATTGTGTTTTAATGGTCTGGTTGTGGATGTGTTTGGTGTAAAGGGGTTCTCTTATCCAACATGGGAAGATGGAGGAGGAGGGGTATGAAGCCGGGAGAGGGGGGGGAAGGAAGGAGCAGGAGGAGAAGGGAAGGAGGGGGTATAAGAAAGGAAAAGAGAGAAGAGAAGACTTGGGAAAAAAACGGGAGAAAAGAGCAGAGGAAGGGGGGCGGAGTCCAAAGGGACGGTGAAGAGTAGGAGGACGTTGGGTGGGGGAGAGTGAAAAGGTGGGGTGTTTGAATGGTAGGGTGAGGCTGCATGTTAGGTCCGTTGCTTGTGTCATTTTCATTAATATACCTTTTTTTCCTTTCACACCTTTCCACTTTTTTTACCAAAACTACTTCGGCCGGGCGTTAAAGTTTATATCCATGCTATATTTAAATATTGAAATTATATTTTTTGCATTAGTGCTGCAATCAGGTCCTGAACTACACCACAATTATTTTCTTTTTTTTCTCCTTATCTTTCTTCCTACTTTTGTTCTTTTACCTTCCATTTCTTTTTTCTCCGTTTTCTTTTTTTTTCTCCCCTCTACCTCTTTTTTATATCTTCTTCCATCCTTTTGTTCCGTTTTCTTTTTCTCTCCTCCTCGGGCCCTTTATGGCGCCCTTCCCCCAGGGCACCGCCGAATTCCTCCCCCCCTCCCCCCCCACCACGGGACCCCCTCTCCCTTCCCCCCCCCCCCCCTCCCCCCCCCCCCCTCCCCTAGCCCCCACCCCCTTCACTTCCTTTAGCGCCATCGCCCCACTTTCCCTCCCCTTCCCTTGGCGCCCACCCTGCCACGGCGCGCCCCCCCCCCCCCACCCCCCCCCCCCCCCGCCCCCCGCCCCTCCACCAACCAACCTCCCCCGCCCCCGGCGCCCCCCCCCCCCTTTTTTGCCCCCACCCCCCTCCGGCCCTCCCCCGCCCCTCACAATCTTCCCCCCCCCCCCCCACCACCCCCGAAGGCCTGCCCCATTCGCCACGGGCCGCGCCGCCCTTTCTCCGGCCAATTCGCTCCAACAGCAAACCCCTCTCTCCCCCTTCCGTTTTTTCCAGATCAGGTTCGGGGGTATGTCAGTAAACGGTATCCATATCGGAGGTTTGGAGTTTTCCAGGGTGTAAGTTTAGTTGTTACGTGAAGGGGTCATAAGTACGGTGATCAGGTGTAAGTTTAGTAGTGGTTTTGAGTTGGTGGATTGGATCGTTTGTTTGGTTGGTTTTTTGAGTTTTTGTTGTCTTTTGGAGCGTTTTTCTTTGGTTTGTGGCTGTTTTTGTTGGTGCGTGGCCGTGAGTCGTGTGACTCTTCGTCGTGACTGGTTTGTTGCCATAAGAAGTTGTCTGTGGCGCGCGGTCGCGTTGGGGTTGTTGTTGGGTGGGCTGTTTGTGGGCGGTTTTTGCCTTGTGCGTGGGGCATTGCAAAAAAAGCAGAATGAGGGTGATAAGTGGAAAGTAGTGGCTTGTTTTGTTGGTTATAGCGATGTTTTGAAATAAACAGAGGTGTTTGCGGCGTGTTGTTCGTTGTTTTGTTTTTGGCAGAGTTTGGTTTGACGGTTCGTTGTTCGGTGCTTTTGGGCCCACACATTGCACAGATTCTTGGTGTGGCAGGCGACTGAGAGTCATGTTTTGAAGGCGTTTTTTTTTTTGGACGGTTTGCAACTTGTTGGTGTGTTGTGACCCTTTGCTCGTTGCAAGTTTCGTGGGCGGTTTTTGGTTTGACTGCTGGCCAGGCAGGTGACACCGGGTCCACGCATGTGTTTGAAGTTGCTTAGGTGGAGGCTAACGGGTTTGCGGGGTGTGTTAAGTGAGTGTGGTTGGAGGGTAGCGGTTTGGTAGTTTTGATGTTGGGGTTTGGTGATAATTGTGTTACTGGTGTTGTGAAGAGTTGGCTTTGTGCTGTGGCATGCGTGTAGTTGGGAGGGGTTTTTTTGGTTTGGTGGCCTTGATGAGGTTTTGTTGTTGGTTGCGATTGAAGTGCTCCAATGGTGCTGCCCCGTTTTAGGTTGATTTTGTGCGCAAATGGTGTTTGCTGAAGATTCAATGTTTGTGATGTGGTTTGCAACATTTGAGTGTGTTGTTGTTTTTTTGTTGAATTGGTTGGAATGTATGGTTTCTAGTCTGTTGCAGGGGGTGGAAGACTTTATGGTTTGTGAGATTGCGTGTTTAGTTTTTTTGTGAATGCTTTAAGTGGTTCTGTGCGGTGTTTTGCGTCCGTTGGTGCATTTTTGGTAGTGCAGTGTGTGCGGGTGGTTGTTGGTGTATGTGCCGGGATGGGTGGTGAGCGGGTGGGGGGCGCGGTTTTTCGGCGGCCCCAAAGGTGCATTGTCCGCCCACCGTGTTGGTGTTTGCCATTTGAGTGGGTGTCACGCCGGAATTTGCAGCTTCTTTAAGACTTGCTGCAGATGAATTGGAGTACGGCGTGCGCAGTTTGTGCTGGGAGTTTTTTTCAGGGTGGTTTTTCAGTTACACGTGATTTGTTCTAGTTTTGGTGGCGTGAACAGATTAAAGGAAAGTTAGGTTGGTAAAGAGAGTTGGGGTGGTTTGTGGTTATTTTTCTGTGTGCTAGGTGAGGGTGGGGGTGTTTTGTTTTTTGTGTTGGATTTAGTTTTTGAATTTGGATGGACAGTTGGTGCAGTTATTTTGGTATGGGGGTGGACGTTGGTATAGGTGATCGCGTTGGGTGTTGGGGTATTAGGTGTCGTTGGTTGGTCGTGTGGGTGGAGTACTTGATTGTGATTTTTTGGTTAGGTGGTACGTAGTTGAAATATGTAGTGTTTCTTGTGTGTGGTTTTGAAAAGCTGGGTTGTGGTTGCAGATCTGGGTGAAATGTGCTTTGTTTTTTTGTTTGCTTTTCGTTGATGTTCTTTTTGTTGATGTGGTAGGTGGGACAATGTTGAGGTGTTGTGTGGTGATGAATTTTGTGGTGCTTTTCGCGAAAGTGTGGGACCGTTGGAAGCACGTCGTTGGTTGAGGGGGTGCAATTTGCATCGTTTGTTGTGATTTTGGTGATGAAGGAAAAGTGCTGCAATTGGAGTGTTGAAGTTGGTTTAGTGAACGCCCGCGGCGGGGACAGTCTGGTCTCGCGTGTCTGTGCGTCCGTGGTGGTTTGCCTTTGTGTGTGGGGCCAGTGTTTTGCTGAAGAGAGGTATGTGCTTGCAGCAGGCATGCATGTGTTTTTCTTGTTGTGTCTGTGTTTGAAGTAGTTTTAGGTGGAGTGGTGTGAGTGTGTGTTAGTGAAAACTGTTTTTTTTTGCTTTGTTCCTGTAGGCTATGTGGGGTGTTTGGACATTTGGCGTTTGTAGTTGAGTGAGGTGTTGCAGTGTTAGTGTGTGGGTGTAGCAGTTGAAAGAATTTTTTCGCAACAGATTTTGTTATTACGTGAAGTCAAAACAGAAAGGATTTTTTTGCTACCGTTGGTAACCGCCGACGCCCCAAACACAAACAAACACCAACACCCAAACACCCAACAACAACGGATCCGCGGGAGGGCAGTAAAAATTTTAGCAGAGGCCGCGGGGCACGCCGGTATTAATGAAGGAAAGGGGCGGAGGAAACACAAAAACTAACAAACAAAAGTACCACATCAGCACAAAACAAAACAACAACGAAAAACACCACAAATATCCAACAAAACCAAACAAGCCATAAATGCACAAACCCACCTCAATTTACTCTACATCTATCACTATTACACTATCTTAACGGGTCTTCCAACTACTCCTACCGAATATTCACGCCCCAAAATCCAACAAGGTAAACACCACCACACTACTATACAAACACAGCTCCCTCCAACACAAATATCCATTACGTAAAGTCCAAGTCCGGAGGAGAAACGCCTCCAACGAATAAACACCCCACTAGCACAAAAGAATCACCATAAACCAACCGAACAAACACTCAAACATTAGAAACCAATCAAAGCCCCTCACTTCAATTAACAATCTTCCCCTTCCCCCCACAGCGGACAGCATCAGATATAGAAGAAACTGCCGAACACACCGAAATAACACAAACACGAGTGGGATTTATACACCAGAACTGTTGAATCACATCATCAGTCGCGCCAAAAAAAAAATTACTCCATATGCCTAGACTCTACCACCCAAACGACCGAATCCCCGCCGAGACCCAAACAAAAATCAAAACAAACTCACCACCCCATAAAGCTACAAACAGCAATAACATCCTCTTCAAGAAACCCTACAACCAAGGAGTGCAGTAGGCCTCCAGGACATTATCTGGGCGTCAACCCGATTTCCCAAATCACCTCAAAACGAATAAACTTCCCTACACAAAACGATAGCTTTCATTAAAATCAGTCGGCACTTCCAACTAAAACCAACCCGTCGCCCGTCTCCAAAATTCAACCGACCGCAGACAAATCCAACACACTACATATGTCACCAAAAACACACCGCATGAAAACGCGACACATCCCCAACCAGCCGATCGTGATAAGGCGCCAGGGCAGCGCCGACGGGCGGTGAAGGTCGCGGCCGGACGGCGTAAAAGTAGATGAATAAATGAAGAAAACAGAAGGAAAACAAAAAAATACAAGAGAGAAAGCAAAAAAAAAGAAAAAAATAAAAACCGGTAAAAATAGCACCGGGAAAAGAAATATAAAACCAAAAAAAAAAAAAAAAAAAACAACAAAAAAAAAATAAGAAAGAAAACACAAAAAAAAGAAAACAAAAAAAGCCAGAAAAAACCAAAAGCCCTAGAAAAAACCAAAAAAAAACAACCAAGCGCCAGGGGCCTAAAGAAAAGGAAAAAAAGAAAAATAAAAGGAACCATATGACACGGCGGTGTTGTTGTGTGAGGGTGCGTGACAAAACAACAAAAAAACAAAAAAACCTAAATATTAAAACCAACAAACCAAAAACCAACAAAAGAAAAATACCAGCGCAGGTCGGCGAGGTCGGGAACCCAAAAAAAACAAATATAAAAAAAAAAACCAGCAGGTGGGCGGTGTAATTGTTGTTTCGTCTTATTTCCTTGTGGTCAGTGGTTTGGGTGGTCGGTCTCAGGTTATTTGTCTTCTTTTTTAGTTTGTGGGGGTTCGAAATTATTTCGGGTCTTTAGTTCTCTGTGGTTTTTGTGGGGTTTCAGTGGTAGGACGGGCGGGGTAAGCTTGTGTATCGGGTGGTTCGTGGTATCGGTCTTTGTATCGCGGTTATGTTGTGGGTTTATGTCGGCTTTCTTAAGGTATTTATTCATTCTCATAGCTCGGGGGGTGGTTGCGGGCGAGACGTGTGTGTGGTTTCAATGGTCTTTTTCTTGGGTAGTATAATGTTATTCGTCTCGGTGTATGTTTTGTTGTATCGGGTTGTGGTTCGTATGTGTAGTGGTTCTCTTTTCTGTTTATTCGGTGTGGGTTGGTATGGTTGTAGGGTTTTTCGGTTCGGGGTCGAATAATTTAGTCCGATTTGTTATCTTTGGTCCCGTGGGGTATATGTTCTGCGGGCTAGGGTATGCTTCGTTCGTTAGGCGTTTTTTTCATTTTGTTTTAAGGGTTGGTATTGTCGCGAGTTATTGGTTTAGGGTACGGTCGTTTTTTGTTTATTCGGGTCTCGTATATGGGTTTCGTGTACCTTTTTGGGGTGGTAGAATTGGTGTGGTGGTTCGGGTAGGGTGTCGTAGCGTCTTTGATAGACCCGGTTTTCTAGGTGTGGACCGCAGAAACCACAGGAATACGCCACACAGACAAAAAGCAGAGACGAGGCGCGGGGAAGGGAGAACGCCCCGCCCCCGCCTCGGGACCATCCTCCCTTCCTTTAATTTTTTGCATTCAATAGCTCTTTCTATCTTGCCCCCCTATCGCCTCTTTGCCCTCCCGTCCTGCGGTGGGTGGTTCCGCGCGGGGGAAGCCGGGGTGGGCACGGGCGGGGGGGGGGGACGGGTGGAAAACCTGATGGCAACATCGGAAGAGTGCCGAAAAGGTTTCAGGTACAATATTCCTTCTAAGGAAAGATTAGGGGGGAAAAAAGATAAGGGGTGGGAGGCGAAGGTATTCCATTCGGAAAGAAGGTAGTTGGTAGAGCGAGTAAAGGTCCGGGGGCTCAGAATCAGAGTTCAAGTCGGTCTAACGGAGGGAGATGGTAAATCGGTCTCTTACACAAAGGTATTTTTAACTAGAGGGGAAGGCAAAGGGGTTATAGGTTATTCGGAGAAGGGCGTGGGAAAGGAAAGGGGAAGGAGGGAAGGTCTAAAAGGGGAAGGGGTTCCCTGGGGAAAAAGGGGTCTTGTCCCTAGAGGGGTAAGCCGGGGCACAGGCGGGGGGGGGAAGGTTTCCGTCTACAACTTTTTTGGTTTTATCTGACGGGAAAGGGTCCGGGACCCCTCTGGTCCTGTTTTCCTGAGAAGAGGAGAGAGGAGGGAGAGGATGAAGGGTTTGTTTTCTAAGGGATTAGGTACGTGGGGCACAGGGAGGGCTGGAGATTAAGGGGGGGAGGGGGGCTCGTTTTGCAGGGCGAGAGGGGTGGGGGGAGGGGGAGCGGGAGGGGGCGGGGGGGGTCGGAGGGGAACGGGATTAGGGCGAGGTTGGTTTTGGAGGGACACACTAGTCAAGGGGAAAAAGAGGGGGGGGGGGTGTGGTAGGGGGTGGTGTCGGGTTGTTCCCCCCCGGGTTTCAGCGTTCACGAAGACGCCACGACGCACAACCCAAAACCACGCAAGGAGGGAATGACCGGAGCAGTAATACCAGAAACAATCCAAAGACACCAACCAACAAAATAAAACAGAAAAATAAAAAAAAGCGAATATCAAATAAAAAATACAGCGACACAAGCCACCAAATACCGCAACGGAAACCAACCAACACACAAACCACAGCCCACCCCAACTGCAGCACCCCCCGAACAAAGCGGCGCGGCCAAATTTTCTTTAATTTTACCAATTAATTTCAATTTTCACGGGACGCGTATTTAAGTGGTTTAAATTTGTTTAAGTATAGGTATGGATCCCGGAAAAAGGCTGGGGTGAAAGAGAGCCGGCCGTGTTTTTTTTAAAATGGACGAAGGATGGAGGGGGAGAGGGGAGAGTGGTGGGCAGTGTTGGTTTTGACTGTTTGTTTTTGTTTGTGTATTTTGGGTCGTTTGTTTGGACCAAAGTAGGCACGGTGACAAATATGACAGCCAAGCTAGAAAGAAGTAGGCGGTAAGGACCCCACAGGAGCAAATGGGTGGAGGGGAGGGAGGAATAAGCAAGTAGAGAGGTAAAGAGAGGGTAGTTAATTGCGGTAAGCCAAGCCCACCGGTCTTTCTTTTTTTTTGGTGTTGGTTGTTTTTAGTTGTGTTATGCGTTCGTGTTTTCGGGGGGGGCAAATGCAAAAAAGTGATTGGTCGGGGGGGGACGACTTAGGGGAGGTAACCTGTTTTTTAAGGGGGCCGGAGCCCCCCTAACCCACGGATGGCTGATTTTACCGGGCGGAATAAACCCCCACAAGGAAGAAAAAGAAAAGAAAAAAAAAAAACCCGAACAAAGGCGCCCCCGTCCCCCCATCCTCGGCGGGGGGGGGAGGGCGAGGGGAGGACGAACACCGCAGGACCCCGCGCCGCGGTGGATCTACCGAAAAAACAAACCGCCGAAAACACCCCGGGCCTTTTGGTGGGCCGGCCCGAGCCCGATGGAGACCGGGAGCGACGACGCGAAAAAACGCGCGGCGCGGGGAAAAACCGAGGAAATACCGCGCCGGAAAAAGAGGTAACGAAGAGCGAAACGCGAAGGAGAAGGAAAAACCGCGCGGGGGAGGCGAGCCGGAGCGGGAGCGCGCCGCGCGAAAACTACGCCGCGCGACGAAACGAAACCGCGACGCCGCCGCGGCGGGGACGCGCGAAAAAATAATCGGCGAGAAACAAAAACTAAAAACCCACCCAAGGACGGGCGCGCCGGGCGGCGCGCCGGCCGAAAGGAAAATACGGCGCGAGCGCGAAAAAAAAAAAAAACGACGGGCGAACGGCGGAACGAACGAAAACGCGGAAGACCGGGCGAGCGCCGGGTAGTTACGGGTAATACCTCAACAACTTTACATACCATTGGTGTTGGGGTTACTTATACCCTTACCCATACCGGGGGGGGTCAGTTACTACCCTTACACTTCCCCTTCCTCGTCGTCACATCGGCCTCAAGCAATACAAAACTGAAACAAAAACAGCAAATAACTAATAAAAACACGTAACTAGTAACGAAGAAAAAACATTGCCACTTAACCAAAGGAAAAATCTACCACAAACACTAAAAATCCTAATCATAATCTTTGAAATATTTAACCATGACCACCACCTTATTTATATTCCCGCCTCCCCTCATCACCATCAACCTACTATCCTTGGACGGGTGTTGTACTGCCCGGGTTTTACGGCCGGTGGTCGGGGCATTGCCATGTAGGGGCAAGCAGGTCGGAAACATAACCAACCCGGGCACCTAATTACACCTCGGCCCGTTTTGTGTTTTGGCAGGGCCGCTGCGCTGACCGCTGAAAAACTCCCCTCTACGCGGCGAGCTTGGGCGGGAGGGGCCGCAAGCCCCGCCGTAGAGCAGGACAGCAGCTGGGGCCTGGGGTGGGCTTTTAGGTTGTAGGTGTTTAGGGGATTGTTTTGGTGTTTGGGGTTTAGGTTGAGGGACCGGGTTTTGGTTTTTTTCGGGTCTATTCCGCGGTCACTTGTTCCGTGTCGAGTGGGAGAGTGGGGGTCGAGTAGTAAGATAGGGGGGGGCCCAGGGTTTTGTTCCGGAGCGGGGCCGCGGGGGGGCCAAAAACGGGCCGGTCCGGGATCGATGGTGGAGATGGAGTTTGCCCGTCGCGTCGAGGACGGCGATCGTCTTGGCTGAAAATCTTGTTATTTTTTTGTGCGCCCGGAGGAGCGAGAGAGGGGAGAGGAGGAGGAAGAGAAGTCCTAAAATATATAATATAAGGAAAAAAAACAAAAAAAA
>Ga0179593_1704240_pt1 | contig 15265 bp, 12 predicted proteins | sample CZODoug2_1_08_16_FD_185931 | JGI IMG/M metagenome (GOLD analysis project Ga0179593, IMG submission 185931) | Vadose zone soil fungal communities from Angelo Coast Range Reserve, California, USA - CZODoug2_1_08_16fungal (PacBio error correction) | ecosystem: Environmental > Terrestrial > Soil >... | reverse complement strand
TGGCGGTTTTTACGTTCGCACGCTGTGGATCTTTTGGATTTTCTTTCCCAACCTCGTCTTCTTCCCCTTCACTCTTTCCTCGGCCTGGTCTCTTTTTCCGCTAGGCCCCCCCCAAGATTCAACAAAAAGCTAGCTTCGATGGCGCTTTTCCTTTTTCCTTCCCTGAATCTTTTGGATGTTCGTCTGCTGTCTTTCTCTCGTGCCCCTTAGGCGGCTACTTCGTCCTGCTTGCACTCTCAGCGTGTCCTAAGGCGATTTTTCCTCCCGCTTCTTTTGGCACCCCTCTCCTAGTCCGGTCCACTTTTGCGATGGTGTCGTGCCCTAGGGATAAAAAGTTCGACGGTCAAACGGCAACATAGCACGCTATTTGCAGCTCTTGTTTCCAGTACCTGAGCGATCCCCCTCTCCTAACTCCCTAAGGGATTTGCTCGGTAAGGACTGCTCTCAAGTATGAGGCGGATCGGACATGAGCTAACTTAACCGATTAAGCACCGCTTTCATTTCGTAGCACGTTCAACACCATTTTCTTTCAATCTTAGTCCTATTTCCCCCTCTTTGGCAGGACCATCGATCGGCTCCATTTTTGGAGTCAACCCCTCGGCAATGGAAGAAACCCTAACTCTTCACCTTTTCCCGAGCCCCTAAAGTTCCTCCTTCTTTCCTGTCCGCGAATCTCGTTTGTTCGCCCCCCCTTACCGGAGATCTGTATCGCGCGCTTGCGCCAGACAGAGAGCTATTTACCGCTCGCAACAGGACCTTTTTATACACCTTACTTAATTGTATTTTGTCTGGCTTCCCTTTCTCCTAATCCTCCTCCTGTTTTTAGATCGATAAGCCTTCCTTGCGACGTACTTAACCTATCTGTGGCGAGAGGTCCTCACGAGTCGCGCGGTTCAGAAAGAGCGAGTCCTCACGTGCGCGGTAACGAGTCCACTTGTCCCTCCTCGAGCCGATGAATGTTTATTTTGCTTCCCTTTTTGTAGCCCCTTTTAGTAGTTTTTTTCCTCAGGTAGCCCCCCTCCTCGGGACTGCCCTATGAGAAAGAGAGAATAGTGTGCACTAGGCGAAGACCTCCCCCTCAAGAGCGTCGGCTCGCATCAATTGTGCTCGCGGTTGGTCTAGGTTTATCCCACGGACACCCTTCCTCTCCCCCCCCCACTCGAGCACCCCCGGTAGCGCAGGCAAACGAACACGCAGTCGAGTCATCCTCCCCCTGTTCGGCGCTGGAGTCCTGACTCTTCCCGACCCTTTCCTTTTTAGTTGAGTTGCGTGACCCCAAGGTGCCGTTTGATCTCCGTCGCAAACTTTTACAGAGATCATTCCAGCTCCCTCCCTCCTTCCCGACTTTTCTGGACCTCCCACAGCTCAGCCGTCGTTCCGCGGGAGCGGAGAGACCGGCAGAGAAGGGCGAGTAGACTTCCTTCTTTTTCAATGTTCCCTCGACCAGTAGGACCTTTCTTGCCCCTTCGAGACATCTCCTCCATAGTGGTTGTGTTTCCTGATTCTGGTAGCCCCGGCTAGTCCCCCCCAAACCTCACAGGCCCTGCGCAGGCCCCCTATTCCCCCACTAGGCCTTTGCTGTCCCATGCATTTTATCCCCTCCCGCCCGGCAGACGAGCTAAACGTTTTCCTCCACCAGCGCCACTTGTGGATTCTCTTCCAGCGCGTTTTCGAAAGCGAGATCCTTCAGATACATTCTTTGGGGGAAGTTGGCGGTGTAGTCGTTCCTAATAGTAGCCAGACGGACCAAAAGCGAGACCTTGGTGCCCTCCGTACTCCTCCCCCTCTCCGCGTCATTGGCTTGCAGATTTTCGTCCCCTTTAGTTCTCTTGCAGGCTGTGAGAGAGACCCCCAAACGGAGAGTTTCTAATTATACTACGCCGCTGGAGTACCTCAAGATCCTCTGTCACTTTATCATAGTGTTCCCTTTCGATGCTTTGGCGAGATGCGCAAAGGGGACTTTCTAAGTTTAGCTTCCCTTGAATCGTTACTCTCTCCTTCCTTGGGCTTTTTTTCCCTCCGGGCCCACCTGCGGTAGAGCGAAATGGTCCCTCTGATCTTATCGGCCTTCTTTTCAGTTTTACCGCTACGGTCTAGCGGGGAGAGATTCTTCTTGGTCTCCGACCCCTCTTTTCCGCCGAGGTTCAGTCAGAGCGCGGAGCGCGCTTGCTTAGACGGGTAGCCTAGCGGACGACGAAGCGATTTTCCGTGGTTCTTTTTTGGACGCAACGCGAGCTCTTTCCACCTTTCTGAGTTCCTCTCAGCTAGACCTTCCCTGTAGGGAAGCTCCTCCTGTAGAGAGGCAAGGCGAGTCATGGCGAGCAGAAGTGCAGTTTGCGGCTCTCATCGTACTTTTCCAGTGGCACCCTCCCCTTGACACGAGCTTTTTTTCCGAGTCCCTTCCTGTGCTCGTAACGACCCTCAGGGTCGCCCCTCCCGCGGAGGGATGGGGCGACGCTTGCGCACCGTTTATCAGCTTCCTTTTACATCCTCTCTGAGGGCAGCCGCCCATTCAATTTTCTCTTCGCCCTTGGCGGCTGATTGCGAGAAGAAAAGATGGAGTCGTTTCCGAGAGGGCCGACGGAGACATCTACCTCCTTTCTAGTCCGTTTTTTCCAGTAGCCGTCCCTCCCTTTCTCGACTCTTCCCGTACCCCCTCTGGGCTGCGTTCTCCTTTGACGTTGGCGACAGGAAACACTTGTAACCGTCCCTCCCTTCTCGTACGCCTTGAAGGCTTTTCCTTCGTTAGATCTTTCACATACAAGAGTCCGTAAACTGCTTCGCCCACTGTCATTCCACTAGCTAGCCCCTCTCCTTTTGTCACAGATCCAGAAACCAAGAACGCCACGGCATCTCCTTCCCTGTTTCTCCCTCTTGGTACAGGTTCAACGTTACCCTTTTATTCAAGCCACAGTAGAAGCCGAAATGATCGTATTTTCTCCATGCGATCCTGATCCTTTTCGTCTAGCTCCTCGGGGCATCCCCCGAGGAACTTCATACCCCCCTGGTATTCCCAAAATTTGTCTTCAATACCAAGAGAAGTAATGGTCACGGATCGCTCCCTCCCAATGCACGGAGGGTTTTCTTTGTGTCGTCGTTTATTCTGGTTCAAGGATATTTTTCGATGGGGAGGTTTGGGCTTTTTCTGTTGGGGGAATTCTTCACTACTCCAGACGGCCGTACACGAGGGGGATGCGATCGGGCGTGGGTGACTCGCTCAGGACGGCAACCACGTATCCATTCTCGCATAACGATATTTGTTTATCAGTTTTGGTTTCTTTGTCTGCGTTCCCTCGTCGCTTTTTCAAATATGTTTACCTCTCTCCCCTTTCTTGTCCTTTTCTGTCTTCTTCTATACTCCCCCACGTTGTTTTTTTTTTTTTATTTTTTATTTCATCCTTCAATTCGGTGTCCGTACGCGACTTTATCGTTGGTGTAATTTTGTCGCTTAAAGAAAGCTCCCTTTAATCGTATCCTTATCCCCTTCCCGTTGTTTTAGATCATCTTGCCGGCACAACACCTTGAGCAAAGAAAGGATCCGCTCCCTTCCATCTTTAAAGGAAATCGGAAAGATTTTCCACTCCTACGCCCTCCACCCCCCAGAGAAACAGCACGCCGTGCATTGGGATGGCGAATAGCCGGGCATACTTGCTTCTTATATGACTGCCTCTGTATGGGCTGATGGGGTGCTGCGAATAGTCCTTCACAGCCAGCAACCACCTCCAATCTTTTAGAGTGGCCTCTAGCTCTGACCAACCCTTTCAGGCGCTTGATTGACTCTCGCCGAGATCGACGGGGCGCTTTGGTGTCCCTTCGATTGATCACCAGGTGGCCCTCCCCTTTCCATTTCCCCTCTCTGGGTGGCCGTGTGGTGGTAGTCGGGAGCCCCCTTGATTTTCAGCTTGGTTTTTTTTCCCTTCCGTACTCTGCACCGGTGTCCACCCCCCTCTTCTGTCTCGTTTCGTGAGATCTCTACGCAGTACCAGGTGGGAACCTTTACTGCTTGGGCCGAGTAAAGCTTTAGGAGTGCCCTAGTTCAGTCGTACTCCCACTCCTGATATCCCCCGCCGGTGCTTTGGTCTTTTTCCCTCGCCGGAGGTTTTTTGATACTCGACTTACCCCCTCCAGGATGGATTCGATTGCCTTTCTCGGTTTTATGCGGTTCCCCCTATCCCCCCCAATATGCCTCTTTTCGTCCCTTCACTCATCTCCCCGGCGGCCGGACTGCCCCGCGTCCGCCGGCTCCGCGTCTTTTTTCGTCTTCTCTTCCCGAAAGTCCAGAGGGATGTCGCTTTCGCCCCCCCTCCTGGAGTTTCACCACCTCGGGCAAGGCAACCAGGATTTTAAGAGTACTTTGTGTTCCCTCCGATAGTTCGCTATGGGTTCCTCCTTGGTTAGTTCAGTTAAGGAGACCCCCCCATAAATGAAAACTTCCTCGACATCGCAGTTCGGCCTCTCTCGGCGGTTACCCTTCTGAGTTTTGAGATCCCCGCCTATACCCCTGTGTTTCATAAATTATGATCGACTTTTTTAGAGGAACCGCCAATTGCGTGAGACCTCCGTCGGAGCCCCCTTTCGCCATCCCCCCTTACTTCGATCCCCTCCTCGTTCGCGGTCTTTTCCTCCCTTTGTCCTTGCTAGATCCTTTCAGTGCCCCGCCGAACGATAGAAAGCTATCAACCCTATAGCAGGAGCAGGGATGTACCTCACACGTTTCCTCTCTCCCCCTCAAAGTCCCAAACTCCAGCTCAAAGCCAGTGGGAAATGCGCTTTTTCAGAAACGCCAACGATCTACCTCGCTTTCGCTCCACACGTGCTTTCACTCGCAGGCGAAGAAAGGGGCCTCCACAGCCCAAGGAAGTTCCGGCCGCCTTCACGTCCCTACGGTTTCTATTCATTTCTGATTCCTTTCTTTCCTTTCTGTTATTTCTCCCCCGCCAGTTCCTGCAAGGAGAACGTTAAGTCTCGTAAGGTCGCTTTAAAGGCCTTCTCGTTAGTAGTCTGAAATTTTTTCGGATTGTAGTATGAGAGGGATTAAGAGGGTCGTACTTACACTCCCCATCGACCCCACCTTCCCTTGATTTTTGCGTCCCCTCCTCCCCCTGAGCCGTAATTCGTTTTGCAAATGGTTACTGTTGATAAGAAAGGGCCGAAGTTCAGACTGGCTCTGCCTTCGGGGTCTTCAACCTCGCTGTCGTCCAACTATCTTGGACTCTTCTCGCTTATCTCTTTCCCCTTGGGTGGAGATCTCGTATAACCCCAGGCAAACATGATAGTTGTTTTTTTTGACTACTTCACGATATCTTCTCTTCTGATAGATCATGGTTATTTCCTTCGCCATGCTATCCCATATCGACCGCTCAGCGTGCACCTCAGGCCGCAGCATGTTTGGGAAGGGACGCTGTACGTCAATCGATCTAATTCCCTTTTGGACCCTGGTTCCCCTCGTTAGAAGTTCCCCCCCCCACGGCACCGTTGTGGTTCCAAGATGAATATTTTCCAGAGCTTCTTGCCACTGCATTCTTTCCGATCCTGCGTCCTTTGGGCTTTCCTCGGGTCGTTTTTTTTGTTCATGTCTACCGTTTCGCACCGCCGCACCGCTCATTGAGCCACGTCCCCCTCTCTTTGCCTATTTCCTTCTTACACATTCCCTTCTGGCTTCCTTTATATTCCCCCCCTCTTCCTGTACCCTGTAAACTCTTCGCACGGGCGCTGGCCCTACGGCTTCACTTTCTACCTCTTCTCTTGCAATTTGCCCGGTGTCAACCCTTCCACGCTTTTTCTTCTCCTCCCCGTGAGTTTACCCGCTCGCCAACATTTCTTGCGGTGACGCTCCACAGTACTTATTCGTGATGGTATGCTATTCTCCCTCCCCTCTCCGTTTGTTCTATACGCCGCCCCACCTACACCCCCTCCCGGCGAGCTTGTCTTTCTCCTGCGGAGACTCTCCCTTTTTTTGCAGGTCACTTGAGCGCGAGAACTGCCCAGATCGCTTTTGACGTATACTCCTTTTCTTCTTTCCCCGCCGGCCTATGTATTCCTTCCCGGGTTTTCGTAGTTCCTTCCCAGATTGCATCTATCATTTATGTGAGGCGAGCCTGAGAATCCGTATCGGCCCTTTGTGCAGCGAACCCCGCGATCTGGAATGGTTTTGTAATGACTTGTTCTTCCTCCTCTCCCCCTTTTAGAAGTCCCCTGGATCATTGCCGTGGGCTGCGTCTCCTTCGGCGCTCTTTTGGATCGACTTGGGGCCGAGATAGGAGAAGAAGATATGTGATTGTGGCTTCTGTCGGTCTTTGAGTTGAATCTCCGGCCATTTTGATTTTTCTTTCCCAATTCCTTTTTCTTTCCTCTCGGAATTCCCCGACCGTGAACGGCTCAACAAAGAGAGACCGTCTCGCTGACACGGCGAGAGGCTGATAGCCTTTCCCACTAATTGTCAAAACGATCCACTTCCATGCCTAATCGTTTCCCGAGCGACCGAGCAAGAGAGTGGGGTTGTTGGATAGTGGCGACGAGATAGAGCAACCCCCACGAGCTGTCCCGAGACGGGCCATTCAACAAGCCTTCGGTAGGACTTTTCGCCAATTTTTTTTCTCCATTCCCACAATCCCAGTAGCCCCACAGGGAGACCAGCGAATGACTGAACCAGTGACCAGGCCTCGTTTACGCCCTCTCCTTATGATTAAGGTGGTTCGAAGTGGCGGTGCGGGTACTAAATCTGCCGAACGCGTAGACGACACTGCCCCAGCCCGACTGCTCCTTGCCTTTCGTTGCCCCCTTCTTCCCGTCGCTATTGCAGGAGATTTTCGAGAGCGTGAGCACTCCGAAGTATCCCTCCCCCTTCGTTCAGCCTCTTCAGGTGACCTTTTTCATATATAGGCTCGGTGATCCCGTGGGCGCATTGCCTTTCCCGGGCGACAAGTGCGTTAGAATCTCCTCTGCTCTTATTGAATCCCCTCCGAACCAGTTCTTTTTTGCCCCGCCGGGCCCCCACTCGTTCGACACCTGGATAATCTGCAAGGGGCACTTCGTTCCTTTCCGTTATCTCCTCGCACGTACGATTCAGGTGTTCGTTTGCGTGATTTTGCTCATCCCAAGCCCATTGTCTTCCCCGCCGCGGGGCAATCACGCCGCGGAGCTTCTGTCTGATTGCCCGGAGTGCCCCGGGCATCCCCTCCGGTCCTTGCACTAATTGGTTTAAGGAGGAGGGCCGACGCAGCCCGCAGCGCGAAAGTTTTGACAGCTTTTTAGTTCCTCTAGTCTGCTTCTCTCCTCTGCGATCTTTCCTTGATGGTCCTGCAGAGAACCCATTTTCCCTTAATTCTATAGAGGAGGAACCAGAGCGAATCAAGATTCTAGCCTCAATCCTTTTTAGTTCCCTCACGGTGTTTCCCACTGCGCTTTACTCTCTTCGACCTTTGAGCGCATCCTGTGAATCACTGATTGTGACGCGTTCCCATACCATAGGCATCATTGTCCTCAGCCCACTTTTTTGAGATGATGAAGTTAGAAGACCAGATGTCGAAGTGACGGCGAGCTCCCCTTTACCGTATGTCCCTGGCGCTCATTCCTTCCTTTAAGTGTCTTTTCCAGCATCCCCCTTCAGCCACCTAGCTCGACCTAGCCGAAAAGACGGCCAACGGCCGTTTTGTCGGTCTTCTTCCTGCTGTTCTCTCCGCATCAAAGTTCTCGTCCTTCCGATTCCCTTTTTGCAGGATTCTCGGAGTCCTTGGATCGATTTCCATCATTCAAAATTGCCTTAAAATGAATGTGTTTTACTGGGCCCCCCCTTTGCTGGCTCCCCTTTTTTTCCCTGTTTCGTATTTCTCCCCGCCATTGCCTCTCCGTTTTTCGCTTTGGCCCGCTACAGGTTTCCAAACGCCTACAGCCCCCCAGATATCCTTTTTTCCGGACGCCCTTTCACTTTTGGGTCTCCTGCTTTAAATTGTGGTCCTTTTGTCTTTCTGCGGGGAGACTGGAGGCCTCCCCCCAAGCCCCCCTGCATCAAAGTCACCCCATGGACATCGATGACCCGGTCCTACACTTAATCCCCCTTCACCTTTTTCCCGGCTAGGATAAAGCCCATTCTGGCGTTGTTTTTTTCCCTTTCCGGTTCTGCTGTGTTCTCTTTGCCTGGTATGCAAGCTTTTTTTTTCCGTCCGATTGCAGCCTGAATATACCTTCTGGGTTCTCTTTTCCCCTCCCGTTTTTGTCTTCTTCTTGCCCCTAAAAGGCTCCCTAATGGTTCCTTTACATGTCGATTCCAGACGCCGACGTTTACCAGGAAAACCCAAGATTTAAAACGCACGACGTGACATTTCTGCTTCTTCTCACTGTTCACATCGCTTCGGTATGCCGGCTGATGTCCATGCTGCTGTCTTTTTCTCCTGTGGGTGGTGATTTCAGGCCTCGTTCCTGCCTCCCCAGGCACCCCTCTGACCCAACGATCAATTTCTGTGTCCCCTCAGGAGACCCAGCAGGTTTCTAGGTGTAGCGTGATGAAGATATAGAATGTTCCGTTGATCTGGGGGTCCCGGAATTTTTCCCTTCACCTCTGATCTTTCGGCTCCTGGTTAGGTGTCGATTCCCGCATTCCCCCCGACACGAGGGACTTCACGGACCGTTTCAAGAACACATTGGGCATCACCCCCGACCGTCTTCGGCTCGTTTGAAGGATCTCTCTAAAGGCACTCCGTTCTTGATGGGGGTAGAATTTACGTGTCTCTTCCTCCAAGGATGTGAATCTTTCGCAACCTCAGCGGAGAAGACAGCCTCAAAGAGGATTACCGTTACGGTTCTTTTAGTCCAGAGTCCTTGTGGATGCGCCTTCTCTGATAACGGGGTTAATAAAAATTCTTCCTCCCCTTGTCAGTTGTCTAAGTCAGTCGGCCCGCTCCCAAGTGACCTTTTCGGTTCCTCAGAAAATCATGCGCCAGGGAGGCGCCCTCCCGACCGATGAGCCTGGTGCATTCTTTGGCAGCGTTCACCCTTTCTTCGGCCTGTCGCAGATTTTTTTTCCGCAGCGGCGAGAAAATGAGGTTGGCAGAGAACATGCGCGTTATACCCCCTTAGGCAATCCCTCATCTTCAGATTTATGAGCCCTCTTTACTTTGACTCTTCTACGCAATCCCATGCAATTCGATAGAATCGGGAACTGGGCTCCACACAGCCCCCTGGGCCGTCTTTCATAAATGACTCTCTTTCGAGTGGCAAGTTGTTGGTCCTGCTAGTAGTCGCGAAGAATTTTTGCGGCGCATCAAGTTTCTCACTCTTTCCCGTCTGCTGGAGCTTCCCCCGCATTTTTTGCCCGCCCACCGGTCCCTTCGCCATCTCACACCACATATCGCCTCCTGGCCGCTTTCTCGCCCCCGACTGCGCCTCCATTTACCTGTCCGTATTTGTCGATCGAATAAGTGGGCCCGACGAGAACCGAACTGCTGCCTCACTCCAAGCTTTTCCGGAATTCCCTTTTTTCCTCCGTCGCCCTGGGCCCTTCCATCGCAAACATCACATAACCAGGAGCTTAAGTTTTCCGGTCGTTTTTACTCAGTCTGCGCATGTCTCCCCTTATAGTTTATCGCCCGCGCATGAAAGAGAACGCTAGAGCAAGCTGAGAAGTGCCCCTCTTTTAGCGTCCCTGGCTGCTTGTGTTTGATGGCAAGTTTTCCTGATGGTCCCGGCGTTGCTTACTATTTTCATACACGCCCTTCGACCCCTTTCTTTCTTCGCATACCTTCTTCCCATGTTATAAAAATGTTCAGAGCGTTCCCCCCGTGGCGATGCCTCGTCCCGTTTTTTTCTTTGGTATTTTGGGGTTCTTTTCACCCTCGCAGTTCCACCTCTTTGCTTTATGGACAATAGTTCCTGAGTATGATAGAGTTTGTTTGGAAGAGATAGTAATCATCCACATCACCATCTCCTTTCTCTGGTTAGACTTCAGCTTCACTTGGTTCAGTCCTTCTCAGAGAAGCCCGGGTTGACGACTTTCTTTATACTTGCCTTCCCTCCATACTCCTGTAGTTCCAAACTGATTTTCGTCTGGGTTCTGCCCGTCTATAAGTCTAGGTGCACGGTGCGCTGGTTGATCGTGATACTTCAACCTTCTTTTTCGCTTTCCCTTTGTTCTCCTCTGCAGCCGACACATCCCCATCGCGTTTTCAACTCTGCGATAAGCGCCAGAGTTCTCGCACAGACTTTGTGTGCTTGCTCCCTTTTTTTCCGCTTCTACTTATCTCTTTCTCACCTGCTTTCCACACGCTACTCTCGAGAGACGTTAGCGTCTCTCGTGAATTCTTCGAATTACTTTTTTCTCCCCCCCCCTATTCTCCTCTTGGTTCAAAGGTCGTCTACCTCCCCTTTACGTTTACGTCTCCCCAGGGTTGATGGCACCTCAATATTAATCGGGCTCTGCCTCGTACGTGCAAGTGCTTTCTTGTCCTTTCCCCCTTTCTCCCTTCCCCGCTTTTCTCAACCGAGCGTTCCGCTTCGTCCTCTTGGGTTGCTTTTAATGGATGCTCTGTCGTGTATTTTCCTTATCTCTCTCTTCCCAATCTCTTTTTTTTTTTCTTCGATCCCCGTTCTTTTCGCGAACCTCCCATGTGGCTGATGGTAGAGCGAGAGGTACTTTGCAAGCGCGAGACCTCCCGTGGCACGGTCCCTCCGCTCCCTCATCCTCCTTATAGGGCGAGTCTCCTCGTAGTTGTTCTGCAGGTTCTTTCTTCGTCCCGTTACAGGGTTGGACGTAGGTAGCACCTTGGTCCTGCCAGGACTAACTCTTTCTTAAATAGTGATTTTTCCTTACTCTCTTGTGAGAGCAATCGCGTTTTCGTTCGAAACGCCCCGAGCACCACCCCGGTAGAAGCGGTCCCCTCCCCGATCGAGAGAATCTCCCGGCTTGCCTTCTAGCTTTCTCTCTCCGTTGAACGCAAAGCTTATTCTCAACTTTTTTCCCCTTCCTCAGTACTTCAACCTGTGGTGATCCCTGCTTTTCTAAAGAGCACAAGCGAAACCTGACCGGCTCATATGAGAGTCAGCCCCTTCCCTCCTTCCAAACACCTCTCGAGGGCGGCTGATGAGGCTCGCTCTTCTCCTGGAGCTTCCTCTCCCCTGACCCCTCCCCCTCCCAGCCCTTTGCCCCTAAGCCCAATCTAAGTAGGAGAGCTCTGAGAAGCCAATAGTTGCTTTTATTTTTGAGTCTCGTAGCCAATCCTGACGATTTTTTCAAAGCCAAGGCACGTTTATCCGTTTCGGGAAGCCCGGCTAGGTTGAGCCCCTTAGCCACACCGGAGCCCCCGCACGTTCTATCAGGATTGCAAATCCGCCTTTTGAGCGGGCTCTCCCCCCCCTAAGATCACGTATTCCAAGGTGGGTCGAAGTTTGTGTAGTCGGGTCCCCCCTCTTCCTGCGTCCCCCCCAGTTTGAAGCCAGCCCCTCTCATTTTTAGTGGGACGACTTTTTCTTCAAATGATTGAGATAGTCTTTCTCTGAAGGAGCTTCGATACCCCCCCCGGTCTCTTTTCTCAAGAGGACTATAGCTCCGTTTTCGGAGCTATCCATTTGCCGGAACTGCAGTGACTAGTTTGCGGAATTGCCTGTTGGCGTGCTTGCTACCTAGTGCTATCTAGTTCCCCGGGATTTGCGTAGAGATTCCCTCTCTGTGATTTCTCGCGGTGCTTCGTTTTTCTCTGAACTATTTCCCCTGCGGCTCCCCTTCCTTCTCCACCTGCTAGTTGAGAGCTTGGAGATCTAGGAGGCGGGAGTTCCCTTGAGAGCGAGACAACACTGGCTCCCCCCCTTCCAAATGAGGTTACTGCTGCTGGTTCGATCGGCGCCTTCTTCTCTCCGGGTTCTCCTAATTTTCCGCGGATTCCCAACCGGTAGCGGGGCGGGCAGAGAGAGCAGCAGCAGCTTTTAAATAGTAGTTCATCAGTCAATTCTCCCTCCGCAGTCTCTTTTTTAGAAAGTCCTTTTCTTTCTTGCAGCAAGGATGACCAACTCAGGAATTCTAGGGCTTTATAGATGAGAATGACGGCCTCAAAGTATCCTCAAATCCCCTTTCGACCTACCGCAGGCCCGCGGGAGGAGCTTTTTGATTCTCCGCTGGTTACGACGCCAGACGACATCACGGCGCCGGCGGGCCTCGTGGACGTAGCGATTGATTTGCCTTGCTTTCCGATTTCTCTTTCCGATTGTGTCTGACTGGGCTTGGCCATGCGAATCCCCTGTTGGACCTTTCTTTTCCTGAATTTCGTTCCCCCTCTCCAGAAGCGGATTCCGAAACGACTCAACGGCGTGGGCTGCGGGTTCGCTCCTTGGCCTCTTTTTAGTCAATCCCATGACTCTGTCCCCTACTCCTTTCAAAGTTTCAGAGTTCCCATCGAGAGATATCCTTAAACGATGAGGAAATGCTCTTTTTTGATTCCCCCCCTTTATTTTTTTTCATTGCCCGCTCTTTCCCCTGATAGACCTGACACGTCCCCCTAACTCAAGAGCTAGGCTCTGGAAGGGTATCTTCCCTCTCCCCTACCCCCCCCTACATCGCCTTTCTTCCTCGGTCTCCTCCGACTGCCTTTTCTTCCTGCACCGCTCCTTTTCGTCAATTGTTTCTTGGAGCTGGTGCTTTTTGCAGGAACGAGGCCCCCTCACCCCCCTCACCTCACGATTTTCCCTCTGGTCGTCTCAAATTCTCAGGAGAATCCTCCCCCTTGCGCTTTTCTCTTTTGGTTTCTGGTCGGTCTGGCGGGGCCGTTTTTCTCTCGGTCGTAAGTTCGTCCTCTTCGTGCTCCTTGCTCGCCCCGCTACTCCGTTTTGTTCGAGAGTTCCGCGCTGGCTTGGGCAATCGACCACAGGGCACCAAGCCCTTGATCACGGCCCCTTTCCCATGGCCTCAAACCGACACCTACGACCACGCCCTCCATTTAACAACCCATCAAGACGTTTTGCATTGCGGCTGTCTCTAGAAGCTTTCCCCCTTTCTATTTAGGACGGACTTTACCTCGTTTCGGGTTTAAGGCTAGTTTCCTGCCCCCGCGAGAAAACCCCCGTCTTCCTCCCGCCCAAGTGCGAGCATTCCCTAGTTGAGACCCCTCTACTTTGGTCCCCGAGTCCGTACGATTTCCTTCATCTTTCTAGTAGGTGACAGTGTCCTCCACGGCCGATCCCGATTCGCGTGAGGACTTATGTTTTGTTTCTTGGGAACCCCCCAGTTCCTCCTTCCGGCGTCTTGGTCCGAACCCATTGGCTCACACGAGCTTTTCTCAGGCTCGTTGACCTTGGATCTATCGACAGCTTTCCCTCCTCTGTTTCTTCTTCCCTAAGCCACTTTTTAGGAGTCTCCTCTTTCCAAGGTGTGCCTATGATTTACTAAGCGAGAAGACCCTCCCTCCCGGCTGTCCCGTGGTTTGTGCATTCCTTCTGACTTTCCTTTTATTTGATACGGGAATAAGAACCGAAAACCGTCTTAAAAGGAAATGCTTTGGTTTCCCGTAGAAACTCGGGCGACCTTTTGACAACCCCCCCCCCTGCCAGGGATTCCTCGCGGCCCTGAGGAAAGAAGGATGTGGTGAATGGTTAGGCTAGCCCTTTCCTAATTCTTAGACTAAGTGTCTATTTCTCTAGAATCCCCGACTCCCAATCTGTCTTCGGAACATGAGTTAGGGAAAGATCACGGATTGAGGAGTCTCTTTCTTTGCTCCTGTGTCCCCAGATCGAGTCCCCTCTTTCTAGGGTCCCGCCAGAAATTTTTTAAATGAAACTTATGTTTCGAATAGTAGGCGGTTGAAGAAGAGTCCTCGGTTCCTACCATTTTCTTCCATTTCCGCTCTTTCATCCTCCTATCATGACTCCCTGGTTTAACCCTGATATCTTTCTTCCTTTAATTGAAGGGGCATCCCGCTCCGTAGGAGACCAACAGCTCACTCGTCTCCTTTTCCTCGATATCTCCTTGATGTACCTTCTATCTAGGCCCCTTCATTTTAAGATATTACAACTGATCCCCGTCGCTGCGGGGATTCCAGGCGACTTCTCACCGTTGGCCCCTCTGTCTTCCCTCACCTAATCTTTCTGGCGAACAAGACCTAGTCCTTCCTCTCTCTTTCCTCCATTCTCTCTATACCTCGTCAATTAGAAAGTGGAAGACAAGCGCACACAGTTCCCAAACGGGCCCTCTTATTCCCTGGAATGGCTCCGCCTTGGTTCCGCACCCTTATAGGTCTACCCCAGCCTCTCCGTGCTTGGTAGCGACAAGCGCCCCTGTATAACGACATCTACCTCCGCTGTGTGCCGTCCTGTTCTTCTGTGAAATTTTTTGTCTCACGATTGTATTCACTCTACGGAGTCTATTCAGAGGGTGATTCCCCCCCCCCTATCCTTATTAGGTCACCAGTACACTTTTGCATTATATTATTTTCGGCGTCCCCCAGACTATCTGCCGGTTGTTTCCCCTTGGCTTGAGCTCTCAAGACACGTGTCTGATTCGAACCGTGGTTCGTTTCTTGTTCTATGATACCTCATTCTCCTCATACCTTTTTCCTTGGAATTTCCCCCATAGCGGGCCTCTTTTGTCGTTTTGGTGGATAGTAGATGTCAAAAGATAAACATTTAACAAAAATCCTCTTGGATCTCTCTCATTACCGATGATCTTCTAAATTTTTTTTTTTCGTGTCCCGGTTCTGAAGCTGTCGGCTACTTCAGACCCATCTACGAGACTATCGACTGCCCGTGTCACGACGTTCCTCCTTTCCCTTGCGCTTCCCCCTTCGGTCCTTCCATCGCTTCCTTTTCTTTGCGCTTTTTTTCTCCCGGATTTCCCACGTTCTACGGAGCTTCCAAACGGTGGCCCCCCACCGTTGTGGAGCAAGCGGAATCCTTACAGACTTCTTCGCCGATATTCTTTCCTTCTACTTTTTCTCTCCCTCCCCCCTGTATGCTGCTCGATTCGCGGTCTGTGTCTCACAAGGATTTCGTACCTTTTTCAGCAACGCTCCTCCTCTGCGAGCACCGAGAACAACGCTCGTGACGATTCTCGAATTATGTGACGCTCACTTTTTCATTTTTAATGTATGCCCGTACGTCCGGCTACATGGCCTAGCGCTCCCAGTTTTCCACCTACCCCAGACTTCTTTTTCCCTGATCGAACCCGAATTCTGAGTAATGGCACTTGCTAGCACGAGTTTTCCCCCCTTTTCCTTTAGTTTAGTCCCACCGCGCTCTCTTCTCTTCGGTCCATTTTTTTTTGAGTATATTTTTGCTGGTCGTGTGGCTG
>Ga0179593_1465727_pt1 | contig 15265 bp, 14 predicted proteins | sample CZODoug2_1_08_16_FD_185931 | JGI IMG/M metagenome (GOLD analysis project Ga0179593, IMG submission 185931) | Vadose zone soil fungal communities from Angelo Coast Range Reserve, California, USA - CZODoug2_1_08_16fungal (PacBio error correction) | ecosystem: Environmental > Terrestrial > Soil >... | reverse complement strand
CGCCCTATTTTTCCCCTGCGCAGACGCGTGCTCCAGAACCAGACTTTTTTTTTTGTTCTCGTCGTCATCCGGATCGCCGTCCTTCATAGCGGACCCAGCCGCTCGTTTCCTTTCCCGGCTTGCTTTTTTTTGCGCTTCCCACCGAAGATTAAGGAGGGAATGCTCCCCACTCAGTCGACTGTGTGTCGCAGTCACGGGCCGGTTAACTTTTTTTTGTTGGTGCTGGCAAATTCTCCCAGTCTCCTTATCCTTTTTGTTTTTTGTTTCTTTGATCTTACTCCAAGAGTCCCTTTCGGCTTTCCCTCTTTGCCGTTTCCCTCAGGATACTCCGAGCTGGTCCAAATTTGTTTTGTCATTTTACCTGCATGATTTCGAACCTCACAGTTCCCGCCGTAGCCTTTTTCGCATTGCATTGTCTGTTTACTGTTTATGCAACTTTGGCCCCCCTTTTGCGTCTCCTTTTGTTCGCACCGCGTATTTTCTGTCTTTCTTTATTAAGTTGTGGGACTTGCCGTTCTTTCCAATGCCTACCTTCTCCAAACTCGAAATTGTATTTTTGCCGGTGACAGTTCTCTTCTCGTCTGCCGTAGCTCTGTTTAGGTTCCACTGTTGCCTGCACGGTAGCGTGAGTTTGTAGTTCCGCGGACCTGCATTTCAGCCTTTTGTTTGGGATGCCTCGCACTATCCCCCCCTTAAAAGCTTACCCCGCGGTAATGCTCTGAGCGGAGCCCTTGCCTCTGTCCTCCGTTAAGCCTTTTTCCTGTTGGAGTGTTTTTTGTTTTTTTCAATCCTTATCTTCTGCTTGGAACGTCGGTTTTCTTTTTCTCTACGTTCGGGTTCCTGTTCGCGAGTCATCTTTTTCTTAGATCCTTCCCCAGCGCCTTCATTTCACCTGTTAGGGAAAGGGCTTTTTCCGGACAGAGGAATTTGCTCGGCCCACTCTTTTTCAGTTCTGGATCCTCTGGGCCTCCTTTGTTCTACGCCACCGGTCTAGCGAGTACCTTCAGATTTGCTTATTTTCTCTGCCCAAACACCCCCCCCCCCTTTTCAGTCCGCATTTTTCCCCCCCGTATACGACACTCGTTCTACGCTACTCCTGGTGCCGTGGATTTTTTGGTTTGTTCCCTTCGGCACTCAGCGGGGGTTTTTTTGTTTTCTTCATGGGCTGCACGTCGCCCTTTTTTGATGCTTGGGGTCAGTGCCCTGTCATCGGGGCCTCCGGCGTATCGAGGATGACCCCTTTTGGGCAGGGGCCTTTATTCTGACCCCCCCCCCCACCTTAGCGATCTGAGGGCGGTTATTTTTTCTCGTATCCCATGCTTGGCCTCTGGGCGAGGTAGACGCCGCCACGGCTCGTTTTCTGGGTGGTCCTGGGACTGTTCTTCCCCACAAGGACAATGAGCTCGTCCTGGACCCCTCATGAAGTGAAAGAATACTTCTCTTTCTCCCCCTTTCTTTAGCTTTTTTGCGTGTATGTTCATGTTTCGCGCTTTGTTCTGTTTTGCACAGTTTTTTTTTTCTTTCCGCCTGAGCATGCGATTGACTTACTCACGGGGCGCCTTCTTTCGTCCCCCCTTTTCAGATAAACCCCTCAGTTCCACCTCATCAAAGAAGCGCAGCGTGTATTTTCCTTAGATTATTCTCGAGGTCGTATCTCGATAGGCGCTTTCTTCCCCCCCGATCGCCCCATGTGCTGAAACTCGTCCCACTTGGATATGTCCCGATACGCCCGGGACCAATAGTTTTTCTTTTTTTTCCTGGCAAAGTTTTCCCCGGGACGAGCGCTCGTTATCCGTTTCGTCTCCGACTGCCCTTTTTGGGACGTCATGTTTGGGGCGTTCAAATTTTTTCCCCCGGCATTTTGGCGGCAGAAGCTTTTCTCCGTTTTGGAAGCCGTCCCCGCCGTGATTCCCTCTGTGCTCCGCTTCTCATTTTGCGCCTATTTTTCTTTCCGGTCGCCCGTGCCTACCCGAACAGGTGCATGATTGCAGAACAGCAGTTCTTGCATCCCTCCCTCCATCTGTCTACCTTCTTTTTTTCCGTTCCGCCCTCCTGGCCGTTTTTAGTCAGATTTTTTTTTGTTTTGGAAAAAACCCCAGCGTCCCCTGAGCATGCCACTGTCTTCTTGACACCGGCTTGCGCTCTCCTTTCCTTTCGGGTCTCACGAGCTCCTACGCTTCTAGCCCTCTCTACCTCAATGGTCCGTTGTTACAAAGCTCCAGTCTTTCAGGACGTTATCCCTCTTGACTTACTGCTCAATTTCTTGACGTCTTCCGGTGGCCCTTGTTTTCAAAGCGCCATCCGTTCGTTGAGTGAACTGACCTCGGGTCTTGCACGGCCCCGTTTACGGCAACGACAGCTTGAAAAAAACGGCCGCTACATGTCCATCCCCCGTTGTTTTGACAGAGCATAACAGGGCCAGCGGACTTGGCAAAGTGCCCCTTGCCCCCCAACAATTTCGGTTTCCCCCTCCCATGCGATGTACGTCTGCGCTGTCTGATTCTATGCATGGAACGCGCTCCGGCCCACTTGTGGTTTTTCCTTCCTGGGGGCAATTGCTTTTTTCCATCATGCCGCCTGGCCTCTTTTCTTCCCTCCCCTCCTCCTACACTACCCCCGGTAGATCCTCAGCCCGTTTGCAACGATCGGTCCCCTAACGTTTTCCCGCTGGACTTTGCCGACCTTTTTCCGCCTTCCCCCTTCTGGTTGTTTGAGCAGGCATTCCCTCCTCGCTTTTCTTGTCCCGCGCTCTCCCACGTTACTCGAGATTTAGCCGCGCGACAACTTTTTTTGTTGTTCGCCTCTCCTTCTTTCTGCTCGAACGCATCTGTTCTCCCCCCTTCCGACTGTTTTTGATGATGCTCCCCCTCTTTTTCCGCACCTCCGATCTCTTTTCCTCTCTCCTTAGAGGATCGCGGTAATTGTTCCATTGCGGCGCTTTTCACAGCATCCGCCCTTTTTCCCTTTTTCGATCCGAATGCGTTAGATGCCCCGGCAGGCACTTCCTCCTTTTTTCTTCCCCTGTAGCTCCGCCGCCCTCTTTTCGCGGTTCGTAGAATGGCCGACTTTCCGGCAACTGGCGTTAGGAGGACTGCCTGCTCCACTAGGCCGTTTTTTTTTGTTAGCGGGTTGTTCCCGCCGTTCCGTTCCAGTCGGTTTTTTAACTTATGGTTTTTGTTGTCAGGGGCCTGCCGTTATTCGTATGGGGTTTGTTAGGTATTGGAGTGAAATGGCCCCCTTTTATTTCGTTCCCCTCCTTACCGGGGCTCCCACTTGGTTTCACTGCATATGACGTTCCGGACATCGCTCTTCCTCCCCTTCTCTTGCAGGAGGAAGCACCCTCCTTGTTTTCCCATTCCCTTGCCCCCCTCCGCTTTTGTTCGGTCAAGCATTATTGCACCGCGTTGTTCTTTTTTATGCTTGTGTTTTTGGCCTGCTTAAACTGTCCTTAAGGTTCTTGTGACATTAAACTAATTGCCTCTGCGATTGTTGGGTTTGGGGGGGGGGTGTGTGGGTGTGGTTGTTACGGGTCTTCCAGGGCCACGGATCAGTTCGCAGTCGTCCTCCATTAGAGGTTATTTCGGCTCCACCCTTTGCCCCTCCCCTCCCACTTTCAGTTTGTATCCCGACAGATTTTCCCTGTCGTCGGACACAGGGCGGGCGGTTTTTCCTTCGTTAGATGCCACGTCTCTTTGCCACCCGCGCATGGCAGGGCTATCTCCCTGGTCAGCTTGTGCTGGATTGGTTATTTTTTATCTTGGTACAGCCTTTTTTGAGTCTTGCTTGGAAGAGCCTTAAGTTTCTCCTGGCGTAGTCTCACGAGTCGGGTGCTATTCTCCCTTTCGCCGAGGTAGGCTGCAATTTCTTCTTTCTCCTCTCCTCATGTTCGGGAATTTCTCCAGCGGCGATCTGGCGCAAGATCGCCTTGTTTTTCTTATCCTTGAATCCACCGGCGTTCTTTTGCGTCTAGAGGGCTTTTTTTCCTTTTCCTCCTGTCCTTGTGCGCGACCCTCGTACCCTCGTTGCCCGTCGTCACAGGACTCTTGCCGCTTCGACTTTTTTCCCTGGTGTAGTTGCCTTTTCAACGGCACTACATTGATCCCGTGTTTCCCCTTGTATGCGGTTTGCCGGGTTTATCGTTCGTCCGTTGTCATCATTCTTGTGGCCCGGCGCTATCGAGGATGATTCATTTTTTTTTTTGAAGTTTGTCAGAATTCTCAGTTGCGCTTTTTTGAGGCGTTTTTTTCTTCTGATTGTGAATCCCCTTTTTCTTCCGAGGAAGTACCCCCCGCGGGTTCGCCGGCAGCGCACTGGGTGTCAGGTCAAGACAATGATTTTCCCTTCCATGTCGCAGCGCGAGCTCCCTACTTCCTCCCCCTCGTTGCGAGATTTTTGCTCCGTATTTCCTGTCAGTTTGCCTGGAACCCAAGGGTGGTTTGAGCTGCAGAGGCCCCCTTTGTTTTATTTTCTCTTTCGACTCCAGGCAGATGGCCCTACCACGCCTACACAGCAGAGCAGAAGGCGGTCGTTTTAGCAAACTATTTCACCCGATGTGTCATCATCAGATTTCTTCTCCTTCCCCCGAGGAACCTGACTTTTCTCCTAGAATCGCTATCAACCCTGCTTCATCCCGACAGAAAAACCGCTTTAAACACGCGTCTTTCCCTCCACGCCTGCCCACTCCCCCACCCCCCCTCCCGCACCCCTCCTATCACTACCCACTCTTTTCGCCCTCATGGGCAAAGTGCCGGCACAGGCTACCAGTCCAAAGCCTCTCCTTTTCCGACGCACCAGGGCCGGCTGTTTTGCAGTTCGAAGAACCTGCACAGCCTTTTCAAACCCTGTTCGCCGTTCTTTTTTTGCAGCCGTCCGTGGATTTTTAGCTAATGCAGCTTGCGAGTCTCGCTGGCCAGTGCTTTTTACCCTTGATGTCGTCTGCAAGGCGAGTAAACTTGAAGAGGATGTCAGCTTGCGCGCTCTCCCTTTTTAGACGTTTCCCCTCCGGCGTCCGTTTCCATCTGAACTCTCATTTCCTTTGACACCCCCACCCCCCTAGCAGGCCATCTCGACAAGAAATTTCTGCGCTCCCTGCTCTCCGCGGTTTCCCGACTTACATCGACGTCTGCATTCTTGACCTGGTTGATCGCTGTCATTGGTCGCTATTCTTTCAAACCTCGCCTCTTGCCTCCAAACCGGGAGACCTTAAATCCTGTCGATTCTTTTGCGGCGCCGGCTTCAAGCCGTTCAAAAACGGATTTCGGATGTTGTGAGTCCGAGGCACAAGGCCCTTTAGGGTATGCAATGGGCCAAGGTTGTCCTTTCCCCGCACATGACGTCAATCCTTGACGCGGTGCGCAGCATCTTGATGCTCCCTGAGAAACAGAATTTTTTTTTTCCAGGAAACTTGCCCACCTGCCTCCTTCCCAATGCGTCCCGTTATTTCCCTTGTTTGGTCCCGTCTTCTATGGCCGTTGAGCTTCGACAAATGTTTTTTTTTTTTTTTAGCCAGATCCCAAGGAGTATTATTCTGGCCCTTTGGTGCATCCTGCGCCGCTCACCTCCAACCCTACAAACGCCCAGTGTAGGAGATCTTTTTTTTCTCGTTTGCCGCCCCCCCCTCTTTTCCCTGGACCCGGGGCCCTTATTCCCATGGACGGAGACATTTACAGCCCCCTTTTGTAGTGTCCCATGAATCACACGACTCTTCGTTGCGCGCGTGCCCCCCCCCTTTCTTAGGCTGTTAGCAGCAGAGAACCGATGGGTTTTTCGACTTCCTCTCAGGCTCGTCCCCGATCTAAAACGCCTGAATGTCATCCCGGTCTGTTCTGCCACCTCCACGGGATGGCCGCGATAACATTCTTTCCCATCCTTTTTTTTCTCTCTCTGACGGTAATTGGTCACTGCTTGCAGCCTTTGTCGCCCTTCAGACGGGTCTGCCCTTTTTGCGCCCTTCTTTCCTTCAGCACAGCTTTTTGCGGAATAGGGGCACTCCCAGCGGGTCCGCGCGTCCGATTACTTGGTCCTCCGCGTGCTATTGAAACTTTAAGGAGGGAATGTCCGAGGGTGCGCGCGGTGCTGGTAACTTTTCGTTTTCCATTCAGTCGGGCTTTCCTTTTTCTCCGATCTTTGGTGTCCCCCCCCATGATCTCTCTTCTGTTGTCGTTTGTATTTTTGACTCAACGGCTTCGGCAGGATTGCCCATTCGTCCCTCATACATAATACTGGCCCACCCTTGTTTGTAGGGCTTACAATGCAAAGCTTTTTCCACAAGGATCGCAGACAGTATCAATTCTCTCAGTGCCATGTGGCCTCGATGGCATGGCCTGGCCCGTTTCACTGCTGCCCGCTGCGGCGCCCGTTCAGTTGCTTTATTTCTCTTCGTTTGGCATTGATCACGGAATTTTCACCCGGCTTCGGTTTCTAACTCACTGCTACTGTGGCCTCCATTGGCAAACGCTTTCTACGGTGCCGTCGCCTTTTTGCAGTAGCTAGTTGACGTTCCCGGTTTGCATTGTTTGTATCGCCAGCCCCCCCGTGAAGGCGAAGCCTTCTTGCTCGATCCGACTCGATTCCCTTCCTGACCCCAGAGGTCCTTTTTTTGGCCCTCGCGCCTTTTCCATTTTCCCGGCCTCTTTTCGATCGGGTTTTGTTTTCCGGAAGGGCCTAGTGACTGGACCGAGTATTCCCTTCTTTTCTTTTACGACGCTTCGGTTAGTTCTTTCCCGTTTTCTTCTTCTTGACGCTTGCCATTTCTCCAGAAACAGTTTTCTGTCCGGCGCGGAAGATATGCGGCTCGGGTGCCTGTCCCCCCCTTTCTTTTCTGCCCCCGTCTAGACGGGGAGGCATTGTTCTCCTTTGAGGTCTTGCGCGCTGGGCACGTCCAGCCGTCCTCTTTTGTACGTCCCCTGACTCGTGAAGCTCATCTAGTCCTTGGTGCCGGCGACTTTGACAGGAGGACTCCTCACGCGTGGTAACGGCTTCTTCTTTTTCCCTCTTCAGGTTTGATCGCGGTCCTCTTTCTCCCCTTATTACGGGGCGACCGGCCGCGAGGACTTGTGGTTTTTTCTCTTCCCTTCTTGATTCTTTGATTTGACTACCGTGATGGTTTCCCCGACTTTTTTTGCTTCCAAGAGAAGACCGCCGCCACGGCCTTTCTTGCCCGTGCGCCTTTCCCTTTTTTCCATCTGAGCGCGAACCGGAATGCTCATCAAGGACTTTTCCTCTTTGTGTGAGATATTCTGCTGTCTCCCGTAGCATCTTTGTCTTTGCCCGGTCTACCGGTCCTGCCCCCAATGGAGCGAGCGATGCCGGTTTCGTTCCTCTTCGACACCATCCTTTTGGGGCTTACCCATTTCAAGTGATTTCCTTTCTTCCAGTAGACGCGTTGCCCTGGTGAGAATTATTCCACCCAACCCCTCACAAACAGCGATGTTGCCGAGTCCCCCCCTTCCCCTTTTAACACGCCTGGGGACCCGCGGACACTCTTCCGAGTCGCCCCTCTCGGCAGCCTTTGGCTCTTATTCAGTGCAGCCTTTGCTGTTCCTTTGGCACCGTACGGACCTGATACATCGGGCACGAGTCCTTTTGTCTCCCTCACCCGTTGGCTGGGACGTGCAGGCGCGCTGAATGCACCTGGGCCACCGTCTTCCTTTGCTCTCCCGTTTTTGGAAGGTTTTTTCCGCTGTTCCTCTCTCTGAGCCTGGACAGAGCTGGGTTTTTGCCTTTGCTTGCCGACTTCCTCCCAGTTGATGATCTGAATTGGCCGTTGAATTCCTCCCAGCTGGACTACGATACCCCGCGCGGAGACGTCTCTTTCCATAGCAAGTCTTTTTTTTTTTACCCCAATCTCCAAAATCCCTCCTTTTTCCTCTTCCCCAGCTGCAAAAGGCCGCACTTGTCGCAGCTTCCGGTCTTTTAAATCGGACGTGGCATCTCCGAGGCCCTTTCCTTTCTCCCTTATTCCGCGATAGGTCTTTTCCCCCCGCGGCCCGTTTATTGTCAGGGTCAACCGGTTGACATTCCCCGGACTCTACTGCAATGTCCCCTCCTCTTTTTCAGTCCGGTGGCCTTTGCCCACCTTAGCGCGAGTCCGTGTCAGTCCCAAGTAACTTGTTCTGCCTGGGCCAAGGTTTTACGACTCCTTTTCCCGTTTACGAAATCTCCTTTTTCTCGCATCTTGCTCTTCTACTGGCCGGCGGGAAGTGTGGCCATCCGTTGCCATCGAGGCCCCCCTGAGGTCTCCTTCATTGAAATGCGTGTATGGGGCTGTTCCCTTCTTCTTGTCCCCGTTTTTTCCTGACCATTTGTGTTACCGCTTCAAGGAGTATTTCCTGAGTTACCCCTAGCCTGTTTTTTATTTGACCCCACCTACACCGACACCCCCACTGCCCCTGCCGGCCCGCATTTTGTGTCCACCACACGTATCGGTCCATGTTCTGTGCCTCCCTCTGGAAAATTTCCCTTCAAACCCCCGCGGTCTCCCCCTTCCTGGGAAGCCCAGACTCTTTTGCCGCCGCGGCGCCCCATGTGTTCGGACCGGGGGCGTGTGCCTTTCGACAGATTTTCACGTCATTCTGTCAAAAAACTTTCCTCCGTTTTGCTTTTGACAACGCCGACCTTTCGCCAGTTAACATCGCTTCTCTCTTTCTTTTAGTGTGTTGTGAGTGAGATCGCCGAAGTTCCTGGCCAGCAGCGTGGCGTTGTCGGAATCAGCACCTTCGTTCCTCTCATGTTTTGTCGATGCCTTTGACAGCAGTGTCGCGGCAAGCGTACCGCTTTTCCGGTGCGCTTGCTCCAGCTCCCTAGAGCCTCTCCCTTGCCTTACAAGTCCTTCGGCCTTCGCTTACACTCAAGGGGGTTGGTTTAATCGCTTTCCTCGGGCCCCGTGGTTTTCCCCCTGGCCGCTATTGTCGGCAAACCGGGCCTTCGATTCCTGAGCTTTTTTCGTCTGGAGTCGAATCCCGGCGCAGGATTTCGTCCGTGCCCATCAGTACTAATCGATAATTTCGTCGGGCGCTTTACCAAATCCGACTGCGACGCCAACGGCCATCGAAGTAGCAATTTCGTCTCCAGCCCAAATTTCGATGGCACTTGTCACCTTAATTTTTTGCTGTTTTGGGTCGGTCAGTTCTCTCGACCAGCGTATAGGTTTCTCTTTTACGTCTTGATCGCTGCTTGACTCCCTTTTCCGTTTAGTCACAGTCCTTCACTCAATCCACGGCCTCGGGGCCTGGGTTTTCAATCAGTGCCGGAGACTGCGCGTCTACTTTTGATTTTGCCTGAATTCTCCCCGTTGTTTCACATCAGGAGACTTTCTTAGAACGGCCAGATCTGTCCCGGTTTCGAGCAAAGGCAAGTATGGTTTTTTTGGTATGTCCTCGCGACTTTTTCCCCTAGTGCCAATTGTCTTTATTTTATACTCGAAGCGCTCATTTTTGTCAGCTTTTCCGTCTCGAGGTTTTCGCTTGGTTTTCCATCAGTTTCCCTTCCGTTCCGCGGACATTCTTTGGACGTCTTCGGGCGGTAGTTCGTCGCCTCTGCGGGATGTTCTGCAACTTTTTTTCGATAGATCTCCTTCTCACTCCGGCCAGCGCATGCGCAGCTCGGATGTTTTGCACATCACCGGCGCGTTCCTTTTTTAACAGGGCCCGCCCCTGGTTGTTTTGCAGGTTTGTCCGAATCTTCAGCCTAATGGGTGCGGTCGGTCCTTTCTTTCCACTGATTTTATTGTCGTCCCTTGGTTGGTTGCCCCCGGAGGCGAAAGGCTCCCACTTGAAGCGTGGTCCCGGTGTCGTTTGCACGGCCTTTATCCTTTCTGCTGACTTTTTCTCCCTATGTTACCGTCCTGGCCTCGGCTCTACGTGATTACGGAAATATTTTGTCCAGGTTTCAGCTCTTTACCGTTCTCTTCTGCGCGTCTTAATCCCTATTGGTCATCCATTCTGGTTTGTTTTTTTGGTCGGTAGACCTACGACACCTTGTCCCCGGCAGTGTCCCAGGGTTGTTCTTCATTTTTAGTGGCAAAGACAATGTTGACAGGAACCGGTGCCTCTCAGAAGAATTCTCTATTTTCCTCGTTTTGCCTATGCAGAGATGAGACCTTTTCCGCATACATTTTGCCCTTCTTCAGGACACCACCTTCCTTCTTGACGCTTGGCACCGGTTTCATCTTCGACACCCGCTCATATTGCTTACCCATCATCTATTCATCCTCCCCTCATAAAGTGCAGACGCTGGCGGTCTCGATCGATGACAATGCTTGCCCGCCACCATTCTCTTCCCTCGATTGATTCCCCTATTCCCCTGCACTGCTTTAAAAGCTCCAACGGCCAGAGCGCCTCTTTCAAACCTCCGGGTTAATAATAATCCCTGGTACCTGCTTTTAGTGTCCCTCCCTTTCGACCTCCATGTTCAATTCGCCGTCACCAGGTTACTGACAGCTTTCAGCGTTGGCACGAGTCACTTCTTTTCCTTCCCTAACCGGGGGGCATTGCGCAAGAACTCTCACCTTGTCTCTTCTACCTTTTTTCTCGCGCTTTCGTTCACTGCCGAGTTCGACCCCTCTTACGTGGCCGTCAGTTCTCACATCCTGAAGACGTGACCTTTGCATGAAATGGCTCTGCCACTCCTCTTTCGCGATAACCACGAGCTTCTCCGTTTGTCTTCTAGTTACAAGCAGCATTTGCTCTTTCCCCCTTTGGAAAACCCACGTCCTTCCAGCATTCCCCCCCCCCCCCGCTACTCGCAGTTCCCCATCTAACCTTTTAGTTCTCGCAGTCTGGAGTCTCTTCGACGTCGGATCGTCCCTCTTCTTGATGACCCTTGCTCTCCCGCATCTGCTTGCCCCCCCCCCCCGACCGATTTGACCCTTGGTAGCTTTCTACTGTCCCATGTCGAAGTCGCTCTCTTCGCGTTGGCGTCAAACCCGGCACTCTCCGAGTCTGTCTCTCCACAGGATAAATTAACCTTCGACTGTTCCAAGTCGTCCCGACAGCAAGCTTGATCTTCAAACTGGCCCGCCTCCATGCTTTGGTTTTTTCTTTCCCGACCTGTCTTTCCCAATGCTTCTTCCCAGGCCCCCAATTCTGGGGCGCCTCTTCCTGCTTTCTCTTGCCAGTAGAGTCGGATGTCGACGCAGTCTTACTACGCGACAAATGTGTTCTCCTCTCCCTTCTCTGTCCTGATTTTTTGCATTTTTCCTCAGCTTCTCTTGGATTCTAGATCCCCCCGACCAACCCAGTAGGATGTTTTTCCCCCAACCCCCTCTCCGGGTACCTTCCCGTCCTACTTGAACTGGACCTTCAGACCCGTAAATTCTGACCCTTACGGTGGTCTTTTTTCAGTCCCTCCTTTGGACACTTTTCCTCGTTCCTTCAATTGAAGCCTCAGCTACCTTCTTTGGCGACGTTTCCCGGATAGTTCCATCGCAAGCAGCCCATCTTCTTCCTGGTGAATGCATTACCCACCTCCTTGGCTGGGCAGTGGAACTACGCTTCCTTTCCTCCGTTCTGTGTGTCTGCTTCTTACTTGTTCCCCATTCTTTCATAGCCCCTCCGGGTCCTTTTCGACCCTCCTCTTTCGCTGCCCCCCCATCCTGCGAATAGCCTTGTAGTCGGATAGCTGTCTTACTTGTAGTGCGCCCCTGCTCCCTTCGTAATGGGCTCCCTTTCCCGAAGATGTCGTCCGGTCCTGAGACGGGTGCAGGTTGGTAATTGTCCTTTCAGTCGCCCCTTTTTCCGGGGGACGCTCTTTTTAAAACGGTGTTTCTCCCTGGGTTGTAGTTGAGGTCTTGCCTCCAAGCCAGGCATTTACTTCTTCCCCCTAGTAATATTTTTCCACAATTTGTGTCGTGCTTTTTTCCCCCCTTATCTTGCGTGAAACTTCTCAAGGAACACATTAGCAATTGATTTATTAGTCCAAATTTTTTTCTTCCCCCTTGATTTGGCACTTTGCCTTCACGCTGTCCTTTCCTTGGGTCGGTACGAGCAAGATGGGCGCGATTTCCTTGGTTCTTTATCGTTTCGCTGTAGTTGCTATCAACTTTCTTTTCCCACGGCTTCAGTTATCCTTCCTAATTCTTCCTCGCGCTGCCGTTCATCGGCACCGCGGAAGCCTCTCATCAGTCGAGTGTTTGTTTTTTTCCTCAAAGTGCTGATTTTTCTTTGTTATAGCTTTAACATGCAGGTCGAGACTGCAGTGTTGTGGTTGAGATCTTCTTCCTCTTACCTATTCGTACCCCAGCGTGGGAGACTCTGGACTTTTGCGCTGCGGTCGCTTTGGCCTTGTCGGTTGGCGTTGTCTTTTTTTTTCCAGAAGGTTTTCTCGTGCATTGGAACTAGCTACTCTGGCGGTCTTCTCGCGTCGGGGTACCGGTGCGGGCGGCGCATTATGATTTGCCGATCAGCCAACGTTTTCGTTCCTTATTTTGTAGGAGGTGCAAGCTCGGTTTTGTTTTTGGTTTGCAAGCCGGTGAATCCGTGGTCCCCCCCCCACGGTCTTAGCAGGTCCTGGGGCTTGCAGGCGCTGAAGTCCTCGTTTGGGCGGGTGGTCAGCCCCCCATATCGTGCAATTTAGTTTTTTCGATGTGTGTTTAGACTTTCCAGGAGGCGTGACCAGTCTACTTTCATTTTACGGTTTATGCGGGTGCACGCGCCTTGTTGTATGCGCTCGCCGATCCCAGTTCCATGTTACAGATCCCGCTATCGAGCTGCATTATTTTGCTGTCAGTTTCGCTCTTCCTTTTTTCTACTATAGCGGGTGACCGACGTGATGAGTTTCCATGCTGGCCTTGGTTCTCAGGACCGTCCACGGCTGGTCGCTGTTGATCTTTTTTTTCCTCACCTGGGCTCCGGAGACCATGCTGCCGTTCAAACATTCTTCTCTTTCCGTTATCTATTTTCTACTCCTCCGGTGTGGTTGATTCTGTTCTCGCGCTTTCGTTTTTTCTCTCTCATGTATTTGCCCAGCCCCTTGGCCACCCGCCTGCGGAGCATTCCCGCTGGAGGCCTTCCTCTTCTTCGCTCTTTCTCCGATGAGTCAGAACCGCAACCTTCAAGAGCTCTCTTATTTTTTCTTTCTCGATTGTCAACCTTCCACGGACGTCTTCTTGCGTGTAGTTGCCCGATTTTGGATGTTGACCCTGCTAAGGCGGTTCTCGACCTAAACCTTTCTGCGTGCAGCCCGAACCCTCCCCCCATTTCTGACTGACTCTGGGACCATTCCTTAACTCCCCCTCTCAGATTTACTATTCTGTTGATTCCTACCCTTGCGGAGCTGGTCGGCAGGAGTCCGACCTGGCTTTGTTACCTTTCGCCCGTTTCGGGACCGTTGGCGCTTAGTCCTTTCTCGAGGCTTAACTTCTTTTTTCGCCAGTGCCGCTGGAAGTAAGTGTGACTTTTTCCCCGGTCTGATCCCTGTTTGACATCATTTCCTTCCACCTCGCGTCACGACTCCCCCTACGGCTTCCTTTCTCCTTGCCGTTCGCTCAAAGCACAGATGATCGCGGTTTTTCCAAACCTAAGAACCCTTTTTCCAGTGCCCCCTTTACCGAGCAACGTCCCAACCAGGTTTGTGTCTGCTACCGTTCCCGCGATTTTTATAGATCTGATCGCCCACCTCCGTGTGCATTGGAGTCTTGGCTTGTGACCCCGCGCTGCCAACGGGTTTTCCCTCCACGTCTTTCTCGTCGCCGCGCGCTAGCCTTTCCCCTTTTTCGGTCCCCCCTTAAGTCCTTTTTTTCGTGTTGACCATGATAACATTTTCTGTCCTCGGCCAAGGTTTTTCCTTCCAAGACAAGCTTTACGGACTTGACTTTGTCGCCTTTCCTTGTTTCCCGACTAACATTTCCCAGTCGTTGTTTTCACATGTGTCCATCAGGCCCCCCCCTTTTCGGTTCCCTCCTTCCCCAATGAAATTGTGTTCCTGCCTACTTTTAGGCGAACCGTTTTTTTTAGAGTCCCTCGCTACACTTTTGGGCAGGTTTCTTTTATGTTGTTTACGGCCTTTTCTTCTCTGGCATTTTTGCCGCATCTACAATCCCCCAGGTTCTGGCTCCTGTTTCCGACCCACCGTCCTCCCCCTGTCCTCTGGTGTTTCCCTTACCCCACCGCTACTTTTTTAGGAAAGCATTACGTCCTACCCTATTTTTTTTTGTCGGTCCCATTTTCTTCTGTTTTTGAGCGCGATTTTTTGCTGGTTCCTCTCCTTTTAATGATTCATCGACGATCCGCAAAAAGGGCAGCCTGTCGGGTTCTGATTGACTTTGCACGTCAGTTTTTTTTTTAGAACCCGTTTCTCTCCTCCCCGTGTTTTTTGAGATACTTGTCCACTTTCCTTCGGCGTTGTCAGTCAGCACCCTTTTTCCCCTTTTTATCCAGGAATTGCGTTTCCCTATTGCAGGCCGTAGCCTTTTTCCCGGTCCGCAGTCACTCCCCCCTCCTTTTCCGCGCTTTTGGTGGGGAGGTCAGCTTCCCAGTAGTAATGTGCCCGCTTAACTTGAAACTTTGTGTAAGGTCTTGCATTTTCTCACCTCCAGGCTGGCTGTTCTGTTAACTGTTAGGCATTTAATTTCCGTTTCAACTCCGGTGGGTCTCTTAGTTGCAGGATCTGAGCACTGGGTTGTCGTTTGGAGTCTACCCACGATTCCCGGCGGAAGGCTTTCCTTTTGCCCCATTTCTGAGCTGTCCATTTTTTACTGCATCTTCCCTGAAGTCGAAATCCTCCAAGGCCTCTGCCGCGTAGACTTTCGTTCATTTGGAATTCGGCAGCCCGCCGTTTTGGTTTCTTCGCCCCATCCCGCATGGGAATTTTTCTCAAGATTTGCGTAAGGAGATTCGGCCGTTATCTTTCCAAGCTGTCGGTGGCTTATCCCCCCCTCCGTGCAACCCGTCCTACTTCTTAACTTCCACCCCACTGCTCTGTTTTTTCCGGTGCACGGTGAAGCCTCCTTCGTTACCGGCAGTAGTCCTCTTAACGGTCTCCCGCATGACACCTACTTTCCTGGATTCTTCCTTCCTGCGAAATTGAGTTCGTTCCGGCTGCTTTTGTTCCTCTAGCACCCCGCGGACTTTATCCCTTCTCCAGCTTTTGCATCGGCGGTCTTTGGCCTTTCTTTTTGTCCTGAAGGCGTTGAGCTCTTGTTTGCCCTGCGGACGTCCTTTTATCGGTTTTCCGCTGCGTTTTTTTTCCCCTTTTTGCTTCGATATAATCTGGTTTCAGCAGGCTCCTGGCTCTGTCGAAGCTAGGTCGTTGAGCAGTTCTGGTTCTG
>Ga0179593_1300698_pt1 | contig 15265 bp, 24 predicted proteins | sample CZODoug2_1_08_16_FD_185931 | JGI IMG/M metagenome (GOLD analysis project Ga0179593, IMG submission 185931) | Vadose zone soil fungal communities from Angelo Coast Range Reserve, California, USA - CZODoug2_1_08_16fungal (PacBio error correction) | ecosystem: Environmental > Terrestrial > Soil >... | reverse complement strand
TCCCCACTCTTCTGCGTTTTTGCACAGAGACGTAGTCCTAGTGAGGTCACGGCTCGCCGCTCGATCAAACTCTTCCATGTAGTTCCCTAATGGGCATCTTCCGATGTCAGGACCGGCTGCTGAGTCTGGATCAGGTGCGGGTTTTTCCTACGTGGGTGCGTGTATTTTTCCGTAAGGTCGCTCAGGTTGGCTGATTCCATTTTTCGTCTCGTTATTTCATGTCGCTCTACTTTGTTCGACTCATAGACCATTTTTGACTTTAAGGTCCTGACGAGACGAAGTCCCTTCATGTAAGTGCGGTCTTTCTTCCTGAAGGGAGTCCCCCGCTCTTCGATGACAGCCTCTTTAAGTCCCACTTATATCAGACATCCTCATACGGGGTTCCACTTGTTCCCAGGGTCCCTCCTGCGCCCCTGCGCCACTCCCCAAAGGCCAACTTAACCCCAGCTGCCGAGGGACTTTCCATCGGTGGAGTGGTCTTTTTTAACCTTCTAGTTTTCCTCGCGTTTGTATTCTCCCTGTGGCTCTTTTCTCTTAATGGCCGACCCTTCTGACCAAGGCCTACCCCCCCACCGAAATGTGGATACCTATTTCCGACCGTCCTGCTGCCCAGCCTTCGCCGACTCCCCAGCCCTCGGCCGCTGGTCTAGATAGGTCCCATGGGTGAAATTGCTATGGAGCTTTCAAGGCTTTCGACGCCCTCTCCCCCAGTCCCGCAGCAATTTAATGAGCCTCAATTCGCTCATGAATTTCCTTCCTGAGGGTCTTTTTTTTGGCGAGTCTGCGACCTTAGCGATTTCCCCATACCTTCGGTACGTATTACCTCTTTTTCAAAGCTGATGTCTGGGTCACAGGCTAACTTCTCCGTTTCCCCCCCTGCAATTCTTTTCTTCTTGACCTTTTACCGAGGTCATCGTCCCCACAACATCGACTGGTGGGTGGTTTTTACCGGCCTTGTTCGTAGAGATTGCTTTTTGACCCTGGTTTCGAATTCTACTACCTCGTAATCCCCTTTTTCCCCCAAACTCAAACGATGTTTCCTTGAATCCCTCGCCGCAGCAAAACCCCCTACCCCCGTATGATGAGGCTCCCAGGGTCTCTCCCATGCTCTTCACTCACCAGAGCGCACCCTGCCGTTCTCCTAACCATAGGATTCTCTTTTTTCCCAAATCAATCGTCCCGCCTTTTTCCACGTTCCCTCGTTTGGTTACAATTCGGTTTTTGTACACCCCCCTTGGGTCTTTCTTTTTTTATATTTCTCTGTACTGTTTTCCCTTCTCCCGCTCTTTTTTCATCGTTCATCGTCAAGGTTCGGACCGCCCCCTAGGGAGCTTTTCGTTATCTCGCCATTTCCCCCCCCCTGACTTTAGACGGAATTGCCGTTTCGAAGTGTTGACTTCCGTCTGGACGCAACAGCGACGTGAAGATGTCTGCTTGTTGGTGTCGGGTTTTTTCTTTATTTTTTTTTTCCTGTGGGCAGCTTAATGTCTTCACGTGTGTGGTGCCTTCGGCTGACCCCGTGATTTTTTTTTTGGGCGTTTTATCCGGTATCGTTCAAGATCTCCTACGCTCGCCTTGACCCCAGTCTTTCTTTGGACCCCCCCCAAAACCTGTTCAACGTCATGGGCTCCTTCATTCGTTCGCCTTCCCCTACCAGAACCCTTTTTCGCGGGTAGATGTTTTTCTGCGAAGGGCTCTTTAGTTTTTGGCTCTCACAAATTTTTAATGCTTTAGTAAGTTCCCGTACTGCCAATGATGACCTCCCCTTGACACACTTTCTCTTGGGAGAAAGATCCCCCTGTGACGCGTTGTTTTGACTTCAGATTTTGGTTGCTTTAAGATGAGGCTCGCTCCCTCTACCCTCTAGCTTGAAGTTGTGTTCCTTCTAACACGTTTTCTATCGGTACCAATCCCAATGAAATTCCACTAAACTCGCGATGAACTCTTTTTCCTGTCCTATGAAAAACCCCCATCCGCGTGCGATCCTCATGTTTAGTAATTGTTCCTATGTGCCAGAACTCGCTTACCTTCCAGACTTCCTCCCCCGAAGACATTATCCGCCCCCCGAAATAATGGGCTTGACCTTGGACAAAGGATCCCTCCTACCAGTCAGCACGAAATGAATAAAGGCCGTGGGCAGATTCTCGCCAGTAACCCGACCCCTGACCCTGCTTCTACTAGTGTTGAGCCTTTTTCGTCTCAAATTACTCCGTACCACTGAGGTGAAGGGAGGGGTACACTGTTTTTTTTTCGGATGGCTGTTCCATCCCCAGAAGATATGTAAGAGTTTCCCGGACACTCATAGTTCCCCCTCCACTGAATCTCCCGAAAGGTTCTTACCCAATTTTCCCTACCACGACGTACCCCGTATCCGATCCAACTTTTTTCCCACCTACTTAAGCCAGGCTGACCGTCTCGCCGGGGGTACACGCCGATGGACCAAACCCCTCCTCCCCTCCCCTCATTTTACTCGAGATCATTGCGTACACCAACGGCCATCGACGGCTAAAAACCTTCCCCCCCCCACGTCCATCACGTAACTCGAGGAATCCGCACGCACTAAGGTTTGGGACATCTTCTCCCATGAAGAACCTGATTTTCCTAGACCTCACTTCAGCGACTGTCCTGTCGTTCCGACCCCCGTAATTCTGTTTGTCGCAGCTGGCCCAATCCTGCTTCGAGTGTCGCTTTAACTCGTCCTGTATAGCTAGACGCGCAGTTAGAGAGAGGTTTTTTTTCCTTTCCCCCCCCCCCCCGCTACAACCACGTCTCGAGATCATGCGTCCCCGAAAACCGTAGGACCCCCAATTTCCCGAGATCGCTCCCAAGTAAATCGAGCGCGGACCCCTTTTTCGGATTTACCTGACCTGCCCAACGGTTGTCCGTCTCAACCGTTTTCCTGAGGTTTTGCAATCGTCGCTACTTGCCTCGATTACTCAGTCCCTGCTGATCGAGGCCGTTTCCGCATTAAGAAACGCCCCTTTTCGGCAAATTATCTTTCCCCTTCCTCAACATCGCACCTAATTCTCGAGAGTTTAACATTCCTCCTGACCGAGCCCCTCTTTTTACTTCTGCCGCCAAACCTTCCTCTTCTCAGGGAAATCGGCACCTGACTCGTCGAAGGTAAAACGCTCAGACGTTTCCCCCTTCGCTTTCCCTTCCCCGCCCCCCAGCGCACTATTAACACCCCTTATTGCGTTTTCAGTAAAGGAATGACCTTTCTCTTTGGTGACGGGTCGGAGTCCGGTTGAAGAAATTTTCTCGTCCGCTTCGCGCACGATGGCCTTATTGCCCCACACGTTTCTTTTTTTAATTCAACCTAGGTTTTCTCTTCTTGCGGCTGGTCCCCCTCCCCCCCCCAATGCTCGAAGGTTCCCTCGGCGTGGGAAATTTAACCCATGCGCCATGGAAGTTTTCAGGCGATCCCCAGCCGGAGCGCCCCTCCTTTCCGCCGTAGAGGATCTTCGTCAAAGTGGTCGGGTTCAGGTTCAGTTCCCCCATCACCACCCTCCACCATGCACTGAGCCCGGACCTTCATGTTCCTCTAGTGCCCCCGCAACACGGATTGGACGAACCCTTCTTCTGGCGCTTCTCCCTTCCGGTACCTTTTCTAGGCAATTGTGATTTTGGAAAAAGACAGGTGACCCCAACGCGAGTTGCTCCCCCGACACAACTTTTTTAGGAGAAGCCCCTCTGGAATCCCCACCCGGGACCCCCTTACGATTTTTTTTTTTGCCCCATTTTATTGCCCCACCCCCCCCATCTATTCCATGGCTAACTCTCGCCCCCTTTTTCTCGTCTTCAGACTGCAATCCTAGATATTGCAAAGGGCCCGGATATCGATCCTTCTCCCCCCTCCGCGTACCTTCCTGCCCTCCTTCCCCGCACGTTTTTTCCGACCCTACGGCCGCCGGGCAGCTGTCCCCACCCCTTTTATCAAGCTTTCCTTGTCACCCTGCCGGACGGGCGCCCCTTTGCTCGCCAATGGACAACACACCCCCGGATGCGTTTTCAGGTCGATATCCCCCCGCAAACAGAAACAGTCAATTCCCCTCCCCCACGCCACAGGTTAACTTCCTTCCCCCAACAGCCCCCCCACCCCTTTGCTTCAATGGATCTAAGCGACTTACTTTTCCCTTGACCTGAAACAGTTTCCCTCCCCCGCGGACGAGTCCCTTTTCCATCTCCCCTCTTCCTACCGACAGATAAGCTTTTCCCGAGAGACTTTCGCCGGTTATTTATTTCCTCCTTCTGAGACCCCCTTTGTTTTGTTAGAGATTTTACCATGAACCTTCGGCATCCATATCTTTTCGTTTTTTTCGAACTTTTCTCCTAGATTAATTTGCGCCTGAGGCTTCTTTCTTTTTCAACCTCCCCTGGCTGTTAGTTTCCATTCCCTTGCAAAGGCACGTTTCTTTAAGTTTTCCTGTGAGCGTAGACTTCCTTTCCTTGTTGTGCTTCCGCTAAGTTCTCTCTTTTTATTTGGTCATGGTTTGAACGTTTCGCGTCCGGGCCGGGTACCTTTCCTTCTTTGATTAATTTCTTTTTTTCCCTGATCCGATTGGATTTCTGACCCCCTTTTTCGGTCGGCCCAATTTGCCGTTTGTGTTTTTTTCTTCCCTGTTTTTTTTGACCAACCTTTCTTCTCGCTACTTTTTTTCCATATCGCTGATTCTTTGCCTGCAATAGAGATCTTTGGTTTCTCTCGAGTTACCCCCATTATCCCTGACCAGTTTGAGACCTGGTCATCGCTTTTGCCTGTAACGGATCTCTTCCTCGCGCGTTGGTCCGTTAGCCGGCTGCCAGGTTAGTTGTAAGGTCATACCTTCGCTGTTTTTTAACCAGAGGACCCCCTCCTGATGCTTTTCCGGGTTTACGGCCCCCTGCCCTGCTCGGTCCCTCACCGTGTTCGAGCAGCAGCTTACTCGGCTGTCTTCGGTTCTTGCTTTTTCCTTGGACGCCGCCCGGCCTCTTTGCTCCCCCTTTCTCCCCTACTCTTTCTGATGGAATGACCCCTTCCGTTTTCGTTCTCTTTGAATTCATCAGTTTCTAGAGTTGGTTTCGAGTCCTTCCCCTCTCGGATCTTGAGAATCTTAGGATGTGGAGGAGGGGCCCGTCCCCTCCACATCCCCTTATTTGAAGCCGAAACACCCGCCCTTTTTTACCCACTTCCGGCCTCTAGCACTTTTTCTTCCCATCTTCCAAGATAATGACAAAAAGGGAGTGTAGCACCTCCTTCTTTCCCCGGCTTCTACTTGGCCCCAAGTTTCCTGACTTTTCTAAATTTACGTTTCGTCTTTTTCCTTGAAGAATTCACCTATTTTTCGTTTTAGTCCGTCCTATGTACCTTTATGCTCTGAATCCCCGAGTATGGTTTGTGAAGCCCCAATTGATCCTCTTTCCCCGTCATAATTACTTTATATTGTTCCCCTCCCTTCTCCTCTTGTGTAGACAGTTGGTCCTTTTATCATGTTATTTTCCCCTCCCCCCCCAGTTTTTTCCTCTTTTTTTTCCTTCGGCCGCGATCGCTCACGTGAAACTGAGTAATCTCTTCCTCATTCTTCTCTATTCCCCCCCTCCTGTTCGTATCTGAATTTTGCTCCTTCACCCTGGCCGTTTTTCCTTTCCGACTTTTCCGTCCGCGAGCGTCCCATTTTAATAGATATCGGGGATTGTATCCTTTTTCGACCATTCCTTCTTCGGTCCCATCTTTTGGGGTAAGTCTCGCTGCATTATTCGTCTTTAACCCCTTTTTACTCCGTTATTAGATGGCGATCCCTTTCAGCTAGTTGACCGGGCTTGATGCTCCCCCTGGCTTGCAATGCCCCTTCGTCATGACTTTTCCTTTTTTCCCAAATTTGGTTCATTTTTCTTCGCGTTCAGCTTTCTTTTTTTTCCCCCCACTGCCCCCTTTTGCCTTTTGAGCTGCTGGATTCTGAGACGAGTCAGTTTGATTTCCCCTTTTTTTTCTGGCGAGCGGTATTTTACCTCCTTTCTAGTCGAGTCCAGTTGGCTTGCGGAGGCCTTTTCCTTCCCCATCGTCTTGCCCCCCGGCCGATTTCCTGGTACGTTATTGGTTGTACTTTCTGTTCAGAAGTGGTTAACGTTTTCTAACGTCTCCCTTTTCTTCCGGTATTCTGTTCATTTGATTCCCTTTTTCTTGTCGTTTTCCTATTTTTCCTTTTTCTGGTCGACTCGATCCCACCAATGCGTTGACCCCCCTCTTCCCTACTGGCCGTCTCTTTCGTTACCGAAATTTCGTCCCAACACGCCCGCCGGTATCGGTTTTTTCTCCTTTTCGACATCTGCCCCCCCTGTATTTTATTCTTGTCCTTTTAGTACCACTTAATTTACGAGGTCCTGAAGTAATTTCTTACGCCGCGCGATTGATTTAGATTTTTCCTCCGAGTTCTCTCTACGAACCTTCTGAAAACTTGAGTAGCCTTTCATTGAGTAGATGGTTTTTACGGCTTTTCTTCTCCTCTAGCACATCGCTTGTTTTCTTTTTTATTTTTCTAGTTCTATTGGAGCATTCCACCTCAACTACGCCAAACACCGTTCCTGGCGTTGGATATAGTTGCTTCACTGACCTCCTCACCCTTCTTTTTTTTTTCCCCCCCGGTTGCTGACCAAATGAGTAGATTTCCCCCCCCCCCACATGACTCGCCGTGTGAGTTCCCTCCTTTTAAGGATGCCTCTCATTTCCTCTGGGTTCTCCTTTTCCAACACTTTCCCCCCCCAGTGATCCTCAAAATTCTTTTTTATGGTGTCCCCTTTTTTGGCACTTTCCTGACGGCCTCTTCCACCTTGTTAAAAATGTGTTTTTTGGGGCGTGCCTGTACTTGTTTTCTGATCTATTACTTCCTTTCGTGAGGATTTACGTCAGCCTCCCACCCTCGGAGTTCCTCCTCCTTTTTTCAGCCCACGTGAAGGACCTACATCTTTTCCCCCAGCCAATGACTTCCGGGAAAACACAGAGGAGCCCCTCTTAACTTCGAGGACTGCCCGTCCCAACCCTTTTAAGGTGACCCGTGAGTGACATTCTGAACTGCAGATGCTTTCGTCCTTCGGAATTTCCTGGAGTTTCCTACGATGCCCTACATGAATACCCCCCAACCCAGGTTGTCCTCACCTTGACCTTCTTAAGAATGACAGAGCATGGTCTTGGAACCTCGGGTTCCATTCGAATGAACTAGAATATCATCAGTAGCCCCATGTAATTCCCCCCCCCGCGATTGCCCTTAAAGGAGGGTTTTTCCTAGTTTAGAGGTTTATTTAACCCCCCACCATCCTCTGGGGCGTGACGAGTTATGCGGACTGGACAGCTTTTCATCTGCCGACCCCACCAAAAACCAACCCCCCCCCCCCCACAAACCCAAACCCCCCCCACACACCCAAAAAAACCCCCACCCCACCCCCCCCCACCAAACCCCCACCCCCCAAACCCCCCCCCCAACCCCCCCCCCCAAACCCCCCCACACCCCCCCCCCACAAAAAAACCCCCCCCCACTGGAGGGATAATTTTTTCCCTTCCGCGAACGATGAGATCTTTTAGCTGGTCGCTTTATTGATGAAACGCATTTTTCTGTTCCCTACCTATTACTTTTATCTCCTCGTTTATCTCCCCCCCAACAGGCAGCACTTTTGCCCATGTCTGCCCGGGTCCTACCCCCCCCCCAAGTACGCCCCCCCCGCCCCTATGGTTGGCCCGTCAATCCCCGCACTCGCAGGGAAAGGCGTTTTTTCGCTTTCCTATGAATTTGTCCCCAATCGCCACCCCCCTGAACGCCTCATGTTCTCCAACTCCTTCCTCCTCACGGCCCCTTCCCTAGGATGTCACGATAGAATCCCGATCCCCCTCAAACCATACCCAGCCTTGGTGGGTAACTTTTCATCTTATTTCTTCTCCTGAAAGTTTTTTTTGGTGAGGTTCCTTAGTCCGCATCCTCCATTTCGAAGGTTTCTTGAATTCCAGATTCACCAATTTACAGCTTTCCTCCCCATATCCCGCCTCTCGCGAGTTTTCCCTCGAGAATGGCGGTTACTCCACCCTCGCCCCATGGGTTCTTTCTTTGCCATAAGTGACCCGTGTCGCCGCGAGGTGTCTGCGCCCCTAGGACCCTCTCTCCGTTCCCCCTCCCCAAGAGGGCTACCACCACACCTTCGCCTTCTCAACTGATGTTGGCCCAACCCTCTCCCAGTTTTCCGTCACCGATCCGTATGCACAGGCAGGGTCCTCGGCCCTGTGGCTGTTTTGTTGCTTCCTATCCGTCATCAAATTCACGACCTGAGACACAGTCCACCACCAACAACTCTCTTTTTACCTCATCCTGCCAGCGCTAAATCCCTTTGTCGGACCGTTCCTCTTTTTCTCCAAACCTGTCTCAGCACACCCCACAATCATAGCCATCAATTCTGACTTTCCTACCCCCTTTTCCTTTTGTAGGGAGCCCTGCGCAGACAGTCGTGTCCTCATCCCTTTACGTTTTGGACTTCTGCCTTGTGACGTAGCGCTCCCTTTTTTCGATACTGTTCTCGCTGATCCTCCCTTCAATTAGCCCACAACTTATTTACACACCACACCGCCTTCCTGCGTTTGCCATTTTTTTCCCCCGTCCCAACCTTCTGAACGCATTATCATTCCCCCCTCGTCGAGGCCCCAGCTACTGCGCCCTAGAAACTGAATTTCTACCATTCCCCTTCCTACTGCGCTTTTCCCGATTTTCCCCCCCCCTGGTACTCCGGGGTCCTCAAAAGCGTCCCTGTTCGACTCTTTGATCTTTTTTCCGCTATTTGTTTGCGAGAGATCCCCTTTACGAGAGCTCGTTCGTGCACGATTTCCGTCGTCCTGTTCTCCTCCGTTCTCCCCCTCTTCCAAGACTCCGCATTCCGTTCGAGGGAATGTCGTCCCAACTACTGAACCCATTCCACTCCGAACGACCACCATGTCTTTCCTTGTGCGAGTGTCGCTTTTCCCTAACCTGGTGGGAGCGGTCAAATTCCCTTTGGGGTGTTTTTTTTTTCCTCTTTAAGGTTCTGTGAATCTGACACACTGTACAGGACAGTCTCGCGTTTAGTTCTCTCCTGTCGGCCCTCCCAGATCCCCCACACCACACACCAAAAGTTAAGGTCATCGCCTAAATGGCCCTCCGCCTTCATGTAAAACCACTTTGCCCTCCACCTCTCAGAAGGGGACTCCCCTCTGTCCTCCTCCGATTTGGGAGATTCTTTTTCCTCTCGGGGTCCTACACATGTTTCCTGGTATCAGGAGTCCCTTTCTTGGGTTGTGATTGATGACAGGGTTAGCTTCGCACGGGCTCCCCCCACCTCCCATTCCCCTTGAAAACAGTGTTCGTACCCTTCTTTACGTGACGCTAGGTTCCCCCCTATCGTTCATTTGACCCGAGCTTATTCCGAGAAAAACAAACAACCACAGCACGACAGACCACACCAACCCAACAGACAAAGAAGAGTAGACCGTATTCACTCCTTTCCATGCGACCTTTTCTTCCCAAGTCGTCTCAAAGAAACGTTCTATATGGCAGTCAACTTCACCATAGCGACTCCCTCGAAGTTAAGCCCCTTTTCCCCTTTTCTCCTTCGGAGTGTTTACTACCTGTTTTCCTAATTTGTCGATATTTCCCCTTGGACTTTTCTTCCTTGACCCCACCTTTTAATCTCCCCCACCCCCCCCCCCCCCCCTCATAAAAACACCATCACTCACATCCAGAAACGCAACCCCTCCCAACCCTCAACAACCTCCCTGCCCAAAAGCTCTCGTTCCTGAGGACACCGGGATTGTTGACGACAGATTTTTTTCCCCCTCCTCGCGACCACGCCGGCACCTTGTTCCCTCCGAACCCTTCCCCCCTCGTTCGGCTGACTCTTGCTGTGTCCCTTGGCCAGACCTTACCCCGCCCCCCCCTCCTTTTCCCTGCTCCCGAGTGCTTCTTGTCTTACCCACACGTGTCCCCCAAACCCCGGCTCATCTCCGACCCCTCCATGTGGCTTTTTTGGGGCCCCTAGTCACACACCAAAGTTGGCTATCCCACCCACCCCAACGCCACACACTGCCAGGTGCCACACCCGATCACCAAACAACTTAACTCTTCCTGTCAATGGTTTTTTGTTACATCCCCCCCCCCAAAAACCCACCCACACTTTCTCCTCGGTTCTTCCCCCCCAGATTTGCGTCCACTCCCCTAGGCAAAGGGAAGGGGGGGGGGGGTTTGCAAACCGGGACCCTTTTCTCGGCGGGTGTCACCAAAGCCAGTAGGGGGGCCCGGGGGGGTGGGTGTTGGTTGGTTTGGCCTTGCCGGTGGGGGTGGTTTGTGGGGTGGTGGGAAGGGTTTTGAGCCGCGCCCCGGGAAGACCCTCCCCCCCATACCCCTTTTCCGCCCTCACACCCAAGATTGTTAGGAGTCCACTCCTTGCCAAACCCACCCCCGCCCCCCCCTTTTCCGCCCTCTTCGCCCACGCGCCAAGCCACCCCCATCCTCTGCAGCAACAAAGACACCCAACCCCTTCCTGCTTCCCTTGTTCCAAATCCCTCGCGACTTTCTTAACTCGTTCCACCCACTTTTTTTCTTTCCCTCAGAGGTTTTGGCTCCCTGGCGCCCACCCCCACACCAAATCACCGCACTTTCTCAAATGTCCAACTCCTCCTCCCCCCACCCCCCCCCCATTTTTTTTCCTGGACCTCCCCCTCTTCCAACTGGCTCCGGACTTTGGTGCTCTTACCACCACCGCTGGGTTCTTTTTCGCTAACCCCACACATCACCTGTTTCTTTGCCACACATATCACACAACCCTTTGGGCTTGCCTCCCCCCCCCACACAGCTGTTCGCCCCTTTCCTTTTTGTATTCGCCCCCCTTCCTTCCCCCCCCCACAGTCCCAGCCCAACCCCAGTGGCTGTCGTTTTTCCCCCCCCCCGACAGCGAGTCGTTTGTGTCTCCGTGGTCGTCCTTTCTTCGGCTGTACCGATCTTTGTTTCAAACCCCAAACTGCGCAGGGCACCAACCATAGAGTTTCCACAAACCACCCAACCCTTTGACCCGCAACAGCGCTCCAGCACACGCCTCACCCCAAACATCATGACACTGGCCCCTGGATGAACCCAACCAACCCCCCCACACCCCCCCCCATCCAACCAATATTCAACTCATAAAAAAAACCACACACCACGCCCCACCCCCCGGGCTCAAAGAAACCGGCACAAACCCACCCACACACCCCACAACACAAAAACACTAACAACACAACAAAACCACACCACGGGAAGGCATGACGCCAGGCCCCTCACTCAAGTTAACAACACAACCAATCGTACGGGACGCTTGCGGTATCCCGGTTTCCACCGCAACAACAAAGACACAGAGAAAAACGGGTGGCCCAACAACACCCTCAAACTTACAAACCCCAACAATGACCACCCTGCGCGACCACCCAACCACCCCCCCAACATTAACCCCAGAAACCAAGCCTTCACCCCACTTCTGGTCTCAAGCCTTCCCACCCCCTCAGTTTTTGGGTCTCACAAAACCCAACAAATCCCTCCTAATGACCAACAAGCCGGCAACCCCCGAAAACCACTTCCCCTACCACCACACCCGGCACACCCCTTTCATCCCAACACTCGACCAAAAGCAAACACTGATTTGCCAAAACACCGACATCCCCTCCCTCCTCAATCGATACCCCAAACAACACCCCCCCCCCCCGGTTTGTTTTCGTGTTAAGCTCCACCCCCCCAGCCTTTCCTTGTACAAACCTCCCACACCCACAAACAAACCACCCCCCTGACCCAACAACCCCAACCCCAACAACAACCTCCACACCAACACAACACCCCATGAATCTCTGTTGCTCGGACAACAGTGAGCAGTCACACACCCCAAACCCACAGGCCAAATCTCACCTCGTCGCGCCCCGTCTGCCTTTACTCTCTTTCAACAAAACACCCGGACCCGATTTGATTTCGTCCCACCCCACCAATTCCCCTACGATCCCCACTGCTCAAACCCAACAATCCACCTACCCATAGAAATACTTCCTCCCCCCCCTGTGCCCAGTTTCAACAGACCCCAAAAACCAACACACACACTGCGACGCCGCCCCCACACGGCACCACTAGGACCCAAACCCCCCCACCCTTGCAAGACCCCCTCCAACAAGCCGATTGAAGTCCCCCCCCTACCACACCAATCCCAAATTTCTCCCTCACAAACGATCCCTCCCTCCGCGATCCCCTGTTATCTTTTTTCTTCGAACCCAATTCCACCCATCTCCGTGCCCCTGACCCTTCTTCCGGCCCCGCGGGGCCTCGTTCTGTTCCGAGCTGAGGATTTTCTGTAAACGAACAACACTTACCCCCCACACGAACCCCGCTCAATCCCGGGGTCACCCCTACACCTGCCCGACCACCAGAACTTTATCACCCCACCACCCCTCGCCGGCCCCCCACCGGCCACTAAACCAAGAGCGACTCCGTGTCAATCCCACCCCGACTTTTACCCTCCCCGATTCCACCATACCCCCTCACAACCACGCCCAGCCCCCTTGCCAACCGCTCTCTTTTTTCACGCGCCCCGCAACCCAACCACCCCCCCCCACAGCAACACGCTCAAACTCACTTTCCAAATTTTCAATCTTTTCCAATGTTTAACCCAACTCTGCAACTCGTCCACCCCCACCCTACCCCCTCGAACCAAATATAGCACAACACCCGAGCCCTTCCCACGTATGCCCCCCCTCGCCACGACACACACATCAGGCAACCCGTTGTCACTTTCTTTTTAAGCCCACCACGCATGAACTGATTTCGCGACAGACCCAAGTCCCCACCTCTTTACATACTACCCCCACAGTGAGACCACGAGTCCTCGCTCCCGTTTGCCGCTCCACGGCACGCCCCCACAACCAACACACACACCACAACGCAAAACCACACCACAAAACCAACAAACCATGGGCTCAGAAATCCGTACACACAACACCCCACCAACACCCCGCTGACCCTTTTCTACTTTTCTTAAACAACGACTCCGTGCAAGGAGTCTTCCCCCCACACGTCTCACCACCCCCCCCCCCCCCCCCCTGCATTTTTCTTCACCACCGTCCTTTCCTTCTACTTCCTTCCCCCCCACCACAACACGATGGACAGCTCGCGAACTGATCCACCCAACCCCTAACTCCCTTCCGTGCGACTTCTCCCAACTCGGCTCCACACAATTTCCCATTCCCGGGAACACCTTACACCCCCACAAACCATTCCGCCCCCCTTCCCTTCAGATTTTGACCAAACCCCGTTGGTCCACTCGTCCGGCATTGCATTGAAAAACAAACGCTTGCTTCTTTCCAATGACTGTCCTTCTGACTCGAACACGCGCCGTCTCCAACAAACATCCAATCCACCCCTACAACACACAGTTTAACACCGCACGCATCCCACTGTCCCCCCTCTCCCACCCCACCCACCTTCGCCACCCCCCTCACTTAACTGACTCCCCCCCTTCCAACCCACCCTTCCCCCCCCCAGAAAAACAACTCATCACAAAGTGTTTGCTGGCCCCTCCCCCCCTGCGCTAACACCAATGTACAAACACGCCAACCAACCCAGCCCCCAAACCCAACCCCCCCAGATCCAGGGTCGCGCTTTTACGTTTAACCCCCCACCTTTTTCCACACACACTCTCACGATTTTTCACCCCCCCCCAACAATGGTCCCCAACAAACATTGCGGCTCACCCCCAAACCCAAACCCCCGCCCAACACACCCAACCTTCAACACCACACAACCAATAACCTCCCACCACAAAACACCTTTCACACCCGGACCCCACTCACGAAAGGCTTTTTTTTCTGCGCTGACCCCGTTTGCTGATTCGACATGACCTTCCCGGTTGCCTTTCAAACACTTTTCCTTCGCGAACCCCGCCTGCAAGCCCGTACAAACACAGACGACCAAACACACACCCACAACACCTAAAGTGGCTGTTCCCTCCGAACCATCTTTGTTGTCCGTTTGCGGCGGCCGTTTTCCCCCAAAGCGACAACATCCTCTCCTTACTTCAACAAACAGACTCTGTTCCGACCCGACGACAACAACCTGTCCTCCTTCCTCCCCAATGTCGTCCCTCACTCCGGATGTCCCATGGTTTCTCACCATCTTAAAACACAATCATGAACACCAAATAGTCCTCTCCAGTCACCGGAAACCCCCGCGGAGAAAGAACCCGTGTTCTCTTTTTTTCCACCCCAAGGCCCAACAACCACCCGACCTCCGAGCTTCCCGCCCTCTCCACACACCCCCAATCCTCGTTTGCTTCACCCTCAAAACCGCACCCTTCTCCATTTTTTTGGCGTAGCCCCCCCTTAAGTTACCCGCAGAAATCTCTTTTAGGGTTACACCTCACCCACTCCTTTTTTACCCCCCCTTTTAGTACTCCGCGACCCACCCCCCCGCACAACCCGCACCAGTCCCGCATACACAAACTAACCAACGACACCCCGTTCCCCAACCCCACCCCCCCGGACCCCCCCCCCACACCCACCAGACCCAACCCCCAAACCTCCCGACGAACCCCACCCAACATCCCCCCCCAAACCCCAACCACCCCAGCCAATCGTCCAGCCCCTCTCCCACCAGAACTTAGCAAACACCACCGTCCCCCACCCCCCCCTTCCACCCAACCGAACACCTCTTTTTAACCACAGATGATCACACACAGCAACCCCGTTTCATGACAGCCGCCCAACGCCTCTCTCTGTCCCGTTTCTCTCCAGGTCTTTTCCCGACCCAACATCGAGCCAGACACCCTGCCCCCCCCATCTTTTGCCTTCGCCCCCGAACACTTGTTTTGCCCCCCCTCCCTTGACCCGCCCTTTTGCTGCCTATCCCTCATCTTTTTCTCCCCCCCCGCCAGAACACCCGGCCTTCGGTCCCCTTGACAACAAACACCATCCATGCTCCCCCAATTGACACCCCCCTCACCCCACACAGCCACCAACAACACCACAATCCAACGGTCTTATGGCCTGCCCCGCCCCCACACTTCCAATTCACGAAACAACCAATTTTCCCTACCGCACCCACCCACCCTTTGCTTGCCGCTGGCTCCCTTCCTGCTGACACACCCGGAACAACACACAATCCCTGCGACACCATTTACCAAGCTCCAGCGTCCACCCGTGCGGTACACTCCCTTAACTCGACTGGCGCTTCCACCACCAAAAAGATAATCGTTCTTCTTCTGGGTTGTCCTG
>Ga0179593_1728792_pt1 | contig 15266 bp, 23 predicted proteins | sample CZODoug2_1_08_16_FD_185931 | JGI IMG/M metagenome (GOLD analysis project Ga0179593, IMG submission 185931) | Vadose zone soil fungal communities from Angelo Coast Range Reserve, California, USA - CZODoug2_1_08_16fungal (PacBio error correction) | ecosystem: Environmental > Terrestrial > Soil >... | reverse complement strand
GGCTTGCCGTCCCTTCAACTGCCTTTTTCTATCCGCAAATCTCCTTTCTTCCCCGCAATTAGTGGGGGCAATTTTACGAGAAAAATACCCTTGAGCGGTTCTTTTCTCGAAAGACTGCCCCCGTTCCCCCCTCTTTGGCGCCGGTTAGCGTCAACAACCCTTTCTCCCCCCCCGTTCCGAATTTTTCCCCCTTCCCTTTCTCGCAACTCCCTTCTTTTCCTTCCGCGAATTGTCTGCGGATTCAACGGAGGCCTTCGCGCAATCCGAACGACCCGTATTCGTCCCTTTTCCCCATTGACGGACGTCCGGCCGCCCCTTTGCCTCCCCCCCCATAGTAAGGACCCTCTTCTTTTGGGCCAGCTTGCGAGTCTCGTCGCGGTGTCCCCGGGATGAACAAACACCTCGACGAAGCCTCCAACCCCTTTCTCCCCCCCATCCGCCTCCTTTCCCCCCCCACCGGACAAGGGGATGACGACCGTCCCCCTCCTTCCTCAGACATCGCCAAGCTTCGATGAACAGGCCCATTCATTTTTTAGCCCTTCCTTCCTGGCTCGCGGCCGTGATGCCCTTATACTCTTTCGCATCAGAAGAACACGGGTTCAATTTAATGCCCAATTCTGCTAACTCTTTTGATTTCCCTCCCGAAATACCCCCCCTTTGCGACCCACCGCTTTCTTTCCCCAAGCTCGAAAGCCTCTTCCTGACGTTGACAGGCTTCCTTCAAGTGCCCCTCTTCCTGTCGTCCTACAAGGCAATCCGCGCTTCTCCGTCGATTCACCATTCTCCCAAAAAAGCCTCGGCCCCCTTCCCCGAACCAACCTGACGCAGAATTGTCTTTCCCTCTTTTCTTGACGCCGACGTGATGCCCTGAAGCTAGTCGAAAGCGGTCCCTAGTCCGAACTTTTTGACGCTCTTTCCTTTTTCTTTTCTGGCGAATTTCGAAGACCCCGCCGCACTAGAGTAACCCTTTCTTCCCCAGCGTTTCACCCCCCGGTGAGAGCGCCTTTTTTGACGCGATGTAGGCATTTCCCTTGTTTTTCCCTCTCTCCCCCTATGATGCAACGCAGCGCCTTGCAGACCCCTTATTGGGAAGAACGCCCGGCTCTTCTCGATTTTGTTGCCGGCATTCGCTCCCTTCCCTTCCATCCAATCTAACAGCGGATTTTCCTTGTGAAATGAGGAGATCGTTCCTTCCCTTGTCCCCTTCTTAGACCGGGTCCTCCTCCCCCCGTCCTTGCCTTGATCTTGTGCTGGTTTTTGACACATTGCGCCTTTCCCAAAAGAAAGAAAAGTTCCCCCCCCCGGCTTTCCTCCGCTATCCGTCCTCCTTCCCCCTCCGATGGTTTCCAGGATCTTCCCGATGTCGAGGTATCGCTCTTGCGCTCCCTTCCCCCCTCACGGCGATCATTCCCGTCTTTTTTCTTATCCTGTCCTCCCCTCCCTTTTTTCTCTTTGCAAGGAGAAACTGTTTCTCTTTCCCCCTCCCCCTGTCGGCACGACGCCGCGCGCGATTAACCTTTCTACGGAAAGAAGCACCGACCGATGAGTCTCTCTTTTGTGGTCTCTCCTCTTGGAATTTTCCCCTTTTTCCCTCTCGCGCGCTGCTTCGTGCGAAAAAGAAGTAGGCTACTTGGAAAACAGGTTCATCCTTGGCAGACGTCTCCAGTCATCTCAGATGCTTAAATGATTCCTTCCCAAGTATTTCCGCCCTTCTTCTTTCCCTCGCCATCGCCGCTCAACGAGTTCTTCTCTCGGTCGAAGCTTGGTCCCTGGCAAAGATCCTTCCTTGTCTTCTGTCGTTTCCCTTTTTCTGCATTGTCTTTCCTCTTCCCAAGGCACGTGGAAGGGCGACGGTCTTTCTTCTGCGCATTGCCGGCGTGATCCGGCCCGCTTTCCTGCAGGCACCCAAAGGACAGCCGTCCGTGTTTGTTCTAAGAAACGCAGGGTGTTCTCGGAAAAACAGCATGCCCTTCTTTCTCTTTGCTGACCAATCCTTCGACGGCTTTTTTTTCTCTCTCCTTCCCCCTCCTGGCCGTTTGAGTTTTCTCCTGGCCGGACAATCTCGTCCGAATATCAAAGCGTTGTGCGAGGATTTCTTTTCGATTTCCTTTTTTGCATAAGGTTTTTTTCCTCAACGTTTCGACGCGTCTTCCCTTTTTTCCCGGGTTGTCGATAGAGGCCTGCGGGAAATTTACGAGCGTGAGTTTTCTTCAAGTCCCCTTTCGATGACCCACCTTGACAAATTAACGTTTGAGAGGGCTTTTGGTTGGCCTTTCTCGAAAGGCTGAGAGCTTAATCTCTCCTCGAACGTCCCCTTCCTGTTAGATCGCGAAGTTGGTCCCTTCCCCCCTCCGCCGGTCAACGTAATGGTTCTTAGATTGCCGGGGATCTTGGTGTAAGCAGCCTTTCGCGTTTTTTTTGGGCTTCTTTCTCCCCCTCTTCTTTAGAGAGGCCGTTCGCAGAATTTTCCCTTCCTTGAACAAGATGTTCGGATTCCTTTGCAGCGGATAAGGGGCATCCGCCTTTTTCCCTCCTTCCCTTCTGTCCGTTCCATCTCCGGGGTGCCGTGGATGGTTTCTCTTTGCGCCGGAGCCGTTCCGGTTGTTGGAGCGTTTTTTCCCCTTTTTCGATGTGTCCCCTCTTTGAACTTTTATCTACTGCGCCAAGCAAGATGTCCTCTTGCGATACTGGCAGGGTCATCGGCGAGTTCATAGGGTTTGAGCGGAAGTCGTCACCCTTTGACTCCTTTTCGTTTGCCCTGCCTCCTTTTTCCGTTGATCCTCAAGACCCCTCTTTTCCATCGAGTTGATCTTTCTGGGCGAGAGGGAACTTCTCGGAAAAGGAGGTTCTATTTTTCTTTCCCCCCCTTCTTTTTCGCGGCAAACAGCTCTAGGCCCCTTCTCCTCTCCAGCGGTGCGCATTGCAACAAGAATTTTTCGTACTTCCTTTGGACCGACCCCTTTCTTGAACCGGTCTGGGGCGCGCCCCTTCTTTCCCCTGTTGTTGACGCGAGCACAAATACAGGTTCCCCCCCCCCCTTTCCGCCCTTTCCCCTCCTCCGCAATCGTGGTCCCCTCCTGGTGACGTCGAGCAAACCCTTCGGAGCATGGTTCCTGAGATCTTTCATCTTTTGTTTTTTCGTCTTCAAACACAACGAAATAGAAACCTCTTCCCCTCAAGCGGAACGGAAAAGGCTCGGTCCGAAAGATAATAGAATGAGGAACCTTTTTTCTATACCCTTCTCACTCTTCCATTCCCACGAGCGCAACCCTTGTCCAACTATACCTATCGTTCGGAGACCAAACCCGATTGGAAGCCGCTTCACCTTCTTGGCTCCTTCTCTTGGTCGCCCCTTGCTTGGGCGCAGTTTATTTTCCCCTTTTCTCCCCCCCGGACGAAGAAGGTGGCACATCCTCGCCCCTCCTCATCTATCCGGCCAAACAAGCCCTTCTTTCCTTTCGGCGCAGCCTCAGACATCCCCCCCTCGATGAACCGGCAAATTAATCCGCCGTCCCCTTCAAATAACCAGCCGCTCCCTGATTCCTCTGTTCTTTTCCGAACATCTTGATTTCCTATGCCCAAGTCTGCGAACGTTCCTTCCCGCGAGGCGCGAATGCCCTTTTCCTTCCCTCCTTTTTTTTCACACCAAGCTCGGCAAGTCTTCCTCCTCTCTTCGAGACTCCACGGCTTCGATGGCCTCCCCCTCCCTCTCCTTTTTTTTCTGCCGGGCGCCCCCCCCCCGCGCTCAGCCGGTCGATCACCATATTCCCAAAAAGCACTAGCAGAGACCTCCTTCCCTTTTGCTATCCGGCGGTTCCTTCCCCTCCTTTTGATGCGCTCCTCTCACGCTAGTAAAGCGGGCTTTTCCCTAGATAGAACACTTCCTTTTCTTTGCCCTCCGCGCGTCGACGTTGGCGTGTTTTCTTTATGCGCAAAGCCGCCCTCGAAATCTTTTTTAAGCGCCCTTTTCCTCTCACATCCCCTTTTTACTTTCCGATCGACAAAGCCCCCCTTGAGGCGATTCGCATTGCATTCACATGACGACGGTAGAAAGGATTCCTGTATTTTCCCCTCCCCTGAAATTTTGCCTCTCTTTTCCCCTCATGATCTCTCCCCTGATTTCCCCCTATAACAGCGGAGTTCTGTCCATTGGTGACTCTTTAGATCATTTCTCCCGGATTGGCGTGCATCCTTCGCCGCCCCTTGAATTGGTCCTTCCTCCCCCCCCCCTGCCGCGACGGCTTTTAATAACTACTTTCCCTCCTTCGGTAAGGATTTCAAAAGATCGGTCTTTTTCCCCCTCTTGTTCTCGGTCTCTTCGCTCTTCGATACGGCTTCGGACAGTCCTTCCCTCCCCTTTTCCCGTCCTCCTTCCCGCATCTCTTTAAGCTCCGCAAGAAGGTTGCTCCTCTGTCCCCCGTCCCCCCTATACGTCTTGTTCCCTCCTCTAGGTTGCACTGATTCCCAGAGGAAACATACTCTCCCTCTTCCCTCCGGTGTTGTGGTCTTAATCTTGAAAAACTATGAAAGTACGCGTTTCACTTTCCTTTTTTCCCAACACCTTTGCTCTTTTTCGGGACTGAATTAAATCATATTCAGATGCTTTCCCTCTTTATCGCCGTGATTTTCGAAGTCTGCCCTTCCCTACATCGACATAGCAGCTCAACTGAGTCCTCATCATCTTCCCCTTTAGCCTCGCTTAGTCTTCTTTCCAAGACTTTCCTTGTCGTTGTGTAGTGATGTCCCCTCTTTCGCAATGTGGAGGTTTCCCAGGACAAGGGAAGGGCTTACCTTTCGCCTTTTTTCTCGACCGCCTCCTCCTCTCCCCCCAGGACCGCCGCGTGGTCCCCCGCCTTTTCCTTGGGTCGAAGACAAGCCTCCGAAAAACCAAGCGGCCTTTCTTCCCCCCCCCCCCCCCCCCCCCCCCACCAAAAAGCTTCGTGATGCCCAATCCTTTTTCGTTTCCCCTAGAATCGGGTTCGCTCGCCTCACACCCTCTCCTTTTCCTTGATCGGAAAGCCGACAATCTTTCTTTTCTCTCAACGAGTTGTGAGACGAGGTCTCTCGGCCCCTTTTTAAGGCGGTTCTCTCCCTTCCGCGCTCGGGTAAAGCCTTTCCCGAGGATTTTTCCTCGCGTAAGAGGTGCGTTTTTTTCCCCTCCTGATGCCCTTTTCTAATTCCGGAGTACGTTTTCCCCCCCCTTTTCTGGCTTTTTTTGTTTTTTCCGGTGGGCCAGAAAGATCTCTCTTAGCTCCTTCGGCGTTGCGTGGCTTTTTTACCCCCCGCGCAAAGGGAGCAGATCGCGACGTTGGTCCTTTCCCCTCCCCGTCTGGTCAGGATAGACTGCCTCCTTTTTCCCGAAGAATAAGCTTTTTTCGCCCTCTTGGTTCTTATTTTCTTCGAGAGAGGAACGTTCTCCTCCTCATGGCTATACTTGAACAAGATGTTCGATGAGGTCCGCGTTCCCTTCCTCCTTCCTTTCTTGCTCGCCGGACGCCGACGCTGGCTCTCTTTCATCTCAGCGGGTGCGTGGATGGTCCTTGCCGTTAAGGTAGTCCCTTGTGCGTTTTTTAAGTTTAGCGGTTTTTTTCCGAGGATGGCCACCTGCTTCGTCGAGGGGTGTCCTTTCCCCCCCGCAAGAGGGGCGACCGCGACTCCAGCAAATATTGACGCTCCTTTTTTCCTTAGCTCTCCTGACACCTTTTTTCTCCCCCTTTCACTTCTTCCTCGTTGAGATTGGACCCTTCTTTTGACGATACGGGTTAGTTACGGATGGAGCTCTTGGGCAGACGTTTTATCCCCCTCTTTTTGTTACATCTTTTGCCTTATCGCCTTTTCCGTTCCCTCTCCTCCCTTTTTTTCTATTTATTGTGTGAAGAGGTTGGTTGACGCCGTTTTTTTTTTCTCGTCAGGGGAAGGCTTTAGCTGGCACCTTGCCGTGCCCCTTCGGGGACGTCACCAGCGGTGCGTTCCCCCCTATCCCCCCTTGCGGATGGAATTGCTTCTTCTCCTGACATTGTTAGGCGTCTTTTTTCGCTCTCTTTTTTCCTTTTTGAGAGAGATGATCCCCCCCAATAAAGGTTAAATGCCTTCATTGTACGGTTCACCCCCTTCACTCGTTTTTCCCTTTTCCCCGCTGGTGGACGTTCCCTGGATTGGAGCAGGGTTACCTGACTCCCCCCCCATCTCGGCCCTTTCTCGTCCACAAAACGCCCCCTGTTTCCGATTCAATCGGAAGGCCACTTTTTTCCCTTTCCCTCTCGCCAGAAAGATTTCTTTTCACTCTTTGTAGTCCCTTCTTTTTTCGCCATGTCCCTGCGCGCACCTTTTTTTCCAAAGATCCATATCGTTCCCCTTTTCCAACAAATTTTTAATCTCCCCCTCCCGTAAAGGACCCCCCCTTCCCCTTTTCTCAGTATTGCGATGTACGAAGTAGTCCCCCCCTGCTTGGGCGCAGTAGTATACGGTATACCCCTCCTACCTCTCCTGTGTCACATTTTCCCCCAAAAAACAGTTAGAGACCTTGAAAACACAGAACAAGTTTTGAGATCCATCGTCCAAGACTTCTTTCATTAATCCGCGGCCCAGCGGAGAGCCGGCTTTCCTTTTTTCTCCCCCGCGATCAAATTAAAAGAGAGGATTCTGCTGCGCAGTTTTTGAGCTCTCCTCTTTAAATTGCCCCTTTTTTTTCTTCCTCCCCTTTTCCAAGTTCTCTATAGACGATTTTCTCTCTCTTCCTTTCGCGCAAGAGAACCACCTTTTCGGCCCGGAATACTCGCCTTTCCTTCTTCCATTCCTTTTACATGCTTCGGATGAATGTCTTTTTTTTTCTTCGCGATTATGAGACTTTGTCTTTTTTCGAAATACGACGCCAGAATAGGCTTTCCCCGTTCGGTCTGTCACCCTCTCTACTCCCCGGAATTGTCGGCATAGCTCCCCCGCGCAGACTTGATGAGATAGATCGCCTTGTTTTTCAGGTCGCCCTCCCTCCTTCCAGTCAACGACGTATTGTCCCTATCGAAGTAGGTGGGAGTTTTCCCGCCGCCATCGGAAATTCCTTTTTTTTCCGTCTTTTCCTATTTTTTTTTCTTCTTTTTCACCTCCTCAATCGTTGAAGCGATTGTCTCCTTTTTTCCTTCTCCCCGCAAACCAGGCGCTGGTGGAGGCGATTTTTCCCCCCACGCAAGAGAAAGGAAGGTCATCTTCCCCCCCCGGCTTTTTCCTTGAAAGTCCGATGCGTTTTTTTCTCCCGGATGATCCCCAGCCAATATAAAACGCGGCTTTCCCTGTCTCTTCCTTCCTCTCCCCAATTCGTGCAGCCGGTAATTGTCCCCCACTTCTTTCCGTCTCTGCGGTGCTACCGCCACATTGTCCTTTTTCAAGAAAGACAAAGGAAAGTCTTTTTTCTTTGGAAGCCGTATTTTTTTTCCTTTTCCTCGTATGTCGCGGTGATTTTCGCTCTTGTCTCTCTTCTTCCTCCCCGGCGATCATCAGTCTACGTTCCTCCCTCCCTTTATAATGTCACCGTTCAAGACAGACTTTCATCGTTTTCTTCCACCACTTTCTCCTCCCCCTTTTTTTTTCTCGCGCGAGGATTCCCCTTCCTTTTCTGAAATAAGCCCGAACGATATCTTCTCCTTTTTCGATCGTTCGGGCTTATTTTAATGAGGAAATTTTTTCTTTCGTAGACTGTTTGCCTTCTCTTTTCTTCCCCCTGTTTTCTCCCTTCCGAGTCAGCCGAACCTTCCCTTTCCTCCTCTCAGATGCTTAATGAGAGGAGGGAATTTTTTCTTTCTTCTTTTCGAAGTATGGACGAAGCGGAGCTCCTTCCCCCCTGTATTTCTTTCTTTTTTTTTCTCGATTTGCTTCATCTGCGGTCTTCTCTTTCCCTACCGAAAAGGGCAAGATCTGTCCCAGAAGCTGTCGCGGACTCTCCCCTTTAGCACCGCCAAAGAGACAATTCCCCTTCCCTCTTTTCGACCAATTACAGGATTTCTTTTCTTTTTCCTATTCCCTCCTTTTTTTCCTGGCCCGCCGCGTGGCCAAGCCTTTTTTCTTTGGGTCGAAGGACAATTTTTTCTACACCGCGGAAAAACTCTCCATCCTCCCTGGATGTTTTTTTTTCCCAATCCTTTCGACTTCTTCATCTTTCAGCATATGGGTTTCAAGGAGATAGCTTGGGAGTTTGAGGGGTCTCTTTTTTCGCTTCTTTCTGACTCTGGTCGTCCTTGGTTCTCTTCCAGTCAAGCAGATTTTCTTTTTTTTTTTTTTTCGCATAAGGCGGAGAAAAGTAGACCTCCCCCCTTTCTCCCATTCCTGTGAATTTTTTTTTTTTTTTTTTTTTCCCCCTGTGGGATCGTTTTTTCCTTCGAACGGCGACGAGGCACCCCCCTTTTTCCCTTCGTGATTTGAGACTTTTACTCTATGCAGCAGCCTGTCTTTCCCAGGTCGCTGAGAGGGCATTTTGGGTGTCCTCTATGGTGATGAGAACGGTCCTTGATCTTCTTCTGTATCTATCTTTTCTCCTTCACTGGTATGCAGAGTCGCGAAGTTGGTTTTTCCGCCGGTAAACGTCCTCATTAAACGTCTTTTTTCTACCGCCTCTCTTTTTTTTTTTTCTCCGCGGGGGGTGCTTTCCTTTTGCGGAAGATCGTCCTCAGGAATTGGGCCTTTTCGTAGTTCCCCCCCCATTTCTGCTGGAGGCGATCCCCCCCCCTTAGTAGATAAGGGGAATACTTCCTTTCCTCGCCGGATTGGTTATTTGCTCTTTCCGGTTCTTCCTCTCCTCTTTCTGTCTCTTTCTTGAGGCTGCTCCCCCCCTTTTCCCTCCTTTCATCACCTTGTCGGTGTTTTTTTTTTTGCGAACTGTTGTGGGCCGTCGAGGAGTGCCCTCCTCAAAGCATCGGTTTTCCTTGCGTAAACTTTTTCTCTTGACCTAAGTCATTAGGCCTTTCCCTTTCACTAGCCTTTTTTCGCCGGACGTCGTACTTTTTTTTGGTGAACGATAGGGATCGTTTTTCCCCCCGGGTAGTTCGGGATCGGTAACGTGATCTCATCCCCCCTCCCTCTCCCCTCATTCGGAGTGATCTTTTTTTTCGTTTTTCTGCTCGAGCCTTTTCAGTTCAGATTGAATCGAACGGAGGTTCTATTTCTTTGTTTTCCCTCCTTGCATTTTCTTTCCTTCCCCTCCCTTTTTTTCCGATCCCCTGATTGATCCTTCCTTCACCTTCCTGGCAATTGCCCCACGAATTTTTTTGGCGATTTGATGAGAAGACCTCCCCGGGTCTCTCCTCTTTTGTTGTTTTTAGAGAGATGATTTTTCCCCCTTTACAATGAAGGACTACTTTTCCCTATCATCAAATTAGAGACTCTTTTTCCAAGTAGTTGTCACCTCCCCTCAGTAAGATACCAATCATTTTTTTTTCTCGGAAGAATGGTTATTCTCTTCTTTGAAGAGATACGGGAGTGGGAGAAGGTTCACCCCCCTTAGACACCTTTTTCTTTTTCCTCTTCTCCTTAAAATTCTCTATCAGTTAAATATCTTCCATCCACTCACCCGACCCCGGCCCCTCTTAAGAGATTGATTCTTTTCCTCAATGGATATGCTTTTCACCTCCAACTTTCCATCTCACCCTCTCCCCTCCCCTCCAACCAGATGGAAGACTTTCCGTATCCGGAACTCGAAGATTTAGCCTTCCCCCCTCTCTTTTTTCCAGTCGAGTCCCTCTGCGTGGGAAGCAGTTCTTCTTTTTCCCCCAAAACGAAGGTTTTTTTCCCCCCCCTTTCCCCCGGGTCAGACATCCTGATCCCCCTTTCTTTCCCAAGGGGATGAAGGACTTCCTCCGGCGCGGACTCCACGTTGATCCTTATGAACCGGCCCCCTCCCGCGCCAGAGCGTTTTTTTTGCAAATAACCAGCTTTGGGTTTCCTTTTTAGACGCTTTTCTCCCTTTTTCGCCTCAGCCTAACTTTCTTCCGCCGGGATTAGAAATTGCGAAAGTTCCTTTTTTTTCCTGATCTGAACTCACCCCAAGACTTCATCTCCTTCCCCCTACGAAATGAGGCTTCCGGACAAGCTAAGCGACTTTCCATTCGGCCCCTAGCTACCGTCTTTGACCCTGCTTTAGGTTCCTTTTTTACCAACGTCGAGAATCTGATCCTCTTTTTAGAATAAAGGCCCCCCCTCAAGCTTACCACGGCCGTTTCGATAACCATATCCCCTTATGGCAAAACCCCCCCCCCCCCTCCGAAGAGAATTTTCAGGTTTTTCTGCTTCTTTCTTCTTCCTCCTTGCACGGCCCTTTCGCGACATAGAAACTCCCGAGGGGAGTGCTCCGCTCTCCCCCTTTTTTTTTTCTTTTTTCCCGCGGCGCTCTCTTTTTGAGGCGACTTCTGAGCAAAGAAGCCCTCCCCCTTATTTTTCAAATCTTTTCCCCCGGTTTAGAGGTAGAAAGCCCCCTTTATGTAGCCTTTCCGATAGACCTCCCCTTTTGGTGGAGAGATAGAATTGACCCCGTATTCCCTTCCCCTTCCTTCCTGCCTAGTGAAATTCTCCATTTCCTTTTTGTTGCGGAATGATAGATCCCCTGCTCTAACCCGCAGGCGTGACCTTTCTAGTTAATGCCCCACCTTCCCTCCGGAAATGCGCAGAGTTTTTTCCTTCCCCCCCTTCGTAGAAAAGTCCTTTGTTGATCCGCCAATTTTTTTATTTCTAATCCGACCCCTCTCCTTCCAGATCTTGCCCTTTTTTCCCTTTCCCCCCGCTCGACCGAGATGAAGACATCCTTTTCTCGGCATCAGTTGAGTTTTATCTTCCTCCCGGTCTTTTGACTTCGAAAATAAATCGTCTCCTGACCGCAGCGCATGTAAGCTCTACTTCCCCCGCAAGTCCTCTTCCTCTGCCAGGTATGCACCTTTCAATCAAAGTTAGACATAACTTTTCGCGCTGATCCTGACCCCATTGAACTAAGCAAGACTCACTATCTCTCCTTCGTTGTTGTTGCGTGAGGAGTAGGGCTTCTTTCCTTCTTTTTTCCTTCGGCTGTCTCTCTGAGTTTTCCCCCCCTTTCTCTAAATTTATTTAGAAGAGGACCTCTGGAAGAGGAGTCCCTTTTTTCCCCCCTTTTTTCATCTCCGATGCTTACCTTCCTTTGCGACAGGGGAGAAGGTTTTATTTCGAAGTGCTGGCAGAAGCTTCACGCCCTCGCCTGCTCCCTTTCTCTTTTCCCCCCTTCGATGGCTTAATCTCTTTCTCTTTTTTTTCCTCTCCCCTGACCGTCCCTTTTTTTAATTGTCGTTCTTTCAGTGATTCTCCCTTTCCCTTTCCATTTTTCTGCCCTCTCCTTCTTTTTTCTTTTCGACCCTTCCCGGTCCCTTCTTTTTCTGCGCCTGATCCGACGATTACGTCCCTTTCAGGAGAGCAGGAAAAAAAGGACATCCTTTTTGTGCTCCTCCCCCTTTTTTTTTGGCACCCCATCTTAAAAACGAATCCTCCTTTTTCTACCCCTTCTAGGCAGGTGCTTCGGAGGCCCCCTGTCGGCCCGTGAGATGTTCTTCCAATTTTTCCCAAGCTTCAGTTTTTTCGTTTTCCTGATCTGAAAAGGACGCCCCTCCTCTTTTTTCTTGGAGAGGGTGTTTTTCTTTTGTGCGCGGAGGTCGGAACTTCACGTATCTTTTTTTTCTCTGACATTCCGCCGCAACTTTTTTTTCTTTGCGTTGCAGAGGTGTCGATAGAGGCTTTCTTGCACGCAAGCTTTAATGATCTTTTTCTCTTTTTTTAGAGATGCAATCTATCCCTCTTTTTTTCTTTCTCTTCTCAGGGATTTTTTTTGGGCCAGACCCCTTCCTTTTGGTGATCGACGGTGAGAGCCCTCTTCTCGAGAGGATTGGACTGTATGCAGCCGGCCCTTCTTCCTTGTTGGGCCCTTCATTTTCCACGTCCTTTTCGGATAGACTTTTCTACCTTCTTTGAAGAGATGGTGTAAGAGCCTCGGTGGGGAGATGGCCCTTTTTGTTTTTCGTTACATCCGTTTTCCGAGATATGCGCTCTTCTACTTTTTAATGACGGAAGGGGATATCCTTCCTTTTTTTCGGCTGAGGCGCTTCAACCCTTTTCCATCGAAGCGCTGTTCTTTATTCTCCTCTTTCTCTCCTGCTCGCCGCTGGCCGTCTTCTTCATCTTTCCGCGGGTGCCTTTTTCTTTTTGCTGCGCCGGAGCAAGTTCCGCGTCTTTTTTCTTCTTTCTGTTTTCCTCCTTTTTGCAGCGATTTTCACCCTGCTCGTCGAGGTGTTGTTCGTTTTCTCAGAGGGCGACCGCGACGGAGACATTTTTTTCCCGGTTTTTTCAGGTTCGGTTCCTTTTCTGGCGCCGGTACGTAGTCAGCGGTGTCTGGGATCCCTTTTTGGACGATACGGGTTCGTTAGGATTTTTTGAGGTAAGAATTCTCTGTTTTTATCGATTGCGTGTTTTCCCCCCCCTCATTTTCCGTTCCCCCTATTGACTCGTCTTTTTCTATTTCTTTGTTGACCGCGTTGTTTCTTTTTTTTCCCCGATTCGCGTCCGGGCTTTTCCCTTGCACAATTTGACTCCTTTTCTCGGCCGGAAGCTGTTTCGTTCTTTTTGAATTGCGGAGTAATTGTTTTTTCTGAAAATGGTTCGGCGTAGGCCTTTCCTTCCCTCCCTTCGTTTCTTCTTCCCCAATCCCGGTTCCATGCCGGCCTACCCTTCCGGATCAGCAAATCGCCTCTTTTAATTACATCCTCCCCTTTTTTTCCAATGCGCACCGATGTGAAGTTTATCAAGGGGAATCGGCTTTTTTTTTTCGTTTCGTAGTTTCCTTTCCTTGGGTGGGCGCGGTCAAAAAACCTTCCCCCCCCCCCCTTTTTTCCGTTCCGATTCAATAGGGACTTTTTTTATTCCCTTAACTTATTTGGACTCCTTCTCTCCGATCACTTATTATATAGCCATTTATGAGGCGCACTTCCCCCCCCCCCCCCCCTTATAGTACCCCCCCCTCTTAGTCTTCTCCACCCCTCTTCCCTTCGCCCGTGGAAATAGTCCTCCTTCCCTTGCCTTTCTTTTTTTCGTACGAGGGTAGCCTGTTTCCCCCACCCTCCCGGTGTCACTAATAGACTTCCCTCCAGTTCGCAAGAAATAAGATAAGGCCCCCCTTTTCCACAAGGGGATGAAGAAAGTATTTTAACCTTTCCACTACCAACCCGCTTCCCGGCCATTACTTCCAGACGTTCCTCGGTCCTTTTAGACAAAAAACAAAGACGTCCTCTTACCCCAGCGCTGAGGATGAAAATTATCTTTTTTCCCTTTCTAACGCCCCTTTCCCCTTCCTCTGATCTCCCACTGTCCAAATTCTGCGACTCCCGATTTTTTTTTTCCCTTCCGCATGAAAAGAAACCCCATTTTCTTTCCCCCCCGACTGATGAGGAGTCTTCACCCACTTCTTTTTGCGACGTTACGGAAAGGAGAGAAGACCAGGGACCTTCCTTTGGAAAGCACCCATTTTCATCCTTTGAGATTCCCGCGCATACCTAATAAGCCGCCGTCGGTTATAGCGATCAAAGGGAGCCCCCCTTTTTTCTTTTTCCACCCAAAAGAAATTCTCCCCTCTTCCCATTCCCTTAATTGTAGGCCTCCCTCCCCCGGAGCAGCTTGAATTGCAGATAGATCTCCCCCCCTTCGCGTGAAGCGTCTCTTTTCTTTTTTCTCCCAGCGCACAACGCTTTTTCTCCCTCGCTCTCCCTTTGGTCGGCGACTTTCTCCGCTTCTGCTCCTCTCGCAATCTGATTGGACGGGAACCGCCGCGCACAAACGCGGTGAGATTTTCTTCCTTTCCTCGTCTCTCCCCCCCTTCTCTTTGGAGGAGAGAGCTTGAAACCCTATTTGCTGCGCAACTTTCCGAAGTCTCCCTTCTTTTCCGAAGCATCCTGCATTCGGCAATTTTCGCCTTTTTTCTTCTTACTATCCCCATGTTGGTCTTCGCCCCCCCCCCCCTCCCCCCGCGGCGTTTTCCCACCTTTTCGCGGCGATAGGTAATGAAGTCCCCTCCTCCCTTCTCCAGCCGGTAATTGTAGAGGAACCTTCTCCCTTTTCCTGCGCCAAGAACCTTGCTTCTCCCCTCTCCCCTTGAACGGATCTGCAATTTTCGTCAGGCTTTCTCCCTTTTTGACCGAGATGACTCCATCGAGGGTGAACATTACCCCCCCTTCTTTGGCGAGGTCGAGGTGGTATTCGCTCTTTTCCTTTGGCGCATTTTCCTTCTCCCTCCGCCCCCCTCTCTTTCTATGATTTATTCACGCCTTTCCTTATTAAAAGAAGGTGCTTCTTTTCCCTTCCTAGAGTGAAATCAAAGTTAGCAATAACGTCTTTTCTTCCCCTTTAGTCCGGTGTAATCCCTCCCCCTTACCTTTTTTCGAGATCTCGTCGGGCTTATTGCCTTCGGCCATCTTTTTTTTCCCCTCCTCTGCTCTGCTTTCCTTGCCGAAAAAGACGGTATAGGCTTCCCCTTCTTTTCTTGCCCGAGGAAAACGGTAATAATTGCCGTTTTTTTCCTCATTCTCGGTTAAATGTTTCTCTCTTCTGTCATTGCTCCTTGGAATGATCGCCGTGCTTTTCCTTCAAGCCGGAGCGCACGATCGAAGAAATAGACTCTTTCTTTTCCCCCTTCCCCATCGATGGCATAATATCGGTCGAGAGGTTTTCCTCTATACTACTTTTCTTTTTTCCTTTCTTTCTTTTCTTGCAAGGGGGGGGAGCAGTCACCGTCTCCCCCTTGACGGCCGGACGATTTCGAAATTACCTCTTTCTCTTTTTTCCTGCAATGAACGATCGCGCGCAGAACCAAGTCCCCTCTCTTCCTATTGTACACCCAGCCCTTTTGATCTCTTTTTGTGCCCCGCGGAAAAACGCATCGACTTTCGAAACTTTTTTCCCTTACTTGGTGGGCGTTTCAGCACTTTTTTTCCGGCGATTCGCCTCAAAAAGCGCCCGGGTTGCGTTTTCAGCCGTCCACTCGCGTCAAGCTGGCTTTTTTCTTTTTCGGCTCTACCTGCCCGTAAACGAAGATTTAGCTTTTTTTTTTTTCCTCCTTCCCGCACGTCGCTTCTCCCCATCCCGTCTTTTGCGGTTTTTTCTCTCTTTTTCTCCCGGAGAAGAGGACCCCTCTTCCCTTTTGAGATAGAAGCAGAATCCCTTTCTCTTTCTTTTCTGACCGGCACAATTTCTCTTTTTCTCTCTCTGGCTTTTGGTGGGCC
>Ga0179593_1459489_pt1 | contig 15266 bp, 17 predicted proteins | sample CZODoug2_1_08_16_FD_185931 | JGI IMG/M metagenome (GOLD analysis project Ga0179593, IMG submission 185931) | Vadose zone soil fungal communities from Angelo Coast Range Reserve, California, USA - CZODoug2_1_08_16fungal (PacBio error correction) | ecosystem: Environmental > Terrestrial > Soil >... | reverse complement strand
GGTTCGGCTCTATTTCCTTTTGTTGACCTGAATACCTTCAAAACCCTAGTTTCGCCACCCTCTATAAATTCCTTTTTGACGCCCCAGCTAGGAAAGACCTTTCTTTCGTACCTCTGTGGTCCCTCTGAAGAACCCCCCCCCCACCCAAAACTCTCGCCCTTACTCAATCGATCCGTTGTCACTTTTCTTTGTGTGCGATCCCGGCAAGATACTCTTGACTCTCGCAGCTTGTTCACTTGCGGTCCACGTGTTCCTCGTCACTATACGGCCCCGGTATCATAGAGCCTTTTGGTTCGAGCATCGCTGCGCAGGAACTCTAGCGTTCCGATTTCGTTACCTTTTGGGAAACCCAGACCTTTTTTGTCGACAAGGTAGTGTTTCTGACGCCTTCTTTTGTTTTACCCGAGGGAAGGGTCCCTGGTCCCATCATTTCCCTGCCAGCTGTTCGTTTTTCAGTAATGATTTCAGAACCAGACCGTATCATTTCTTCGCTGACCCTCGGGTCTTTCTATAAGTAGGCTTTTTTTCACCCAACGCGTCCATGCTTAGAATATGTATGCTTATTATGTCAAATAAGACCGGTTTCCCACCTGCATAGAAAATATTAGTTTTCCACCAAAACTACTCACCTGGTCAGCGCTTTGTTACACTTGGACGGTTTTTGTTGCCCGCAACCGGGGTGTTGTCCACCTTTCAGCGAAACAATAGCGCTTATTTCCTCACGCCAACCCACAACGAGCGACTGATCCATCTGATCCCCCTTCCTACATCATCACGCCCGTCCCACTATTCCCCCGCTCCCCCTTCCCTTTTACGACCCCCCCCCTCCCTTTCCCCTCAATCTCCAATCGCGCCCCTCCCGTTCCCTCCCCATCCCCAACCCCCTGCTTTTTCTTTTGGGTTTGCGTTTTACCATACGCCGCCTCTGTTCTGTATTGTGACCTTTCCCCCCAGTCATCACTGATATTCTCTCAGTCTGTGGTGCGAAATCCCGTATTCTAATCTCTTTTACTGGGAGTCCTGAGTTTTTCCGACGCCGGAGTTCTTAATGATTCGGCACGGCAACTTTTGTTCTACTTCCACATCATGGTCGTTTTTTGGCGTGACGAAATGCTTTTTGCTCAGATTTTAATCAAGATCTGGACATCTACGTGCAAAAAAGGGAGTAGAGTTTCCGAGCTTTTCTACATCTTCCCCCAACGCGAGTTTCCTAGTCCCCCGTCCTAGGATGGCCATTCGTACTTTTTTTCAGGGTTCAGGGGATACGATGTGCATCCTACCACTGTCTCCCTGCTTAGTCACGTACGGTCTTTTACCAACTTCTCGACCCCTTCCCTTTTGATTGTACATTTTTCACCGTCAATTCATTTCCTGCTTATCGGTCAGAATACCGAACACGCTAAAATGACTTAAAGTAGTTCCCGCGCGTATTCTATCCTCTAATGAAAATTCTTTTTTTTAGTTCTTGCGATGAGGATTGTGGTTCCTTATTACTTGAATCTCCCAGGCTATGGTATACTCGTTCTAGCTCTGTGTTGTGTTACGCGAGCCCCCCCTTCTTTTGTTATTGAGTACCGTTCGTACGTCTCGGCGGTTCCTCTATTTTGTCCTTGCTAAACATGCGTCGAGTTTTTCCTTTTTTCCTAGAGGATGCGCAGTTTCCCTCTGCCCAGTTCCGAGTTCTAGAAAAGATGATTCGTCTGCGATTTTCGAAAGAACTAGCGCGAGTGTTTCCTGCAGACCCTTCCCTTCTCCCCCCACACCATTTTCCCCCCACCTCGTCTCTTTTGTCCATATTTCGCGAGTTCCCGAGAGCTTTTAGTCCCCCCCTGTTTTTATTCAGTCTGACTATTCCAGTCAAATGGAGGTTTCGCCCGCGGCAGCAAGCTTTCAACTTTTTTTTTTCCCCGGTTGGTCCGATGATCCTTCCCTGGTCGTCAAATGTTTCCCTCCTTTCGAAACCCCGCCACCCTACCCCCTCCCCGTTTTTGTTTTTTGCCCCTCCCTTCGCCCGGTGGTACCTCCTGCGTGTACCAACTTCGTCGGGGTCGTGGGTCAGTCCTCCTGGACATCTCTTTCCCGATGGGGCTTCAGTTCACATTACGGTGCGAAGGGTAAGGTTCCCCCCAGCTCTGTTTTAATCGTCGAATCTGTTCCCCCCGCTCTTTTTCTGGCCCAGCTTGAGTATTAAAAGGCAGATTTAGTGGCCTTGGTTTCCCCCTCTCTTCTTTTTTGGGGTTTGTATTTCCCATCCCTCCAATGAGCACCCTTCTTTCTCCTCTGCTTTTTTTTATCCTTGATTTTTCACCCGCGCCCGAGTTCCACCTTCTCCTGCTTGTCGACTTGGTATCTCCCCTAGGCTTTTCCCCTGCCAGCCGACTTTTCCCTCTGAGGTTCTTGTAGCTTAACTGTTAAAAAACTATCCACTCCGACGCAGACTTTTAAGGAGTACTTATTAAGTCTTCCCCCCCAAAACGCGTTCTTTTTCTGATTTAGTTTAGGTTTCCCTGCCAGCGTGAGTGCACGTCCCGTTCCTTATCATATACTCCCACCACAAAAACGGACACTCCTGCCCTCGAATCTAACCAAATTATTGAACCCTCTATGATTTGCGCTGAGAACAGGTCCCCCAGACTCTCGGAAACTGTCCTTCTATTTTTGTCGTAAGAAGGTGTTCCGAGCTCACTTCCTCTTTCAAGTCTTTTATGTTTTATTTTTCTTAAAATAAGACGATGTTAAGTTCCCCTCGACCCCCTGTCCGCTGACCGGACCGCACGTCCAGCTTTGGCACTCTCCCCCCTTCTTTCTTGACGGTGGAGACGGACTTATCCTCTGAGTTGATGTGACGTGAAAGCAGAAGAAGTTGCTCCTTCAGCACCCCCAAAATCCCCCCACTCGTGCTTTGCACTTATCCCTTTAGTAGATTAGTTTGAATCCGCCCCCCCCCGCTACTTGATAAACACCAACTTGTCAGGCAGAGGACTGACCCAGATTAACTTGAGCACCATTGATGGGCGAATCATTTAGATTTTTTTTGTATTTTTTTCACCCTTTACCCACTTATGAGGCAGGCCGGGGTGTCTTTTGATAAGCGTCAATGTCACCTTAGCGCTTGCCCCCCCCCCCTCCGTTTCCTCCCTGCTGGTCGACCTTAGTTGAATGAACCTTGTTTTTCTTCTTTTGAACCCTAAAGGACTGATTGAAGGCCTCTGTCTTCTGGCTCGGCAAAATCCCGAGATTTACACCCATCCGCGACTTGTCTCTCCTTTCCCTTTTGCACGGCGATTTCCATCATTTTTCGTAGGTTGACAAGATTCTGCAGGCCAATCTCCACCAGGCTAGACCCATCTTTCGTTGGAAGTATCTACCCCTTTTTCCCTCCCTTCTGTCGAACGTCCCCTCGTTCTGGTTCTTTCAGCGGTCTACTACGTTCCCTTTATGTTCGGTCATATCCTTATTCGGAAGTGTCATTCCCGACCCAAAGGTAATTCGCTTTATTTCTTCCTTCTCTTCCTCAAAAAGCTCATTTTTTTTTCCCCACCGTAGGAACAAATGCCCAATACCAGAGCCGAGTTTGTGTCACCTTCTCAGTACTGGGTCATAATTGTAGTCTCAACACTCTATGGTCCCCAAGGTAGTTACCCCCGTAGGTTAGCTTCTTCTTTTTGAGCTAAGATCTCTCCCGAAAACCCGTCGAAATATTTCCTATATTCTCCCCCCTTGTTTGAATCGAGCCTTTTGATAAAGAGCACTCCCGTCAATTCGTTTTTCACTCGATCCTGCTGAGTTTTTTTTCTTTGTCATTTTCTTCCGGCCCCCGTTATCTTACCTTTTTCTCTACTTACCTTATGGTCTGAGATCGAAGCTCTGATTACCCCTAGCGGAGGTTCCTTCTCCATCCCTTGCCCCCCCCCCAGTCCTTGGGGTTCTTTTCTGTCCTCCCCGAAAGATTGGAATCCGAGTAATGACTTTTTTCGATGACCCGACTAATGTCCCTCCCCCTTTGCTCCTTTTTATCATCGAAGTAACGCCCGCCCATGCCTTCGATTGGTTCACCGCTCTCGGTTGCTGTCTCTACCCCCCCCGACGACTGGTTTAACCCCCCAGGACAACTGGATCGATCAGCGCTTTAGACGCTCCTTTTTTATTTTTTTATATGCATCTAGGCCTCCCATTCGTAACGACACCTATGATTTGTCGCCTTCGTTGGACCCCGTGATCCTTCTTTTGCCCCCACGCTTTTGTGTTTTGACTTAATCCCTGTAGAACAAGTAGAGCCCCGCCGTCCTCTCACATCCTATCCTCCCTTCCCCGTTTTTTTCTGTCATTTCGTCCCGGCTCTCCGTTTTTTGTCCGACGGACAATTACATTTCAACCCACCAGGAGATTCGCCTCGCGAGAAATCCTGGTATAGTTTCCCTGTCCATGTCCCGATTGTCGGTCCCTCCCACTATGATTAGTTCTGCAACCCACCCCAACAACTGTCTGCTTTTTCGATCCCTTCGTCGATTTTTTTCCAGTTGTGTGGGGGTTGAATGGGTCGGTTGGTGGTTTTTTTGTGTGGTATCGGGTTGCCGCCTCGAATGAGCCGATCGCAGATGTTCCCTGCGGTCGAAATTTTAGGCCAATACTAACCGTGATCTATGTGCTCCTTTCTTTGCATCTGAGCAATCGCGTTCTCCCCTTCTTTTGCACCTCAGCGTTATATCTTATTTCGGCTTCCCGTATTACCCTTTTGGGTATGACCCTTTTTTTTTCCTTCTTGGCAGAGCGATCTTGTGATTTTTTTCGCTCTACGACGCGACCCCAATCATTCCTTCGCCGGTCTCTTCGTTTCCGCGCATGTTCTCCCTTGTGATTGAGACTAAGTCTTCGACTTGACCCCCACCGCGCCAGATGATTTTTTCTCTCCTAGAACTTTGTTTTTTTTTTCCCTCCGATAAGAAGAAGATGCTTTTCCCAACTAAGCCCGTTTTCGCTCTGCAATCTTCGTCTCCCCCCAAACACAGAATGACCGGGGACTATCTTTTGCTACCTCTGTCTTGGGTTTTCCGCATAATGTATTTTCTTCCCCCCCCCCCTGTTGAGTATGGAGAAAGGGTAACCCAACTCGGCGTTCTGTCCGGCGGGCATTTAAATCTTACCCTTTGCTTTCCTTTCCTTCCTCCAGATTAATCCTCAGATTTCGCGATTTCCTTGTTGTTTTTTCTAATTAGATCGACCCAGGCCTTTTTCGGTTTTTTTTTTCGCCAAGTCGATGATCCGTCTCTGACTTTTGTCTGATGGAGGACCCACGGTATCGTCCTCCCAAAATCTTGAGAGGTGCGTTTGACCTGCTTTCCAGTGACTCGTAAACCTACACCTCCCCTGCCCTTCTGCCAGGATGCCCTCTCTTTTTTTTGCCCACGACTGGGCTCCGCTCGTTTTCTAAACGAGATCTGCTTCCAATTCGCCTTTCGTATTCTTACTTCCTTGGATCCATATGTTTGAATTCCTACAAGTCCGCCCCCGCCCATTCCGTTGAAGTCACTACCTCCTTGCCTACCGATAGTTTTCGCAATGCGGTTTGATTCCCTTTCAACCCCTATACTCCGCTTCCTTTTTTGTTAAGTTCAATACCAATACCGAACCCGACTGGCGAACCGATCTGATGTCCTTCCTTTGCGTCGCTTTTTCCTAATCACCTGCCTGCCCACTTTCCCCTGAATGTCTTGCCGATGATTTCTTTGTAATTTTTTCATATGCGGAACATCGTCCCCATGGAAACGTTCTAGGTTTTGGGGGTTCTTTCAGGTCCTGAGCACCTTCTTTTTTATTTTACGTAATCGGATACGGGTTTTCCTCTCCCCTGCGTTCCAATCTTTGGGATTCCTTAGCGGCACTTCTCCCCTTCTTACTACGGCCCCCCCGTTACGGTTAGTCCCATAATTCGTCGAGTTCTTGAAAGTCATCTTCACTTTGCCTCCTGATCTCCTTTTTCAAGCCCCCCCACTTAACTCGTTTCATTCGCCACAATTCCGTCTTCTAGAGAGTTATAATTAAAAGCATCGCTAGCCTTGACATCGATATGTTCTCTTGATGAGTGCTGCCGCTTTTTTCCCTTGGTTTTACCCCACTTTTATCTTACGGACCTTCCAGCGCTTTTTTTGTTTCCTCAACCTAGATTCCCCTTAACTCCTGTTGGCACCTTTTTTAATGACTAACGTGTCCCCTTTTCGTCTGAGTGTACGTTTGCCAACCGTATCGACGGAACCCTCGTGGAGGCAGTTCCGGCCTTCTCCGATGCCTTTGCTCGCCACCCGCCCGGTCAGGTCAATCCTTCTGGTACAACTCTTTTTTTTCCAACCAAAACAGGTTTCGGGAACCCGATCGGCAGCGCATTCAGTTTGTTTGTTGCGATGGCGTGGCATTTTCATTTTTCCTCCTCACAAGTTTTTTTTGTGTTTGAGGTGCCCCACTTTCCCCCGACTCTGACCCCGATGAGATTGCCTCCTTTGATTTTTCCGATCTTTTTTCAAGATCTTCTTAAACGTTATGTTTTCTTCCCCCTTACCCGGGTTTGCCCCGTTCAGGCCGTAGTGACAATTTTTCCCGTATCTTCCGTTTCCCCTCTTCCCCATTTTGCAAATACCCCCTCCCCTGACGCAGGTTTACGCCTGAGTTACTACTGGAGACATCTGCGGTCCCCCACACCGCGTTTGGTTTTTTGATAGGTATAGTGAATACCCCTTTTTTGTGCTTACGTAATGCTTTTTCGTTCTCCCCCCCACCACCCCCATGGGCAAACAAGTAACTTGACTTACTCATTGATTCTTTTCCTTTTTTGCGCGCTCCTTATTCTCTTTCGAACAGGTTTCGCCCTGAGAATAAAACCTCTCGGCATCGCGCAGGGGGTTCATTCCCCCCTCTTTTTTTGCCTTTTTCTGAGGCCCCCATCTTGCCCTTCCAAATTCGTTTCGTCCTGATTCGAAGCGTTCCTGGATGACCTCTACCTTGCCGCTTCACTACTGGTCGCCGCCTGCGATTTAAAAAACCTTTATTTTCCCCCGCAGGGGAGAGGCCAAACCCCACCGTCCCTCAGAGTGACATGTGAGCACCCTCAAGCCGTTCTTTTCCGGGCCAAAACACCAAAAGCTTTAGGACCCATTATCCGATTCTCTTATAGCACGAGCCTTCCCTGTCCCTCCTCCCATGCCATCCAATAACTTTTCCTGACTTGTCAGGCCAAGATTGAGATCCCAAGGCCTGTACTCCTTGAATTCCCCCGTTTTTTAGGGTAGTATTCTTACTTTTGTTTCCTTCACATGCCAGAGGATTAATGAATGGTTAGTTTCCATCCGACGTACCTGGTCGTTACGAGGTTTTCCCCCTTTCTACTTTGTCGAAGTGTAGTCATTTTCACTGATTCTTGGTCCATGATATCAAGGGAAGTTTTCGTCTGGTGCGCACTCTCGGTAGCTCCTTTCCAACCACATCTCCGTTTGTGTTTATCTTCCATCTTGTTGCGTTGGAACGAGTCTGATAAAGCCCCCTGCTTTCAAGGCCTCCCCCTCCCTTTTCAGTCCCCGTTTGACGTTTTACTCATCTCGACCTTTCCCCCCTAGGTACGTCTTCATTCTGCAAATACAGCCGTTTGGTTTCCTATCCCTTGAGTTTTTTCGCACCAACCAACTTGACTTCCCCTGACGCTTAAATCCTCTCGAAAGAGGAGTTTTTGACTCCCGTCGCGCCCCCCTTTCAGACAGAGCTGGGTGGCCCCCGTACGGCGATCTCAAGGTTGTCCGCGACCGGTAGTCTGCCCCCCCCCTCCCCTCTTGCATTGCACGCAACCGTCCTCACTTTTTTTTCTTTCTGAAGATTTCTCCCTGCCCACCGGAAGAACTTCCTATATTATGCTAATCGTATGCTCACCACATTGGATTCACTGATATGACGAAGCCTGCCAGCTGCCGGTTTTCCAGTTCCTAGACGTTTCTGGAGTTTTTTTCCCCCGTGTTATAATTTTCACGGTCCAAACAGCAGCCTTGAACTGATGGGTCCTTTGTTCTCGCCCGATAAAACGACACAATCGCCCCTCTTTCCCCTAGCACAAGCAATTGGGGCCACCATGCCTTCGTTCGCTGTCAAGCCCGCCTAGTCCCTTTCTGAGACGGCCTGCTTGCCCGCTCCTTTCGCCTAGCCTCCCTTTCTTTTTCTTAAATTAACGGGCCCGCCCGTGACCGGTTATTTCGCTTCTCAATCCGAGTGTGCCTTTTCATTCACTCACGAACCGGCCCACCTGTCCAATTTCTCTGTCAAATTCGTTGTCATGCGAGCGTGTGTTTTTAACTAGCGACATTTTCTTTACCGACCTTCTTCTGAAGATTCCTTCGCTATTCCCCGGATTTCGATGCACTCTTTCGGAGTTTTTTACACTCTTTTCACGATTGACAAAGACTAGCTTTCCCTTGAACTTTTATATGATATTTACAAGCTTTTTGTTGTTTGATGAGAGCTCTAGTTCCTTTATACTTTTCCTAAGGAACCATTTCCCCCCCTGAGACTCGTTGATAAATCCGGTCGTCCACCCCTGACCACGATTGTTTGAGCCATGGACCGCTGAAACACACCAACGCTCGCCCTGCCCGCTCGGATTCTTTATTCTTTTCGATTGTGCCCGTCCGTGGGTAGACAGTGACCAAGCCGAAGCGCTTGACGCATCGCAGGCCTTGGAGAACCCCTTCACCATGTCTAATGACCGCTCCTTTCCCTTAATACTCAGCCAACTCGGGACCTAGCGTCTACATTGATCTGACCGTACCTCCACCAATACGATGGTGTAGTCCCCCAAGGGTAGGACTTTCCCCCCCGAGGGACTCCAGTCCTCCCCGATTCGTGTTCTATCCTTCCCCGTCACTGGAGAGTCCATTAATGCAAGGTCGATTCCCTTTTCCGTCTAACCCCTCTCGGTTGTTTTCTTTTTTTTTCCCCAAACACACGACGTTAAGTCTCTTCTACTTGAAACCCGCTCCTCTTTCTTTCTTTTTTCTCTTCTTCTTTTGGCAATTTCCAGGTGCGCATACGATTAGCATCGATCGTATGATCTTGATGTCAACTTCCTAAGCAACGTTCCTCATAGCGCTAAACCCCAAGGATGACCGGGCTCCTTTTGTACTTGTCCTTTTTCCCTCCCCTTCCTTTTTTCCTTGACTACCTGAGCTTTACAAACCTTCAGAGGAGTTTTTTAAGACCACGTTCCCGGTGACCCCCCTTTGCTGTCTTTGGGTGCGGAGGCTTTTCCCCCCTCGGACCTGCTCCTCTTTGAATGCCGTCTATTTCGCCACTAACCGATCTCTCGCCTTTTGCGTTTATTCGTTTCGATTTGCCATATTGTAGTGACATGCTTTGACTCCCCTTCTTTCTTCCTGTTTTTGTTTTTCCAACTTCTCGATTTTTTCCCCCCCCTACAGGTGGTTTTTTTACGCCTTCTTTTTGCCTTTTCCTCGCACTAAGTCCTCCGGCCCAAAGGCGTACGGCCCTTGTCTCTGCTGTTTTTTGAGCTCTCCTTTCTACTCGTGTTTACCCCCCCCTAGCCTCCGCAGATTCCTCCCCCCTCGTATTTTTTTTTCTCATTTGGGAGTCATAGAGGTTTTCATTCATAGTTACCCAGGGACGTCCCTTTTCTCCGTCCTTTACCCCCTTGATTCGACTCACTTTTCCATGGCCTTTTTGACCCAGACACCCCGTACAGTGCATATCTCTGACAGGGCGCTTTGCCTTTCCTGCCACGAGCCCCGCAGAAACTGACTTTCAGTCTTCGGCTTGCGTCATGATTTCATTAAAATATGACGACCAGAGTCAGTTTCTTGCGATTATCCTGTTGTGGTCATGAAGACATTCTGGTCTAATTGATTCTTTTACCCGTTGTTGATTTTCGACCCGAGACCTTTTCAGTTTTAGATTCAACCAGTCTTCTTGTGCGTACTGATTGTTCTTCTAACCTGAACACTAGGAGTTTTGTGCTCTTTTTGTTTGGCATTTGCTTTTGGTCGGCTCCCCCTTTTACTAATTCCCAAGGTTGCGGTAGCTTCCGTGCGTGATTTTCTCGCAGCTTCTAATCGCAATAACGTCCCCGAATTGCCTCGCGGCATTATACGTTCAAACACGAATCCGGTATTGCCCCCCATTCCACCCCCCCCCTGCCTCTTTTCCTCGTATCAAGTTCTAATCCATGCATAGCTTCTTTTTCCACGAATAACCTTTTTCTTGCGTGAGTTGATTAGCCATCGTTTTGGGGTGGTTTCCCCAACTTTTTTTTTTTGGGACGAGGTTAGTAAGGAATGAGTCACTCCCCGGCTTGTGGACGGTTCATCCCCCTTAGCCCAATCAAACCCTTTTAGCTTATCTTTCTCCCCCCTGGCTTTCCACCCCTTCCCTTTGGACGATGATTTCGCTGGATCTTTTTGCAACTTCCATCCCTGCAAATTTAAGTTCACCCCGGATTTTCTTGCAGTCGCCGTTTCCACCTTCGATTTCCCTTTCTACACCGCTTTCCTTAAAGCAGTCCTTTGTCCCTTTTCGTTAAGCTCTGGGAACCCTCCCCTGGGCTTGCCCGCCGCCTCTTTCTTCATCGCAAGGGGCTTGCCCTATGGCGTGCCCTGTGTCTTCTCCCTTTTTTTTGTGCAGAGAGATGATCTCTCGACCCCCCCCTGCCCCTCATGCCCTCCCGGAATGGATGCCTATGCTTTTTGTTCGGATGTTCCCTCTGTTTTTTTTTCCTCTTGTCCGTACCCCCAGTTATCCGCGCTGTTAGACCTCCCCGGTGCCCTGTCTCTTCACAGTAATTGATGCACGGCCCGCTGAATCTTTACCGAGATGTTACTCTACGTTTAAACTCCCACTATTCACCCTCCGTTTGGCTTTTCACTCCTTTTCATTCCGTTTCCACACAACCAGAGTTTCTTTTTATTTCTCTTTGGTGGTATTCCCAACCCCCTTCTCTTTGGCACGAGTTTTCAGTAATGTTCTCTTCCCACCCCCCCACTTTTTTTCCCCACTCTTTAAAGAGAAGAAATCTCCCTCGCCACCCCTCATTTCTTTTTTTCCCTGATTACCTTTCTCCGATGCTCACTTTTTTTCTGAGAAACTCTTGGAGATGAGAATAATCACCTCTTCTGCCCTCGCGTTAATATTTTTGTCCACGTCACGCATAAAGTTGAAGTTGTTTGATGTAATTGAGCCCGTCGGAATGCCGACCTTTTTTCCTACCCTTCTGGGCGCTTACTGATTTTACTCACTTCCCCCTCCTTGTGACGGCTGACTCGACCCCTTTTGCTGTGCTTTTCCCTTGAAGGTCACGCAGGCCTGCTTCCCTCTTCCACTTCTGTGACGGAGCAGGCAATCCGCTACGACAGAGGTTTTGCCCCGTCTTCCCATCCTTCTCTCTGTGTAAAAATGCCCCCCCCCCGCTATACCGCTCCGTAGACTCTCTTGCCCCCTTAAGTACTCCTGCACCCCCCCAATGCCTCATTCTTCCCCCCTCCCTTCCGGTTCTTCGATATTTCAATCTTTGCCCAAGGCCTTTCCCCATCTGTTTAAGTCCTTTCGTCGGGTTCGTATTGCGTATGGACTCCCCGTCCCCCCATTTTGATACTCACTTTTTTTGGTGTCATTCCTACTGTACCGTTCAGTGATTCATTTTTTTTTATCCCCTTATTTTGATTGCTTGAACTTGGTAGGCATAACATCGCTCTTCCATTTTGATACTCCCTGCCGACAATTGTAGGTTTCTGTTTTGTGTCTTTGAAAATTCGAGGTAGAATAGCTCACTGAACGTTCCTTTTTTTTTGGTGTTCCCGGTCTTCCCGATATTTTTTGACCTTCGTTATGAAGGCCCCCTGAAATTCTTCCCCCCCCAGCCCAGCAATCACACCTCTTTTGAATCTTCCCCCTCCATCAGTTCACGCACGCTGACTCTTCCCTCTTCCATTTCGATCCCCTCCCCCTCTGTCCTTCCTATTCGAATTCGGGAGCTTTGCAACACAACCCTCCTCGTCGTTCCCTTCTTCCATCCCCCGTCAATTTTTTCTCGGAGAGGTGTCCGTCCCCCCCCTCCAGGAAAGCGTCTTTAGTTGGGTCACCTTCCCTTCCCCCCTTGCCCCCTGACTTTCTTTTCCCCCATGGTAGCTTGTAGCACCCTCGATGGCGGCACCGTCCATTTGACCCGTTCGGCCCCTTATTCTTTTTTACCCTTTCCTAACCCTACTGACCTTTCAGCCTTGTCTTATGCTTAGGGCGCCCCACCTTTGTCTTTGCCCGCCCTTTATCTTGACTCCCTACATATTTTTTCAAGTCGCACTCATTTGAGGACCTTATCTCGATTTTCACCGGGGTTGGTTTGTGTGACCCCAACCCCATTTACTTCTTTACCACCCCTTATTTAAATAAACATGTTCTGTTTTCTTCCCAGAGTCTTCATCCGCGGAAAACTCACTCCTTAGATTAAGGACCATATGGGCGAGCATTTTTTATTTTAAATTCGATCTACCCCCCAATCCCCGATGGCCTGCGTATACCCCAAAGCCATGAGCCTGGTCCCTTTCAATTTGGTTTTCGGCTTCAGGTCGCCGAAATCGTCATCCATAGAGTAAGGGCTTGTGGAAATATTACGCCCTCCTTTCCCCTTTTTTTCCCTTATCGACCCCTATTTAACCAGGTTTCCCGCAAGTGACCCGGTTCTGCTCATGCCTTCCCCCCCCGCTCTTTAGCTTACTCGACCAAACCCCAGTCACCTCCCTTTTTCCCCACGATAGCCCCTGTTTGACTACTTCACTCGACGCCTTTGCAGGATCTCTTTTTTTTTGGCCCTTTTCTAATAGGAGCCCCCAATGGTACTCCACCACGTTGCTGTCCTTTGTAGATAGTTCACCAGGACTTTCTCGCTTATTTCGAGCTCGGGTTTTTCTGAAAGTATTAAGAGCCACAACCACCTCAGATACTCCCTATATCAATAATCTCTCTTTACAACCAGTTGGTGTTTTGTTTTTTGGATTCTTTTCAGAGTGTTGGGGGTTTCTCACTAATTTGTCTCCCCTCCGTTAATCAACAAAACTCACCCATTCCCGCTCTCCTCTGGCTGTTTTTTGCCCCCGATTTTTTCCCTAAGATGGTCTCTGACATGACTTTTTTTTCCGCCTCCCTGACAGGTCAAAAAACGATAGAATGAAATTGGCGCATTCTCAAATGTTCCCCCTCTTTGAATGGTAGGTTATTATGTTCCTTTGCAGCGCCGATCGCCCTTTACTATCCCGAAAATGTCTGTTCAAGGAGGACCAAGTGTAAATTATTCTCCTCTTCTTCAGATATTGTTTCCCTTGTAGAACGAGCGCTGGTACTTTGTTAGCTTCTCTTTGAACTTAACGACTCCAAAACCAACAGATGGTTTGTCCTCCCCAATGTCAGGCTTTTTGGATCTTAAATACGAGACGGTATATACAGATTTTGATACTACTCGGCACATACCCTCTGTATCTTTCTTCTTCCTTGATCTCGGGGTCTCTTCAAAAAGAAACCCCGCTATCCGTCCCCTCCTACTTTTTTTAAAACTTTTTCCCTTAGGGTCCTCAGGCGGAAAATTCTGTGAGAATGACGATTCTTCACTACTGCTTTTCTTTCTCTTTAAACTATAATTGTTTCGCATCCATAAGACACATACCACCCGACTTGGTCTTCCTCGTGATACTTGTCAGTTTGTCGCAATCTCTTTTCGACCTACCTGTAGATGACCACATTGAGATAGGTAGCCGCAGTAAATTGACCCACATTCTGCTCCTGTCTTTCTTTGTTTAGCAGACTGGTTATTTAACCTTTACGATTGACTGCCTGCGATTACTCCTCCCCTACAGACCTATTTTTTTTTTCTCTCTTCAAAGTGTGGTTTTGTTCTCCTCCCCCCCCCCCTTCCTTTCGTCATGAACCTCACATGCGGTGACTGCTAAATTTAGCTTTTTCAGAAGTACCTTTTTTATCTGCGGAAAAAAGGTATCTCCATCCCCCTTCCTATGTCTTGGGGGTGACCTAATGTGTAATGAAGACAGACTTCCTTTTCCCCCCTGGTGGCTACTCTTCTGTATTTAGTGAACCCACCAGGAATTCTGGACCTTCGCTTGCTTTGCATCTCTCGGATCAGAGTTTCGATGCCCATTTACGTTTTTTTCAATTTGTTCCTTCGTTCTTTTCCCGTGCATCTTCCGTGTCTTTTCCCCTAATTCTTTTTAACAGAAGGGCCTTCCCGTCTACTTTTTGCCATTTGTACTATGTACTCACATTTCCCCGGGCTTTCCTCACCTGACACCCTCCCGCTATCCCTGAGGACTTGGGCGGTGCCGTTCACCACTCCCCCCCCCCTCCACCTTGACGAATCCCTATTCCCTTCCGTGAGCGCCCGCTTTCATATTTCCCATTCTTATGAACAATTCCAGATTTGTCTGAGGCATTTTTTGCGTTCCTGCATTGGCATCCTTTTTCTGATAATATTTCCTTAGCTTTGTGTTTTGTCTTTCGCCCAACACCATTGTTTTAGCGTTTTAGAGTCCCCCGTGTTGTTCTGCGAGTTTCCTCTCCCCCCTCATTAAAATATTTGCGGGTGGTTCCTTTGGCCTTCGCGTTCGGGTTTTTTTTTTTACTCTTTTTCTTAGCGAAGGTTCTATGTCTTTTTTTTTCTAAGTCTTGCTTTTTCGTCTCCTCTCGAACGTAGCATCCCCTATTTTTCATGCGTTGAATACCCTTACACAACAGGCAAAGCTTTATTCCTTTTGTACGCCCCCAAATTACTAGAGTGGATCGCGGTTTTCCTACGTTCCTCGCATATGCTCATGCCCCTTGCCAAGAATCCTTTAGGTCTCTGGCTATGTTCTTTAACTTGTGTTTTCCACCCCCGTTTTGGTTTGCCTATGATCATCCGGATTCTCTATGCGTGACTGTTCCTCTCCACCTCTCTCAATCCCCCCCCTTTCAACGCGTTTTTGAAATTACGTACACTCCCTGCGTGAAGCTCTTGTTCTCTTACTTTGGATTTTTGACCCCGTATCGACGTTCCCCCATCCCCCTTTACAAGTTAGGCAGCTCCCTTTCCTACCGACCCCCTTCATAGGACAGGCCCCTTTTCCTTTCTCCACAAAATTTCCCCTTTTGTAATAGTCTTCCGCTCTTTTAACCTATATGTTTTGGTTCCGCCATCATAAAATCTATGCAATCTCCATTCAGTCTTTTGCTCCTTTTGCTGGTTT
>Ga0179593_1369014_pt1 | contig 15266 bp, 5 predicted proteins | sample CZODoug2_1_08_16_FD_185931 | JGI IMG/M metagenome (GOLD analysis project Ga0179593, IMG submission 185931) | Vadose zone soil fungal communities from Angelo Coast Range Reserve, California, USA - CZODoug2_1_08_16fungal (PacBio error correction) | ecosystem: Environmental > Terrestrial > Soil >... | reverse complement strand
TTTTTTTTTTTTTTATGAACCCAGCGCAGTCACGCGGTCCTCGATCAAATACGGCGTTCCCAGTACCAGGAATCCCTGGCGGTACCGCGCCGGTTCCTCTCGGCGATTCCTCCTGTCATGCGGTAGTACGTATGGCAATGTATTTGTTCTCCGGCCCTTTCTCCACGCTCTAGCGCTCTCCCTATTGACCGGAGCGTTGCCGATCAGAATTTTGAAGGCCACCGATCGGCGGCGTAGCCCGCGTCTCGCGTTGAGCAGGAGCTCTTCCCGTATAATAGGTTCCGCTTCGATGTTTTGTGCCGTACGGCTACCTTTAATGTCCTCCTTCTCTCTTTTCGCCTGCACTTCCTAGAAGTTTTGGCTTTGCAAGTGGACTCGCGGATCATCCCTCTTACCCCGCAAATCATCCTCCTGCCAATGCTGAACACTCGGGACCTCCGTCCCCTTTTTGAGAGGAGTTTGCGTGGGTCCTCTCTTAGCGCAGGCCTGAATCCTATCTTTGAGAAGTTTGGGCGGTGACCTGGCCCCTTTTTTCAGTGGTTATCGTCTAGAAAGTGACCCCTGATGCTTTCTCCTTGGTATTTGGTATCACTGTCTTTTAGTACAATCGTCCCGACAGCCGGTATCACCATATGCACGGAAAAAACCGCTTCCTCTGAGTCCCATTCATATTCCTGAGCAACATTCGAAGAGGAGATTATCGAAACCCCGACGCGGATTTGTACCCCGAGGGCAATTTTTTTCCGTAGTGTTTTTCTTCGCTAGGCCTCTCTTTTCTGCTCGCTTTCGCTCCAGAGGTCTTCTATGGAGTAGCAGGTCCTGACCCTCTCCGCTGCCCGCTACTTTTTGAGCTGGGATCTTGTTCATTCCCCTCCTATCCGCGGTTCTCCCAAACCTCTTCCAATGAGCCTCCCCCCCACTTTTCCCCTGTTTGAGCCCAATCGAGCTTGAAGAAGCACTCCCCTCCAACTGGAGAGCAGGGGCCTGACCTTCTCGGGAGAGGCAGATCCCCGACCTCATCCGTTGCTCTCTGCTTTCTTTCACCCGACAGGAGGCACGTTGTGGGTGGGCTCCGGCTTGCCTTGACCTGGTCCTCTTGCTCTGCCTGACCTGTGTTTTTCCAGGCAATGCGACTATGACTCGATCTTCATGCCACTTCGCCTATTTGTTTCCCCAGCGTTCGAAATCAACATCAACCCCAGTTTCCGTTTTCTTCCTGTCAACTCTCTTCTGAGATCAGTCATAGGAGGATGGTAGCTTACCGCTCTTCTTCAGTATGGTTTCCCGCGATCGAGAACCTCCTTTCCCCCCCGGTCGGTTTCTGGCCTTTCCTTTTCAACGTGGGAGTCATCCTCGCTCCGCCCTTCATTTCGGTCCCACATCAGATCGTATTCTGCCCTCGCCTCCATTAAGGTAGGGTTTGTCGTGTGAAGACGTCTGAGGAGTCCCCCCGCGTACCCTCTTCCCCGCTTTCACGTCTTCGATTGGTTCCGCCCGCGGAATCTCTATCGGCTTCCCCCCTTTCTTTTTTTTGGGGGCTCCGAGTTGCCCGGATAGGTCCGCCTCACCCCGAGATCGTTATTCATCGGTGTTCCGAGATGCTCGAGCGTCATTGCTTCTCTTCACGTTCACCTGCCTGGCTCTAAGCTGCTGGTTTTCCGGCCTGTCTCTACTGCTTCTTCCCGAATCCCCTTCTGCTAGAACAGTTGAAGATCCTGTCTCCTCCTTTAGGAGAGGTACCCCCACCCCGATAGTCGGTGATCTGCCATGAGTGTCGTTCTTCCAGTCCCCAGGTAAGGAGAGACGATCCTCACCACTGACAGCGACTCACGTGTTTTTGCGTTTGAGTCTTTCCCCCCTCCAAGGAACCCCGGAGATTTCGCCCTCACTATACCCCGCACCCCTACAGGGGGATACAGCAGGGACCCTCCGACGCCTTTTTCCCTTTTTGCGCATTGCAGCTACGACTTGATGACTGCCGCTCTCGAGTCCGTCTTCGGCCCCTCCTTCTCAAACTCGATCTTTAATTCTTAAGTATTTGGCTCTTGATGACCCGGCGATTTGTTTTCCTTCTGGCGGGCGGAGTCCATGAACCTTCAGGCCCCCCTTTTTTGACAGACCCTAGTGCCATCCCCCGTACGGGCACCCCTCCTCTCCCGTCCTGCCTGGGTCCGTGCACATTGCCTCCAGAAGCGGACCCTTGCCACCCCCCTGACTCTTCACGAGACTCCCACTCTTCCCCCCGTGGTTCCCGATACCAATTGCCCGTGTCTTTCCCCCGCCGTCTCCCCCCTTTTTTATTTTTCTCCCTGTTGTTCTTCGCTTTTTGAGAGATAGCCTTTTTCGAACCCGCAGTATCTTGAACCCACTTCTCCCCCTTTCTATGTCTCTTTAGTTGAGTTTCAAGTACGTGAAGTGACATGTGAAGCAGAGGCTGGGTCAACGCTCGGTGGGTGACACGTGGCTTCATTTTCCTGCCACCCAGGTCTTCTCTCCCGAAAAAGTTTTCATTCCTTCCGAAAAGTTTTTGGATGACCGCCCCCTTCCCTGCTTTGTAGATACAGATTCCAATACTTAAGCAGGAACCGCAAAGAATACGCCCTTTGACTTCGAAAGTCTAGACCCGAGAAGGCCTTAGGGCAAGATCACTGAGCCCCCCCTTCGTGTTTCGGATCATGGAATGGCACTCCGTGTCACTCGTCCTGGATTGTTCCAGTTGATTCATCGGATCCATGGTGTCTGAGTGGGCCATTGATTCGTCTGTGAGCCGTGTTTGCCTTCGCCCGCCCCACGTTCTTTCTCGATAGCTCGCTCTGCCTTCCTGCCCCCTTCGCCTTTCTCCCGACTCGCCACGTCCTTTTCTTCCTCCGAGATCGGCTTTGGTGAACCCTTCTCCGCGCGAGCCGAAGCTGAGCGTCCCAGCGTTTTTCGAGCTTCCGCTGTTTCCGCGTAACGCCCCACCCCAGTCTTTGCCCCGTGAAGTTTACTCGGCGCCCCTCATCCCGAGGCCCCCGACCTGGGCCCTGGCCTCTCAACTTGTCGCAAGCCACACGCTGCTCATCTTTGCGGTCCGATGTCCCTCTCGAGATAGAGCTCGTTTGGCAAGACGGAAGTCTGCTCTGGTCCCCCCGCCTCGTTCCCGAGAAAGGAATTCTTTCCCCCCTCGTGGCCTCGGCGTCGATGCTGAGCCGCCGCAGCTCGTTTTTTTTTTTTTTTCTGTATTTCGGAGTCAGTCCTCAGGTTACCCTCGTGGGTCCTGTTGAGGTAACCTCACCAGAGGACCTCACATCCCCCACTGCTTGGGTATCCTCCTTTCCCCCCCTTCCCCCCCTCGTCTTTTTTGTCCTAAAATGCCAGGATAGTTATCCTCCTCAAACGTACGACCTCCCTGCCCTCACTCAACTTTTGACAACGTTCTGCAGTTCTCCGTTAATCCGAGAGCGCTTTTCAGGACCATTTTTTCCTGTCAAGAAGCCGTGCGACGGCGAGACAATTTTTTCTTGAGCTTTAGAAGACCCCTGCCCCCTCCCCTTCTTAAACCTTTTCTGAGAAAGAAAAATAGATGGATTCCATTTGAACACAGAACGGCAGGCAGAGCACTTAGTTCTCCGCAGGCCGGCCCCGGTCCCTACTCCCTCCCCGTTCCTCCCTTTGCGCTCCTCCGATTCCGAAGAGAATCCACGGTATAAAGCTCCTGGAGTGGCCTTCCCCTAGTTCACACTGAGAAGAACCTGGCATACCCCAGCATATCCAGTTCCTCTTCCTAATACTACTAGCCTATAAGAATAGAGTCCAAAAAATTGACCCCTGATCACGAGGTTGACCCAGTCTATTGAGGTCGAACAGCCATCTCCCCTCCCTCCCCCCCCCGTTGTCACCTTGGAAGATGAGAGGACAGATGCAGGCCAGAGACTTTCAAGAAAGTGGAATCAGGACTCTCTCAAGAAGAATCAGTTCACGGCCCTCAAGCATCCGAAAACGTCAACTACTTATTACACTCAGTTTTTGTTGTACCTCTTCATTTTTCATGTTTTAGGCAAGGCTGTTTTGAAAGGGTAGAAGTTAGGAGTTTTCTTAATAAGTTACAGTTTCTTTTTTCCTGCTTCCAGATTTGTTGTCCTTGGCAACCCGCGCCTGAGAGTGACCCTCACTTACATGAAAACCCAAACAGTTAGCCATACTTCCTAACTCGTCACCCGCTCACTGCCAGCGAGCCTCTCCCCCCGCCTTGGCCTAGCCAGTCGCCTCTCGCGCAGCCCCCTATGCGAAGGACGTATTCCGTGTGTTTCCGGCGCTTGCTTTCCTTGCCTCGGCCCCGACGTGACACCTTCCCCCGTCTCCTCTTTAACTCGGACTGGGAGCTCCTCTCCGCGCTGACTTTTAGTCTCGGCCCCCCCCCCCTCATTACTCCTCCGTCTACCTGATTCCGCTGGACCACCAAGTTGGCGCCCTGCAGCCTACACAAGGATACGGTGTCTCCCCGCGAGCCCCTCCCCTTTTTTCCCTCGGTAAGCGCGACTCGGAAAGTCGCGCTCGGATTTTCCCGCGGACTCAAGACCAAATCTACTCCTAACCCGTTTTTCACCTGGACTAGCCGCTCTTAACTCTTCAAGCAAGTGAATTAAAGGAATCGCCGAGGAGGTGATAGAGGGCGTCTTTTCCTCGGAGCCGAGGGGGGACCCCAACCCCCCATTACCCCTCCTGAATGGCCTCCGGCCAAGAGGTGCTTTTTTTTATTCCGGGCTAAGGGATAGTGCTCGTCTCCGAGATAAAGACTCTTGACTCGAGGGTTTTCCTGCGGGATTCTTTCAGCGGGCTCACTCCTTGACAACTGCCTACGAAGCATATAGGTCTCCCGCTAGAGTTCCCTAACCAGATCCTAGAGCCTCTCGAACGCGGGCGGTAGAGGCCTCTCCTCCCGTTGTTGTTTTATTACCCGACCTGCATCTGTTCCCCCTCCCATTCCGCCTTCTCTGCCGATTTGCTGCGCCGAGCGAAGAGAATGATTTCTCTTTCCTGTTCGAGGAAGAGACCGTAGTCTCGTCGGAAGAGTTCCCGTCCCCCAAGCCCTACGTTTTTTCGCTCCCTCAATGGTCTGATTCGTGTCGTATCAAGATTCGACGAGCTTGATGTAGCCCGCTTGGAGGCCACCTTTTCCCCAACTCACTTATGTCTTTGAAAAGCGTCGGCCTCCCCTGCGATCACCATCCGGAGGGATGCAGGACCCCTGGCCGAGGGACCCTCGCCCCTGAGATTTCATGCGGAGTGAATCTGACTCTTCTCTGGAGTATCGAGTCCCGTTCTCCTGCTAAGGGAAGTCTCTCTGTCGTAGCCGCATTATTAGCCGAAGGGGACGTAACCTGTCTTTCTCAAGGGTAGGCGCTGGCAGACCTCTATTGGTGTCTATCTATCTGTCCATTTCCTGTTGGGCTCCGATACACCGTACTTCTTAGACTTTCTCCTGAAGATTCCTCTAGTTAATAAGAGAGGTTGTCCCCCTTCTTATCCCGGTACATAAGCGTCGCACTGTTGCCCCGGACCTTTTTTCCCTCTTATGCACCTAATAGAGTAATAGAGAGAGTCCTCCGTGTGCTGCGAGAGTTTCTTTGAGCTAATGGCGAGGGCCAGGCTGCCATGACGGGGACTTGTGCTCTCAGTGGGAGCCTCTTTCTCCATATTCTAATGTGGTAGTGGTCTTCCAAGTGGTCGGGTTCCCAATTTGTGTCGACCAGCAGGTATAAAATCTGCGTCGGAAATACAACATTCTTAACGGCTCTTCACACTCAGAATTCAGACCTGCCCTTCTTTCGACTTTGAAAATGACCCCCACGACAAACACCTAGGCTTTTTATGGGACGAGGATCTCGCGTGATTCTGGTTATCTGGGCCCGTAATCGTCTTTTTCGTGCTCTTTTCCTGACCCCGCCGTTTCCTTGATGTCTTCCTTCCCTCGCCGGAAAATTCTACGATTCACCCGGTGCCCCCGGCTAAGTGGTGATCCTTCCTTATAATAACATCGCTATGCTGATCACCTCTTGTAGGCCGTTTCCTGAGAGGTAATTACTCAGTAGGAAATTTTACATCAGTTGATTAATTCACCTACTACGGTTATCTTGCCGATTCCCTACTTCGACTTTTGGTTGATATATCTTCCTTCGAAAAACTGCTTTAAGTCTTTTTAGTTCTTCGAAGAAGGAGACTCTCGAGGACTGCTTACGTTCATTCTTTTCTCGCCTGTTTTTTTCATGAGATTATTTATAGAAGATGCCTGAACTCGCCTACCTGGTGGGGCCCTCCTCTCCTTCTCTATACCCCCCCTAACGAATAAGGTTGGTCCTTTTCTTTCGGGATGAGAGATCTGGTGTTTTTCCGTCTTTCTTTCCCTCTTGCGCTCCCTTCTGGAACTACCCTGACCCAATACCTGTCAAAGTGGTCCTTATAGTTTTCATTTTAGTCGGTAAAGTGTTTCTCTCTTATAGCCGATCTGGCTTGTCCAACTCTCTTCGTCGCTTTAGTGCTACCTAGCGAACTGACCCCAAATTTTGGGTTCCGATTGGTCGTGTAGATTCCCGCTCCAGCAAACTTTGAACTTAGAAGAATTTCTTCTTACTGACTGCGCCGTCTTCCTGATATGCCCCAGAGTCGGCGGCCCTTTAGATCTTCTCTTCTGTTTTAAAGCGCTAGGCCAGTACCTGATGATATACCCCCCCAATATTGTTGACCCCTCTCTGCTTTCCTCTTAGAGTTGTTTGAGAATTTCAATCTGGAACTTACCGTCCTTTCTTCCGAGATAGTTCCGCGAACGTCTTTTGAGTACTCTTACTTCTTAGTGGTTCTACTTTTCTTCTAGCGACACTCGCTCCGAAAGCATTTGACGCGATCCTGTCCGCTAAGTTATTTTACCTTCAAGCCCCACGCGATCGTAGATTGAATTAGTCCTCAATTCTCTCCACGTTCCGGCGCTCCGGCCTTCTTAACTTGCTGATAGAGAACCCAGGGATTCCGGGCGGTCTACACATTCTCACCCTCCCCAGGTCGATCGGAAATGCCCCTCCTACTCAAATGAAGTGGTGTCTCAGAAAGATTCCAATACGGACTCGTTACTCGTACAGGATACAGGCCGTACTCTTCAAGACCCTTTGTATTGACCTCAGTCTCTACTATTGCCCGATAGTCTCTGCTAAGTCACCGCTTCGGCGCTGAGAATCTTCTCGAGGCCTAGCTGCGACTTTTGGACAGTTTCTTTACGTTTCTTTCGTACAATGACCCAGGTCACTTGCTTGAAAGAAGGCATCGCATTTCAATCACAAGTTTATAGAACATTCGGACCCACACACTGCCAATCTTCTGACCCTTTCACGACTGTACCCATCTTCCCAAAAGAGAGATCAATTGAGCCCGCGAAATAGGTCTCGGTACCCAACTTAATTCCCAGTCTCTGGTGTTCTCATACTTTCCAATACTTTGTTGTTTTTTCCTTTCGTCGACGACCGCCGAAAAAGAGGATATGTCCCCGAGAGCCCTCTTTTTTTCGGTGAGAATTTTGCAAAGGGCCCCTGTCTCTTGAATTCTTCCGAAATCGCCTTACAAAGGACTGTCGCCATAACTTTTTGGTTGGGACTACGGAACGATGAAGGTCCACCCGTCCCTTGTTAATGATAATATGCGTCTCCAGTTCTACCCGTCCCCGGGTAGTTTCGGCCTGATTCCCCCCCTTCCTTCTTTCGGACTTTTCCCTTAAGAATTTCCCCCCCGTCGCGCCTTCTGCTACCGGCCCTCTACTGATGAGATTGCTATAAGGACCCGGTCTCGGTTCGGATCAGCTGTCTTCACTCTCTCAGGATGTTTCCCTTCCTGTGATCCTTCGCCCCCTTTTTTGTTTCGTTTCTCCCTTGATTTCTCAGTGGGATTTTTTCGTCGGTCTTGATGTGAACTCTCTCCCGACGCGCGCGAAGGAAGCAGGTTGATATCTGACCGGTTACTCCTGTTCACAAAACTCATGGCAGATTCCCCTCCCAGTGTTTTAGTGAACCCTCGTTCGAAGCCCCAAATGATCCATTGGCGATCTCGTTTAGGACGTTGCCCTGTCTCTCATGAGCGAACCCCCCTCGCCTCGCCGTAGCTTTTCCTCTCAGCTTGCCCCCGACGATGCGCCGAGCCGGTTTCCCTTTTTTCCGCTGCTGCGAAGCGAGCTCGCCGGCTATATGACCCCGATACCCCGAGTTTTTTCCTTCCATAGATCGGTTGGCCACTGATGATCTGATGGGTTTTCCTGACTAGCGCCACAAACGACGAGCTTCCTCCTCTCTTCCTCCCTCCTTTTCCTCCCTTCGGCGAAGTCCAGTGCTGGGTCCGTAGGCGGAGATTATCCCTACCTGCGGCCCTACCCCGGTTCACTCTGGTTGTCAGGCATACTTTTTCCTCGAGGTGTCCTACCTGCCATCCGAGCGCGCCCTCTAATTCAATTTTCCGATTCCCTCCCCCCCCGTAACGGTTCATTTTACGATCGCTTGAAGGCCGAGAGTAGGAGTGTCATCTTCTGCACGCTCTCGATAGTACCACTTTAAGCTAGAGGAGAAATGAATCTCTACTTTCTTCTTTTGCCCTTCCCCTGCGAACCTTTTCTTGGAGGACCTCCCAGTAGGGAAGTTACTTGCCAGTTAACCTCATGTCTTCATGCATGCGGACCATTCTAGATAGCCAGTCCACCGGGACCTTCCCGGCTTTTCTACACCCTGACCCAAGTTACGGTAGACTCCGAGCAGAAGAGCACAAACCTTCTCTCTAGGGGTTTTGATCGTCATCGTTTAACCCGATCTGGTTTCACTTTGACCCCCCAAAGTCTACAGTTGCGCTCAAAGTGACTCATCGTCATTCTCTTCCGATAGAGCGACAACCCCCTTCTTTATGACGTTCACGAGGTGATTCCAATGAGGGTCTTCAGAGATAACCCAAACTTCTAAGTTTCCCCTTTTTTAATCGGTCCTTAGCGACTCCCCCTTTCACGAGACAGCAGCGGACTTAACTCCCGACGAAAGGAAGATTCTCCAGTGCCCGCGAATTAGAACCAGAATCCGAACGATTAATCCTTAACTGACCACCCAGCCAGTGTTTTTCATCTCTCATTCAGTGGTAGGCTAGAACTTCCCTTTTGTCAGCATGTGATCCTTCTCCGTTCTTTAGTGCCCCCTTATGTGCTACGGCTGTTTTTCTCCCGAGCCGAGAGTGACCAACGTCCCTTCCCCGAAAAACCGAAACAGTATATAATCGTCAGGAGTGAGAAATAGAGAAATGATACTCCCAGACCCCGAAACCATGAAGGATTAAGCTGTCACTCTCCCTAGCCTTCCTATATCGCGCATTCCACGCCGCTTAGTTTTTTTTCCCCCCCCCTCATTCAGAGTGTGCCAAGTCTTGCCCGGCATTTTTGTGTTTTTATTACCCTGTTCCCATTTATTTGCTAGGACCCTCCTCGGAGGGAATTCCTCACCTTCTACCCTGTATGAACCGGTAGTATAGGACGCCCTTCCGGGCATCCTGCAGCTTTTCAAAGCTTTTCAGCGTCCCCCCCCCTTTCGTGAGACCGCCCGCAGAGGTGAGAAACTCGTTTTGTTTCCTGCACAGGCGCTTTTCCTTTTTGAAGTATAGTCTCGTAGTCGCTCTTGAAAAAAAAACAGATTTAGCACCAGAGAATAAGAACAGTATTTTCCCAAGAAACCCTTACGCGGTACCGTCGCGTTTCCCCGGCCCGGACAGAGGCCTCTGAGGTGATCTTAGGAAGGACGTCTCGCGGCGGGGCACAAAGCCCTCTTTTCCTTTCTGGGTGTTTCACCCGTCTCCTCGAATATCGCGGATAGAAGGTCTCCCAAAATCAATAAGGAGATTAACCTTCTTAGTTTCGGAGGGTATAAGTCCCAATAGAGAAGGTTAAGACCATATCACAGAAGAAGCAAGACTCCCGACATTTTCTCCCTAGAGGGCTTAGAACGAAGATAGTAAGTTTCTTTTCTCACTTGATGGAGATTAGCAACCTCTGATGATCTCGCAAATATATATATTATAATCCCTGAGAGACATAGAAATTCGGGAGTCCTCGTAACCTTTTTTTTTTTTTCCGGCCCTTGAGAAAGAAGAGCTAGTTACTGAGTTCTAGTTCAGGTTCTAGTAACCTCTACCAACCGCTAGAGGCACGGCCCCCTCTCAAGAAGAAAGCCCGGTAGCTAAGAAAGTGTGTCTCGGGGTCATTACTTATGACCCCCCCCCCTGAGATGATGCTCGTCTACCCCACCCCACCCAACAGATTGTTTGAGAAACCATAGAAGTCGATGGTGCCTCTCTCATGAGCCTCTCCATCAATCACCTCTTAGCTTAAAGTAATCCCCCCGGAAGAGGTCTTCAGAAGAGATGATGAGAGGGATTTTCTCGATGTATGGATATCTAATGCGTCAGGGTCTTCCTTGCTGAGTTCTTCGGTCACTAGGACTGATAGAAGGGGCCTTACCTCTGTTAGAAAAGTCTCTACTTTACTTTCCTATGTGTTTGTAAGAGATAATCCGGACTGATGGGTATACTGAGGGGCCGGGGCCCCGTTTTTCCCATGCGAGTTTCTCCTTGCCCAAGCCTCCCCTTTAGAGATCTTTTTCTTGTGCAAGTAGAATAGCCCGGCCAGCAAAACTCAGAGCATTGAAAGAGCTCACCCCCTCTTCCTTAGGTAATTAGTAGCCGGTCTCGTGGGATCTTTCTCGAGTATTATCCTTAAGCTGGCTCCCTAGTGGAGTTAGAGAGATGGCGGTGAAAAACTTTTAGTGGTCGAGTGGAGCTGATGACCTTGATCATGTCGTTTGTTTCTGCCCGTGGTCTCCATCTAGCCTCGTATTGACCCCGAACCCCCAGACTTCTATCACATTTCTCCGCCAGGAACCTACACGGTGGATAGTAGTTTTTTCCCGTACATGCTCGTCATGCTCACCCTCTTAGAACATTGAAGAGATTTAAAAAAGTTTGTACGGGAGGTCTTAAGCTCTATGTACTTCTTTGTTCTTTTTTTCGATACCGCCTAGGTCGATTCGTTAGCTCTTCCTGTCTCCCCCAGTTAGCATGGAGTCTCCCTTCTCAAAAATCTCAGATGAAAGTTACGGCTCTTGGTCTCCTATGGAGCTTCCCCCACATAGAGGTCCCTCCCCTCGTGCCTCCTGCTTTCTCACTCCCCTTAAGGTGCTCGATGCGGAGAGTTGAGAGAGGATTCTTCCCATATATACCACTTCCAATTTCCCCGATTCTACTCGGTTCTTCCGATCTCTCGCGGTATTTATCCTTTTTTCTGATCCTCTCGAAAAAGGAGTTCGGTCCCAGCTGATGGTAGTCTCCGTCCGGTCATGAAATGCAGCTCGATCCTGCAGTATAGTTGAGAATTCTGTACCCCTCTGTCGTTCTGCCAATCTCAATAAGGAAAGCCGGTGTAGAAAGGTAAACCTCCCTATCAACGGTTATCCGTCCGGCCGAACTTTCTTCTTTGCCTCTCAGCCTGGTCTATTACGCTCAATTTGGCTCCTGGCACCAGCCCCCCCGATCCTAACCTGATTGCTTTTTTCTACTGCCTTTAGTTTTTTCTTCAACTCTTTCTCTCTCTCCCGAGGGAATTTCGGCCCCACTTTTTCTTTTTGTTTTCTCGATGGTTTTAGGGAAGACCAACCCAAGACATTCAGGTAGGGGATTTTTGAGGCCACGCGAAGACAGCCTTGGGGGGGGACAGAGTATAGCCTTCTTTCTCTTAGGAAGATCCTCTCGCCGAGAGAAGCTTACCTCCTCCTTCCGCGTTTGGTAGATATTAGTCTGGTGCCCCCAAGAGAAAACCCTTTCGCATCTTGAAAACCTCGCTCTTCCCCCTCTTAAATAGGTTAGCACCGGTCGATCCCTGTGGATTTTAAGGACCCGCTAACTAATGCCCCCCAATTAGTTGATATATGCTCTTGAGAGTTAGAGTAATCTACTGCTGAGATGTGGAGCCGTTCTTCCCCTTAGATCGACACGCTGAGAAGGATACGTTCTAATTCGGCACCCACACTAGATCGTAGTTGACTCACTTCCGAGTGTTCTGTTCTGCGGCCCCCAGCAGTCTTCTGACGGCGTTATCGTCCAACTGAGCCCCGAGCATTGCGAGAGTTCCAATCACTGACTCGAACTGTATTCGAATCCAGCCCCCCCCTCCCATGGGTCGATAACCCCAGCCCGGTTATGACCCCCGGAAGCGTTGACCGCTCATGGACTGATCAGAACTAAAACTTTTTTTCAGATCTCTTGGAAGAGTCCACTATCCATTGACTGGCTCTCTTTTTTTAGCCCGACCGACGCTCGAGTTGCCGTATTTGAGTTTGAACTTCCCCGAGTCCAGGGAGTGTTTTCAACCCTGCTCAGAAGGTCTATTCTTCCTTCACTGTCGGGAAAGCCCGGTACGTGGAAAGTCCGACAAACCCCGTTCGGTAACCCCCCCCTTTCCGAAGTGCACCCTGCTCTCCCGAAACATTCTCTGAACTGGGACACATTGTTTCCACGATGAAACTCTCCCCCTCCCGTTTACCAGTTTTGTTTCTGAGAGGAAGGAATATCTTTTCTCTTTTTTCCTCCTTCTCCGTTTTTGTTGCTGACCCCGACGCCCTACGAACAACTTTCCTCCTCCCTAGACGGGCGAAAGATGTCTAGGGCACATGGTAAAGTAGTGGAATTTTAATTTTTTCTGACCGAGTGGGCCTTATTTTGTTTCCCCTGACGTGTGGTGCCTATTCATGAAGTTATTTAAAAATCCCCTGAATCCCTTATAAACTTTATGAGCCTCCAACGTTAGAACTTTGCCAGCTAAGGGCAGTACTGCGAGAGAAGACCGATTTTTTTTCCTTTTTCCCTTCGCCGGAATGGACTACTTCCAATAGGTGAAATTCTAGGCGAGTCTATAAGCACTCTTCCTTCTCTGATAAGAGAAATCCAGAGTAACCAAGGATTTACTTCTTCGTTCTCATGCGCCAGCCTCGTGAGGGAGGACGGCCCTGATGATCTCTATTATGAAGGGAGTGATGTTGACCTTATCAATAACGCGGGATTTCTCCTTTCTGTCTCTGCCTTCCGGCTCTACTGAGACCTCTCAGTCTACCTTCCCCTAGCCAAGCAAGATCCCGACGATCGTTTGGTGAAAATAGGGCCTCCCCGAACTCCGCTGAAAGGCGACGGTAGAGCCCCCCACTTAGGGCGAGACGGTACGAATACAAGATCTCCGAGATTTCCTCTCTCCTTAAGAGCGTTCTAGCCGGGTAACCTTGAGGCCGTGCTGCGAAAGCCCCTTCCCGAGCGCCGCTTGAGACAACCTATTTCCCTTGTAAGAGAGGCCCGCTTGACTAGGTCATAGGAAGAGAGAAGTCCCCCCACCAGACTAGTCCTCGAGGCCGAGATTCTTTTGCGACCCCCCCCAGACAGATCGTAGCGTCGAAGTTTGTAAGGTTCCAGCTTGTTCCTCCGGCATTTTTAATATCACAAGCCCCCAACTATACACGACTCTTGGGTTTTGTCGGAACCATTATATGTGGGAGAACTCCATTTCTTCGGTTAGAGAGGACCGTTACCCAACGAAACTGCCAGAAAAGAACAAGTGAAGCGTTAATTTTCCTTTTTCCCTCAGGCCTCTCGAACTGAATTTGCGACCCATTTGGTCCTTCTCGATAGCTCCATTTGACCTGCCCTTAGATACATCAAAACCTTGATCGTGACCCCCACTTTCGCCCCGGCTTGGAGCTCCTCTAAGGTCTGAAGATGCTTCAATCATCTCTTTTCGGCAACCTCCCCTTCCCCTTCTTCGCATAGCAGTTCTTCCAGTCGGAAGACGAAGGCCTGGCGTTTCCCAGAAAAGTTAGTCTTGTCGAAGCGAGGTCCCTCATCCCCGGAAAACCTGCGCGGGTCGTGATAGTTTCTTGTCCCTCCTAGACCCCGGCTATAACGTTTCACCGATCCTCATAGGCGCCCTTTTCCCCCTGATCGCGCGCAAACACCTTGCTTGATGACCCCCCCCTTTTGTCCGGATCACGAGCTTTAGCCCCTCTACTTAGAGTAATCCCGAGATCCCATCCCCCCCTGACCTGAAGTTTATCTTTCTGTCGATTCCTTCGACTCTCCTCCTCCCTGTTTTTCTGGATCTCACGATTTGCTCACCCCACCCATCGAGCGATTTCACCCCTCTCCGAGCACCCCCCGGAACGTCCCCAAATTCCCCCTCCCCATTCAACCGAAGAGTAGTGTTCAGCCTTTCGTGCAAGTGGTCCCGTAGAACCCCACCCTGGCTCAGAGCTGTAGGACCGACAGAAAGTTTTCTCGCCTTGCCGATTGTGAGGCGCAAAAATCGAGACGAACAACGACCCCCGTCGGACCCCAGTATTTTCCTTCAGCGTGCCCATCCGAAACATTCGCGCCGCCTTCTTACGTCTGGAGAACCTCTTCCCGATAAAGAGAAATTGGCCCCCTACTTAGAGAAGGGCCCACCTACATATCCCGAAGGACGCTCTTTAGGTTTCCGCTCTTGAACTTTTTCTTCTTTTTCCCCGGGTTTCAGAAGGAGACCGACGTTTGACACCGTCCTTTCAGGCTAACGCAGATCCGTTCCTCCTCTAGTAGCTATGTAACTTGTATTCCCTTCCTCATAAATACAGAATCCCTGATTCGAAGAGGCCAAAAACCTAACACTTTTTCCCGTCGAAAGAGAATCGAGGGCCCCCCCCGTCAGAGACGATTTGTGGCATCCCTTCTATCTCTCTTCTCCCCCTAGCCTCGAGCGAGCCATAGGCACTTATTCCAGATCCAGGGACTGTGAGAAAAGAGAATACAAAGCCTCCCCGATTCATTCCCCCAGCTTACCCGACGCTCGCCGAGCGGACCTTAAGGTCAACCTTAAAGTGATCCCTTTCTGAGCCGCTATAGATGGAAGGATTCTCTTCCCGAGAGGCTCCCACCCATAAAAGCTGAATTTGCTTGCAGGCCTCCAAGGCGGTTCAGAAGAGAATAACTAATTGCATTCTAATGCGATATCTACCCCGAGATTACTCCTTTTCCATCAGGAGGACATCCAAGGATTTTCCCCCCTTATTCTAGAGTTCCTTCTTCCGCATTTGAGTAAGAGGGTTTTTCCTCCCCCCGCCCAGGACCCCCCTTAAGTGCTTCGCTACGACTCTGTCCTTTGGCCAGTCCTCCCGGCCCCCCCTATTGAAACCTGAGGGACTCGGACCCCTCTG
>Ga0179593_1338666_pt1 | contig 15266 bp, 22 predicted proteins | sample CZODoug2_1_08_16_FD_185931 | JGI IMG/M metagenome (GOLD analysis project Ga0179593, IMG submission 185931) | Vadose zone soil fungal communities from Angelo Coast Range Reserve, California, USA - CZODoug2_1_08_16fungal (PacBio error correction) | ecosystem: Environmental > Terrestrial > Soil >... | reverse complement strand
TGGGACATCCGCCGGGCCCAGCCAGCCAACAGCGAACACGCACCCCCCCACCTGCCAATAAACCCCCCCCCAATTTCCACATTACCCCGACACATCCCATCCCCCCCTTCCCCAAAACCTGCAATCGATGTCCCAAGTCCGGGTTCGCAGGTAACATTTTCCAGTTCTTTTTCTAGTGTTAATTTTTATTCCATGTAGTCCCAGCTATCCTTTTTTTTTGCCCCCCCCCACAAAATCCGTTCCCCCCTTGGGGTAGTGCCAAAACCCAATTTTTTTTTTTCTGTCAGAGGTTTTCCCCCCCCCCCTGGCAAATAGCGCTTCTTATTTTCAAAAGCCTCACCCAAAGTGAAGTTCCCAGACCCAATCCCCCAACCTTGACCAGTGCCCACCCCAACGAGCACCAGCCACCCAAGCGTTTTTTTTAAAACCTCACCTATGAAACCCCCCCCCCACGGTGTTTCCCCCAACACCCACACCAGCTTCTCGTTGTACCAATCGAAAATGCCTCTGCAGCCTTAGACGCGCCCACCTTTTGGACACTCCAACCCCTCTAACCATGATTGTGAAGTGTGGTCTCCCCGATGAACTGACTGACACCCCCCCCCCTCCCCCCACGTCAAAACCCCAACCCCCACGCCCGACCCCCCAAAGGGTCGCGACACCCCTTGTTTTTCACGAGACCACAAGCAGCGTGCCGGCAAAATACCAGAAACCCCAACTGTGTGGTTGTTGAGAGACGGTGGCTAGCCCTTCTGGCCTTTAGCACCCCCCCCACCCCACTGGAATACCCGAAAATTGACCGTGGTTGTTTTTTTGTGCCCATTTTTGTTTTTTTCCACCCTGAAAAAACCCCCCCCAAAACGCCCACCCGCCCCCTTTTTTGTATGTGGCCGGTCTGTTTTTTTAGTTTTTTCTTAACCTTTGTTTTTCATCGTACCATTTTGCCCATTACTATACACATACAAACTGTCCAAGGGAAGAAATGAATGTTGGTGTCCCCACTTTCCCCCGTTTTCCGTGCCTTTTTGAATATTCATTCAGCACCCCTTATCCTGTCCCCATAATGTCCATTGCTGTTTTGTCGTCTTTTCTCCCCGGTTTATTCTTTGGCCAATCCGGACTACCTGACGTTTTACCCCCAATAAGCAAGACACCACGAATCCTTCCCCTTTTTTGTCCCAGGACACAGCGATGAAGTATGTTTTCACCCCCCCTTTAGATCGTTCCTTTTACATGAACCGGTGTATCAAACATTTTCGGCGCAACCCTGATCTCTAGGGGTTTCCCTTTTCGAAACCCACAACCCTATTCCCTATGTGGATCAAGAGATGACAAAACCCGGAAACTTTTTTTGTCCTTGACCCCCCCAGAGTCCCTTTTCTTACCTGTGCATGTGTGTAGTTTGGAGGGTGCCCCCCCAGTCCATGTCTCGTATGAGCAGCACAAAGCGCCCTTAAACACCTTTTTGCCCCGCAGCGCCCTTCTGTGACTGTTCCCCACCCCTGAAACTATCCCACCGCGATTTTCACATCTATTACCCTTTCCAACGCCCCCCCTTTTGTTGGCGATTGCATTATTACTTTTCTAGTCGAGACCCGTGCGGAATGGAGAAGTCTTGCCCTCTTGTGTAGTCTTCACCGTTTGTAGGAGTCTTTCAGACCCTCGATATTTTTTCCCCTACCACACACTTTTTGTGTTTCTTCAGCTTTCCCCAAGTACCCGCATTTTTTTATCTTGCTGTTTGCAACTTCTGTGGTTGCCCCTTTGCATTTTGCCTGTGTGGTGAGGAAGAGGCGAGACAAGTTTTTATCTTCACCCCAACAATCACACCCCCCCCTTGGTATATACATCCAGTCCCATTTTTTTTTTTATTATAAACCACTGTTATACTGATTGTAGACCATTAACTCCTTTTTTTGTATACTGAAATGCACCCCTACCCCCAGTTAGACCCCTTTTTCTTTAGTTATGCGGGGTCCCCCTACTGTTAAGTGTCTATTCCCTTGTTGTGACCCCCAGCTACCCCTAACATTGCCCGGATGGGTTTTTTGTCCCCCCGTTTTTGTTTTAAGGCCTTTCCCGACGCCAGGGACCCTTTGGTTGATTATTGCTCTCTACCTTGTAACCCAGTGGAATAGGAATGACAGCAGGTTAGACTAGTCACAAGGTAGTTCTGCCTGTACTTTTTGAATTATATGTTCTCCCCAGGCGCCTTTCGTTGTCGTGGGGTAATCGCCATATTTCTTTCCTTGTTTTTTTGATGCACGGTAACGATGTTTTTTATTTTCTTTGTTGGGGACTGTGTTTTCCTTCTGGTACGGTTTTTTAATTGTGCCGTCCTTTGCTCTGGTGTTTATTTTTTGGTGGTTACCAGTGATGTATGACGGTTAACAGTGAGAACTTTTTTGGACGACTTGTATGTTAGAACCCCCAACGCTTTTCCGAATTGTCGTGGACTGTACTACTTTTTTTAACCCCGCCCCCCCCCCCCCGCCCCTAGCCGCGTTTTCTATGCCCCACCCCTTCTCCGCTTCTTCACGGCGAGTGTCGCTGGTGGCCTTCCATTTTGTGTCGAGTCACTAGTTTTCGTGCTTATTCACTCTGTTGTTCGAGTGCACACACCCCTTGCCCCCTTTTGGTTTTCCTTGCTTTTTGCAGTGTTTACGTACTCCCCTTCTTGTATGTTTTTGTCCCCCCCCCCCCAGCCCTTGGTTTTCTCTCGCAAGGCTACCCATTGTAATTTCACCACGCACGTGTCTTCAGCACCCTGCGGTGTCGCCCCTTTTCCACTCCCCCATGGCCCTGCTCATCACGTGTTTAGGGCACAAGAACTAGAACCCGCCCGCCTTCCGAGAACGTTCTCCCGCTTCTCTCCGCCCTGACCCGCAACAATTTTTGTTGCAACTCCTAATGCTTCTAATGCCCTACCTGTGCGCTGGACCCAAAACGGCCGATATGCTACACATCCTCCCACCGAGTATATAATAAAAGGTCCACTTTTTAAAGGGACTTCCCTTCTTTAACTCGTGTGACCGCACCCCCCCGTTTCAGGCTTTAGGGCTGACCCCGACCTTCTTATTGACCGTTTTGAGTACGTTTGTGGATTTTTGTTTTTTTATTTTTACCCTTTTTTCCGAACTGTCCCTGCGTCCCCCCTTTGTAGTTTGAGGAGTTCTTTGCTTCATTCTTCCATCTGCTATCACCAAAGAACGTCTTTCCCTTTTCCCTTTGGCTTATCTAGTTTTTCCCTGGTTTTCGTCACCCCCTTGCTTTACTTTTCTTCCTTGCTTCAGTTGAGCTACACTCTCAAGACCCCCCCCGGAATTTCCTTGTGCAACACCCTCTTGGGTGACCTCTCCCTGTGTTCTTGTTTCCCCCCGGGATTCATTGACTCTCGGGTAAGTACCCCGCAGTCAAACAGTGTATGCAAGGAATAGTGGACCTAACGTCCCCATTTGATCTCCGATGGTCTGACATTGAACCCCGTGTCAGATCCGAGAACTTTTTCCTTTGTATAGACGGAGAGGGTGTCCTTTTTTTGACAGAAAAGGAGGTCCATCGTAAAATTGTCAGACGGTTGATGGCCGCGCGCGATGCACGGAGCACAGGCCTAAATTAGCGCAATAATCTTTTCTCAGCAGAGAGTAACCCCCCCCCCCCCGAGTTTGACAGTAACCGGGTTGTTCCCAATAGGTAATACTTACTGATCAGTATATGACCTTTTCCTTCCCGCCACCCCCCACATCATTCCCCCTTCACTCCCTATCTATTCTTCCAATGAGCCCCCTCCCGCAACGCCTGTAGATATTCTCTCTCACAATTGGTTAGGATAGTCCGTGAAGCAAAAGAACAATCCTACACTCACGCTCATGTTTTGTGCTGTTATTTCTACATCCTGCCAACCCCCATCGAATTCGGTATCCTTTCGACTGTCACGGTTGTCTTATGTTTTATTATTTATTTACTTTTTATCGCGATTTACACAACCCCCCATGAGTAATCTCTTTCAAGCAACCGCGCCGTCTGACCTCATGAGCCATCATACTCCCACGCGCCCCTAAGCTTCTGAGGTTGTACACGTCACCATCCAAAACATAGCGTGCGTGTTGCTCTTACACTTCGCTGAGCCTCTAAAAAACGCCCCCTTAACGAGGAGCTCAAAGACCCCCCACCCCTCTTTAATTATGCCGCGATTTCGTCCGCATCACGCTCGCACCCAATCCCCCCACAAACGAGAAGATCACAACTTTTTTGTAAGCGCCCAAGACACCCCCGAATGTTTGCTCCCTTCACCTAGTGTGCACTTTAAGTCGCTGTTCCAGGGAAATTTAGTTTTGTCAGATTGCTTCTATTACCGTGAAGCTTTTCCCCCTACCCCCGAAGTCCCTTTGCCATGGGGGCTGGGCCACCCCCCCCGCGTACTGTCATCTCACCTTTTTTACTGACCAGGAGAAACAATTACCCCTGCAGAAACGATTTTTTTGCACTCGCCCTCTCTACTCTATTTTTTCCGCCTTTAACCCTTCCTTTTTGTTTTGTTACTTTTGTGCGAGGTCCATGGTTGAGTAATTTCCCCACTACTATGCATTCTCCCCCCGGCCCCCCCCCCCCCCCATTCGAGTGGCCGTATCGCCCCCCCTATTTACTGGTGCAAGAAGGACACCAATGCCCACTCAAACTTTTTACATTTTTTCTTTTCATCGTTCCCCAGAAGTCCTTACGTCCTCTTATCCGATTTTGTGTTCCTGTGTCCGCCCATGTCCCGCCCCCCTGCCACCCCGTTATCAGGGGGTTTCCTCCCCTCTGCCCTAGGACCCTACTGATGACCCTGCGCCCCCACGTTCTTTTTTTGGTTCCCCACACACAGTTGCGCATTACTTTCCTTGTTTTCTTCCCTTGTCCCCGTTTTGGCTCGTGCTTTTTTGACTATCGCTTCCCCCACCCTGGAGTTCCAGATCACCATCCAAGATAAAATTTCTGAACAGCACAAATTCTTCTTCCCCCCCCCCCCCCCCCCCAATTACTGACCCACCCCCGCATAGTCACCAACTTGATGTAACTTTGTCGGGACTCTATTTTTACCCCGCACTACCTGCCCACTCCGCATATCCTATGCCCAATCCCCCAGTGACCTGAAGAGACATTGGTCCCAATGTACCTTTTTTCTGACATTCATTTTTTCTGCCCCCCCCCCCCCCCTTCCCCTGCCCCTGAACTTACTCAGATTTCAACCCCTGATTCCCCGTCCGATGATTGCCTTGATTTTGAAACGTCGCGCTCCCTCTAGTCCTGCGCTGCCCTTTTTCCTTTGTTTTTTCCCCATCCTACCTTTTTTGCCACTCAGCGCGCTGATACTTTTCCTCTTATTTTCTTTTTTTCTCCCTACTTGATTCCAAGACCCCACACCCGTCAGTTTTTGGAACAGCAACCAATGTTCTGTCCCTCGTTCTTCCTACGAGTCGGTGCTACTTCCTTTTACCGTCACTCTCCATGCCCTTTTGCCTCGTTTTTTTTTTTTTTTTGCAATGTGGTCCTTTTTCCCCTGTTTTGACGTGTGGTGCAATTTGAACCCCTGCACCGTTCGTGCCCAGGCCTTCATTTGTTGATAGCCCCTCCGTTTCAATCCCCCCCCCTCTATTCCCCCCCCGAGCAGGTCTGATCTTCTTTTTGACCTCCCCCCCTTTACAGCCCCCCCCGACCAGCACGGCGGACCCATTTTGTGTGTGCGTCCCCCCAGCCTCACTCCCTAGTCATACATTTGTGGTACAAATAACCCCCCACCCCCAAGTAAGTCCCCCCCACAGATTTTCCCCTTTCGGTAAAGTGGCTTTTTGTCTAGGCTCCCCTTCCTCTCAGCCAGGAACTTTCCGCCTTTTGACTCTTCCCCCCCTTTTATTCACCCCACTGCGCTTCCTTGGTCCTCCCCTCATCCTGTTAAACTCCAAACCCCTCAAGCCCCCCCCCCTTGACATCAGTGTCTTGTCTCCCCATTCTTTTCCCGGGTGTTTCGTCCAGGTTTTAGTTGCGGTGATCTATTTTTTGATGCCATTAATGACCCTGCATTTCCTTTTCCATCCCTTCATTCGGAACCACCCTGTGATTCCTGGTTCGGACTCATGCCCCCACTACACGCCCCCCCCCCCCCCCCCCACCATTTTGCCCCCCCCCGGCCATTGCCCCGGAAAGTCTATCCCCTCACCTACCGTTTCGTTAGTACACTGACTTCCCCCCCCCCCCCCCCCCCCCCCCCCCACCGAACCCGTTTTTTTTGTCAACCAGCCGCAGCCCACCGGTTCAAGCCCACCAATGCCACCCCCCCCCTTTCCTGTAATCCCTTTTATGACCCTTCTCACCCTTTTCTCCCATGTTTCCTAGTATTCCCCTCCATGGACTTCGGGTGCCCCACCTCCAGTTTGTTTCCCCCCCACACACCATTTCCCCGCGATGTGGTCTGACAGCTTGTTTTTATCTCCTTTCGTAAGCTTACCCCCCCCAAACCTTGCCCCCCCCAAAAGTACATTTTGTTATTTACTATCCCCCCCCCTTGTGCCAGTATCCCACCCCCCACCATATACTTTTCGTCGTATTTTTTTTTTTTTTATGTTTATTTTTTTGTTGATTTCCGTTGTATCAGCTTTCACCTCTCCGCCAGCCTTTAGAGGTACGCCCCTTATTTTTCTGTTTAGAAGCCCCACTGATCAAAACATCCTGTGTAGGACCATGCCCCTGCCAACTGCTGTTTCCCCCCTCCCCCTTTTCGCAGACCCCGAGTCGCATTTCCCCTCCTACCCCCCCTTGCCCCCCCCCTCCATACGACCCCATTATCCCTCATCTTTTCGGAGTCTTAAGCCCCCCAGCTTCATTCCCTCAATCATTTTGTTGAACAAAAACCCCCAGTGGTTCATGCTCTTCTCTCCCCCCTTGCAATTTTTCCCCACCCCCCCACCTATTTGTAGGTACTTTTTGATTTTCCGACTTTTTTATTAGTCCAGGCCCCCCGCTAAAAATCCCAACCGCCCCCCCCTTTAGTGCTTTGCAGAAATGAAACTCCCCCCCCCCTGAACCTTGATGGTTTGTGTTTTTTTTTTACCACCGGGTCCCCCCAGCTTCCTTTGGTTACCTTGTGCCCAATTACACTCTAGTTTTTGACCGTGTACTGAACCACTAGCTATTTTCTTCCCCCCTTGGACATTTATACGGTTTTTTCGGGTGTTTTTCCCTGTTAACATCTCTTACTCAGTCCAAATCCCCGCCCCTTTTGTGCCGGCCCCAGACCCTTTCTACTTCCCAGCGTGCTTTCCTCCGTTCCTTGTTTTTGGTTTGTGCCGTTGGGAAAAGGTGAGTTTTCCGAATGCAGGTCTCGTCCCTGTCACATTCTCATGTCTTTTTGGATTTGCAAGGTGTATGGCGTCCTTTCCCCCCCCCCTCTCTGTTCACAACTGTTTTCCCTTTTTCTACACCACACCCCCCCCTATTCCCTGGCATGGACCCCTTTTTGCTGGGTGCTTTTGATAAAACTTTGCTGGGGTTTTTTTTGCACATTTATGACCTCCCCCCCCCCATGCGGTCTTACATCTGTTGTTGTGTTTACCTCAGTAATCTCTCCCAACACACTTTTTTTTTTTCTTTTTTTTTCGTCCTATATCGTGCCTCCTCCCCCCCCCCCCTCTCTTCTCATTTACGTATGGTTTTTTTTTCCCTCATCGTGTCGCCCACCTTTTTTTGGGTGACTGTGTGTGCCCCCCCCCCACACTCCACTTTCCTCCTTTGGTTGCATGTCCTCTTCCTTCATTTTTTAGTTTGTGCTTCCCCCTCTCTTCCTTCACATGCGACTGCACACCCCCCCCCCCCCCCCCCCACTTTTCTTGTTTCCTCACTATCCCACCCTGGGCAAGGCTGAACTGTCCCCTTCCCCCCGGTTTGCACAGACCCTTCCTAGAGTAGTTTCCCCACAATGTTGTCTCAAACGTTTTTCCAGACAACCACACCCCCGACTTACTTTCGCCATGGACCTTGCCCCGTTCCCATTGGTTTTTTTTTACCCTTTTTGTTTTTCGTTTTGCTTGCCTCGCCTTGCCTGATCGCCCCCGGCTCCCTCTGTTTTTCCTTAGGCCCCCCCCGGTTTACCACAAGACTTGTCCTTGTGATTTCCCTTTCCTCCCTGACCTCTCCATTCACTATGCCCCCCGCCTTTCCTGGTCCCTTCGTCTGGAACAGACGTGACGTTACCTCCGTGCTCCCTCCATAAATTTCCCCCCTTACCAGTTCCCCAATCGTGTCGTCGACCTTATTTTATCCTTCACTGAGTAACAACTTTTTTCAGCGCCCTTACCATTTTTTTTTGGTTACTGGTTTTATCTTTTCGTTGTGGGCCTGGCGTTTTCCCCGCCTTATATTTTTCGCGCCCCTTTTTTTTTTCTCCCCCCGATATTTTTTTCCTTTTCTCTTCCCTGTCCAGTTGCTAGTCTCTCACAGGCCCCTTTTTTTTTTCTTTTTGTCTTTCAATTTTTTGTCTTCTTCTAGTTGTCGTGTGTGCAGTCTTAGTTGCTTTTGTTCGTCCACACACCCCGATGTTTTTCTGGTTTTTTGTGTTGCCTTTTGTCCTGGCCTGTGATTCTAAGTCTTCCAACCCCTTCCTTTTCAAAGTGTGATTTTTCCAGCCCCAGGAACCACTCTTTTGTAACTCCCTGATATGCTTGTCCGTGCTTTTCCTTCCCGTTTTGTGATTTTTATTGTAATTGGTCTCTTCCCTTTTTTGTGTTCATTTTTCTTTGCCCTCACAGACTACGCTTTTCATCATGATTGTTTCCCTGTTTATATCCTCCCCCGGTATCCTGGTGCCCCCATTTAGATAAGCCCCTGTCCCCCGTAAAGACTAACCCTGCCCCCCCCCCCCCCCCACGCGTCCCATTGTGATGAGCTTTGTTTTCTATGGGCACATCCCTTTTTTTGCAGTTTGTTTTTTCATCCCGAATCTTGTTTTTTATCTGCGGACCCCGCCCCCCCCCCCCCCCCCCCCCACCCCCCCCCCCCCCCCCCCCCCCCCCCCCCCCCCCCCCCCCCCCCCCCCCCCCAGCTGGTTTTCTTTCAGATTTTTCCATCGTTTCTGACCCCCCCCCCCCCCCCCCCGCTTTTCCTTTCTTTTTCAACCTCTTTTTTTTCCTCTGCGTTGCTGGGTCTTGAACTGTAAGCCCATTGTTTTTTTTCAAATCCCTTCTTTTCCCTACATGAATGACGGCTTGCTAGGTTTGACGTCCTTTGTTCCCTACTTTCCCTATCGTGATCCTCTCCCGCCAATCCCCTGTTTTTTTATTATAGTTTCCGTTTAGACCTCTTTTATGCTCCGAGCACATATCTTTTTTTTCTCCTGCAGCCCTCTTTTTCTCCCCTCTTCGGCCGCTGCTACATCTTTTTAGACCCCCCTGCCCCCCTTTTTGCCCCCACTATGACTGAGGTCTCTTCCCCCCTCCTTTGTCCCCCTTTTCGCTGAGAATCGGGTATAGTATGCTTTAGTGTAGTTTTACACTCTCGCGTCAACTTTGCCAGCTCGATCTTTACTGTTGAGACTTTCTCCGTACTTCCCCCCATTTTTTGCACCCCCCCCCTAATGTTCTCATTCAAGTTTTTCACTCCGAATGTTGTTTTTCCATCTTCTGTCCCCCCCTTTACCTCCTCGCACGCATCCTCCTGTCCCCTAGTTGCTCGACTTCCTCTCCCCTGTTTCCCCCCCCATTGCAGCCAGCCCAACCACCCGCGAAGGTCCCTTTTTGGTCTTGTCTGCCGGATGTGGGACCCCCCCCCCCCCCCCCCCTCCACCGACCCTTTTTTTTTTTTTTTTTTTTTTTTTTTGTTTCTTTCCCCCCCCCCCCCCCCCGTCCCCGGAGTTGTACCCTGTCCCCCCCCCCCCCCCACTGCTGTGTAGATCCATTGGCAGCCCCCTTTTTTTCCTTCGCCGTCATTTTGTTCTTTCCCTTCCTCTTCTTGTTCCCCTTTTTCCCCCTGACTTTTGCCACTGCAGTTGTTTTAACAGAGATTTTCGCCTTTTTCCCCCCCCCCGTGTTTTTTTCATATTTAGCCTTCGTATGTTTTTTCTTGTTTGAGTAGCCCCTGCATTGACCCCCCCCCTCCTTTTTTTTCCCCCTCACGAGCTTTCCCGTGAACCCCCCCGATAACCCCCCCCCCCCCACCCCCCTGTCCCGCCTTTTTCTCTGGGTCCCCCTGTGTGTGTGTTTTTCCCTTCATTTTTTTTCATTGCAGTCGCTCCCCCTTTGCTTTTTTTTTTTTTTTTTTTTTTTTTTTTTTTTTTCGTGAAAGTGCCTTTTCCTTTACACTTTTGGTTCATGTTCCCGTTTGCCCTTTGCCCTGTGGAGTGTCCCTCACAGTTTTTCTGCAACCTTCCATTTTTTTTTTTCTTGAACCATTCTTTATACAAATAGGAATAACCCTAGTTGTGTTGCCGTTTTTTTTTTTTTTCCCTGTTTTACAATTTTTTTTTTTCGCCCATTTTTTTTTTGTCATGAGAGACCTGTCCCCTTTCCCTGTTCCCTGAACACTCCCGTGGGGGAGCAGTTTCAGTCTTTTTTTTTAACCAGCCCCCCTTGTTGAATGTTTTCCCCCCATGTTTCCAGACGTCGTTCTCCAGGACGGATTCCCCCCCCTAGTTTTTTCCGCCCCTTTTTTACCTTTCCCCCTTCTGTCTTGTTTTTTTTTTTTGTTTACACACGGCCGGAATGTTTTTACCAGTCCGCCAAATAATAAGTATATTCCCCCCCCCCCCCCCTGATAACTTCCTTCCAGTACATTTGACGTAATTTTTACTCATCTACAGTTTCTTTTTCGCCCCCCCCTGACCCCCGCACCCCCCCCCCCCCCCCCCCCCACCCCCCCACGCACCCCCCCCCACTCCCCCCCCCCCCCCCCCCCTACCCTTTACACCCCCCCCTGATCTTTTTACTTTTTCATCAGGTACAGCTACGTCGCTTCTACGCTTTTTTTTTTTTTCGCACTTGAAGTACTTCAGTACAGCCTGTGGAGCTCCTCTGAGTGCTAAAAAAGATTGGTTCCCCCCCCCCCCCCCTTTCCCCCCACGTGATTCCCCCCTGAAGCTCCCTTCCGGTGAGAGGTTTTAAGGAACTTGGAGCGCAAGAGCCGTTATCGTGCTCCCCCCCCCCCCCCCCCCCCCCCCCCCCCCCCACGCTCCCCCCCCCCCCCCCCCCCCCCCCCCCCCCCCCCCCCCCCCCCCCTACCCCCCCCCCCCCCCCCCCCCCTCCCTTCCCATCCCCCCCTGTATTTATTGTAATTTGTTCGTTCTGAGTTGATGTGGTTCGTCGCCAGGAATCAGACGATTTGCTTGCCTTTCCCTACCTAGTTTTTTTTTCTTTTCTACTCTCTTTTGCCCCCGTTCTTTTTTTCCTCTTCAGGGTCCGTACCCTATTCGTTTGTTTTTTTTTTTTTTTTTCCTTCCCAGTGACGTACTCATTCTGTTAGTACGGACTCCCCTACCTCTTCCGACAGATCTGCTGCCTTCTTGGCATCGTGTTTTTTTCAGTACTTTTTCTGTAGATTTGATTTTTTTCCTCCAGCCCTTTTTTTTCCTTCTCCACGTCGTTTCCAGTCCCTTTTCCGCCCTCCCACCTATTTTTTTTTCCCCTCCTGTGAGTTTTCTGCCTTTTCCCTTTGTTTGAAGCATAGGACCCTCCCCCTCTTTTTCGTCCTTCTTTTTTTTACCCGCCCCCTTTTTCCAGTGCATTAGCCTCAACAGATGACCCAGTGTCATCTACCTTAATGAGCCATTTTCTCCTTCGCCTGCATCTGATCACTGATTTCTATCATCCCTTCTGTCTTTTTTTTTTTTCACCTCCTTTTTTCAGTTTTTCCCTTCTTTTCTGCGCTCCCTTTTATCTTTGTTTCCCCAAAAACAGAAGGGTACCCCCTTGCTTTTTTTTTCCATTTCACTTCCATCCCCAGTTTCTGAGTGTACCACTTGACCCTTTGTTTTTTCCTCGGAGACTTTTTTATCTTCTTCCCTTTTCCTTTTTTTTTTCGATCCTTTTGTTCCAAGGCACCCCATGACTAGTGCCTATTTGACACCCTGTATAACATCCGATCCTCTTTTTTTCAGTGTTTTTTGTCTTCCTTTTTCCCCCCCTAAGTTGAGTCTTCTGTTATCCTTCCCGTTTTTTTCCTGTCCTATCCCGGTCTTTTTCCAAGCGCCATGCTAGCATTCCCCCAAGGGGGTCGAAATAGCGCCTGATGTCCTTCTCCCCCCCTTTGTTTTGGCCCCCTTTTTTGCTTGAAATTTTTTCCTTTGTGCCTTGTTCCTTGCGATTTTCCCTCCTTTCCGTTTTGTGTATGTGTGTCCCCCTGAATGTACTTCACTGTTTCCTGAAATACCTCTTTCGTAGACCTTTCCTTTCGGGAGTCTCGCTCTTTTTTTTCCGTTACCGCCGTGCTTATCACTTCCCCTACGCCTTGCCTTTTCCCCTATGCCCCCTCCCCCGTTTCCCCCTTTATTAAAAAGCACGCCTCTTATGTGCGTCTTGTTAGGTTTTTTTACCGCCCCCCCTAGTCTCAGTCCTAGTCACTTTTCCGGTACCTAGATCGCCCACCCACCCTTTTTTTTTTTTCCCCCCCCCCCTCCTCTTACCCCGTTCCCCCCCCCCCCCCCCGGTATACTACTCATAATAGATAGACTTGTCCTTTCTTTCCTCCAGATCATTCTCCCTTGAAATCTGCTTCTTTCCTTTCATCCCACTAAGTTGTCCCACTCCCTTCTCTCCGCTTTTTGCGCCCCGCATTTCACACTGTTTTAAGCTTTGTACGTGGTCTATGTCAGGGTAAGCTTAAGAGTCTCCGCTTGCCTTCTGCCTCGTTTCCCTGTGTACCCCAGTCGACTATTAACTCCCCCCAGGGGAGAGGGTCCCTTCCGTCTTTGACTTTCCGTCTACCCCCTTTCTTACTCCGTATTTTTTTCCCCCTTCCCATGTGTATCCCAGAGAAGTCACTTCTTGATCCCCCAGTTTTTGTCCCCCCAATGGTGGCCGATGTCCGTGTGTTTTTTTTTCTCCTCCTTCGGTAGTTTCCTTCTTTAACTAGTAAATTGACCTCTCCTTTTCCCCCCCTTTTTGTGTGCGCGCCTGTCAACTTTTTTCTGCGTGTCCCCCAACAACATTTCCGTTTTTTTTGAGCCACATTAAGTTTCCAACGCCCCCTTTTGTATGTCTGTGTTCTTCCTTTCCCCCTCTCCTCTTCCCCGTCTACCAAATCATGACTAACCCCACCCCCCGACACTACACCGTACCGACCACCGTGCCCCCTTCCTTAAAGCCAGCAGCACCCCCTTTTTTTTTTTTTCCCCCCTTCCTCCCCTCCGTGTACTTTTTTGACACTACAGACTCACCCTCTCAATTGGGCGGATACTTTGGGTAGCCTGTGCGACCCCCCCCCCTTGCTTAGCCTCCCCTTTACGACGTCCTCTTTTTGGCTTTGTACTTGTTTTAGACAGGGTCTTTTTTCCCCAAAGTAATTTATCTAAGCGTCAAACCCTTTTTTCAGATCTTCCCCCCTTTCCCCCCCACCTTTTCCCCCCCCCCCCCCCCCCCCCCCCGTGACCCTCATTCCCTTCCATGTTCCTTTTTCCGTCACAACGGACCGACGCCCCTAAAAACCCCCCATTGTTGTGTACCCTTTTTTCAAGCGATGTTTACCTGACTTTTGCATGTTTTCCCCCCCGTCACAATGTCCATTTTTTGCCCCCCCTGCCCCAGCCTTAGGCTTTTTTCCCCAGGTTTGCGCTTCTGGCAATGAGGAGGTGCGAACAGAGACGCCGCCCCGACGTACGCTTTGTCGTGTTCCGTTCTTTTTTTTTCCCTTGTACCTAGCCCCCCCCCCCTTCTTCCTCTCGCGGTGTGCTAATGGCCAAATACGTCTTAGTTGTAGTCACTACCCATCTATTTTTTTTTTTTCCCCCGTTGGAACTCTTCCCCCCCCTAACTAATCAGCTTTTATGATCGGTTTTCCCTTTTTCCCCCCCCCCCCCTTGCTCGTTTTCAGATGTTTTGATAGAATCTTCTTTTTTTTTTTTTGCCCCCTTCCTCTGTACTGATCAAGTACTTTTAATAGGAAGAACTTTTTCATGCCGCTCCCCCCCCCCCCCCCCCCCCCCCCCCCCCCCCCCCCCCCCCAGGTAAAGAAGTGTACTGATTTTTTCCCCTCATTTCGGTTTGCATGTTCCTTCTCTCTCCTTTTCGTCTGTTTTCCCTGTCATTCGACTTTCATTTTGCCTTCAAACTGGATCCCATCTTTTTTTTTTGCAGACGTTTTTCCCTCCTGAATTGATTTCGCCATCCCATTGTTCTCCCCCCCCTTGATGTCCAGTACTTTTTCGCCTCCCGCAATTTCCCCCCCCACCACTGTGAGCACCCAGTGTGCCCGCCTGACGCCCAGGTCTCTGCCGTACTTCTTGCAACAACGATCCAGTCTTTTTTTTTTTTTAAACCCCTTCTGGAATGTTTTGGTTCTGACACCTCCTTTCCTCCTTTGAACCCCACCCTTTGCTGAAGTGTTTTATTTTTTCAGTTTTCGTTTTCGGTTGCATTTAACCATTGAGCGCGCCCTATAGCACCCAGTGAAGCATCACCGTAGCCCCCTTTTTTCCCCTTCACTCCCCGTAGCTCTTGTCGTCTCCACGCGAAGAGAAGAACGTCTTACCCTATGACTTCGACATTTCCCCCCCCCCCCTGAGATAGTGAGCTGCCCGTCAGTTTTCTTCTTTTTGGGTTTAGTTCCTTTGCAGTCTTTTGTGTTTGGTGCCCATTTCCTTTTCGTTTTTTGAACCCCCGCTCTTGACTTCTTGTTCAACATCATTTTGAATTTTCGAATGGGGTGATCTCTTCTCCGCTACTGTTGTCAGCCCCCTTGTGTCTTCAACCCCTTTTGCGACTTTCTTCTTCACCTCTGTTTTCTTGTCAGTTGCATCGATTACTCTCCTTTCTGAGAAGCAAGTTTCATCCGTAGAACTCCCGGGTATTTTCCCCCCCTATTCGCCACCCGTTTTTGTTCTTTTTCCTTGAGTCCTCCCTTCACCCTGGATTCGGTTTTTGATCCAGTGCCTCCCCCCCGGTGCATTCTTTTCCGAATGCATTTGCCGATGCGCAAGTAAATCGCACCCATCATTTTTTTTTTTCCCCCTTCTGTGTTCCCCCCCCCCCCCCTGCAACCCCCTATATCCTATTCTCTTGAGCACTTGTTAGTTCTGCTGTTCCTGA
>Ga0179593_1715057_pt1 | contig 15267 bp, 35 predicted proteins | sample CZODoug2_1_08_16_FD_185931 | JGI IMG/M metagenome (GOLD analysis project Ga0179593, IMG submission 185931) | Vadose zone soil fungal communities from Angelo Coast Range Reserve, California, USA - CZODoug2_1_08_16fungal (PacBio error correction) | ecosystem: Environmental > Terrestrial > Soil >... | reverse complement strand
TTTCCGGTCCAGTCGCCCTTTCTCTCTTTTTTAGTTTCTTTTCCTTCCCCCCCCCTCTTTCTTCGGAAGTTTGTATGTTTTTTTTTTTTTTATTTATCTCTTTTTTGTTCTTTTTTTTCTTTGTGATGTCCCCTTCTTTCTTTTTTTCCAATACCGCTCTTTTTTTTGTGACCTTTTGTTTCCCCCAACATTTTTCTTTTCCCCCCCCTTTTTTTCAATTATCACGTTCCGATGACCCTCCCCCAGTACCGTGAATCCATCTCCGCCTGACACGTCGCAGAAGTCTTTTCAGTCCAGTCTTTTTGTCCGACCCTTTTTCCCTCGTTACCCTTTGCACCTTTTTTGGCCCACAGACTCATTTGTTTCTTTTCCTGCAGTGTCATCTTCATTGCCTTTTGTCCCCCTCTTCTTTTTTTTCTCCTGCTGCTTTCCCCCCCTTCCTTCCCCCCCCTTTCCAACTCTTGTTTCATGCCCCCTGTTCATTTTTGACACCTGTCCGTTCCGTGTTGTCAGCAGGCACTTTTTCTAGGTGCGTTTTTGATGTTGTCCCATCCCTAGACTCTTTTTGACTTTTCCCCTCTTGCTCAAAGTTTTTTTTTGATAGTTTCCCTTTTCCCTGTCCCGTTTTCTTCACTCCACTTATTTTTTTTGTTGTGTTGCATGATCCCCTTTCCTTCTAGCCTGACCCCCCCTACTTTTTAGTAGTCTTCTGAGCCTCGGCTTTCATCATCTTCTTTTTTCCCCGCCTTTTTACCCGAATCCCCCTTCTCTTACAATTGCTTGTTACTTCCGTTTTTTTCTTTGCATGACGATTTCTCCCAGTCTTTTTTTTTTGTGGAGATTTTGTCTGGCTCCCTCCCTCTTCTTTGGCTTGTACCTTTTTTGTTTTTCTTTTTCCCCCTTGGTGCATTTCTTCCCTTTTTCTTTTTTTTTTTTTTGCCTGCTCCCCAGCGTAGTGTGAACTCTAGGTTTTTTTTTTTGTACAGTTCTTTCCCCTTGTGTAGTCCCCCTTATTTTTTCTTGTGGCCCCCCCCCCGTTTGGACCTTTGTAAAGTACTGTACCCCTTTGTCTTTTTTAGCCTTTTTTGTTTACCCCCTCGAATTTTGGCCCTGATGTCTTTAACTCCATTTTGTTGTTTTTCTCTCCTGTTTGACTGTACTCGACTTTTTTCTCTTTTCGTCGCGCTGTGCCTTTTCAGTTTTGGCCCCCCTGTCATCCCCCTTTTCCACCCCCTCCCCCATTTGGGCCTTTGTTGCCTTTTTGTCCGCAGTCTCTGTGATCTTTGAGCAGTCCCTTCGTTTGACGTGTTTTCCGTCTCCCCTTCATGGACTTCCTAATTTCCCCCCTTTCCTTGAACCTTCCCCCATTCTCGAGACTAAACCCCCCCCCTCAAGATTTCGTTTCGCCTACATGTATTTTTCACATCGCCCCCCCCCCTTGGTTCACCCTCATCCTGAACTCTTTGATTTCCGTATCACCCCTTCCTTTTTTTTTGCCCTCCCTTTGAGTCCCCCCCAGTTTGAAGCCCCTCTGACCTTCATTCGTATACCTTTTTACCTTCCTCAGAATTCTTGGTGTCGCGCCTTACTTACCTTTTTTTTTTTTTCCCTTAGTCCCCCTTCTAGCTAACTGCCCACTGTTTCTCTGATCCCAGTGCCGACGTTCCACCCAATTGCCTGCATGGACCCCCCCGCTTCGTTTCCCCTTTCTGTCTTTTTTTTTCCCTTTTTTTTGCATCCCTTCCGGACCTGTTTTTTTTTGTCCCTTCCGGCGGTTCCACCCCATTTTTGCTTTTTTTCCTCGTCACGCACTCCCCCCCTTTGACCCCTTCTTTTCCTCCACACCCCCCCTCCCCTGGACTGCCCAACGCCCCGACTGTCCCAAGCCTTTTTCTCCGTTTCTCTAACTCTTTATTTTTTCCCCTCCCAACCCTCCCCTCTCCACCTTCTTTTAGTTGGTTTTTTTTTTTTTTTCCGATTTTTTTCTCAACCCCCTCCCGTCGGGTTCCGCAGCTTTCTTTCCCTGGCGTTCTCATAGCACGTTGCCCACCTTGGCTTTTTTGCTTGACTGCGAGCCTCTTTTACTTTCTTCCTATTGATCCTCTCCACCCCTTTTTTCCCCCTTCCATTTTTTTTTTTTTTCCTCCAAATGCACCCTTAGAGAGTCTCCCTTAATTTTTGAACTCCTTCCCCCCTTCCTGACCTTATTTTTTGTCTCCCGGGATTGCCTTCAAGTGGTTCCCCGCATGATTCCCCTCCCTTTTTCTAGCTTCCTCTTCCCTTTTCGCCCCCCTCGACGACCCCCCCCCCCCCCCCCCTTTTGACCTTCCTCTTTTTGTGCCCCCTGCTAGGCTTTTTTTTGAACCTCTCACCTTGGTCTGTTATTGTTCGTTCCCCGTATTTTTCCTCTTCCCCCGACTCATATTTGGCCACCTCCGTTTGGCCTTTTTTGCTGGTTTTTTTTTTGAAAATTCCTCTTTTTTTTTTTCCCCCAACCTCCCTGCTCTTTCATTTCCCCCAATGTTTTTCTTTGTGGCTTGTTCCCTTTCGTTTCTGTTATTTTCACTTTGCACACATTTCCTCACAATTCTTTGCTATGTCTTATTTGTTCTCCGTCTGCCCCTATTCATCCACCTCCCTCTGGTTTCCTCAAATTGACCCCATCTGTCGTCTTCCTTGAATTTTTTTTTTTTTTTTTTTTTTTTTTTCCCTTTTTGTGTTCCTTTTTTTGTGCGTGTTTTTCCGTCGTATGCCTTTTTCCCTGTCATCTCTTGTTCTACGTTCTCCTTCCCGCTTTTTTCTCCAGGTTTCGGTTTGAGTGTTCATTTCTGCTCTTGGGCGACCCCTGCTGCTCCTCCTGCTTTTTTTTTTTTTCCCCCCTTCTTTAGTTTGTCCACCCGGCCCCTGTCCCCTCCCGGCGATTCCTTCCCCGAGTTTTTCTCACTTCCGTTTCCGATTCGCCAAGTCCCCCTTCCGTTTTTCCCCCCCCCGCCGATCGCTCGAATCAGGTTTCTCCTTTTCTTACCCCGCTTTTCTTTGTTTTTTTTTTTTCTCTTTTTTTTTTTCCCCCGGCCACCAATTGACTTATTTTTTTTTCTATCCCCTTTGTCTGTCTTTTTCTGTTCCTTGACTCTTGCAGACAGAGCCCCTTGGACCCCCCCCCCCCAATCCCTCCAGTCCCCCTTCGCAGATGATGATGGCCGCCATTTTATTGTCTTCGGATTTCCTTTCATTTTTTTTCTGATTTTGAGTTCAATTCCTTATTTTTCGAAACTATGTATGTCCTGCAGTTCTCCCCCCTCAGGCCCCCCCGAGCCCCTCGATCCCGGTGCCCCCCCCCTTTCCCACCTCCCCCCGTGCCCCCCCCCCCCCTTTTTTTTTTTTTTTTGAGTTCCTTCTTCCCTTCCCCTGCCCCCCCCCCTCCCCCCGTCGTCCCCGTCGGCCAGACTGTCTCGACTTCGCTTTAACCGCGTAGTTTTCTTCAGGTATTTTTTTGAGTTCCCCCCTCTGTCCCCCCCTTGATTAATCCCCCCCGCAATTCGTTCTTCTGCGCAAGTCGGATTCCCCCGCAGACTCTTTCCCTCGCTTTTGCTCCCCCCCCTACAGCCCCCTCCACCCCCCCCCTCCTTCTCCTCCGTCCCCCTGTTGGCGTTCCTTTTTTTGTGCACGCAGTATTCTCTGCTTTCTTGTACTCCCCCCCTTTACCCCTCTTTTTCCATTTCCTCTTCGTCCTCCCCTTCCTCCCCCTTCAGATTCTGATGACGACACATATGCAACCCGCTTCGTGTCCCCCCCTGTTGAAGCATCTTTTTTTTTTCGACACCCCCCCTTCCACCGTCCCTCCCTGCCTCTTTCCCTAATCCTTGCTGTCCCTTTCCTGCTTCTTACTGCCGTGTTCTTTTTTCCCTACTCTCTGCTCCCCCCCTTCCTCCTTCAGCTTTTGTCTTATTCCTTTGTCAATGCTTCGTTCGTCCTTACAGGTTCCGCGTCTTTGCCCCCTCCCCTCAAGTAAACTTGTCGAAGGAGCTGCCCTTTTTTTTTTTAATTTTCGTTCCGGCTCCTCCCCATACTCGCCCCCCTGCGAGTCCTTTTCTCGACCCTGTTAGTTTTTTCCGTCATAATTGTTCTGGCTTAGTTTTCCCCAGTTCATGTTTGTCAATTTTTTTTGTTTGTTTTTTCTTTTTTCCCTTTTTGTTCACCCTCTGATATCTCGCCCCGACACCCCCCCCCCACCCCCTTGCAAAAAACCCCCCAATTCGGCCAAACCCAACTTCCCAAAAATTTCGATCCCACTTCCCCCCCCCCCCTTTATTTTTTTTGACACTTTTTTTTTACCCACCCTTTATTGGTAGTGGGTTCCTTCTTGTCTCTTTTCTTTTTCCCCTTCTTGAATTGTTTTTTATGACCCGTCCCTTTCCCCCAATACCCATACCTTCACCCCTGACCCCCTCCTCATCCAAGAATCCTCCTTTATTGTTTCCTTTGCCCCTCACCTTGGTCGATCCTTTTGCTTGATCCTTTTTTCAACGCTTTTTTTTTTTTTCTGAGACCACGATTTACTTTCTGGTTTCTGTCTGTCTACCTTTGCCTTTTTTTTTTCCCCATTGACCTTTGTCTTTCTTCTTTTTTTGAGATTTTCTTCAACGAACGTCACCCACACCCCTTGCCCCTCCTCCCCCCTTTGGTGTCCCCCCTTACCCCCCTTTTTTCGTCCCCCCTTTTTTTTACCCCGACCACTTTCGATTTTCTTTCCGCTTCTTCCGTATCTCTTTTCGGAGTTGGTCTCACCCCTCGTCCTTCTATCCCCTATGCTGATGGTCTTTTCCCCCCACACCAAGCTGTACGTGTTCCCTTTTTCTTTTCGTGTCCCTCCCCCCGCGCAATTTTCGTTTCAGACTTTTTTATTGTCCCTTTTTTATAACCTTCCTCTTGTCCCCTCTTTAGTCCCTGAACCGATTTTTTCCTTTTTCCCCTCTTGCCTCCCCCGGCTTTATTGACTCTTGGTCCAGGGTCCCCTCCCCGTGTTTTTTTTTTTTGTCCTTTTCTCAGAGCCCTCCAATTGGTTCTTCCGTTCTCCGTTTCCCCATTAACCTTAACGTAGTTCTTCTTTTCTTTTTCATGGAGCAAATGACGGGTCGACCCCCTGTATGATTTTTTCCTTTAAGCCTCCCGTTGTTGAATCTCTTCGGCCCCCTTTGCGCTTTTTCTGCTCTTTGTCTTTTAGCAATTTTCTTTCGAGTTTTTCCCCTTTGTTCCTTAGGTCCCCCCTTCTTCCGCCGCTAATGCCTGACTTCCCCCCCCGTTTAATTTTCCTCACCCTTCTGTCGTACCCTCCCCTTTTTTTACAACGTGATGTTTCCAGTGGGCCTTTCTTCGAACCCTCCCAGACTGTCCTTCCCCCCTCGGTTTTCCCACACTAGCTGTCATCTCTCTTTTCCCCCTTGGCACTTTCTGAGATCGTTTTTGATTTTAACTTTCGCTTTTCTGGGTTTTTTTTCCCTGACAGACTTGTGTCCCTTGGTTTATGTCCCTTCCTCGCAAATCCCCTTCGAACACCCTTTTTTCCTCCATTCCCATCGATATTTTCTGTTTTGGACCATCTTTTCCTGCCTTCCCTAACACGTCTGGCTTGGCCTCTGTGTACAGACCCTTTTTTTTTTGTGTCCTCCTTCTCCTTCCCCTCACCCCTCTTACACCCCCCCCCCCTTCTCTGCCCTTTTTTTTTTTTTACTCAGTGCGGGCTTTCCCCCGTCCTTTTGTTTCTTTTTTTCCCTTCCAGTCCCTCCCTAATTTTTTTTTTCATCCACACCTTTCTGTGTCTTACTTTTTTTTTTTTCCCCTCGGTTTTCCTTTCCTACAGGTCATTTTCCCCCTTCCCGGTTTTTTTTTTTCCCCCTGTATCTTTTTTTTTCTTCGTTTTATTGACCCCAATTTTCTGATCTCATTCCCACTTTTCAAATCTAGAGTTCTTTTTCCTCGGCTTTTTCCCCTTCCTCTTTTTTCACCGTCCCCTGTCCCCTTCCCCTGGCCTTTTCGGCTCTCCGGTCCGTTTTTTTCCCCTCCCCCAGTCTTTTTTTTCAGAGTTTTTCGTTTTTTTTCGTAGGCTGTGCTTCCGTGCACCTTCTGGGGTCCCCGACTTCTCCCCTAAGGGTCTCCCCCTCTTGCACTTTTCCTTTTTTATTTCCCCCTCCCTCGCCCTCTTTTGTGTTTTTCACAAGCTTTTTATTCGGTCCCCCACGATGTCAGTCTTGGTTTGCCCATTTCCCACCCCCTCCGTTTCCGTTTTCTTTCCCCGCTTTCCGCCTGGCTTTTTTCAGGCTGCAGCCCTCCCTTGCCCTTTGAGGATCCCTGTAGTTGGAAGTCCCCTGTTTTTTCCCCGTGCACCCGCCGACAGTAATGTTTCCTTTTTTTGGTTACCGGTTTTCCTGTGACCCCACCGGTTTTTTTTTTTTTTTATCCCTTTTTTTTTTTTTTTTTTGTTTTCTTTTCTTTCTCTTTTTTTTTTTTTTTTTTTTTTTTTTTTCTTTTTTGCTTATCCCCTTTTTTTCTAATGACTGCTTGCCCCCCCAAAGTCCCTCTCCCTTTTCAAACCTCCGCCTAATCCCCTGACCTGTTCTTTTACTCAACACCCTCTCACGCTCTTCAGCATTCGTGTTTTTTTCCTTTTTTTGTTTTTATATTCTTCCCGTCTTTTTTTCCAGCTCTCTTACTCTCTCAACTGCGTCCAACATCTCCCTTTGAGCCCCCCCATCTTCAGACCTCCTGCTTTTTGTTGGTTCCCTTTTCCTTGCTTGACCTTCTCCTTTTTATGAATCCCCAGCTTTTTTCGAGTTTTTTTTTTTTTTTCCCCCAGATCCCTTCTAATGTTCCCCAGGGTTTCCCCCATTTGTTGGATGTCGTTTTTTTATGTCTAAGCCTACCCCCCCCCCCCGCCAAGTTAAATAGACCTTTTTTGGACCGATTACCTATATTTTCTTTTAGATGTTAGTTTCTTCCCCGAGTCTCTGCGATTTGTATGACCGCCCCCCCCCCCTCGTTGTTTTTGTAAATCTTTTCTGTGTTGTTTGTTTTTTTTTTTTTTCCAACTTTGTTTGTGGATCCTGTGGTTTTGACCGTGTACCTCCCTTTTTGTTCCCGAGTATTTTTCTTTTTGCGGAACTTTTTCTCTTTTCGCAGATCTACCCTTAGGCCCCCGGAGTTTTTCCCCCCTTTTATGATTTTGGAGACGGTGTAGCTGCTTTTTTCTTTTTCCTTCAATGGAGAAGTTTTTTTTTGTCCACCGCTTATATACCCCTTTTTTTTCGCCCTCTTGTTTTTTTTTGCTTCATACGGTTTTCAGGTACTCCCTTCCCCTTTTCCCTTCCCTTGTGGACTTTTCCCGTTCTTTTTTGGCTTGCGGCGACTTGACATTTTTTGTCCTCCTTTACCTAGCTCCCTTTTTTTCGAGCTCCCTGTGTTTCACCCCCGTGGTTCCCCTTTAATTAGGGAAGGGTCGTCTCCTTCTGTACGTTACTTTCTTTTTTTCCCTGTAAACATCCCACCTGTCTTCCCTAGGACCCTTGTCTTTTTTCATTGGTTCTTCTCGCCATCTGACCTCTTTTCCTGTTCTCTTTTTGCCCGGTCTGCCCACTGCCTGTCTGCTATGTTTCACCTACCCTGTTACTCTGCTGTCCCTCTTCCCCCTAATTAGATCTCCCTTTTTCATTTCCTCTGTGGGCGTCCCCCTCCCCCAGTGTATCGCTCCTTCCGAAGATGGGTTCCCCTCAGGTTTCCTTCGACCGTCCTCCCTCCTTAGTTTCTTTTTCCTTTATTTTACTTTGATGACCCAGGCTCCAACCCCTTTCATCCCCGTTGCCTTTTCTCTTTCTGCTTACGATTTTTCCTGCCTTACCCCCCCCCTTTTTGGACCCCAATTCGATACCTTCTTTCCATGTTTTTTTTCTCGTTCTGTGCCTTCCCTTTGCACCCTTCCTTTTTCCCCTATTCGTCTTTCTTCTTGGTTCTGGCCACACACTTTTCAATGTGCTCCCCGGTGCACTGTTTCTAGACTCCCCCTCCTGCCCTTTTCTGTCGTCCAACTGTTCCCCCTTTTTCTTGTTTCCCATGTTTTTTGTTCCTTTCCATTTACTTTTTTTCGACGCCCTTGACCGCGCACCCTTTTTTCCCGTTTTGGAGTCATCAGGGTTTTTTTAGACTCCCGAAGTCTCTCGTCTTTCTTCTTTGGTTTCTTTTTTTTTTTGTCCATCTTTTCCATGATCTTTTTAAGTTCTTTCAGTAGTTTTTTAACGGGGCACACCCCTTTCGTTCCAAAATTCTTTTTTTGGAATCAATTGCTCCCGAACCCCTTTCACTCTCTTGTGTACCACTTCCCCTTCAGGGAACTGTCTACCCCCTCAGGTTGTCCCGTCTTTAGGTTTCTTCCCGTTTCTTTCTTCTTTTTATGTTTCCTTTTTTTTTTTCCTGAGTTTCACCCCTTTTTCGCGACAGAGATGCACGACTTTTTCCCGGCTTGTCTATTTTTTCCATGTTTTGCCATCTTTCTCAACTTTTCTTTGGTATTCTTTTTTTTTGATGTTTTCCCTTGCTATTAGTTGGCTGTTTGTTCCTTCAGACTTTTTCGTTCCCTTTCCTTGCCCTACCCCCTTTCCTTCATTCTTTCCCTACTTTTTTCCTTTAGTTACCGCTCCACTCCCCCTTTCCCACCTCTTTTCTTCTTCGATGTCTGTGATTCTTCCCACCCCCCCCCTTTCCAAGATTCCCCCCGCCTCTTTTTTTTGATTCTTTTTTTCCTGGTTTTGTCTTTTTTTCCTCCGATCTCACTTGATAGTGTCCCCCCCTCACTTCATTCTTTGCCGAATCTCCCCCCTTTTCACTTCTTTTTTTCCTCCTGCTAATTTTTTTCCTCCAGTCTCCCTTTTGTGCGTCGTTTCTTTGCCCAGGTTCTGAGTCCTTTAACTCTTTGCATTTTTCCTCTTTCCCCCCAAGGCAAACGTCCGTAAATTCCCTATGATCCTCCCCCCCCTCCCTTTTTTCCCGGTCACATTTTGGCCTTTTTTTTCCCGGCTTTTTTTTTTTTTTTGTTTGGTTTTGTGTTTGGGTGTTTTGGGTAGTTGGTTCTGTTTTTGGTGTTTGTTTCCGTGGACTTTTTCGTACTTTCTCTAACACTGAACTGCATCCTCCCTTTAAACCCCCTTCCCATTTCGGGCGCTTTTTCTTTTCTCTCTTTCCCTCTCTTTTTTTTTTTGGAGACTCCCCTGATTTCTTTCCCCGGGCCGGCCTTTTTCTGTGATTTTGTGCCTACAGTTTTCCTTTTTTTCGACCTTCAGGACCGTACGCCCCCCCCCTGTGTTCTCCTCGCAAACCATCGTTCCCTTTGACCTCCTGCTAGTCTTTTTCGATACCCAGCGTTTGCTGCGTCTTCCTGATTCTGTTGCGCCTCTTTAGATTTGCTTTTTGACAGCTGCCCGTTCCCCTCCAGCTCTGAAGGCTTTGATGTTTTTTTTTCCTGGCACCTTTTCCTTTCCCAAATTCTTTTCCCTTTGTTTCCTTTTTTTCCGACCTCCCCGCTTATTTCTTTTCCCAATCCCCCTTTGGTACCTGATCCTCGCACCCTACTTTTGTCTCTCCCGAGTCTCTTTCTTTCCCTTTTTCCCCGAAGCCCTCCCGCTCTTTTTCCCTTTCCACGGCCCCACTTTGTTAAAACCCCTCATTCTTCCCTCTCCTGGACTGGTCCACTTTGTCCCCCGTTTTGTCTCCACCACCTGCGGTACCTTGTTTTTTTTCCATGACGTGTTACCCTCCCTGATCTCCCCCCGTTGCTTTTTACTCGTGGCTTGCTCCTTTTCCTACCGTGACCCCCCCACCCCTATCCCTTCCTGTCCCCCCCACTTTGATTTTTAATGCCTCTTAGTTTCCACTGTTTTTTCCCCTCGGATGTTTCCCTTTTTCTGGCTCCCCGGCTTTGTTCTCCCACCCGACCGAGACCTCGTCCCCCCTGCACCCCCCCGTGGTGGCCCTCCTCGTGCTGCAAAATTTCCGTTGCGGTGCGTAACGCCGCTATCTTTTTTGCTAGTGGCGGTTCCGGTTTCTTCCACGGCTGGCGACCCCCTCCTAAGTGTCGTCCCTCTGATTCTTGGCCTCATTCTTATCATTGCCCCATTTTTTCCTCGGTTGGCTTGGTTCTTCCTTTCGACTTTTTTCCCCCGTTTTTTTTCTATTTTTTTCTCCCCACGACCCGGTTTTTCCCTGGTTTTTTCTTGTTAACCTTTTGAGCCCTTCCCCTGATTTTAGTATTGACCTCCCCATTTTCTTCCAGGGGTAGACTTTTATCTTTGCTCCCCTTTCTACTGTTGAGAATTATTCTTTTGAACATTCCCCCTGCCCTTTTCAACTTTTTGGGCACAGGTGTCTTGCTTGTTGGGTTTCCACCGTCGGACGTGACTTTTTAGACGCCCCTGGTCGCCCCAGCCCCCCTTCGTTTCCCAAAGTTTTCCCTTTGCCTGGGTGCTCGTTTTTTTTCCCCTATTTTTAGTTCATTCATTCAGCCTTTTCTTCCCCTTTTGCCCCCCCCCTGGCTTTGATTTTTTCTTTGACATTCCGCGACCTTTTTTCTTTCTTCATTCGTAGCCCCCCCCGTTCCCTTCTGTGTTCTCTATCCGCACTCTTTCTGGTTTAATTTTTTGAATTTCTTTTTGTCGGGGTTTCCCGGACCTACTCTAGACCCCCTTCCTCTCTGCCAATCGGTTGAAATTTCTTTTTTTTCTTTTTTCCTTGTTGTTGACGCTGCCCTTTGTCCTTGTTCGCCCAGTGATTTGTGGAGGCCTGCCGTCTCATGGCCCGGTTATTCAGGTCCTCCCGATTGCCGCCTGATGCCCTGCACCCATTTTTTCCGGTGTCCTAGTGTTCGGAAAGGTTGTTTTTGCCCTCGTGCGTGTACCCCCCTTTTTTAGTTCAGCTCTTTTATTACAAACTTGTGTTTCTGTTTTTCAATTGTTTACTAGGTGACACCGTGGTCAGGAGGTTAGGGCATACATTGACCGTTCATTTCCATTTCCTGACCCCAGCTATCAACCCCAAGCACTTCCGACCCTCAACGTTACTCACTCTTTGAACAAAAATTACCCCTATGGTTGGTTTATTTCCCCCCGCCCACTCTTAACTTTTCTTTCCCCCCCTTTTCACTTTCTTTTTAACCCCCAAAATTCTTTGATATCAGCGGTCCTTTTCAACCCTGCGACATTTCCGTGTTTTCGATGTTCCCCCCCTTTTAATTTTTCACAATTCGAGAGTGCGGTCCCTTTTTTGGGCTACCTTTGCTTTCCCACAAGATTTTCTGAAAGCTATTTTGGATGATCCCCTTTAGCCTTTCCTCTTTTTTCCTCCCCTCCCTTCCCCCCCCCTTGACCCTGCTTACCGCGCCTCTTCTTTTCGTTTTTCGTCTTTTCTGCCTTTTTCTCCCAAGAAACATATTCCCCCAAACGTCTTGAAGCCCGCGAAACCCTCCATTGGCTCGTGCACTTAAACCGTGTCCTGCGTTTCTTGCTTTTTTGTTTGATTTTCTCTCATTGGTCCCCCGTTCAATTGATACCCCGATCCATTTTTCTTCTTTTGGGGTCCCTTGGTCTTTTTTTCCCCCTTTTAGGGTTCTTATCTCCCGTCCTTTCCCCCCCCCATCGTATAATTTTTCTATGTTTTCGGGCTTTTTCCCATCATGGTATCACCTCTCGAGCCTCCCCCCCCCACTCCCCCCCCTTTTCCAAACACTCGGGTACCCCCCCCGCCTGTTCATTCTCTCACCGGTCCTCCACCCCTTACAAGCTATTTTCCCTGGCTTTGTTTTCCGTTTTTGACTTTTACCTTTTTCCTTTTTCCCCGGTCTTCCCCGTATCGTTCCGAGGTCGCACTTTTCTTTTTCACTATTGGTGCCCCTCACACCTTTTCAGGTTTATATTTTCCAGCAGATGCTTTTTCCCCCCGCACCCCCCTCCTCTGCTCCCCCCCCCCTCCTCACCTTCTTTCGACGTTTTTCCTAGCTTTCCCTTCGGTTGCATTTCTTCATGCACCCTGACTTTCTTCTTCACTTTTCTGTTTTTGAAACCCCCCTTTAAAACCCCAAAAGGACTGGTCGCTGTGTACCTGCCCACCACCCTCTTTGTGTTTATTTAAGCCGGCAGCCTCCTCCCGTTTTTTGTACATCCCCCCTTCCACCCAGGAACCCCTTTTTCCCCCAAGTTGAGTTGCCCTTTCACCCTCTATTTCCCCTGATCCTTCCTTTCCTAGAGAGACTGTCATTCGCCATTCGTCGTTAGCGCTTTCTTTGCCTTGGTTTTTTCACAATCTTTCCCCCACTCCTACCACTCGGTCCCGAAAGCCCTTTGGAGACGGGTTTATTGGTCCTTTTTTTTGGGCATTTAATTCCGTTTGTCCCCCCCCCAACCGATCCCTTTCCAAGCTCGGGGTTAGGCGACCCAACCCCTTAGCTCTACCCCACTTTTCTTCCCCCATGTTCTCTTTTGCCCCCCCTTTCCACACTTCTTTTACCTTCCCTGTTTCCCCCACCCTCTACATTCCTATGCCTTTCTCCGGCCGAGTATTTTCCTATAATTCAGGCTTCCCCCTTTTGGGAATACTTCCCCTTTCGTCCCCTTTTTTTTTTTCTTTCGTCTTCCAGGCATTTGCTACCTTTGTTCGCCTCCCTTTTGAAACAGTTTTGTTTTCTATCGGAACCCGGCATCCTTGCTTTTATACCGGCCATACCCCGGAATCATCATCATTTTGTATGTGCGCAAATTTGGGCCTCATTTTTTCCCCTCTTGGTGTTATTCTTTCTTATTAGTGCCCCCATGTTCGCTGACGTTTTGTTTCTTCCAGTTTGTCCCTCTCACCCAGTGTTTAGGGATTCCTGTTTCCTAAATGGGCCCAAACCCCCCCTGTTTCACTTCTTAGGGCCGCAAAGTCTTGCTGGTCAAAGCCTTTTGTCCCTTTTTGACCCAGTTTCGACTTCGATTTGAGTTTCCAAAAGCGCTTTCCAAGAGGACGCGTTTTCTTTTCTCTCCTTTTTTGAGTTTTATTGTGTTCCCTCACTTTGGGCCTCTTCAGATGTGGTGTAATTCCTCTTTGTTCTTTTTCCTGTTTTTTTTCAGTCTTTTCCTTGGATTACCCGGGTGGTACCCCCCCCCTTTCATTATTTTCTCGGGGTCGGCCTAACACCCCCATTCAGTCCCTCCTGGCCCTACTCCCTTCTTTCTGATTCCGTGGCTCCACAGGGACCCACATTTCCACATTATTCTCCTTGGAGGGCCCACTTTTGCGATGTCCCCCACGGTCCCCCCCTTCACTAACCCTAGCTTGGCCCTTTTTCAAAACCATGATTCCCCAGCGCTATTTCCCGCTATCTTTTTGCTCATTCTTTTGGAAAACCCTGACTGGGATCAGACTTACGCGGCGCCTTCCTAACCACTTTTGGTCCTGATCCGCTCTCACACAGCTTTGGTCGGCAGGGTCCTTGCCATTCTCCATCTTTGGTTGGCTGGCCGGTCGCGCTGCACTTGCCTGTCTTTTTTTTCCTTCGTGGATGCGTGTTGTTTTTACGTGAAACCCCTTATTTCCCCTGCCCACTGGACTTGGGGGATTCGATGGCTCGTTCGCATTTGGTTGAGGTTGATGCCGGTTTTTTTTTTTTTTCAACAAGCGGCATTCCCCCCCCCCGGTTGGGATGGTGGCCACCCTTTTTGGACATATTGCTTCAACCCGCAACTTGCAAGTCCACTCCCCTTGTCACGGCCCCGGTTTTCTCAACCCCCACTTGCAGCCCTTTGAAGAGTCTTTTTCCATTGATTAGCTTTCCCGTTTGTCCCATGGATATTTTGGACTACATTCCCCTTTTCTGTTGTGAACCATTCCTTTTGCGTATCCCTTTTGTTGATGATTCCTCTCCAGTTTTTCCCCTGAGGGTCCCCCCCGCAGCAGTTGTCCCCATCCTCGCTTTTCCCCCCCCTGCTCCTGTTTGAGTCGTTTTCTTCCGTACACCCCGCTAATGGATACCCCCAGATCGTCCCCCTCAATCGACTGATTATAACCCTTCTCCTGTTTTTGGATATTTTTGATATATTGGTGCCTGAGCACACCCCCAGCTGGGTTCTTAATAATTGACCACAGAGTCATTTTTTCCTTGTGGTCATTCGTCCTTCGTCCTATCCTTTCCCTTGTGGACAACAGAATTTCTTGTGGGAACGCCGACCTCCCCTCTTTACTTCGCTCCAGTCGCGGGATCGTGAGTCAGCTCTCGTTCCGGAGTATCGAGCTCTCCTTTTCCCCCCCGGCTAACTTTAAAGGTGCCCGCCGCGCCTATCTATGCTTTCCTTTCCATAGTGCAACAGAAACTGTCTTTGAGACCCCCCTGACGATTTTTTACAGTGATGAATTGTTTTTTTGAGGATTCCCTTCGGCAGCTTTGCAGCCGTTTGGGTTGCATTTTCTGTTTTTTTGCAGTCGCATCCTCCCCCACCCCCTAGCTTCCTTCCTCTTTTCCACCCGGCGTGCTTTATGTTGAGACCCCTTGCATAAGGCCAACTCTTTCTTCACGTCCCTCTCCCCGCGATTGACCCCCCTTTTTTACCCCCTTCAGCGCTCGCCTTCCTTCTTTCCGGACGAGCGACGGGCATTTTCCTGAAATCCGTCGGTTGCCCCCCTTGCATTGACGGCCATAGGACCGGCTTCCTTTTTGACCTGCTTTTTTTTTGGGACTCCAACCGTTCCTAACCGTGACCCCCTTTCGACCGGCAACTCTGGAGCTTGGTCCTATTCACCTGCCGTTCGTTTTTTTTCTGTTTTGCACGCCATCCCCCTCCTCGCTGGTTTTTACCAGCTCCGAAGGTTTTGGTTTTTTTTCAGAATCCCTTTCCAGTTTTTGGTCTTTTGTGTGCCTACGACGGGTATTAGGCCCTTAACACCCCCCATTTTCCATCCTTTCGCTGGTTCCACGTTTCTCTTCCCCGCTAGTATTGGACCTTGCCCTCTTTGTTCCTACACGCATAGCGCCTTAAGCGTCCCCCACTCTCCCCCTCCCCCGTATTTCATTTCCCTTGGAACTTATAGGCGTATTGTTTTTTTGTTCACAGTTCCCTTGCGGACCCTATTTTTTTTTGCGTGAGCTCCCCCATAGTCTTTTTTTTTCGTTCCCTCTGCTACGTTTCCGACTTTCTGTACAGTCCTCCACCTCCTCTTTTTTTTTCCGGGCTCTACACTTTTTGTTTTTGCACTGTCTTT
>Ga0179593_1467241_pt1 | contig 15269 bp, 21 predicted proteins | sample CZODoug2_1_08_16_FD_185931 | JGI IMG/M metagenome (GOLD analysis project Ga0179593, IMG submission 185931) | Vadose zone soil fungal communities from Angelo Coast Range Reserve, California, USA - CZODoug2_1_08_16fungal (PacBio error correction) | ecosystem: Environmental > Terrestrial > Soil >... | reverse complement strand
TCAACCTTTGGTTTGATCGACTTGTAAGCGATCGAAGAAGTGACTTAGGTTAGCTTCTTTCCCCTTGATGAGGTTTCCTTCCTTTCCCTCTCCCTCTCCGTAAGGCCCTTATCCGCAATAACACATCATTTCTTGACTCTGCCTTTTTTCCACGTCCGCGACCATCCGCCTTTCCTTGTGAACCTTTTGAGAAATGAAGTCTCCCTTACTGTATCCTTAGATAGTCCCTTCCCCTCTGATTCCGCGCGTTCACCTTTTATTTAAAGGGTGCGTATGATTATTTTTGCGGGCCATTAGCCAATGGAAACTTACGGTTTCCCGAATGAGATTTAATTCCTCGGTTTTTGCAATGTCTCTTTTTTCTTTTCCGAACCCGTTCTCCAACTAGCACTCATTAACCTTTTTTTGAGGCACGCGGCTCTGGTTGAAGCGGTTTCGAGAGCTTTGAGATTTCTCCTCAACACGACATTATACTCTCCCTTGAGTACGCCCTAGCCCCTATGCTTTCCTTCCTCTTTTCCGGTGTGACAACCCTTTTTTTTTTCCTGTTCCCTTAGGACTATTTTCTTTGAGGACCCTTTTTTTCATATGTTCCCCACGCTGCCTCTGAGATCCTTGAAGTGTCGAGGCCCTGGCTTGCTTTTACTGCTTTAGTTTTGCGGTAGGAGCTCAAAGGCTCTTCTTCATAGCCCTTTTCTTCCCCAAACCTTTTTTCCCGATCTTCGTGTTTTTTTGAGATGGCAAGGTGCATTTTCACCGTCTGCTTGCACGCCCCGACTTCTCCCAGTGGAATGCCGCTCTTCTTTTTCTCTTTCTGATCCCTTCCCTAACTATCCTCCTCATTTTTTTTGGGGGGGGTTTTTTCGAGATCCTCCAACAAAATATAGAAATCCGCCGGCCATTTACTGCGATAGTCTGTCTTTTTCCCATGGACCCCATTTACCGAGTTTTCGACTTCCCGTCACACCACGCCCGCTCGACGCTTGCGTTTTCCATGGTTTTTCTCGGTCTTAGAAGTTGCGGCGCCTCCTCTTTACCTCAAGACCTTTAAATATTCCTTTTCCTACAGTTTTGATGAGTGATCTCCGGCAGCGTTCTAACTCCGCACCTCTCCCTCTTACCAGCTGCCCCCCCCGACCCTTTGCGCATGACCCTCTCCTGCCGTCAATGTTAACCCTTCTTACTTTTCCCAACCCGTGACATAAATTGGTTAATTGACAGGTTGCGTACTGCTTCCCGATAAGGTGCTTCGGCGGATCCATTAGTCCCGGCAGCCCCCCCCCTACCCCCTCCCCCCGTTTCAGTTATAGCACCCAAACCCGGCGGCCGTTGCACTTTCATTTCCTGCCTTTGCGCCGTTTAACTTTAATTTTCTAATTTGTAATACAAGTTGCCCCAATCCTCTTACGGTGTGCACGAGGCGCATTGGTGTGTGAAACGCCTTTTTTTTCATGTTTCTTGCAGTTTCTTTCTAAACAATCCCAATTTCAGGGCACAAAATTGGGAGAGATTTATTCTTTCGTCCTCGCTTCCTTCTTTTTCCCTTGAATTTATTCCTTTGTCTTGTCACCGATTGCCGATACAGATGTATGAATTTTTATGTACTGTCACCCAAACCAACTCAAAGCCAAGCTCTTTGTCGTTTTTGACCGTGGGCTGACCCTTCCTCGTTCTTTTTACCGCCGAATGTGTCATTTATTCAGTCCCATCCACAATTTCACCCCGCCGAACGATCACTTAATCTTTCTCTCAATTTCTTTTGATCCATTTCCCCCGATCCACTTTTATCACTTTACCCAAAGCAATCTACGTGAGTAGTCTTTTTTTCCCTCGGAAGGGGCTTTCCTGACATAAAGTGCGGAAGTTACAACTGCGTCCATGGCTCGGGTCCACCGTTCAACCAGAAGCGCTGTCCCGTCCCTCCCCTGGGCCGTATTTCACCCTTTTTTTTCCAACCATCCCCCCTCTTCCCCATCTACAGACGTTTAATCATACGAAATCAAGGGAGGCTGCTACGACTCATTCTTTGTCGAATACGGAACTCCCCCAACTCTGGACTCTTTTTTCATTTGGAGATTTTGGTCCTGGGCCGGGGTACTTTTCCAACCCCCCCCCCCCACCACCCCCCCCCCCCACCCCCCCACACCCCCCAACCCACCCCCCCCCCCCCCCACCCCCCCCCCCCCACCCCCCCCCCCCCACCCCCCACCCCCCCCCCACCCCCCCCCAACCCCCCCCCCCCCCCAAACCCCACCCCCCCCCCCCCCCCCCCCACCCCCCCCCCCCCCCCCCCCCTCCCCCCCCCCCCCCCACCCCCCCCCCCGACCCGGCCCTTGGCTTCTGTTTTTCCTCGGTTGGAGGTGTGTCGAGCTCGATCAGCTCATTTCCAATACCCCCCCCGCCTGTCTCTGCGCGCGCTCCACCCTTTCCCTCCCCGTTACCGAACGATCATCTTTTTTGATCTTTTATCGTGGCCCTATCAATGACACCATTTCCATCTTGAGAACTTTTCCTTCCGCTAAACAACCCTTGACTCCGCGCCGCCCTCCCCTCTCCTCACCCACCGTCTCGATTTCACCTTCGTGACCCGTACCCAACCCTCTCCTCGCATGCTTTCCTCCAATTTTTTCTCTTCCTTCGCTCACTTTTCCTTTCTTTTTCCCTGCCCTTCAAACGTTTTCCCAATCGCTGCGTTTCCAACAATGAGTCAGGACATCTTCCCACCATGCTGGCACTCTGCATCGAACGGGCTGAAGTTCCCCCCGACTCTCTCTCTTTTTTTCTCGCCTAATTTCACCTCCCCCCAACAGTCAAGTCTATTCTTTCGAACACGTCCCCTGAGTTTCATTTCGCTTTCCAGGCTGAATTACCCACAGGGCGATCCGTCGGTCGAAATTGCGAACTTTTTTTGAAGACGCACTCGTGTTTGTGCCAACTCCCTTTGTGTTCCAGCTTTCCATACCCCCCCTTTTTCCCCTCCCAGTTAACCCTAGACTATCTTCCTCATTGGCCCACCCCTTGTGGATATGAAACTAAATAGTCATCCAAACATCCTCTTTTTTTTTGACCGTCCCTCAAGTTCCTCGCCACATTCCCCCCTCCCCTGAAGGGGCCGCCCATCTACGTTCCATTGTGATATCTGCCTCTTTGTCTAAGCTTATTCGCGTTCCACTGCACTCCCTGCCTTCCATCTTTCTACGAGTGGTTTCGGTCCCCCTTAGTTTGCATATGCAAGTTTTGCTTCACCCCCCAAAACTTTTTTTTTGCTCTTCCCCCCCCAGCGCTTTGGGGAGAGTAATTTTGTCGATGCGACAGGGGACCCCCCAAGATCTGGCGGTTGACGTCGATGTTTTGCACTGGCCCTGAGAGACCTCTGAACCTGCCGTTTCGAAACCTTTTTCCCTTCGCTGCCACCCTTTGAAAGCACACTTCCAGAAACGGGTGTAGGTAGTTCTCCCTGACGAGTAGAGACGGCGCGGAAGTATTGAGGAAAAAAGAACAGCCCCCCCCCCCCCCACTCAACTCCCATCTGGACCCCTATGAAACATATTATGCGCTGTCCCCCCACCCCCTCAAACTACCCCTCTCCCCCCGAACCTCGTTAGCGTGTACATTCCCCCCTACTGGCCAAAGACTTCTCCGTTCGCCCCATTGCGCCCCTTGGCTCTTCAACACACGTTTGCCCTGAATCTTAGTAGTCTGAAGAAGATGGCTAGGTCTAGGTTAACGAGTCTTCCTAACGCAGACTGCTTTAGAAAGAAAAGTACTTGTGAAAACGAGATGGCGTAATACCGTACTACACGGGTTGATGTTTGTGTGGGGTTTTTCTGGCCTCCCCCCTCTTTTATTCGGAGGGTCCGCTGTGCCACACGAGCGCAACCTGCTACCCAAGACTCTCATGATAGATCCCTCTTTCATGCCCTTGTTGGGCCCTCATTCCCCTCTTTCCCCTCTGCCGCATATTGTCCACGCCGACCTCCTACAACTCCTTCTATCGGAGCGCATGTCACTACGTGTTGGCACCGACTGTCCAACTTCCCCACAATATGCGTTCGATAACCACACGGAACCGTACGGTCTGACCCATCGCTTCTATTCTTGAACCTGGTCAACTCCTCCTTCAGTAGTGTTTGTGGATACCGCATGATCCCTAGATCAGCCTGCGCCTAAATGCTAGGACGGACTGACCCACCCCCCATGTTGGAGGTCTTTTTTTTTGTTTCTTTCCATTGTGATTTTTTGTGTAGCCATCTGACATTTTTACACCCCTTTCCCTTTATTTTAGTCTTAAAGTCCCTCTTCGTAAGACCCGTACGGCCCTCTGCTCCCCTTTTCTTCCGCCCTTCCCCCCCCTTAGGGCGGTGTTTTAGTAGCTTCTTCATCCCCCCCCCCCCTTTTGTTGATGTTTTCCCCTTTTTGAGTGTGCCCCGCCCGTCGTTCTTTTTTGTCGCTCACGGGAGTTCGAGGACCGAAAGACCACTTCTTTTTTTCTGTCCCAAATCTTTCCTTCCGTTCCCCTTTCCGAAAGTTTTCTTTTCATGCATCACCTGCCTTGTTTCTTCCGTTTCCTGACCTTTTCCGTTTATGATTTTGCCGTTTCGTCTTTTTTTCCCACGTCTCCTTACCTTTTATTTTTTCTACCTTTCATCTTGTCCATCTGTTCGTCCTTATTTGATTCGGCGGGCTTTGTCCCTGATTTCCTTCTTTTTTCAACCCCTTTTTTTCAATTCGACTTTTTTCCTCCACTTGCTTCCGTGGTGTCTCCCTCCGTCCCCCCGATGGGGGGGGTTTTTTTTGTTTTCTTGTTCTTCGGCGGCTCTTACGCCCCGCCACACTCAGGATGTGAACTGGCTTCCACATTGATGCCACACCTTTTTTCTTGCAGGTTTGAAGGTTTTGTATTTTTTCCGCTTGCCCCACTTTCACCCTTTTTGTTGACTTTGACGCTTATCTTCGAGGAGAGGTTGGCTGTCTTCTCGCCTTTTTCAATTTTTTGTTATTGGAGTCTTCTTGCGTTTTGTGCCTCAGTCTTTCCTCCTTCCACTTTTTAAGATCATTTCCTCTCCTATCCTGTCAGACGCCACATCTTTGAACCGCGCCACGTTTTCCGTTTTTTCCCCCCAAAGTTGGTCCCTTTTTCACGTTGGCCCCTTTTATATTTTTTAATTTTCTCACCTTTTAGCTTGACCCGAGGGTCGGCCCACGAAAAACTTAACCCCCTTATCCATGTTTCCCCCTTTTTCTTTTTTTGGATTTAACTTTTTCCCTCTCACACGATGTTTCTTGTCACCATTTTTCTTCCGCACTGTCTCCAGGCCTCTGTCATTCTTGGCCTTGATTCGCCACCTTTTTCTTTCCTTGCCTTGCTAAATCCCTGATACTCCCCACGTCCTTTGTTCCCTTTTTTCCACTCTTTTCTCCCCCACCAGCTTTCCTTCTTATAGTTGTGAGTTTTTTTTTTGTATGTAGCTGCTTCACCATCCTGCCGTTGGCCGTATACCAAAGTGCCTAGCTGCTCCCACCCACCTTTTTTTTTCCGACTTCCTTTTACTGTTGAATTCCGTATACACGCTCCCTTCGAATTTCCGAATTCCGCGCGTCTAGGCTTCCCAAAAGTCGTGTTCTTGATTTCACCATTCGTCTGTTCGTTCCCCCCCCCCTTCAGACTCCTTTTTCTGTTTGTTGACCATTCCCCCCCGCACGTGATTTTTCCCCCGTTTGAACGTCTTTTTCCGGGCGCCGCTGCGCACCGGGGCCGTCTTTTCCTTCTTTTCCTCTTCTTTTTTGTTTCTGAAGTCTTAATTGGTTTTTTTCATTTCCTTTCGAGTTCCTTTTCCCGCTCAATCCGCGTTCTCGTTTGTCTGGACGTCATTACACCAGTACAACCCCCCCGAACACCCCATTGGTTTTTTCTTTTCCCCCTCATACCCCCCAACTTCGTTATTCCCCTCCCCCTCTTTTCCTTTTTCCACCGTTCCCACCCCGACGGTATAATCGCCTCCTCACCTCCCTTGTGCTGAATGTCCCCCCGTTTTTTACCTCCACCGTCTTTTTTTCCGGTTCTCCGCACTTCCCTCTCCTGTTTTTTTCCAAGATTTTCTTCTTCTTTTTTTGAACGGGGGCGTGTTCACTGCGTGTGCCCCCCTTCTTTTTACCCGAAGATACCTTTCCTTCCCCCCGTTTTCCTTTTGATTCTTTTCCATCGCCGCCAAGCCAGGTACCCTCGTCTCCTATTTTTTCCCTCCGTTTAGCCGTTTTGCCGACCCAGGTCCTCGCCCTTCTGTTCCAGTTTCTTTTTTCCCCTTTGACATCCTAACCTTCCCATCGTCGACGCCGTCCCAGTTCCGGTAGCCACCATCAACCTCGCACTCTAGGTTTCTTCGTCGACCTTCCTGAATTGCCGAGTCTATCCCGCCTGTCCGCCCCGACCTCTCCTACCACGATGAAGTGCGGAGCCTCCTCGCCTGCACCTTTCTCCCCCGGCTCTCCCCGACCCCCCCTCCCCCCCTGCGACGTTTTGTGTTTTCCACCTTGTGAGCTTTTCTTTCCCCCCCCCCAGGTTCGTGAAACTCCGCTCCGTCCTCAGCTTTTCTGCCCGGGTGAATGTCCTTGACGCTTTCCTCTCCCCTGTTTGTCCGTCCCCCCTTGTTGCGCACCTCCCGCTCCCCAGGCACGTTTCGGTCTTTTTTTTTCTGTGACACTTCCTTCCGGTTTTTACCGTTCCGTTTGAGGCTTTCGCCAATTTACCATCGGTCCCCCCCTACAGCAGTCTGCCCCCCTCTCACCCCTTTTTTTTTTTTTTTTTTTTGTTAGGCCCCCGCACCCCTGTTTTCTTTCGTGCTGCGCGCGCGCCACTTGGCGGTTCTGGCTTTTGACAGCTTTGGTCCCTTTTTTTTAGTGATTTTTCCCCCCTTGCCCTCACGGACTTTTCCCCTCATTATACCGGCACCTTCTACATAAATCCTGATATCTTCTCTCTTTCCTCCTTTTTTCTTTTGTTTTTTCTTTCTCTCTCTTCCTGGATTTCTTTTGCTCCCTGTGTGCCCTTTTTTTCTAAAGAAAGGTCAATTCATGCATTATTTTTTGCTGACGGTCTTCCAACCCGTTGTGCCTGCGCTGCGTTCTATGGGACACGAAACCGCGTCTCTTTTTCCCTCCGCGTTTGGCTGCGTCTGAAGCACGGAAAGTGAACGTAGGTTGCGCCGTGGCTGTCGACCGGTCCATATCCATTTCCAATTTCAGCCTCAAAGCGGGAAGTTTCTGCTTGTTTGGCTTTTCTGGTTTTGTTGTTCCATTGTCGTTGCCTTCCTTCACGCTTCCTCAAAACAGTTCCCTTCTGCTAATTCACCTAGGAACCCCCGCTCCTTGCCTTTCTTTTTTGCGATGACGTTGCCCCTATCCCCCCCCACATGGTTTTTTCCCTTTCTCGGGGGCCGGATAGCTCATTCCGTTATTCCCCCATTTGGATGTGATTTTTGCCAGTGACTTCTTCTTACCTCTCCTCGGTACCCAAACCCCACATCACCTCTCCTCGTCTGTCCTAACGGGTACTGTGACGTTTTTGTTTCTATAACAGCTGGTTTGCCCTCTTCCTCAGACAGCCCCGTTAGCTCGGTTTGTTCGTCTGACGATCTCTTTTGTTTTTTTACTTCTTTTCCTCTTTTTACTGTGGTCTCCCCATTTCCCACTGTTGTACATGAGTTCCCGCTTCCCCCGCTGGTTGCTGCGCCTTTTTCCTCTTGTTTTTATGTGCTACCCCTCTCTTCCGTGGCTTTCCCGTAATGCTTTCCTCTCTTATTTCTTTCACAGTGGGACACCCCCCACAGTACACGTGTGGTTTTCCTCCCTCGCGTCCCCCTTTACCTGGCCTTTCCGTTCTACCCATCTCTTCCTTGGGTTGGTAAAAGGTGGACACAAAGTACTTTTTTCTCTCTGGGATTTGTGACCCCGAGGAACACCCCGGTCTCGGCAAGGCCATTTCATGAGTTTTTGGCGTGCCCCCACGCTCTGTGTTTTTTTCCACTTCCTTCCTGTTTGTGCCGCGCAGTGGTTCTTTCTCCTTCAACCCTACTTCCCTTCCATCCTTGGTTTCCCCACTTTTCCAGCGTTTTGGAGTGGACAACCGGGGCTATCGAAGGGGGTTTTTCGGTCGAGTTTTTTTTTCTCCTTAACCCCGTTCCTGTTGCCGCTCCGACGTGGACAGTGGGGACTTCCCCACCCCAGAATCGGTTCTAAAAGACCGCATTTTCCTCCCTTTTTTTTTCCCACCTTGATTTGCTACTAAACCTGGGTGTTGCTGAGTTTTACATGCTGTGATGGTCGAGTTGGCCTGATTGGACGCCCTCCTGTTTGATGGACCCCTCCTTGTCTCCTTTTCCCGGTTTACCTTCTCTTCGCCACTATTCTTTTTCGCACACTCCCTTCATTAAGGAGTCGCCCCCCCCCAAGACCTCTGAGTTCGTGCGCTTTCATTGTGTGAGGGAAACTAATATGACTTTCCCCCACCCTTGACCTCCTTTTTTTCTTCTACCCTTTTGCGCAGGTGTGCTCGCATCTTTTTTCCGCCGTGGGTGTTTCCCAAGCGGGTTTTTTCTTGGTCTCTTCCTCCGCCAGGCGGTGAATTGCCTTTTTTTTGACATTTCTTCTCCTTTTTCTGGTTTTTTTTCTTTTCTGGCGCGGCGTGCAGCATTTCCTTCTAGCCCAACCCCGGGGTTGTGAATCTCTCCCTTTTTCCCTGTCTGACTGTCAGGTCTTTCGTGTCCATCCCCCCCCGCACCCACCGTGGAGCAGGATTGGAAGAATGCACCAGCGTCCTATTTTTTTTCCTTGGGGGTTCCCCGTGCGTTCTCGTTTCCAGGTGCTTCCCTCCCTTTTTCTTTCCGCCCCTTCTCGTTTCTTTTCCTGGGGGAACCGGGAAGGGGATAGCCTCCTTAACTTTTTTTTTTTTGCCTTCCTTTCCCGACACTTTTTTTTTTTTTCCCGTGGAACCAGCCTCTGTCTCTTATCCCTGCCCTCTCCGTGGTGGGCTCCTTTTTTTTATCGAGGCTAAACGGAATGGGCTGACCCCCTGTGGGAGGTCGGTCTTCCGGTCCCACCCACCCCTCGTTTTTCCTTCCTTTTTTTTTGATTGAAGGCAGGGGCTCGGGAGATTCTTCTGTTGTTCACCCGTGTTTTCTTTTGGTTCTGTTTTTTTTTTTTTTATCTGATTGACACCCGTTCTTCTTGCCCGTTTTTTTCTTCTCTTCACCCTGGCGTTTCCATCATTGGCCTTTGCAACAGGAAAAACTCTTTCTGGACTTTTCTCTCCCGTTGCCTGGCTTTCATGGAGCTCGGATTCCCTTGTGAGTGCCCTGCCCTTCTCCTACTGTCCGGTCACTTGAGACACTGGCTGACACCTCCATGTCCGAGCCTATCTATAATACCCATCCTTACCCTTTTCATATTGCAATCCGTTTTAAAGTTTCCTCGCTTTCTCTCCTCTTTTTCCCTTTTGGACTCTTTTTCTTTTCTGCTTCCCCGTCCGCTCGACTGGCGTGGTTCCAGAGGATGGCGCCGCGATTTTTTTCCTGAGTCCACCACTAGCTCCTTTTCTTCTCCTGCTCTGTCTTTGGTGTCTTTTTCCCTTTTTTTTCCACTCCCCCCCTGACCCCCTGTTCCATCCCCCTTCTTGCTAGTATGTTTCGCTATGAAAAGGATGGATGAGCCCAAATGAGGGTGAGTCCCCCTTTTTCCTTTTTTAGTGCCTTTCGAAGGTCCGATCTCCCTTTCCTTTTTGATCAACCTTCTTCAAGCGGCACATTCGGGATTTTGTGCAATCCGGATCGTATGTTTTTCCTGATTTTTCCCGTTTTTTCTTCCCTTTGACCCTCTTTCCCTGGGTGTTTTGTTGAAATCCCCCTTCCCTTTGATTCCCCAGCCGGGCTGGCCTTTTCCTGCGTCCAGCGTGGCTGTCTTCGACACCACCGCCTGGCCACTGTTTTCGAGAGTTCCCGTTTTTTCGGTTTTTCCGTCGTTCGACCCAATGACCTCTCCCTTCTTTCCTTTGAATGCCGAGTACGTTCATTTGCTTCCTCCCCCCCAATTTGATAGATATCCATACCCCCCCCCCCCTACTTTTTCACCCCCCTCACCTCTGCCCGTCCTTCTTGGATCGCTCCATCGCTCCCCTACACCCAAGACCCCCGCCCTATCGTTCAGTCCTGTGTTTAGAACTTTTTGTGTGGTTCGGGGGAGTGCCCGGTTTGGCTCAAAGTCCCCTTTTTTTCCCGCTTTTTTCCCATTTTCTTTTTCCCCCATTTGTTTTTTTCCCTTCTTCTCATAGGTTTTTTTTTCTTTTGCCTTCGACGGTCCATGCGGCCCGGGCCTTTGGATTACTTCCCTGTAGCCTTCACTCCTTGGTCAATTTGTCTACCGTCCCCCTTCCTGCCAGAGTCTCTTTTCCTCACATCGCACAAGAGCCCTGGCCAGACAGCGCGGTTTCGTTTTTCCCGCGACCCCTCTGCCTGCTCCTTCCCCATGCCTCGTTTATGTTTTTCGGTTATTGTCTCTGTGTTCCCAGGCAACGTATCCTGCAACTGCGGACCCAGGACTTTCGTGTCGGTTCTTTTTTTTTGAGGAATAGACTTTGGTCCCTGAGGTCCTTCCCCCCCCATTGCTACTGCTCCTTTGGCCCTACCAACGCGTGAGGGACGCATGCCCATTCGGTGTCGACCCTTCTGTTTTCACTCAGAGATTTTCCTCTTTTTCAATCAGCCGGCCTACGGATGCCACATTCTGTCGCGCTGACCAAATAGAATGCCTTTTTTCCCCCCCCCTTTCCTTCCCAACTAGTGACTTTCTCCCCCCCCCTTTCCAGGGCCTTCAGTCCCTTTTCGCCCGCTAACCCCCAAGGCGGAAAACCCCAGGCCCAAAGCACGAATTTTCCCAGTCCCCCCCCTACTGTGTTTCTCCCTTCCCCCCAGAGGCTTTTTCTTCTTTCCTGGGTTCTCGCCCGAGGCTCGGGAATAAAAGAGCAACGGTTTTTCGTAGGAACCCGTCCTCTTTTCTTTTCGTGAACCCCCATTCCCTTTTCTTCTTTTGATGGCTCCCGTTTTCCGTTCGGCGCAAGCACGGCTTTCCCTCCAGTTGTTCCTTTTTTTGACAAAGGGGTCGGCTTCTCCCCATTTGGGTTTTTGCCGCCCAATGAACCCTGTCTATTTTTTCTCCCTCCTCTACCTACCGAGTCGATGGACGTTTTTCCGGAGGGCATTTGTGTCCTTTTTTCCCCGGGCTCGTTTGCCGCCCACAGCTTCGCCCGGGCACGCGAATCGTTGACTTCCACACTGGAGAACCCTCTTCCCACCTTTTCGTGTCTCCCCCCTACTTGTTGTGTGTTTGTTGTTGCGTTTTTTTCTTCTTCTTTCCCTGCGGTGTGTTTCCTCACACGTCTCCTCGTTTGGGGGGGCTCCCCTTTTCATCTGGCCCCGACCTGTTTTTCTCCCCTGAAACCAATTGCCTCCGTAACCATGGCAATTCTTCGTGTAGTAAACATACTTCCTTCGAGAGGATTGGTCTTCTTTGATTTTTTTCGCTGTTGTTTCCCGGTTTTTCCGTTCTTTTGCGTGTTCTTTTTCCTTCTCCCCCCTCCCCTGTTAAGTGTTTCCGATTCGACACATCTTGCATCCGTGCCACCTCTCTTTCCCGCGGCTTTCCGCGAAGTTCCGTCTTCCCAGCGCCTCTTTCTATCAGCTTGTGTTTCTTTTGCTGTAACTGTCTTTGCGTTTTTCTTTCTTTTTTTTTTTTTTCCGCCGAAGTGCTTTTCCCCTCCCTTATGGTGTTGATCAGTCTGGCGGGGTTTTTCAGCTTGCTACGGGTCGATTGTTCGACCGTTTTTTTGGTTCTTTTTTCTCAATTTTCCTTTTTGTTTTCCTTTTTTAGGTTCTCCTTCCTTCTTGGTCCCGCTTTGTGGGATTTTCCGCTCGAGGGATGCAGAATTTTCGATTCCTTTCCCCCCCCTTTTCCGTTGTTCCGTTTTTCCCTATAATTTTTTTAACCCCGGCCTGAGTTTTGACCAGTCCCCTTCCCGGCCCGAAGCGCCCAAATGCGTGTCGCTTGGGCTATATTCGGTAGTTGACCGGGTCTGCCCCTTTCCACTCTGGACTTTTCTTACTACCCAAGACCTGTCCCCAGCGGTCATTGGCCCAACTACTCCCTTTTTATCCTCCAAGATGCCCTGTTTTCCCTTTGGCCCACCAAGCTTTTTTTGCTTGCGGGATGGGCGTTGCGTGCTGCATGTGATACGTATCCCACCGGTTCTGAGTTTTGTACGTCTTTCCTAACCCATTCCCCCCCGGTCCCCTTTTACTCACTCTGAAGAACTGTTTTTTTGCTCCTCTGCGCCGGATTCGGACTGGAACCTCTGGCAGGCGTGCGTTTTTTCCCTGGCCAGTTGCGATTCTCTCCCCCATCCCCCTTCTGACTTTTTTCTTTTTCAAGGACTTCCCCCTTTTGGTGCTTTCATTCTGTGCTCTTTCCTTGATGGCACGAGGCACATCGTCCTATATGCATCCTTTTGACGGATCTATTCATTCTTCCCTCTTGCTCTCCGTGTCCCCTAGAACTTCTCTGCACTGGGTCGTTGTGTGCGAGCTTCGCGCCGGACGCCTTTGTTTGACTTTCTTTTTTTTTGGCACCCAGTCTTCTGTTTGATTCGGCCTTTTACCGGCTTTTTTTTCATCCATCTCCTTGTAAGTACTAAATTCTCTCCCGTACCCTTTACGAGTCCCTTGGAGAATTTCCCTTCCTCCATCTGAATCGCCTAGGGTTTCCTTTTCCCTTTGTCTTGGATGACGCCCCACCGACCCCGCGATGATCTGTCTCCGGCCTTTCTCACTTGTCCGTCCCCTATCTTTCCTTCCCTTGGGAGATCACAATCTTTTCTTTCTACTGAATCCCGTTCCAGGTTTGTCCCTTTTCATCCTCTGACACTTCAAAACCACTCCTCTCCCTTCGTCTGGTTCCTGGATTCTAATCGGCCATCGTGGCTTGACCGGACGCCCTCCCCCTTTTTTTGAGAGCCCTTGTCCTGGATCTCGCCTGCCCCCTTCCTTTCCCACTTCCCTCTGATCTGCGGTCAGAGAACAACTCTACTTTTCTCCTGCGCATGTTTAGCTCCAGATTTTCCCATTCTTTCTTTGACCTCTTTTTCTTTGTGCGTCTTGTGGGTCGTGTATTGCTGGCGGGGTTTGGCAAGGTTCTACACGGAGGAAGGAGGAGGGGGTTGAAAGATTCGGATGGCCGCCCACCCCCCCACCCCCCCCCCCCCCCTCCCCAGCCACTTCGCTATCCACACCGCCCCGCCACCAACTCCCACCACTCCACCACCCCCCACCGCACAGCCACCCCCCAGCGGAACCCCACACAACCCCCCCCAACCACAGCCCACCCACACCACACCCCCCCCCCCCCCCCCCCCCCCCCCCCCCCCCCCCCGCCCCCCCCCCCCCCCCCCCCCCCCCCCCCCCCCCCCCCCCCCCCCCCCCCCCCCCCGGACTCTCATTGACGAGCCTCGGTCCAATACTTTTCAGCGCCCTTCAGTCCCTCGTGTACAAAAGAGGCTTCCTTTCTTTGAATTTTGTATTTTTTCCTTTTGTGCCTTCACATTTGTCCCTTTAAGAAGACCACTTTCATGCACGAAATACTACAACTCGCTCCAGCCCGAGGCGACCTGCTTCATAGCTTTTTTCCCTTTTGGCCTCCCCCTCCGTCCCGCTGGCCCCCCTCCTTGCTCCTCCCCCCTACCATGGGTTACTGCCCTATCTGCCGGATCGTTCAGCCCGCCCCTGGACTTCCACCTGATCCCCCTCCCGTTCAGCCGTGCAAATCGGCCTCACCCCCCCTCCTTTTCTGTTTTCCTGGTCTTTTTTTTTTGAGTTCCCCGACGCGTCCGATCCGCATTCCCATCTTTTGCGTCTACAACTCCTTTCGCGTCTGCCCCAGCCGCTCGGAGTCTGCCTTCGGGCGCCCGACTCTCGACCGCGCTCCCACTGAACCTCCCCCCTTCCTTGTTCTTGATTCCCGTCCTCCCCCACGTGTCTGTTCCCGCCGGGCCCATGACGTTTTGACGCCGTCGTCCCGGCCCTGTCCCGCCCCACACGCTGGTTTTCCGTTTTTTGATCTGCCCCCCTTCTTTGCTGCGGGTCCGGTCGTTCCCTCAGTCTGGTCCCTGACTCTTCCTAGACAGGTTCTTTGCCGCCCCGAACGTCCTGTCCCACTTGCCTTTTCTTCCTCGGTTTGCATTCTCGCGTCCATCCGGGTTTACTCCCCCCCCGACTTTCTTTCAACTTTCCATTTCATCAACGGGTTTCCTGACCTACTATGGTTGGAACCGATCGGCTGTCCCCACTTCTGGCTGCACTTACAGGTGGAATGCCTGCTCTTCCTAAATTCTCCCTCTTCCTCCCCCCTGTGAGTATCCTGTCGGCCGCCTCCCCTTTTTTTACCGTCATTAGCATAGTCGCGAAAGTACTGTCCCGGCGCCCGTCGAAGCGTGCCCGCCTCAGCCCGATAAAAGTGGATGTTCCCCCCTTTTTTCCAGTTCCGGTATTTCCCCCCCACTTTTCCCCTTCCCCTCTCCACCTCTCTGTTAGTTTTGTGATGTCCCTCTTTTTTTTCGAGTTCGTGTCTTTTTTCTTTTTCTTCCTCATCGCTTAAACCCCCCCGTTTGAACCACCTGTCGCATCGTAGCTCACGGTAGCGCAGTCGCTATCGTTCTTTTTTTCGTCTGTACGGTGGCCCTCTTTCCCCCTTCCTCCGGACTTGCAGCATATCCCCACCCCTCTTTAAAGGACGACAAGACACTTCAAGCGTTTCTACGCCACCCCCCCTTTTTCCCCCTTTCGCGTCAGTTTTGTCTTTACCCCCCACGATGGCTTTCCCCCTTTTTCCTCGCCCCCCTCATCCCCGGGCCTTTCCTGATTCGCGCATCCCTGTCCCCTTTTGGGTCCAGCTAACACAGTTCCTTTTTCGTTACTGCGGTTAGTTGGTTATCTCCCTTGTCTGAGATTCCGCAGCCGCCTCCCACCCTTTGGCCCCACTCTCACCGCTTACGTCCCACTTTGATGGTTCAACTCTTTATTTCGTCCACCCCCTTTTCCTGTGCACGTGCCCGCCGGCCGGTAAGCCGTGTCTGAGCCATGCACTGTAGATGTTGTCCTGGTAATACTTTATTTTTTTTTTTTCCCGTTCAAGATTCAGCTCACACCTGAATGATCCAATACTCCATTTGTGAT
>Ga0179593_1421387_pt1 | contig 15269 bp, 20 predicted proteins | sample CZODoug2_1_08_16_FD_185931 | JGI IMG/M metagenome (GOLD analysis project Ga0179593, IMG submission 185931) | Vadose zone soil fungal communities from Angelo Coast Range Reserve, California, USA - CZODoug2_1_08_16fungal (PacBio error correction) | ecosystem: Environmental > Terrestrial > Soil >... | reverse complement strand
CACATTTTTCTCCCTTTTACTTTAAATGCAACTTTTAACTCGCGGCTCGCGCTTTTTTTTTTACCTTACATGTTTTGCAATTTTTCGTCAGACCTCCCCCTCCTGTTTCACTGTTTTCCCACTTCCCCGTTCTACGCGGAAGGTCAATCTCGTTCTTTCCCTCGTCAGTTAAGCCCCCCCCACAATATAGACCATTTCTGATACCCCTCCCCCATTTTCTCAATAGCAAATTTTTGACCTTTTTTTATTTTTTGACTTTTCTCTGCATTTTTTGGAATTCTTCTGCTTTTGCACAAAAACGGTTAATCTTCACACGTTCTTCCCCCTGTGGTTTTTCAATGGACCTTTTTTTTGCGACTGTCATATCCGGGGGTGCCGTGCTGAGCTCCATTTTTTCCCACTCGTCTTTTATTTTTTCCTGGTTCGCCAAAGTTTTGTACAGATGTGACCTCGACCTGGCCCCAGACTGTTCCTGAAGCTAAGTTAGCTCTTGACTTTCTTTTCCCCCCCCAAGCCCGTGCTTCCGCAAACCCATTCTCTGTTTTATTTCTTTTTATTTTTTTTTTTCCCTGCAAAGATTCATAGTTTTGAGGTCCTTTTTTCCCGGCGACGACCATTCACCCTTCCCCCTATACCTCAGGGACCCCTCCGATTAATAAGTCTCCTTGCCCCCCTGGAACCTTTCTTTTTCCTCCATTATCCTTCTTAGAGTGTCAACCCCTTGCGTTACGATATTGCAGCGGGGGGTTTCGGGTTTTTTTGAGGTTTGGGGGGGAGGGTTGGGTTTTACTCTCATTTCGGTTCGTTTCCCGTGCATGGTCCTGAAACCACACTATCCCCTTTCTTAGGAGTTGTGCTCCAAGTACTTCATGGTTTTCCCTTTTCCCCGTATTTTAACGGAGCCCCCCCCTTATCGTTTTATACGGTGACGTGTGGGCGGTGTTCGTGAGCCTGACGGATCTTTTTCTCGAGTTTTCGTTCTGACCCCCCCTTTTTTATTTTGGCTGCGTCGATTTTTTCTTCTTTTCCTTCCTTCGTCCTCCTGTTGAACGGGAATGTCTTTCTTTTTTTTTCCCCACGCATTATACGTTTTTGCCTTAGTCTTTCTCTGATGCTTCCTTTACCTGATTCCCCAAGATGTTGCGCGGACCCTTTGACGGTACCGTTACGGTCCTTATATTGTACCCTGCCCCACTTTTTCCACTTTTGCTTCCCGCGGACCTCTTTGTTTCCTTCGTCTATCCATTTTCGGTGTTTTTGTAGAGGAGTTATTCTTCCGCGATAATTCTGAATGCTTCCTTAACTCTTTGCGTCCCCCCTTTCCACTCTCCGCATTTGTTTGAACCCCCAATAAGCCTTCTCTCCCCCCTTGAATGTCCAGACTGTATTGGTTCTCTACCCCTTTTCCCATGCAAACCCTGCCTTGGAACCTCCGCCGCAATTATTAACTTTTTTTTAAGATGTTTTGTTTTGAAACCTGTCCTGTATACCCCCCCTTTGTTGACGTTTTCCGAACACGTCCCTGCAGTACCCTTAAGGCTAATGATTACAGTGACCCTACTCTTCCTTATGCCCCCCCACCGGAACCACCCTTTCCCCCGAAAAACAACATGCTTTCCGGAATTTGCAACCCCGCCCAAAACCTTTTAGTTCTTTTATTTCTCACCCCCGTGCCTTTTTTTCCCCTTCATATTTTCTGAGGTCACTCTTGCGTCCCGGAGCCCCCAATTTCCGCTCATAAGGGCTCACAGCTATCTACTTTTGCCCCTTCCTTTTTGAACACTGGTTCTCCGGCCCCCCCCTATCAGCAAACATTAGCCCTCCTCTCAATTGAAAGGTTCCCCGGGTGATGTGTGAATTAGTTGTGGTGCCAGCCTCTCTGTGGCTTGCCTCTCATGGTTTTTCCTACCTCGCTCCCCTGTGTTTTCCCTTTTCCGCGAATTTTCTTTCCCCCCCAATCCATGTCGCAAAACTCCATTACCGCTCGACTGACATGTCGATTCTGAGATTTTTTTAGTGGGTTTTCATGATTTACCCTGATCTTTTTCGCTGTCGGGCGCCGCCTGTTTTAACCCCTCGACTACCTTTTGCGAGTTTTTTTTCTTCTTCTTGTTCACTGGCCTTCACCCTTCTCCTTTTTTCTTAGTGCCCAAACGACACAGTTGTCATGTCCCTCTTTTCCGAACTGCCAAAGCTCACCCTGTTTCCCCACCCTCCCCTCCGAGCTTAGCAGAATCTGTTTTCCCAAATACTTCCGTTTTTATTCCCTTACCACCAATGTATGGCGAAATTATCCTCGTGCCGAATTTTTTCCATTAGTAGCTATGGGAAAATTTTTTTAATCCCATGCGCGTCGTTTGTCACCCGCCATCAAGACTTTCTCTTATCCGTGCCTCCCGAATTTTGTAAACCCCCACAAACGCCCCACCTTTTTTTCTTTTTGCGATGTGTCTCCCTGCCCCGACCCCTTTTTGTACGAAAATAGGACAAGTACAAGTGGTCTGTTCCATAACTCATGCCTCTCGGCAGCCAATGCTCTTTTCTTTTTTTCCTGGTTTAGATTTCTTCGTTGCTGATGCTGTCGACCCCCCTTCCTTTTATCTAGTCAAGGTCGTTCTTTTTCCCCCCCTCCCTCCCCTTTTGTGCATAATGAAGTCTGCGCCGACTCTCTCTCTTGCACGTCCACTCTTCCTGTGCTTGTCGGCCTCTTTCCCCTTCCCCCATTCAGTACTTTAGCTCTCCCTCTAGTGGTGACCTGAACCCGGTCTGATCCAGGAAGTCGCCAAGGCAGTTGAAGTTGGCGTGAATTTTATAACCTTTCCTCGCCCTCTACGATTTGCTCCGCAAGTACGCCACCCCCCCCCCTGCTCCGTGTTCGCCCTCTTTTCCCTCTCTTTACAGGCATGGGAACTCAATCCATGTCGTGCTGACATGATGTTCTCCCCCCCCGCTGACTCCCCTTCAGTGCTTTCTTGAAAGGAGGAAAAGTTCCCTGATCGTTGGACGTTTTTCGACGATCCTTCCCCCTCTCACTGATGATGTGTTCTGCCAATCACCTAAAATCTTTGACCTATTTTGCCGAAGTTTCTTTTCCCCCTTCCCTCACACGTAGCTGAATTTCCCGCCGTCACTTTTTTCCCACTCACTTTTTCCCCCCGCCTGGGCTTTATTTTTAACCGTTCCCATAGAGAGCCAATCCCCCCCCCTTTTGTCCTGCCCTCCCCCTGACCTCCTGTCATCCTTTTAGGTTATTTTTTCCCTCCCCCCTGAGTTCGAGCTGTCTTCTTTTACAGCACGTTACACCTTTGTATGTCATGTTTTTCTTCTTTTTCTTCTTCTCCCCGAGTTGCATTTTCCCCCCCCCCTGTTTTTCATGCCCCGCACCCCTGGCTGGTGTCCGCCCTCCAGCGTCCTGCGCTCCGATGAGTGTTCCTTTTTCTCCCCGCGGTTTTTTTTTTTTTTTTTTTTTTTTCTGGTTTGTGTTCAAACACTTTTTTTTTTAACGTCCAAACCCTTCTCCCGGAATTGCTGTCCCTCGCAGACTTTTGTTGTTCCCTTTGTAAGATTACCCCTCTATTGCACCTCGATCCCTCATCACTATCACTCGATCTTTCCCCCCCCCTCCCACCCTGGGGCCCTTTAGGCCTTTTATGTGTCTTGGCCTGCTCCTGCGTGACCTGATTATTAACTCTCGTTTAATTTGATTTATGGTCTTCCTCTTCCCTCAAAGCGGCCGTTCAGATAGGTTCTAGGATTTTCCTCCCCCCAACCCTTACGTCTTTTTCTTCTCCATTTCCCCCCCAGTTCATCACGCACCGTCTGAGTCCGTTCTTTCCCCCCTGTTTTTCTTGTGTTCGCTCGTGAGCTTACTTCTCCCGTCCTTCCCTTGACGCGTTCTTTTTGATCTTTTTTCTTCTTTCCATACTCGTGTTTCGACAAGCTTCGCAAATCTTCTTTACGCCGGACCTGGCGTTGTAGTTCTCCGTCCCCCCTTCTTTTTCCTTCACGCAGACGTTCCATTCCTGCTGGCTGCTGGAGGGTCTTCCATTGATCCCCCCCTCCCACTATATCGGTGGAATTGGAAAAAAATGGTAACCCATGCTTATTTTTCTCCCTCTTGCCCTTCGGACACTTGTTCCTTCCTTTCTTTTTCCCTTTGACGTGGTGTTGGAACCGCCGTCCCCCTTTCCATTTCTTTTCTTGTTTTTGTGTCTCTAGGATGTCTTTTTAGCCCACGGCTTCGCCCTGTTTTCCAGGCCCCTTCCGTCATCGTTTCAGAAGGCAATCGCTGTTTTACTTTTCCTTCCCTTCTATAGGGGGTGGATCAAGTAGAAGATCCTGATGCGTGTCCCTAGGAACGCCCTTGCGTTTTCCTCTCCTTCATTTAGAGCATCGCAGTCGTGTTACCACCTTTTTGTGCCTTTTCCGCTTTTCTGAAAAAATGGGATTTTTGACGCAACCCTCCGTGAAGACAAGGTCCGAGTCCGCCGGCACGTCTTCCCCCCCAATTTTCCCCCCTCTCCGTCAAAAAATGGACCCGCCGACTCTTTCTCAACTTTCGTTGGGATTAACGGGATAAAAGTACTTTTTCCAGTGTTTTCGCTTTTTTTGGCCCCTTGATCCAACACTGCGGAGGCTTCTTCATCTTTCCCCCCGTTCTTCTCCCCTCCCCTCCCCTCGTTTTTTTTCTTCCCCATTGTGTGCTTTCGGGCGTCTAGCTGCGGCCCTCCTTTCCTATCGTAGCTTAAAGTTTCAACAAAAGTTTTCTCTGTATTTCTGTTCCACCTCCCTTTCCCCCTGACTCTGGGCCTTTTTTTTCAGTTGTCCCCTAGCCCTCCCCCCCCGTCCAGGTGCGTACGGTGCGAGATGTTGATATTTCGCAGTTCTTTAGTCTTTCTTCCCATTTCCCCTGAATTGGGACCCCCCAAGCAACGAGGGAGATTATCCACCTTCCCCCCCTTTCAAATTTTCTTTGCATTTGCTTACCAACTCAGTTCGCCCGGTAAGCCCGTGTGGGAGCCACAGTTGGCACTTTTACGTCTGGCCTAGGGTTGCGTTAAGGGATTTGTCCCCCCCCTTCCCCTTCTTTTTTTGTGTAAGTCTGTTCCCTGCGGAGTGGTATTCTTTTCGTTTTTTCTTTTTTTTTATCCATTTTTTCGCCGGGTCACAATGAATTTGGAGCCCTTTCGACTTTTCCCACATCATCTGATGTGTGCTGACCGTATATATTACTAGATCCTTTAACCCTGTCCCCCTGCTCCCGCGTTCTGGGACAATCCTACATTTTCTTCCTTTTTTCCCTTCTTCCCCCGCAACGCCTTTTTTTCCCCCCCTCCGCTGTTTGCGTGTGCCGTACTTTTGTTTTCACTTTTTTCGGTTTCCTTTTTTCATTATGAAGTCAACCCTCGTTGCGGACTCCCTTTGATAATCACTGTTGTTTTAAGAGTTTTTCCTTTTGCGTTTCCGAGGTAACTAGTGTTATGGGCTTTTCTGATTTTGCACGTCCTTCTCAGGATAGTGGGGCAGCGCCCTTGTCTTTCCTTTTCCTTGTCCAAAAACTTCGGCGGTGTAACATGCGTCCTCGTGACTCCTTTTCGACTTTCGCGCTTTTTCCGAACCACGCTGCTTCCCGCACTTTCAGGCTGCTTTCTCACCTGATCCCAATCCGCAGTTCGCGGTCACCCGTTTATCATTCTTTCCGCCCCAAACCTTTCCCTTTTTGTCCGTCCCCACTTTTCGGACTTACCCCTTCCTGTCTCGACCCAGGTGTGGTTTTCTTGTTGTTTTTTAGCGACGACCCGGTCCGCGGCCTCCCTTTCTTCTTTTGTCACCCCCTGGTGCGCTTTCCCAGGTTCCCCACCGAGACGATTCAGCTTTCGTCGTCGCCCCTTGAAACTTGTTGCCCTCCGAGCCCTGTTCTTTTCAGGACTTCTGCTCCTCTTTTGCTCGCTTGCCCCCGGGGAGCTTTTGGTGTGTCCCCGGGCATTTTTCGTGAAAATCTGCTTACCCGTGCCTTTTTTTCCTCAGATTTTGCTTTGTGCGGGCCCTGTTTTTTTTTTTCACGCCAAGTCTTTTTTCTTTCTTCCCCCTTCCAACGGCCGGTTAGAACTCCTGACACAAAACTTGCCAGGCGCCTCATAGACAATATCCCCCGACGTCTTTTCTTTTTTTCCTTTTGTGCAAATTTCTTCGGTCCCTACGCGCTCAGGTCCCCCCTTTTCTTTTTTTTTTCACCTTTTCCCCCTTTACCTCATCCCGATATCCCGCACCCCTTCTTGCAACAACCGTGACGCTTTAATTGCCAGGCTTTTGCCCTTTTTTGTTTCTTCTTAAGACTTGGGCGAGGCCACTTAAACTCTTCTGTCCCGAGGCCGTTTCACATTCTCGCGTTCGTGATTCTTCTTGACTCCTCCTCTTGCCCCGATTTATTGATTGACACCCTAGTCTACAGCAACTCTTCCCGGTTCTCTTTTCGTTTCAGTCTTAATTTTTCCTGGTTTTCCGCTTTTGAAAGATTCGTCGCTGTTTCTTCTGTCCCCTGTTACGGTTCCTCCTGACAAATATTAAGGCAAGGATTTTTCAAACCATCTGGTTACATCCCCCTTTTTTTTCCTGCGTCTTGCCGTTTTTTCTTTTTAAAGGACGCCAAAATATGTTTTAAGGGCCCGGTTGTTTTTAAGGATTTCTGTTTTGGGCACCCCGGGATTTCATTGCGTTCTTTTTCTTAGTCTTCGACTGCTTTCACAGTAGTTTAATTTTCACCAGGAAATTACCTGCACGAGCTTAACAACAAGTCTCCCCTTTCTAATTGCGTTTTTGCTAAGATCTACACTTCTTCCCGAAGCTTTTTTTCTCTGCTCCCCCATATAGTCTTCTCCGTTGGACCGTCAGGCTCTATTAGAGCATTGTTGATCTGTTTAACCCGTTTTTTGCACTCAGCACTACTTCGTTGATACCTTTTCCCTCTCAATATTTTAATATAACCTCTTCAAAGTTTTAAAACGTGATAGATTATGACCCACCACTTTCTTCTGTAGGCTTAATACCTGTCGGCTTTATATCAACGTTCAACGCGTCGTGTATCATAAGTCCGACTCCTCTTTTTCCTGAACCCCCCCACTATTTATTGGGTTTCTTCCTTTTTTTTACCTTTTCTGTTCTTCATCTGCTCCCCCAACACCCCCTTCACGGTCGTCGCCCCCCCCCCTCCTTTACATTTTTTTCCCCTTGGGGTCCCTCCCGGCATTTATTAAACTTGTCTTGCGTCCCCCCAAACCTCCCTTCTGTTTTTTAAAAGTAAAAGCTGATCCCGCTGCGGGCCGGTACCTGGGTCTTTTTCTTAATGTCCGTCCCCGTTCATGTGAGTTGAGCGCCGGCCGCGGGCCCAACTACACCCCGACCTAAAAACAACTAGTTGCTTCCTTTGCGCCGTTTGGACCTCTCCCCCCGCACTTCGTCCTGCTTTACAGTTCCGAGGTTCCTCCCCTTTGCTTTTTACCGTCTCCCCTATTTGTTTCGCTTTCGCGGTCTGAACACCACTGAGCATGCCAAGTAATTTTTAACCCCGTTTTTTTAATCAGTAACCCCACATTTTTTTTCCCTCTTCCCCTCCCAACATATAATATAACTGGTACAAAATACACGGTCAATTGTCCTCCCTGTGTAAGCTTTCTTCCAGTTGAGTTCCCTCCCCTTTTCTTTTTTTTATCCCCTTTTTCTTTCACAAGATCCACTGCCTTAAGTAGTAGTGTATCTTCTCTTTTTGAGTGTTGACCCTTGCGTTTCTCTGGACTCCACTTGACCATTGTAGCCCCCCCCTCCGTTCGATAACAAAGTTCAAATGTTGAATTACGGCACCAGGAGAGGGAACCCCATCCTTCTTCCCCTCTCTTCCTCTCCCCCCTCCGTTTTTGTTGTGATCTAGCTTATAGGTTGTTTTTTCCTCTCTGGGGTTCCGGACCCGTACCCCTTGCAAACACACCGGGAACTTTTTTTTTCGCGGCCTGGTGGGCTCGGTCCCCCCCAAAGTTCCGTGTTCATGCCGTGAAATCGCCCGTTCCAAAATCACCTCTGTTCTGTGCCCACGCCCGTCCTTTCCACGTTCGTTATTTTTTGAGGTCACTCAACCCTATCCCCATCCCCCCTCAACTGGCGAGCCCCACTTCCTCCATTCCCCTTTATTTTTGGCCTATTTTGATCGTCTCTTTTGTTGGAATTCTGCCACTTCGGCACAAACCCCACCCTTGTTTTTGCCTCCCCCTTTCACACGGTTTTGTCGATCCAACCATGTCGTGTCCATGTCACCAGTGCCTTCAGAGACTCAAACCTCGTTTCCTGGGGTGTCAGGGGTGAGACCACTTTTGTTTAGATGCCCTCCGACCCAAAGTCAATTAAACCTAACATTTCTAAGTGCCTTTCCTTTTTCCCAGAAGGGCCTTCCCTTCCCCCACTAACGTTTTTTTCGGTTTTTTTTTTTTCCCCCTTGACTTGATTGTCCGTCGTCCATGTTGACTCATTACCCCTGACACTTCCCCCATTGTAACCCTAAGGTCCCTCCTCTGTTGACCTCCCTGAACCCACTGGAAACCTTAGGTTTCCTTTCTCCGGTTTTCCCCTCCCAGGACAACCCCCCTTTGGTCGCCGTTCGGTTGGGGGTGGGTTGGGCGGGTCTGTTTTGACCCTGATTGTCCTGCTGTCAGCCACCCCATTTTGCTTTTGAGGTCAAGTTGTGTTGCCTCCGCTTCACCTTATTCAACCCGTTACGTTATAAACGGATCTTCTTCCCTATCGGGGTTGGCGAGGCCTCTTGAATTCTTGCTCGCCCCCGCTTTTTTCTCGTGCAACCCGCGTTTTTCATTCTTTTTTTTCTTGCGGATGCCATTTTTCAGGACATGGCGGTTATTTTTCTTTTCCCACCTCTTACGTTCCCTTGAGTGCGCTTTTGTCGGAGGCTGTCCCTCTCCCCCCACAAGTTGCCCTCACTGACCTTCTACCTTCTCCCCCGACCTCCCGTTATATTTCCCGGTGTCCCCAAATACTTGCGGGGCGGACTCCCCTGCCTCTTTCTCCCCCTCAAATTTCTCCCCATTTCCTGGGCTTTTTTTTTTTTTTTCTTCTACTTCCTGTTGTGAAACTGGCACTCCCCGACTACTTTTTTCCTGACACCCGAAACCCCAAAACCTAACCTTTTTCCGGTTGCCCAAAAAAGGCCTATCCTCCCCCACCGGGCCTGGTCCATATTTTTCCCTTGCGTCCCTGGCAACTGCCCCCGTGCCTGGGAAACCTGCGCAATTCATGAGATGGTTGACACCTTACTGTCCCCTTCATTTGTTCCTAAGACCGGGCAGCCGTAACTTTTCGGGGACTCCCCAGTTCTCGACGCTTCTGAAACCTCGGATTTTGTGCCAACACGACCAACCTGACCCCTTTTTCCTTTTAGACTTGAAACCGCCCCACTTACTTTGAAGCTTTTTTTTTTCTCCCCCGTTCGTTCCCTCTTTTTTTTCCACTCAATATTTGGGCAAACCGGTCGTGCCCCGGCACTTTGAATCTCCGCCGACACCCACGCGTGAGGCATGTACCCTTCCCTTCTTTTGACAAGTTTCTTCCTCCCTGGCCCGGGCATCCCCTCCCATCTCTGTTCCTCGCGGTTTTTCAATGACGTTGCTTGAGGGGTATCGTTGATGCGAGTATTGTCCCCCCCCTTTTCGAGACCATGGTCTTTCTCTCGTCGCTCGAAGAATTTTCCAAACCCTGAGGCCAAATTACGTCCGAAGATTCGGTCTGTGTCGCTGCAGTTGCAGGAGTTCCTTCGTTGGGCGTGTCCTTTCTGCTCCCAAACCTGCTTGCGGTGATTTTTCTTCCGCCGTGCTTTCTGTTCCCACTCTCGATCGTCCCGAAACTTTCCTCCATTAGATTGTCCTTTTGACTTCCCCCCCCCCAATGCGGCCCCCCTGTCAGTCAAAGCTACCTCCTGAGTTGAGGCCCCTGGAATTCCGTTGTGTAAACCCGCCCCTGGCGCGGTTTCGGCCAAACCCACGAATTCCCCCTTTCCGCGCCGCTTCAATTCGTCCCGGTGGGCCATGGTATCACCCTTTTGGCTGGACGCATCTCTCGCTTCCGCCGCCCGGTCTCGTCCTCCAACAAACCGCAACCCCCCACACCGGGTCGAGCCTGATGTTTACTTCACAACTTTTCAATGGCCCCCGTGTTGCATTGCACGTCTGCCGTTGCCCGGCAATGATTGTCTCCCGTTCCCTTTTGGCCGCTTTTGCTTGCGCGAGCTTTGCGCGGGACCGCGCAATTCCCCGTCCAATAAGGACACTTAGCGCTTCCCCCCTTTGCCTAATCCCCTTCTTCTGAGCTTCGTTAAGCCCCACTATCCTTCGTAGTTCTGCCAGCTCCCTCATCAGAAGCAAACTTCGTGCCTTACCCCAGATCCTTTGGTGCCGAGGACCATCTAAGCCCACAGTTTAAGTCGCAGGGTATTTTCCATTGTGTTTGAGTTCCCCCCTTTCCCTCTCGTTGGTGGGTCCCCCTTGCACCTTTACCTTCCCCCCGGGCTCCATTTTGACGTTTTCTAAAACTGTCGGTTTTTCTTTCTTTTCCCTTTAGTGTACAGGGGTGGGTACAGGAAAAAAACCCCTTTCTCTTTTCAGTGTCTTTTCCTCTGTTTCTTGTGAAGTGGCCCTGCTCGCCTTCTGGCAGAAGATTTTCGCCCCTTACCTTCCTTTTTTTTTGCTTCGCCAAGCCAGCAACTTTCCCCGATGCCCTTCTTCATGGACTAAACCGCTCGCGAAAAATCCTCCCCTGAAGCTTCCCACCACATGTCCCCCTTTCCCCCCACCCGCCGTGTTTGTAACCTCAATCCCCCCTCCCCCCCTTTTAATTCCTGGAGCCCTTCCTCCGATCCCGTCACTGCTTTCACCGGAGGTTCTTGTTCCCCTCATTCCCCCTCAAACAACGGTTTGCCTGACCTTGGATTTGCTTTCTCCTTTCTCCCGTTTTCTGCTGTTAAAACGTGGTTTTTAATCCCCTTCCATTGCCTGGTTGCGACTTCCTTTACCCCTGATCTTTTGAGGGATGCCCCGCGAGGGTGCGGACAATGAAACACCTTATCCCTTCTCCGTTACAATTTGTTCGAAATTTCCCCCCCCGCGCTTTTTGTTCCGCTACCTTCGTATTGCACCTGCGTTTTTTTAGCGAGTCCCCCCCGCTTGCCTTTGTCCCCCTCACCCTTGGGCAAAGTCCAAGGTGCCTTTGCTTGAGGGCCCGCGCCGAGAACCGCGGGACACGGCTTTTTTTTTTCCTTTGGATGACTATCCTACAAGCTCGCATACTCCCTTGTGTCCCCCAACCCCACCTTTCAACGTCCATTAAATTGCTTAACCCCTCCCACTTTCAGAAAGACGATCGGGAAGGCTTTTTTTGTGTTTCCACGTGCTTTTTGTTTCGCTACGTCTCCTCCCCCCGGATTGTTTTTATGTTCCTGTTTGTTCTCCATCCCCTATTTTTTTCCCCCCCGGACAAGTGGCTTTGCAAAAAAGGTGGTCCCCTCCTCACCCCCGGTTTTTTTTTTAGCGCGGATTTCGCTTTCCCTCCGATCCCCTTTTTCTTTACATCTTGTTTATTTTCTCCTTGTATCCCCGCCATGGGAAGTGAAAAAAAACAAAAGGCATCTTGCTTTGCCTTCGGATTGCACTTTTTACGTTCCTTTTTACTCTTCGTTCCTTCGTACGTTTGCCAAGTTCACATCTATCCTTTCCCCCCTCCTTTGTTTGTTGTTTTTTTTGAGACTTGCCCTGGACTCCCCCCTCCCTTTCCCCTTACCGATGCTAGAAGGATTTTGTTGAGATAGCTTTTTTTCTTTCATATGCAGACCCATCCTCCGCCTGCGCCTGCCTGTTTCTCAAATTCGTCCCCCCCGGTCTGCGTGTGAAGCTCTATGTTCTCTCCGCTCACCACGGTGCGTCCCGAATTTTTTGCAGTCGGCCCAAACCCTTCTATTCCATTTCCCCCTCACACCGAACGACAACCCCCTGGGCTTCTCCGTCCTCATTCCGTCCCAACCCAGATACAGTGGTATTCGCACTCGAAGCTCTTTCCTTCTTCGGGTCCAAAGGTTTTGATTGTCCCTTGGTCGTCCATTCATGTCTTTCAACTTTGTTTTTTTTTCGACTAACCACTGCGCTGGCTTTCTCTTGATATTGCTCACTCAGCAACTCTTCGCATGCCTCCTCCCCCAGGCGTCTTCCCTTTTGGGGTGTTGTCGGCGCGTTTCTCTGTTCCATCGCCTCGCGCATATTGCACCTCGTTGTGCTTCAATGTAACCACCCCCTGGTTCCCTCGGTTTATTTTCGGCACGCAATTGGTTAGGAATTCGGAGTTTTTTTCACCCTTTTCCGCCCTTCCTGTCATCCACCGCAGCTTTTTCCTGGCGGCGCGATTTTTTTTTTTTACCTCCGCCCGGCCCTGCATATTGCAATTCTGACCTTGGTAATCAACGTCCAATGTCTCTCTTTACTCCCGCACCCGCCAAGGTCTTCCCCCCAAACGTTTGAGGTTACCGTCTTTTTACCCGAGCCGTTCAGTCCGTGTTTTTTCCCAATCCCCATTTGCCTTTTTCTCCGGTCCGCAGAGGATCGGCGCTTCCCTTTGCTTTTGGGGTTGCCGGTACACGGAGTGTCTGTGCCTTTGGATGCTGGCGCTTTCTTCGGTCTTTCTCTCCTTCCCGGTTCCCACATGAATGCCCTATCGTCCCACTTTATCCGGCGCTACCCCAATTCATCGGTGCCCATCCTTTTGGAGGACGTTCTTCTTCCTCCATTCACACGTCTCCCTCTCGTTCTCCAAGCGACCATGTATTCCATTCCGGCACCGTGGTTCCCCGGTCTCTACCCCTCCCACCCGATTCCCTTTCGACGAGCTGCGGCGTGTGCCGCTGCTTTTTTGCCCCGCTTCTTGCGGTGGTAGTTATGCATCAACTTCCTTTTTACTGCCCCCCTTTCTTATTTCATGGGTCCTTAGTGGATCCGCGTTGCTTTTCCCCTTTCGATTGTCTGGATGATGATCTGGCTTCTGCAGGATTATGTGTTTGTGCTGTCTTCTTGCTTTCATAATTTTGCACGCCGCGGACGCGTTTTGCTTCCCCTTTGGCCTGTCCTTGCGAAAATTAGCGTGTCGGCGTTCATTGCCGGTTTTCTGTCCAGCAAGGTATTATACCCGTGAGCCACTGTCCGTTGAACCCGAATCACGCATGAACCACTTTGTCTTGATTTCCTTAACTTTGCGTCACACCTCCCGATATAAGGTGTGGTTGTTGTAAATGCCAGTCAAGGGTCTCGGTCTTGTTTATTCTTTGAGGGCGTCCACGGCGCGCTTTTTCACTGGTCCCCCCTGAATCTTTTCAGCGGGCGCTGTGCAATTCGCCACTTCTCCCGTGGGTCCCCCGGATTTGCTCCCGGCTTTTCCGTTTCCCCTCCCGGGGGGTAGTTGGTCAGTCCTTTTTTTTTCGTCAAACTCTCTGAGAAAGGTTCATTTTGCTGAATCCTCGATTGAGGACGTTTTTCTTTCACTGCATTTTTCGTCATTTGTTGCGCGACCTCCCTCCCAGCGGATCCTTCCGTCCCCTGTCCATTAGGAGCCCATCTCTCCCTTCCTTTTTTTTGCAATTCTTCTTCTCCTTCATCGCCCAGTTTGGTAAACCCCATTTCGTTTCCATCTTTTTTTGCCAATCACTCAGAAACAGGCTATAGACCCCTTTCATGAACCTTGACTGCTATTCCAGCTTTTTGTTGGTTCCCTTTTTGCCGTTTTTCCTTTTTCTTTCCACCACTCCACCTCTGTGCTTTGACAATGTACTAAGTTTTGCGATTCTTTCTTTTCATTAAGTCCGCCCGGCCAAGATATCTTGACAAGGCTGACTTTCCCCCCCGACCCTCACTTTTTTCGCCCTTTTCCGTTCGGCAACCTTTTTAGGTTTCATTCCCCTTGCCAAGCTTCGTCGACGGCTCTTCGACCTTACCGGCGCCCCCTTTCCCCCTTTGACATTTGATTACCCCCCCTCCTTGGTTCATCATTCGCGGGCTACAGGCCGGTCCTTTCCAGGACCCTTGGACTGGGCCCGTTTTTCGGGTCTTCTTTTTGCCCCCCCCCTGATTGGTTAATGTTTTTTCTCTTTAGTTTTTCATCGTGCATTCATTCCAAAAAGGAAAATCTCCCCCTCTCACAACCGTTGCGCAAAGTGACTTTGCGCTCAGCTCTTCCCCCGTCTCAAGTTATTGCGTGTGTTTCCTAGTCCCCCCCCCTCCTTGTCGGTTTGTTAACTTAGGGGTCGACGGCCCTTGGCATCTGGTACACGCTTCCGATCCCCTCTCGGTCCTACTTCCTCTTTTAAAATCCCTTTTTTTTTCCCCCGTCAACGGCATCTTTTCATGAAGATTTCAGTGTCGTGCCTTTCCCACGCTTTTCCTTTGTACCCAGTCCCTTGACCGGGTTTCGCGACCCTCAAACGTCGTCTCTTTCCCCGATAAACGTATCCTTGGTTTTTTTCTTCCTAAACGTCCCGTGTTTCAATTCTCTCCAACACCCAAACTCTCCTCCCCTTTCCGCGTTGACAAAGGTCAAATGGAAATTTTCCATCCCCCGGATGACAGTTTCACACCGTGAGCTTTTTCTTTTAACACCCCTCAGGTTCCCTTTGGTTTTGGCAAGTAGTATCCGCCTTTGTCCCCCCCCGGAGTCCTTTTTTGTCGGGATCTTTTCCCCCCCTTTTTCAGGAGGACTCTCTTAATCCCTTTTGGCCCAACCTTACCCCCCATTATCCCCAAAAGTCTGTCTTAACTGCTTCGTTGTGACCCCCGAGGTCCCGACTACTCGACCTTCTTTTTCCCTTGTTGATCATTCCACTTGCCTCCCTCACCGACGATTTGCTGCGCCTTCCCTCCCGGCCGGCACAACTTGAGAAGTTCTTTCCTTGACTTGTGAAGCGTATGATTTTTTACTCTCCACCACGATCCTATCGGTGCACCCTTACCTTTCCCTTTTTTGTCCTTTCCCGTTTCTTTTTTCTCCCCAGTTTGATTTCATATAGGGTTGGCTTACCATTGTGAAAGTTAAACCCCCTCCTTTTGTCCCTTGTTTTTTAGGCCGTGTATCCGCTTTTGAGGTGCCCGTTTCCGGTCTTCAGGCCACCTTTTCCATGTCCCAGTTTCCCCACGTGCTTTTTCCTTCCCCTGTTGACATTTACGTGCCACAGGAGAGGAAAATTA
>Ga0179593_1473451_pt1 | contig 15270 bp, 15 predicted proteins | sample CZODoug2_1_08_16_FD_185931 | JGI IMG/M metagenome (GOLD analysis project Ga0179593, IMG submission 185931) | Vadose zone soil fungal communities from Angelo Coast Range Reserve, California, USA - CZODoug2_1_08_16fungal (PacBio error correction) | ecosystem: Environmental > Terrestrial > Soil >... | reverse complement strand
TCCCCACCCTTCGGTTTTGAAATCTTGAAGAGCCTGGACTTGGCTTCCCCCCCCGAGCGAAAGGACCCCCCCTCTCACTTCCACTCAACGTCCGGTCCCCCACAGGTGCCAGTTTTCTTAGTGGGTCTCTGAATGTCTCCTCACTTACATCCCTCTCCAATTCCATCTTGGATACCATTCCCAGTTCTTCTTGCAGCTCGCCCTTTTTCGCACAATCATATTCTTAGGTCTATCGTCACCCCATTTTTTTTTTTGCACACTGACCCCTGCATCTCTGGGGATCCAACTGGGAATTCCCTCTCCCTGGAAGGCCCCCTCCTACCGGAGGCTTCTTGAAAAGTTTCTTCTGCCTTCTTGATTTACCGGGTGCGTCCAAGAAGTTCTACTCCCCCCCACTCGGGTGATCGTTCTTCCACATTTCCTTTACCATTGATCCTTGTTTGTGCAGGTTTTGAACTTGACCTCTTGTTCCTCTAGCTCGCCCTACCCTCGTTATTTGTGATAGTGGACTCCTTTCAACTGTCTTGTCCCCCCCCCCCCCCCCCCCCCCAGTTTTGGAGGGCCCCCTAAAATTGAAGGTTGTTTGAATTCTTCCCTCTTCTGGCATTCTCAGTTCTAGAACCGCTTTTGTAAAACACAAGTTTTCATTGTCCGCTCCGCGGCTCATCGCCTTTCTCTAATAATCACTCTTTTCGCCACAGCCTTCTTTCCTGAGTGTCGAGATCGTCCTCCTTCTGACTTGAACATCTCCCGCCCTTTGCCTTCTTTAAACCCGATACAGGCGCCTTTCTTCCCCCATTAGCCCCTCCCACCTTTCACAGAAGAACCACCCCGTCCGTTTTTTGACGTCCGCCCGACTACACGGGGATGTCTCTTCGCTTGCCCGTGCCCCCCCGCCATGGCGTTCAAGTCTGTCCGGTTTCGAGATCTCGGCGACAAACATGACCCCTCTGTCCGTCCTAGCTTTCTCCCCGTCTTTGACGCACCCATGGACATGTCGTTCCGAACCTTATGTCGAGACCATCGACAATTGTCTTTCGTCCTCGGCCGCAATTCTTTGTGCCTCGTTTATGTGTGCTGTTCTCCCAACCTTGTCGGACAGTCCGCGTCGCTCCCTTGCATCTTTTTTTCGAACCGGCGCGTGTTTTTCTTTGTCATCCCCCCCCTTGATGACCCTCCCTGCAAGCTTCCCTTGGCCGTCCCAAACTGTCTGGACATCGACTAACCCTGCCCCGTTATCACCGACCGTCCCTTCCCCATCACTTTATCCTCCCACTTTATCTATTCCCCCGGAACGCGGGCTCCCTCCTTATGCTATTGGCCTAGTTATTGTGAAAGACAGATTCTTTCTCGTCTTCACAGCGTTCACCCCCTATCTTATCCTCGTGGTTCTATAGTGTCCCCGATTTGTGCTCCTTTTTTTCTTACAACGCCTCCCTCTTTGCCGCTCGAATTTCACCAGATTTCCCCCCACTGCCCCCTTTAGCTGGCCTGCGCCCATGAGTTTACACCCTTCCTACTATTTCACCCCTCGTCTTCATTTCTCCTCATCCCCTATCACACAGCACCTTCTTTTTTGAGCCCGACCCCTTTTGAGCTTTGATAGGACAGTCTGGGGTGGGCTTTTATTTCTTGCCGATGTACTGCGTGATTGTTGAGGGATGCAGTCCTGCTGTCCAGCCTCGGGCGGTCAATCGGCCGTTTCAAAGAGACTTTCGCTAACCTCCAACCCCGCTTTCGGATTGTGACCTCCCTTTTTCAGTGTGCGTCGAGTTTTTTTCTGGTAATGACCTCAAACCTTTTCACGTTTTAGAACCCACCCCTGAGAACGGTCATTTTACTCCCTTTGCCCCTTTCGCATCCCAATCGTGTCCGTGTTCATCCCCTCCGCTAACACGTCGCTAATCTCTCCCCGCCAAGGAAGCTTTTTCCCTCTCTTCCATCCAACAGTAGAAACTAGGCCTCCCCTTCTCCTAGGTTTTATGGTTTTCTCGCTGCTTGGGCGAGGATCACCCTTTTTGCTGATGGGTCTTTCTAAAAGCCTTTTGTCCGAGCCTTTTGTTGGATGATTTCCGAAAGGTGGGGTCTCGGTCCAGCAACCGCCCTCTTCCAGTCCGGGAACGAGGTTCCTCTCTTTTGATTCCCCCGACCTCTGTAGCTCGTCCCTCTCTTGCTACGCCATTCCCTCCATCGGTGCGATCGGTTTTTCTGCAAGTCTACCAAGATTTAGTCTTAGCGAGTTCACTCATTTCTGGACTTCCCCCCCGCCCTTTACTTTTGGCGCCCTTTCCCAGCTCCCCCTCTTTCCTGTGTATAGCCCTCACCGGTGACCACCGTTCCCAGGTCTATTTTTTTATTCTTTCGTTCGTCTGCCCTCTTCCTGTCGTTACTATTAGCGGCTGCCCCTCTCGGCTCTTCTGGTGAGTCCGAGTCTCATAGTGTTTTCGATCTTTCCTCCTTTGTTTTTGTTTTAGATTTATCGCCACTATTCTTTCTTTTGGATTCTCCCCCCATCCTGTCCTTTTTGCAGCCGACTCGGTCGGCTAATGCCGCATTCGCTCTTCCCCACGACGGAATAGTGTCGCCTCTTTTCACAGGGGTTGTTTGAGGGCTAGTCCCCCTCTTCCACCCCATCGTGTTGGCGCAACCACCCGTCCCTGTCGTTCGGACTTTCGCCCTTTCTTCGAGGACCCACGTCACCGCTGGTTGACCCCCACTGCCCTCACTATTTTGGAGCTCACCTGTGCTGGCTGACCGGAATGTTTTCGTACCCTATTTCCCCCTCCGTACTCATGGAGTCGACCCCCGGATTTTCCGCGGACCACATCCACCCCCTCTGAATCAGGCTCTTTGAACTTTTTTTGTGTAATAACTAAATTGTTCCCACGATGTCCACCCCTCCCACGATTTGCCTTTCGCTGTGTGTCTGTCCTTTATTCGCGACGTTTCGGGCGTGAGGAGCATTTAGTTTTTTTCCCCGCTGGGGCACGTGGCCTGCTTTTTGCGCATGGTTCACATTTAGTATCCCTGTTTCTTTCTACGGCCCACAGTTAGGCAGGGTTACTACCCTCGACGCCGAAATGGCCCCTCCATGATCTCGTGGTGTCGGTTTTTGGCCCCCCCTCCGGCTGGATTGTTCGAGAGCCTCCCGTTGTCCCACCTCCCTTCCCTCCCCCCCGTCCGTACCCCCTCCAGATGGACCGAACCCCTTGCCGAGGCTACTCGTCTGGCTAAATCTGTCTTTTTTTTCTTGCGGGGCCGTTAGTATTATTTTGCTTTTTACTTGGTGTTCTGTACCCCCCCGCCCTGTCGTCTTTTTGCTATCTGGAGGCTGAATGCCAAGAGGGTTTTTCGTGTGTTTTTCTCTTGAACTCGTCCCGTCTTTTTGATTCGGGCCACAGATCGTTTTTTTTTTTTGTACAACTATTCCCTTTCCTCTCGTGATCGGGTTTGACTTTGTTGCCCCTAAGTTGGCATTTTGATTAAACACCCTAGTTCCAGATATCTCTTCTGGAGCCCCACCCTTTGATCTAACTAGCTGATCCTCTGTTCAGCGCGGTTTTCCCGGTCTGCGATTTCTTTGTTCGAGATTTCCCTGTGACAGGGTTCCCCCATCCAAGATTGCGAATTTTTTGTGACGTTTTATTTGGACCAACACGCTCTAGGTCAGTTGAGAGTTCCTTTCTTCATCGCCTGTCCTACGTGTTGGTTTCAACGCCCAGACGTCGCTTTGGCCTTAAAAGCTTCGCTTACTTCTTTACGGCCCCCTTGAGATCTTTATCCTTATGCATGAGTGTCCCTTTTGGATTTCTTTTCAACGACGGGGGGGCCCAGCTATCGAACGGTGCTTCACTTCCCTGCTTTGTCTAAGATTTCCATATGCCACTCACCCCTATTCCGAACCGGGGGTTTATTTCCCGACTTGTGTTTTTTTTTTTTTTTTTTTTTTGGTGTGGTTTTTTTTTGTGTTTTGTGTTTTTTTTTATTTTTTTTTGTTTTTTTTTTTTTTTTTTTTTTTTGTTTTTTTTTTTTTTTTTTTTTTGTTTTTTTGGTGGGGGGTGGTTTTGTGGGTGTGTCGGTTTTTTTTTTGGGTCAGGTCCCTCGTACGAGCTCTTCATCCGCCCGCTTACTTCTTAGCTACGACTTTTTCACGGAGGCGATGCCCTTTCTTGCGCCTGGGATTCCTTTAATGCTCCGCTATCTTTTCTAGAGCACTGGCGGCAATGCTCGTCATCGGATCTCACCTTTTTTTAATGACGGCCCCCCGACTTTTGGTGAGTAGATGAGAACTTTGTCCCGTTAGCACTTTTCAGCTCTTTTCTTTAAACCACGGAGTTCAAGTTTTTGTGTTTCACAAACCAGCCGTTGCACTCCCCACACGGTCCTAGAGGCAGCCCCCCCACCGTGAAAGTTGGTCCGTGCCCTCCTACCACCGGTTTTCCAGAAACTTTTTTAGCGCTTTCCACCTACCCCTTACGGCTGTGCTATTGAGATTTGATACTTGAGCAACTTTCTCTTTTTTTATCCACCGCACCCTCCCTTTTTTGTCGATCCAACTTCCCGCCCCCCTCTGTTCATTGCTGGATAGTTACGAAAATGACTTTCCTTCCCCTGCCCTGGCCACCCTACGCCGAATGTACCAAAATGCGACACGGATCGGCTTCCTTTCAATTGCTTAACCGCAGACTTCACTTCACCACGCCGTGCCGAGCAAAGGATGGCGCCAGCTAGGTATATCCTTCTTTGCTGACGCGCCTATTGGCTGTTTAGAAACAACCCCCGTTTTTGGGCTGTTCCCCCACTCGATTGATTGGGCTTACGGTTTTTTTCGTGAGCGAACCCTCCTATTTCCCAAACAGTGGCCGTCATGTGGGTGGAATCAGGGTTTTTTTTCGGTGATCGGCGAGATTTCGGGTGTGCTGTCCCCCGGTTCTGTAGAGGGTCCTCCTGTTGCTTAGAGAGACTCGGTTTCTTCCGTCGACGTGTTTAGATCTTAGCGGGTGGGGACAACCGCGGCCTTTTTTTTTTTTTTTCTGGGTTGACTGTGTGACACGAGTACTTGCTCCCCGTCGACCACTTGAGCGACCTCCCTCCCGTTCGGCCCCCCCACTTTCTTTCTTCCCCTTTCTAGTGGATCTGAACGTCGGTCAGAAAAGGAACCTCCTTTATTCCTCGAGTTCTGCCCCAATGCTTTCCAATCCCTACAATGCTCGTTTTCGCCCTCACTAGGAGGCGTCTTTCCACGTTTTTCCTAGCCCCATTTTTGAATTTTTCAACGTCATTCTGGTGGTGCGTCATGAGTCAGCAGTCCCTCCTGTCTTAAACTCTTTATTTTCAGTCGGCTGTTTTCTGGTTGATCTTCCACTTCCTTTCCTGGCTTCCGGTCTCGTACGAGGCCCCGGCCTGATAGTCTTTTCGTGCGTGGTCCCTTGAGAACCAGTAAGTCCTTTTTGCGTGGTCTCGACTTTTTCCAGTCGATTTCCAAGCGAGAGAACGCCCGGAAGTCTGTTTGGCCCCCAGCGCGACCGTTTATTTTGCCCCCCCAGGTTTTCTGAGTTACGGGCAACGCCCGGTAACTTTGTTGGTGTTCTCCCCCTGATGCGTTTGCCCGGATCGCTCATTTTCTTAAAGCTGTGTCTTAACCACAACCCTGACAGGTATAAGCATGTCAGCAGTGGGGCCTCGCAAATAGGTTCTTAACCTCAATCTTTCTCCTTCCGTGCTCCCGAGGTGCTTTGTGGTCTCCGCTCTGACTTGCCTTCGTTCCTATTGACCCACTAAACAGTGGGGTTGGGCTTCTCGCCTCCTTCCGAAAAAAAAGCATACTTTGGGCCCCGAGCTGCCTGCGGAGTTTCCTTCCGTCGAAAGGGTGTGGGATTAGGCGGCCCTTTGTCCGGTAAATATTCCCCCTTTCGTGTCTTGTCATTCCCCCCGAGAATTTATGGCCACCCCCCCCCATTCCATGCGACATTTTTTCAATAGCGGTCCCTTTTCCGTTTGACGACACCCGTCCCAGGAAACGCGATCCCCACCCCGGCTCCATCAGTCAAGTCTTATTTAATCCGCATCTCCAAGGGGAAATCCAGAGTCGAAGACTGTTTTCTTAGACTCCCATTAGAAAGGTCTTTAGTAGCCCTTTCCGTTTGCTGCTTATCATAAAGTCTGAAGTTGGGTTTTCAACTTTTTTTCGAGCACACGTATTGCAAGGTGATGACTTTTCCCCACGGTGAAGGAAAGATCCACAAGCCCACCAACGCCTCCTATCGGTCGGAGAACCACCTGACTTGCGAGTCAAACGATAGTATCCGATTGAGAGGAATGCGGCAGTTCCCCTCTTCGCTTCTGGAAGTAGGTTTCCTACTTTAAAAAGCCCAGTTTACCCCTAGGGTTCACTTCTTTTCCCAACAAACAGAGTCTCTGATCAATCCCCCCGGGCTTCTTTTCTTCCCTCGCTTTGCCTTTTCACGTATACAACACGACGCGTTTCTTTTGCCACCACACCACGGTACCGCCCGTTTCTCCTCTAGGCCACCGTCAGGAACAGTTTCCACCCGTTCGTCTGATAAGGAGCTTTCTATATCAATTTCAAGAAAACAAAGTGGTTTTCACCCTCCCGTAGTTCGTCGCAACCTGTAGGGATTCATATTTAGTTCGGGTACTGCCCTGGTCTCTTTTTCGTGGATGTTACTTTGCACAGCCGCTTTCCTCTAGCATTCCTCCTTCCAGTCAAGGATTTTTTCACCGACCCCCCCCCCTTTTAGGATCGTCTCGGCGTCATTTTTCTGCTTAGTTTTAGAACCCTGCCTCACTGTTCTCCCCGTAACTAACCCGCTAACGTGCCCCACTCCTTTCCTGCTCCCGCAAATGCCCCAGGCCATGTCCTAAAGCAGATGCAACCCTTTTTTTTTTTTTTTTCATTGCTTCACGGCCCTTTCGAACTTTCGTCCGTCAACACACCTTCTACCCCACCCCCCAGAAAGGCTAGCCTCCCTTAATCGTGTTGATTTCCTTCCCGTTTGCTGTCTAGTTCTCTTATTTTAGACAGAACGCTTCCTTCTCCTCTTTTCGTTTTTTCTGGGGGATCTTTCGCGAACACAGCGTCGCCCGTGTACGGGCCCTTTTCCATCTCTCCTAAAAGAGTCTCTCGTCCCGATGTACTTCTTCCGCATACCTTTGTTTATCTTGTGGTCGTCAGAGCCACATCGCGTCAAGTTTTCTTTTCCTTGCTAGCAAACAAGCCCGGGACGGGGGTTTCTCCTTGCAACGTACTTTGATCTGTAGTTTTTCCCCGGTTGTCCAACCCCCTTTTCCTTTCTGGGCTCCTCTTCGTCCTTGCGCGATCGGCGGTTCAGGGAGAACGCTTTTCTGCCGGCGAGAGGCGCAGTCCTCCTTATATCATTTTGGTCCCTCTCTCTTTCTTTTTCCATCCTACCGTGGGTTGGTTGTTTCCTTCTGCTCGCAAACCCTTTTATGATTTTTTTCCGCGCACTATGAGCCGGAGAGTTCAGTTTGAACGGCATCGTTAGAATCGAGCGCCCTTTTCCCCTACGGAACTAAGACCCTCTCAAAGGGTGGGTCACCGGTGGCTATTTGGCCCTCCAACCCCTTTTCTTCGCCCCCCCCCCACACCGTGGGTTTTACTTCGTTTTCTCGAGGAACTCGCCCTACGAATCGCTGTTTCTTCTTGCCCCATGATACTAAAAGATTAATTTTTTTTCCCCAGTTAATGGGCCCCTTACTGCTATAGTTCACGGAAATCTTGCCCTCGTTCACTCCCTTTTATTCTAGGTTTAGGTTCTTAGGCCGAGTGACTGAATACAACATGGAATAAGGTTAGTTGACATTTTATGACCCCCCCACTCACCGTATTTCTTGCCATCCCTCTTTTACCCACTCTCCCCAGCATTGAGTAATGGTTATCGTTGGGGTCGCGGGTAGAAAAGGGAAGTGGCCTGGCATCTGCGTGCCTTTGTAACCCCCCTCTCACCCCGCTTGCCGCCCACCCTCCACCTATCCCTAACCATCCCCTCTCCCCTCTTTAATCCTCCTCTCTACCTCCTCCCTATTCTCCCTCCCCCTGCACCTCCTCTTACCCGCCACCCCACCCCCTCGCGCCCCCCCACCTCCCATCCACCACCTTCCCCTCCCGTACCTCCTCCTCATCCCGCCTAGTTCCTCCCTCCCCCCCCTCTCTACCCTACTTCTATCCTCCCCTCCCCACCCCCCTTTTCCCTACCCCCCCCACCCCACCTCCCTCCCTCTTCCTCGACCTGACTTCCTGCTCCCACTTGCCAATCCACCTCTACCCACCCCCCTGCCCTACCACTCCCCCGTTCCGCCTAATGCTTCACCCCCCCCCCCACCCTCTCTTCCTTCATTTACCCCTGTCCTTCTTCCTCCCCCCACCTCCCATTCTCTTCCCACCCTCCTGTTCCCCCCCATCAGGTTACAACAAAAAAAGGACCTTCCCATCCCACCTCCTCCCTCTCACTAACAATACCGTTTGCTCTTTTCTCCACTCCCTCCCTTTCCACCCCTCCCCTTCTGCCCCCTCCCCCTCCCCTCCATGTCACTCCTCCTACCCCCCTACCCCTTACCCTACTCTTTTCTCCTCCTAATTTCCCTACTCTCCCTCCCCCTTTTTGTCCTTTTCGCCCTCCTCCTCCTTCTTTCTCTGCTTATCCCTACAATCTCCACCTCCCTTCCCCCCCCATATCCCCTCTACCCTCTTCTTTACCTTGCTCTCCTCTCCTCCTCTTCCCCCCTTCGTTCTGCGTCTTTTGGAGTTCGAGGCCGTTTTTTTTTTGATCCTGAAGCCCGGCTTTTTATGGCACGTTTCCCTTCTTTGAGGCGCATTGAAGGGAGTCTTCCCCGTTTTCTTCCTTTTTCGTTCTACGGCCAGTACAGGGTCTACCTCAGCCCTCCCCTTACCGGGACCCCGTCATCCCCGGGTGGTTTCGTTTGATGAAATCCTCCGTCTTTTCTCGATACCCCACGGCTTGGCGCCTGAATCACCCCCTCAAAACGTACCTACGTAAATGATGTTCCCCTCCTCTACTATATTCTTCTCGCGGGTCTGCTCTGCAGTACTTGATCGTATGATCTATGACGGGTGCGTTCCATATGTAGAGTACGTTTCGAATGGTCGAATCCCCCCTCCCGGTTACGTTATCGTCAGTTTCGTCTAGAGTCGATATGTCGGCAATCTCGTGTTTTGTTTTTCCCACTATCGTCCCTGACTGACTTATCGTGTTTTAGAGACTTTTTACTTTTGCAGCAGTTCCCAGTCCCTGGATTCCCATCCGTCCTTCCCGCATCCCCCTCCGAGGGTGACCGCGGTGCCGCCTAACTAAGAGGTCTTCTTTAAGTCCGGTGTCTACCCTTTTTCCTACGCTGTTTTAGGTCTTTTTCTTTCATTCTAAGATTGAGGCCCTGCTCTTTCCCTCCCGGGGTTACCTACCACCTTTTTAGTGGGGTACTCCGTCTTTGATCTCCTCATTTTAGCCGATCCCGTTTCGAAGTTTTCACACCCCCGGCGTCTCTTGGTTTTTCTTTCCCCCAGATCGTTACCTATTCCCCTTCGACCTTGTCCGCTCGAACGTCTTTTTTATCTTACGGTTCCCGACGTTGTTCCTCTTCGCAGGTAATACTTGTCCCTTTTCAGTGGGAATTCGATTTGGTCTTCCCCAGACGACCCCCACTTCCGCCCTTTCGTAGTCCCTTGCCGATCGCCAGATCTCAACGTCCCGTTTCCGTACCCTATTTTACGGCGTTGAGAACCTGATCTTCTGCATTGGGAGTAATTTGCCTGATTGCTCAAGTCCGGACCTCTAGCAAGCCTTAAAGCCCTCCTCCCTCTTGCCTTTTGAAACTCTCTCCTCCCCCCTGCGGAACGGGTCCTCGGATTAGAATTTGGAACTTCCCCCCGGTCGGACGATCGTCGACACCCCCTCTCCGCCCGTTGTTTGTCCCCCACCCATAGTTTTTCGACCGCGTCCCCCCCCCGAGCTCCCCGGAAGACCCAACCTTGGCAGTGCCTTACTTAACCGTTGCCTTCCTTCTTTTTGCTCGCTGGGGCCCCCCTCCACAACGAAGTGTCCATGCTCTCTTCTTTTTGGCTGAAGATAGCCTTCCCGATGCCCCCCTAGGTTCCCCCAAAGCCCACCCTTTTCCTGCTCGCCAATGGCCCCCTCCCCCCGTCTTGACAGCCTTCGTCCTTTTTCGCAGAGCCCGGAAGAACCAACAGATGCTCTCCATACGCAGCAACTGTGCTTTCCGCGGATCCTCTTAAATTCAAGATCACCAGTAGGTACCCCCCCAAGATAGTTATATGCAATACTCTTTCGAAAGCCTATTGACTATTTCTTGGTTCGCTCGACCATTCTATGCCCACCCCAGAACACGCAGTGTCCCAGCCTTTATCAAGAACCACCTCGTGTGGGGAATTTTCTACCTTGGTAGTGTATCCCCTTTCTCTTCCCTCAATATAGTTTTTAATTCCCATTTGGTTTTGGCAGTCACTTTTGGTGGTCAGTCCTCCGCAGCCCAGGGCTCTGGTCCGCCCTCATGGGGCAGTCCTTCTCTTTTATAAGATTTTTTTACCAATCAGAGCCGTGTGCTCCTCTATATATCCTTTTTCCCCCTTAATCCCGTTGTTTGAGATCTTTCCCAACATCCCTAGGTCGCTTTTTAAAGCTGTCTTCTCTTTACCTGCGAATGTTTCCCCGTGGCCGACCTCACAATCCCCCTTTTAGCCAACCCCACCCCTTATGCCGGTACGTTCCTTTCTTGTTTCTTTTTTAAAGGGGCCCGGATCACGTCCAATTCACCAGCCGTTTTTTTATCCCCTTCACTTATTTCTCAGATAGATCCGTCCCCTTCCTCCTACTTCTACGGTGATAACTCCTTCTTTTGACCTCACCATGTGACTGAACTCCCTTTTCTGGGGAGCACGACGGACTCCTCATTTGGAAGGCACCGGCCGTTCCCCCGTCGCGGTCTTCCCATGCTAAGGCGCTTTTTTTTCTGTAACGACGGCCCGGACATTTTAGGCTCTTCCATTTCGCCCCCTGATAACTTTTTTCCGGTCCAGGATATTCATCGAAGCGAGCCTCACCCCCCAAAGCTCTTCCTGTATTCTTAGTTGTCCCTTCCTTTGAACGTTGTTCCCCAAACCCATGGGTTTGGAGGCTTTTGCACTTTCACTTTGTCATTTTTTGGCTGACTTCTCGTTCGTTCGGGTCACCTACGGGTTTCGTCCACGGTTTTTTTTTTCCCCCCCCCCCCCACACTGCTCTTTCCTCCAGCTCTCGCATTTGCCTCCTCAAAAGTTTTCGCCCCCCCTCAGCAGTCGCGAAGCTATCGCCCTTTAATCCCCTATTTCGTAGATTTGTCAAGCCTAACACTTCCAGGATCTCGCCTTCTTTATGCCTCCATCGGCAAATGTACCCTGTACGACGTCTTGCCCCCGCTCGATACAGTACAGACTCAATAGTCTTTTACCCCCTTCCTTTGCGACGCTTCGATCGGGCATTGCATCTCTCCCAGTGTTGGAAGACCCTCAAAGAAGGTTTCTTTGAATTCTTACACCCCCCTTCAAAACTGTTTCACCGTCGATATGCCCTTATTTCACGACCCACTTATCAAGCATCCTAACGATTTACCCTCGGACCCCATGGCTAAGAGTGTCTTACCTAGCCCTAAAGCCCCCAAAGTTGTATGGATTTTTTACAAACCCCTTCACCGTCGTTCTGCCCCTCCTGACTCCCCTTTTCGAAACTAAGTGTTCTGACATCCCCTTTCTTCCGAGCGAACGCTTGATCGTCCACGGTTCGTTACCTCTTTACAGCCAAGCGCGCTTGGACGTCCCCTGCCCTGGACGCCGTTCAACTTCCTCTTCTTTAGATTTTTTGGACCGCTTTGGCACCGACTTCCCTCTCGTTGACGTTCGGGACCGCCCGTTCCCCCCTTTTTTGCGTCACGCGCTTCCCCTAAGGATTCTGTATATTTCCGCTGGGTCGATCAACCGCTCGGTGTACTATACATGCCAATATCCACACTTTCCACGCCGATAGTTTTCCGAGACTCCTCCGCCAACCGTATATACAGGCCCCACCGTGGAGTTTGAGCTACCATTCCGTCACTCCTTCATTTCCAGAACCGCCCTGATCCGATTCCTCCGCTCGTTTTTTCGTGGGGATACATAACGGTTGGACTGCGGTGAGTTCGGTTTTTCTGTGTCTTCCCATCCTTCCTCTCCCCCCTGCCGACGCTTTCACTCACCCGCACCCCCGAGCGATTTGTTCATTTTCCTGTTTGAGTCGGCTGGGAGCTTTCTCCTTCAGTTCCCTTTCGTCCTACCCCCTCGCTACTAAATGTTCATTGCGACGCAAATCCTGTCCATCCCAGACGGCACAAGTTTGATAGCTTTCACTCCAACGTGACTATCAGCGCATCCACACGGGTCCCGCCCCCCCATCGGTCACCTCCGCCACTGTCCGTTTCTTTTTTCCTTGTGGCTCCCCCCCTGGAGGATGGAGTGTTTGACCCCGAACGCTTCCCGAGCCTATTTGGTCCTACTTAGCGTGGCAAGCAACTTCTTCCGCAGGTGAACTGAGCCGTCCCTCACGCGCCGCGATCCCGCTGTCCGCTCGTTCCCAATTCCATGTCATCCGGTTTTCCCTAGTAAGCGTCGCCGTCTGTCCCTGTTGCTCTTCGACCCGCCCTGGACGGTTTGTGTCGTCCCGCTTTGCTGTAGCTAGCTACTTTGACACCGTTCTTTCTTTACCTCTTCGTTCTCGTTGGAGAATTTTCTGAGCACGATCTCGTTTTTTTTTCCTTCTTTATCTCGCAGTCCGATTTTCCCCTTCTTTTTACCCTTTCAGTTGTTTTAGCACGCCCAACTACCGCACCCCCCCCTACCCAGCCTCGGGGCACGCGAGCCCCCCAGACGTGAGTTCGCCTACCACACCATACACCAGACCCCCCCCCCCTGTTTTTTTTATCAATGAAGCGACAAACGGACCGACTATCCTTCAACGGTTGGTGGGTCACGTGAGTTAGGACAATTCCACCCCCCGGTCCCCCTTTGCGCCCCCAGTACCCGTTGTTTTTGTACGTCGGGGCCCTGCGAGGATTCATCTGTGGCTCTCCACACTGATAGGCACGCTGTTAAAGACCAGGGACGCACGGCCGTTCGAACGCTTTAAATCGTCATTGATTTGGGCCGGCTTTGCTGGCCTTCCCTCACCCCATCAGTTGATTTTTGTTACATTTATCCCCCCCCGGGATCATTAATCTGGCAAATTCCACCACGATTGCGTCAGTGCGTTCTTCTTTCTTTGGGTCTTGGACATTGTGGAGCAGTTGTTATGATGCCGTGTGAGTCTTCTTTCCGCACTCCGCCGTCGTTTATGATCCCCCTTATGTCTTTTTTGCGGCGCAGGGGAAGGGAGTAGCGGGTTCTATTTATTTCCTCCCGGTTGGCAGGTTTTTTCCTCAGGCCGCCCTAACTGGACACAGCTTACATCCCGGTTGTTTCTGGTTATTCCAATTCCTCTGCTTTAAGCGAATTAACCTCCCTCCCCGCAGCCAGATACCATCTTTTTTTAGCCCGAACTCCTTGCCGAGCCAATGGGAGGCTCCCTGATGATGGCGTAAGGGCTGTCTTCTTATCCTTGGGCAAGCTGTAGATCCTTGCAGATGGTTTCTTCGACGCAATCCCGGAGCAGTGGTGTGATATTCGTTTTTTATGTTTTTAGCAGTTTCGCTCTCCCATCTCGATCGTTTATCTCTAGGCCAGATTTCTGGCCACTAATCGTGGCTTTTTCGATCGCCATAGCGGGGTCCTCTTTTCCGCGCCCAGGTGCACGTTGGCTTTTCAACATCACGATCCCTGCAGCGACTTTTTTCGGGATCCGCGGGTTCCTCCTTACGGATTTGATGTGACTCCTCTGTTTTCTTCGACCCGAGCTGTAGAAGTCCCTTACAGGGACCCCCTTCCCTTCACGATCATGTTCTCAAGGTTATGTCCAAAACACACTATGCCGGTTCGAAGGTTAATTTTAGCCTCTCCCGCCTTTTCTTTGTCAGACACCCTCCCTTTCTGAGGCTAATCTCTGTGAGCTGCCAATTTTTTCCAGTTCACGAGGCAATGTTTTTAGCCCTTTTACGGGTATACCTTGCCCCCTTTTATTGTGCTTCCCATGCGTGGTCTGTCATTCGGAAGGAAGGTCCCTTACGACTACTCAAACGTCAGTTGGGAATTGGGTCAGTGCTGGATTGACCCTCATAGGAGTCCGGAGACCAACAGACATAGTTATCGTCTCCTCAAAGCCTCGAGAATAACACTCGCGGGGCCAAGCGTGGAGGAAGAGACTCAGCCCACTCACTCTCAGCAACCCCCCGCCAGGCGTCCAGTACTGTAGGTAAAGCCCCCACCCGGAGGCGTGCTTTCCCGGGCTTCCGGACAAAGTCGTCCTGCCGAGGTCCTCTGTATCCCTCTGAAATTCTCTATCACCGTGGTTTAGAAGAGACCCCCCTGACGGAAATTGCCAGGGAGGACTTTACTCCCTCTAATACTAGTCGATAGGATGATGCATCTTAGCCCCTTTATCCATTTTTCCCGATTTACTGAAGATGGGCCACTCTTTTTGAAAAGTTTCTTTTTCTTCCCAACAGCGTGTCACTTATATGCGTTCCACAACTAGTCACTCACAATTGCAAGTTCCCGTCGCCAATCATCCAAACCTGGGTTGAACCCCTTCATTTATCCTCCTTTTTGAAACACTCACTCCGTCACGTCTTTTGCTTGCGCCCTCTTAGCTGCTCCCCACTTCGGCACCTCCCCTTATCTTCCCTCCCCTAAATGACCGTATCCTCCCCCCGCGCTGCGGGCTCGTTCTCCGACCTGCAGTTACCCCCCCTTTCCTGGTGTTTCGATATACGGTACTGAAAACCAGGACCTTTTTGCTTTTCCCAGCATGCGATAAACAGAAGCTCGTTTCATTCATACTGTGATTGCCAGATAGGCCCCATTATTCCATATGGTCGGTGTGCGTGAAATCGACGTTTTTCTTTCCCGGAAAGACCCCCCCCGGTGTCGGGACCTTCAAACTGTTTTTGGAATTGGCTTGGGTCTGAGCGACCCTCTCCAAAAGCCCTAGAACGTGTTTTACCTTTTTCCTGGCAGAGGGGATGTCGGTTTGACGGCACGCGTCGGTTGCGTACCTGTCTCTACGCTTTCCCCCACTTTTTTTTTTTTTTGTCGAA
>Ga0179593_1252470_pt1 | contig 15270 bp, 12 predicted proteins | sample CZODoug2_1_08_16_FD_185931 | JGI IMG/M metagenome (GOLD analysis project Ga0179593, IMG submission 185931) | Vadose zone soil fungal communities from Angelo Coast Range Reserve, California, USA - CZODoug2_1_08_16fungal (PacBio error correction) | ecosystem: Environmental > Terrestrial > Soil >... | reverse complement strand
TTGAGTCTTTTTTCTTTTTTTTATACTTCCTTCTATTATAGAATTTGGTTTCGCTTCAGGCTTCTTATTTCGTTTGCCATTTGTATCTTGTATTTGATGCCGCGGGTCACACACAGGCTCCAAATGCCAAAATTTTTCCCCTTGTACGAGTTCTATACTTCGTAAGGGATAGAATCTCTACCGGTCGTTGACAAACTGTTCCTCAAGTACTGTCTACTATGCGACTGATAACGAAGAAGGGAGTCGTCGGGGTTGGAGAAAAGTGCGACCCCCTAGAGATATTCCATAGGAAAAAGTTTTTACTACGGTTCCTCCTTCCAAAGCACGACGAACGTACACCGAGAAGGAAACACGAAAAGAACTGATGAACAAGCGACACCTCGGCCAACCACCCCGAGATTCCCGAAGCAAGGGTTTAGTTGTGTTCTCAAGGTTCTTTCGCGAGCCGGCTGACAAAGCGGCATACTCGCTATTGAGAGGCTTTTCTTCCCACTGACGGCCTGCCACCCTATTTTAGTAAAATTCGGGCGTCACGTCCTTCGTTTTCTTTGATTTAAGGTTGAAGCTCGTGGCATCGACCTACCTTATATATCTATGATTGATTTTTTACGGTAGTCCATAGATGGAGTCCCTCCTCGCTGTTTACGGGGTGTTGCCGACTGTTTCCAGACAACTGTTCTCTTGGTTATTATATACGGCGTTTGGAGTTATAGAATTGGTCGCTCGACTCACGTCACCACCTAGACTCTTTGATCTACTCTCGCCGGCCGATTCTCCTTCGTGTCTTCATGCCTTCGACGAACGACCCCGAAGGCCCTCTGCCCAGACGTTGATTTCCTGCAGACGAATTTTTTTTAAGGGCCCGCTATCAACGAGCCCCGCTTTATCCCCGAAAGTTTCGCAAGGTTAGCGTCTGCTTTTTCTTTTCCACGCACCATCCTCCTACAGATTGTTAATTTGCGGCCCGGTTTGTTGTTTCCGCAGATGTGGCCCCCCCTCAGCCACGCCGTTCCCTGCCCAAGTTGATCCTGGAGGGCCCTTCTATCAACGTTATTTTTGCTTTCTTGTGTGTACACTCAAATCTGGATGCGCCGCTGCTTACCTGGTACGGGTCTCTCTTGAAATAGTGCGCTAGGTTTAGTTCTAACGCGTTAGTCCCGCTTAGCGGAACTCGTAACTTAAGACTCATCTTCGCTGCCAGGCTCGAATGGCTCTCTTAGGTGTCATCTGCCCTCAAGGCGGGTTCTCTGTTTTCTGGCGATCCCAGTAGGCCGGATTCATCACTCAACCTCTTTGAAAAGCCTGTACTCCCTCTGCCCCCGTCCCCACGGGCAATTCCTTTATTTTGTGATGCTGACCTATACGTTTCCAAGAATCACACCTGCGGATTACTTGTCTGTTTTTTTTTGAAGTGCATAGCCGCATAAGTAAGATGGGCACAGCGGGGGTTTGACCCGACTAGGTTTTCCTCCAAGACTAAGAGTCTATGACCTCTTCTGTTCGGCTTCCACCGGGTGGTAGACCCCTTTCCCGACTTTCCTTGCAGCAGTCTTATGCGTTTCGGATTGCCTCGTTCCCCGCGGGTTTTCGCCATAGAGCATCGGCACGCAGATTGTTATTCAGTTTTAACTAAGACTACCACAACCATGCCCCATCTTTTCTTGAGTTAAAGTACCATTATGATGCTCCTTTTGGTCGAGACTCGCATCTCCCGGTATTTTAACCCGTTAGAAGGAGCACTTCCGTCCCTTGCGCATATTTACTGGCCGCATGTCGGCGCCTCGCTAACTAGACGCCTGCTGTTGAAGGACTTCACCCATCTAGCTTCTGGGACGCCCCGACGTTCGTCAACCCCCTAGGCAGCGCCTCCAGGTCTAGGCTTTCCACTCTTTTTTGTGGCACTTCCATCTTTCCTCCCCCCGCGTATCTGTTGTTGCGTCTCTTTGAAAATAGGCCAAGCCCTCTGGCTGGCGTTTGAAAGTACACTAGGCGCCTGTCTGCCCAACGCCCCATAAACCCCACCGTCTCTCTCTTCCGACCATTTTAACCGGTCGTGGCTTTTTTTTCCGAGTCTCATTTTTTTTTGTGTTTTGAGGCGAATTTTTCTTCTTTGCTTTTGGCCAAATGAGCTTACGTTTAGGTACTGCAAGCCTGAGTCGGTTGCAGACTGTCGCCCACAGGCGGAACCTGACAACCGTATCACTAGGTTAGCTCTACGATCAGGACCCCACCCACGCGCCGCGGACCTCTATTACCCTCTCAAAACCTCCGTCCACTGGGGGGCCAGCTCTACTGTGATGAATCTACCGACGGATATGATCAGCTCCTCGGCCCCTAACTGAAGGTGGTTTCATCGAGTGTCTGGCCGAGACGGAGAAAAGCCGCTACAGTCCAGACTTCCGACTTTACCAAAGCGTACAGTCGGATCCTCGGAAATTCCTGATGCATTATATTCCTCTGTATGCCGGACGGAAATCGAGTGACCCCCCATTTTTCTACCTGACTTTCCGGACTGACCCTGTACTAAGGCCCCAGCACCATTTTGATATTTGACCCCCCATTTCCCCGTCCCCCCCCCCAGTCGTCTACTTCCCCCAAACCCCTTCCCGACCTAACAGCGCCATATTGATGTGGGAGTTAGGTCAACACAGTCCCCCATTTCGGAAAGAATTGAGGGCCACGTCTCAGCCCAGGGTTATGAAACACACCTTCCAAGCCGCTGACGACCCTAGGTTTCTGCGACCCTGCACTTTCTAGCCTCTTTTTGTTCACCCCTGACAGAATAGGCATGTTAGGAGACCGTCAACCCGTCAGTTAAATGTGATTTTCCCCGTCTAAGCGTCGCATATTTTATATTCGTAGTCGCTCCTGTATGGCGGAGGCTCCAGTGACCTTTCCTTTTTTGCTCTCGTGAAACCTTCCTATTTACTCCAGTTCCATTGTCGTTGGTTCAAGGCGTTGTAGAGCTGGTGTGGAGTTTTCTGGTGTTGGTTTGGTCCTTCTTTTTAACCGGTCTGCGCCCATAGGAGATTGAAGCTGTTCGCACTTTTATACCCGAAAGGTCCCCCGCCCACTCCAACATCTTGTTGTTTATTTTTTTTCCCTTTCCAACAAAGTGCGATAATCTCTTTTCTTCGTTCCCCTCAAGATAAGGTCATTGCCCTTTTCTTGGACCCTCAACCATTTTACTGTCTGGCTTCGGGCAGTACAACTCAACCCCAGGTTATAGCAGGGCGCATTCGCGAATATCTTATTTTTACTCCCTCAAATCTTCCGTCACCCGGTATACTTTTCCTTGTGAGTGGATATCCAGATCACGTTCCCCGCCTACTAACGGTCTCATCCTTTAAAAAGAGCATCACCTGGTGGGCGTAAAGGAACCAGGACAACTCTCTGCGCTTCAATTTCTCGTAATAAATCCTTTTGGGGACCCAGAGCGTGTCCCGCGATCTTTGCTGCGAGACCAAATCGACCCTCCGATACTCCCCGCTTTTACAATTGCTTTAATGGGAAGGACCTTTCGCTATGGTCCCGAACGTCCGTAGTATCAGTCTGGCAGAAGTTGAACCCCAATAGACCGACCCCGCACTCTGTTGATGGGGGGCTTCACCCCCTTAGTGCCACTCTCAAGTACAGTTAAACAGACACGGGGCCACTTAAGCCAAATCAGGGCATGCGAGATTATGTCCATTTAAGCATCGTCCAGACTAAGGCAAGGGACGTTTTTTGGATTTTGGGCCCCTACCAATTTTGTTCTTTGGCTTTTCTGCTTGTTCCACTGTTTGCTAGTTGGTTTCTCCTCTTCGCTTACGTAAACAAACTAACATCCCCCCAGCCCCATCAGTTTTCGAGATCGCTCCAGAGAGGCGCATCCTTAAACACCTTGTACCGTCGTTATTCCTTTGGGATCTAGCCACCGTCCATTTTTCTTCTGGTTAGTACTCAAGCCTGGACCCCACGTTTTTTTGAGAAAGAGCGCAAAACACTACTGCGGTTCTGAGGACCAGGACCCTTATAAAAACCCTGTTGGCGGAACGCAACCAGCTTGAGTTTTCACTCTCTCGATGGGTACTTGTTGTTAACACCTTTTTATAGGCCCCTATGATTTCCCTCCCCCCACTTAGCTTTCACCCTTTCTGTCTTCGGAATATGAACCCGGAACTACTTTAGATTTTCATGTAGCGTCTCTTGTGTAAGAGTTGCCTTTCATAGCGACCGGCCGAGAGTGACCCAAAAATAACTTGGTGCCCTGACAGGGTTGTTGGAAGAGTAGTTATGTTAAGATTTGTTTTCTTGCCCAGCCCCTGTGCCCTTGAACTTTTTTGACTCAACGGTTCCGCGTCGCTTATCCTTTTTCACTGTGCCATTTGCGCAAACTTGACCTTTATTGGTGACCCCTTGACCTGGTTCCTCGTTCCCCGCACCTCAGCATCATTCTGAGGTTCCGTCTCTCTTGAGCGTTTTTTTTTATTGAAGGCTTTTCAACTTTCTAACCTCTTTTTAATACTAGTTGGATGATCAGGAGAGCTTTCGTGAAAAGGTTAGTGCCGTCCACCAGAGCCCCCTCTTCATTCCAATGCTATCCCCCCCCCCCTCCCCGTGTTCTCACTTTTTCTAACTCCGGCCCCCACGCTCCAACTCCATGGTACACCCCTTGGCCAAGACCATAGACCAGCAGCTAGAAATGACGTTAAGGCGTACCGTCCCATAGATGCCTGCGTTTAATTTCTCGATGGTCCTAATAATTCCGTATTAAAGTTCTTATGTAAGCTAATTACTTCTTCTCAACGGGCCCAGATATCAAAACCCCTTTGCCTACTTGTGTTCGATTTCTGTTCGAAAGTCAAGTATTTCGTATCCTAACTGCAGCAGGGCACACCAACCAACTGTCGCGTCTGCCAGTAGCTCAATTTAGGTTTGGTCTGATTGTTTGTGCTTGAATGTTGAAACTTGATCTCTGATAGTTTCGTGTTAGCTCTTCCCCCAATCTACTATTTTTTCCTCGGTCGTGACGAACCGACATCTTGGCCCTCATTAATTTTCGCCTACTCCTTTTCCGTTGTTCGCCGCCAAGGTACGGCTGAGCAAATTCACACGGCACTGGCGTTCTGGAGACCTCTTCTCATGCTATCGCTCTTCTGAACATTTTTCCCATTACCAAGAGAGGTTTGGCGATTTCCTTTTGTTCCCCGTCTTCCTCCAGGTGTTTGCTTCCCATGACAGTGTCCCCGAGTCGTGTTTGGCGGGCTAGATGGGAGCTTTTCTGGATTGCTCTCAACGGCAATTACGACACGGCCGAGATTTGTGGATTCGTTTTTTTTTCCCTTTCCCCCACGTCGCCCGTCAGATAGACCCACGACTGACGGCATTGACCTCCTCCTCCTTTTCATATTCTACTTTTTCTTGTACTTTCGCCTTTTGACGCTTTTCTCATTTAATCCCTCAGCGTCTCCGACTCTTTTGTCAACGCCCTACGTTTCACGTTTGCGAACGTCCGACGTCCCAGGACTCTAGAAAAAACAAAAACCGAGCCGATCCCTGCCGTTGTTCTCGATTTGGCTCTACTCTTTCTTTTTTTGGTTTCCTGCCCGCCCCACCGATTTCCCGCACCCTTATTGACCAAAGGGTTTTTTTAAGCTTGCTGCCAGAGTTTAACCCGAACCTTCCATGGCCACTAAATACTTTTCCGTCTTTTTCCTGCGCGAGCGCTGCATTTTTTTTCCCGTTTTCGGTCGCGTTCCACCTCGTTACCTCCCCGTTTCTCCCACGACTTGTGACCATGTTTTTCACCGGTTCTGCACCTCTTCCTACCACCCGTGTTTTTCCCCAGCTCTCTGGCTTTCCTACGGACCCTCGCTGCTTCTCTTTTTTCCTAACCCACTTTTTGACGCACATGTTCCCCGGTTTTGCTTTCTTTTTTTTTCCCACTTGCAACCTGTCCAAACTCTAACCCCCCGATCTCGTTTTGCGCCGGGCGGATATTACAACGTCGTCTTACTTTCGTCGCATGCCCTCTCAGGACACTGTGGACACGTTCATGATCCCCCTCTCTACATTTTTTTTTCCCCCTGTAAGGCATCGCTTTGTTTTTTGTTTTGCGCAACCTTGGAGTGTTATCGCAGACCAAACCGACTTCTTTTTTGAGTCAAGCACAAGAGTCCTTTATCATTCTCCCAAACCTTAGTTTCCCCCTAACGTCAGGCTGACTGAAGACACAAGGAGTAGCGCCCTCCTTTTTCAAATAAGACCGCTTATTACTTTTAAGTCCCACCCCCCCGTATTTCGCTTCCCCCTTCCCCCCTTTCTCTTTCAATCTTCGTCCTGATACGTCACCGGCCGTCGGTCTTCTCAGATGTTGCGACCCCCCCTGAGATGCCAATCGAACTCCCCACCAGTCGGTCGATAGACTTACTACCTCTTGTGGCCTGAGAGTATTCAACGTGCGCGTTGATGCTTTCCCTCTCTTGCACCATCCCCCCTCTTACCGTCCATTCAGGTGGAAAAACCTCTTTCCACCTCGTACGAATCCCTCCCCCCTTCCACGTAAGTGCCCCCCTTTTCTTCCCCTCGGGTTTGAATTATACCTCTATCACCCCCCAGTGTCCAGGAAAGTCACTTAAATTGAACCTTTCCTCTCCTTTTGGCCCGCGCACACGGTCAGTTTTTGTACTAGAAAGTCTCCCTCAGTCCCTGGCGCTTCCTCGTGTCTGTTGTACCCCCCCTTTCTCGATTTTCCTTCCTGATCGCTTCTCTCTCCCTAAGCGGCAGAATTTTCATCGGTCCCCGTTCTAGCCCTTATGATTTTCTTTTTGAGCCTTTCTTCTCACTCCCCTATTCTCTGACCCCTTTAGTCCCCCAAGATCCTTGATTTGGATCCGAACGCCCTGAAGTCTCGGAAAATGTCATTTCCTCCGTTGTACCTGGCCTGTAAGGATCTCAGCCCCCAGTCTGCCCTCTTTCCCCTTGTCCCAACTTCCTCTTGCCTGGCTTCAGGAGGATTTGCTTCTCGCTTCCAAACCAGCCAGTTCTGAGGACCCGTCTTTTCTCCTTCCTCTCAGCAATTATCAGTCATTTTCATGTGGCGTTTTATATCCTGGTTCCAGAACGCCTCTTTTGGGTCTCGCTTCGCCGTCCACTTGTCACTTTTTTCTGTGGTCACCCTACGGGGTTTTCCCCTCCCTTCGTTTCCCGGATCACTCGATCCTCTTCAGGTTTACCCTCCCACTGCCCTTCCGTAGACATATACACCATTCTTTGATCCCGCTCGTACAACGGCTCCTGTTCTTTCCTTCTTTTTCAATCGAGGTTTTTGTTTTCAGCCTATTCTTGCACCCCCAGTTCTTGTTTGCCAGTGGCCCGGTCGGCTCCGAACGTCCTCGTGCTTTTACCCGATGCTTTTCCTTTTCTCCCCCCTAGCTGCTGGATCATGTGCCAGGCAGCTGCTTAAGCCGGTTTGGCCCCTTTCGCCCATCCATTCGACTTTCTCCATTGAAGGTATTCCCGCCTCGTCAGCCATCGGCACCCCTTCCTCCCTGTTTTTCCTTATTGAGTCACAGTTGGCAAAGATTCAGGTTTCTTTTCTTCGTCGTAAGAAGTATCACCTTATCGGTGAGAATGCTGAAACCTTCCCGTCCCTTCCGCAATCACTTTTTTTTTTTGGTTCTTCCCCCCCTTAGTTTGTGGTGAGGACCTTCTGCCCCCTTTTTACTTTCTGGCTTCGAGCTTTCTGACGATTGAATACCGACATGTGAAGCTCACGTTTTTTGTCCAACACCCCCCCCTCTCTCGGGTGACGAAAGAGAAAGCCTTCCTGATGCTTGTCCCTTGCGACGTTTGACTCTACTACCTGGTTTTTTACGGCCTGGCAAGGTTGAAACTGCTTTTCCTTCTGAAATCTATCTCTTTCCTACTCAGGTTTTTTTTTTTTCTGAGATCGCCGTTTCCACTTGTTCCACTACTGGATAAGTTGAGGTAGGTAGTCAAGTCTTCCTCTTAATCCCTCTGTGATGGTCGTAGGCGTCCGATGGATTTTCAGGCAAGCGCGTTTGAGAGTCCTGCGGTGATCCTCTTTTCCCCGATCGTCTGCCTCGAAGAGTGTTTTTCTTTTCCCCCATCCCATTCCTCCTTCTCAGCGTTAATCCCCTGTGGTTTGCCTTCGCCGATCTTTTTTTAGAAGACCGGACACCTGAACTGCCTCATTCTATATCCACCTTTTCTTTTCAATGTTGTTTTTTTGTCGCTGGTCCTTTTTCTGGGTAACCATTCATGGGATCTTCTCCTTCTTTTCAGTTGGCCCCTTGCCTCCCCTGCGTCTCTGGCAACGCGGCTTGTTTTGTTCCTTGCCCTGCGTTCAGCATGAAATTTTCCTTTCTGCTGGCCCATTGAACTGAAGATTGGTCCCCCCACCCTCCTCCCGTTCCCTCCGTTTCTTGAAGAGCAGTTCTTTTTTCGCCGTCTTTATAGGTCCTTTGTCCCCCTCTTTGTTTATTGAAGCCGGACAGGCTTAGAAGTTTGATCCGGCAAACTTTTTATTTCTTTTCGCAGCCTCCCTTTTTTCCAATTTGTTTTCATCTTTACGGGTAGATTCTCCCCACGTAGGCGTCGTTCCTTTTTACTCAAATGATGCCCCCCCTTCCTTGTCGATTTTCTCTTATTATGCCCTCGCCTTCGCCTTCTCTTTTGGATTCTGACTTCTTTAGACCCACGAAATCCTCCTTTGCCGACTCCCTTCCCTTGAGTTAGTTTTACAACACTTCGTCTCTTTCCCCTGCGACTGTACGCTCTCTTTACGTTTCTGTACGGTCTGCTTCCGCTTCCCAGCAGTTTTGTTAAGGCGATTTTCCTTATGTGAGTTTTTCGTTAATGCAGACCCCTTCTTTCTCAGTCTCTCGTTCGGGTCCCGATTCCCCCGGTGCATCTGCTTGCGCTTCTCCATCAGAATGAGATCTCTCCTACGGCTTTTTGCGACAAGACCGAGGAAATCGAGGTCTTGTTCCAATTTTTAGTACCCGTCTGCTTGGGCTTTCCCCAGGCTGAGGCCTTACCTTCGAACTTTTGAGACGGTTTTCGCTTGGGCTTTCGTCAGATCCCCCTTCCTATTTCTACGCGTTTGGTCTTTTTAGTAGTTTTCTTCTTCTCGATTTCCAGCGGTTTTTTGTCCACGAGTTTTTGATCTCTTCTTTTAGATCGTTTCGTTTCGTTCCTTTTTTCAAGTCTCTCGCCCCACGAAATCGTTCCAGCACTGTTCGGTTGGCGTCTTCTTCCCAGTAGATTTGCGCTCCTAGATCATGAACGAAGAAGAGTTCCTTCCCCTCCTTCTGTACGCAAATGAGATCTCCAATGTTTCTCTTCGACGTGTCTCCATCCTTTTTAGTTTCTTTCTCCTTCCTTGAAGAATTTTTGCTGGCCATTTTTTGAAGGGTGAAAGACGGTTTGCGTCCTACCCTTGTTCCTTTTTCTTTCCTTTTTTTCTTAAGTTTATTGTAGTTATCCAAATCCCCCCCCCCCCGTTCGCACCATACCCTCCAGTTTTCTCACGATTTCCGTTTTCCCTGTAGCCCTGATTTCGATAATCTTCCCCGCCTGCGCGAGACGTCATTTCTTTTCCCCTCCCATTTTGTAAGTTCCCCTCCCTGGTTGATCTTGGCACTTGATTGAGTTTTTAAGTAGGCCAGGAACACGGTTGCGTCTTTTCTCCCCTAGATGTTGCCTTTTTCGCTTCTTTGTACTCCCTCCTCGGATTCTCGTCGAGTTCCTAGATTGGCCGGTCAAACCCCCCCGTTTTTTATAAACCGGGTAGGTGCCGTTGCCCCCCCCTCCCTCCCTCCTGCTAATAACTCAGCCCCGATGCCTTCCCCTTGCACCCTCGTCCCCCCCTTGCCATTTGCGGTTGACCTTAGCTTTGTCCCCCCCCACTGGTTCGTCCCTTTTTTTAGTAAACGCTTTTTGCTTCACCAGGCGATAGACAAGTCTCATCCGCTTTTAGGTTTTTTGGTCGTGAGGACCTTCAGGACCTCGGCCTTAGGTTGACGTCCTTTCTCAGTCGATGTTCTCCCCTCTGCGGATTCCACTAGGCTCGTGGGCAGATTTCCCCTGCTCCTTCCTTCTTTTTTCTGCAAAGTCGTGAAGGCCGTCTCCTTCCTCCTGACCTCCCCGTAATCCGGCTTTTCTGCGTATTGCGCTCCATTCCCTCACCTCCCATCTATCGAAATTTTTTATTATTTGATTTACATCCCTCATTTTGCTCCCCTCGTATTAGTCACCCCTTCTCGTTTGACTTCAATTTTGTTTCGTAATCTTGGTCTGTTTTTTTATCTCCTAGCCGTTGCCCGTGCGTTCCAGCCTAGAATCCGGTCCGGCGAGCAAAGGCACAGTTAAAGGCTTCCTTAACTGAAACCCTCTTCTCGCGGAACCCCGTTCCTCTAGCCTTTCTTTGAAGAGAGACCTCCAAGTTTGCTTCTCCCAGTTAATCCGCATCTTTCCTCGCTCTGTGTTCATACCTCCCGTGTTGGTTTTGCCCTCTCTTTCCTTTACCACGCGTTTACTTCGATAACTTTCTGGATAGAGCTTTTCCCTTTTGCTTTTTCGAATAGATGGACCCGATATTTTTCCCCTGGCTCATCCTCAACCAGACCTCGTGAATCGTCTTTTTGCTGTGATTGCTTCTTCTCGGTGGTCTTTTCACTCCTGTCAGTCTGGAATACAAGAATCCTTTTGCCTATGTCCTCCCCCTCTCTTTTCTCTTGTATTCTTCACAGCATAGTCTCCGGGACCTTCTTGTTTTTTTTTCTGTCTTGAGGAAGCACTTTTTTCAACTGACCGTCAGGTTGTCGCCAATTTCTCGTTGACTATCCCAGAGCCCCCCCCCGTTGCGTCGACCTCCTCCTCGTCACAAGGGGAAGACGGAACGTTCCCCACCTTCTTTCCTCCCTCATTTTTTTTCCTTCGAATTCTGACCCTAGACATCGTCAGCTCCCCCCTTTGCATTCTCCTGCAGTTCCGCCAGTACGCCGACCCGTTGCTGTGAGCCCTCTTAGCGCTCTATTGTGTGACCAACTCGGTGTTGACCGTCTTCAAGGTCCGTATGCTCCGCTCTTTGATGTTTCCTTTCTCCCGTCTAGTTTCGTCCCCTTTAAAAAAACGGACCCACTCCTTCTCTCGTCTCCAGCTCGCAATAGCGTGGCTCACCCCTAATCTTATTATCCTACTTTTTGAAAACCCTTGGTTCTTCTTCTTCATTTCGCTTGCAAGTTTCCCTTATCCCTCTGCTATTTCGTAACTATGAGGCCAGACCACTCCCCGCTTCCAGGTGGCTTATTCCCCCCAGTGCCATGTGTCCCGGTTCCGGTCAGGATCGTGACTGTTCTCTGTCAACCACAAACCGTATGTGTGAGACCGGCGCCAACGCCCGGCCTTTCTTTTTCTCGTTCCTTTGTGAGGATGCCGTTCACCTATACCCCATCACCCTGTTTGCCCGGTCTTGAAGCTCGAATGGTTCATCATTTTGGCTTGAAGCTTTCCCGATCTTGGGACCCCAAGGCCCGTTGAATTATAATCGTTGGACGGGTCCGTATTCCTCTTCGGTTTTTTCCCGGCTGTCCAGATCGTGTTAGCCCCCTACCTTTTTTTTTCTTGATGCTACTCTGGGTGTATTCGACCCCCTGAAATCCCTCACAGGATGGTTTGAGGGCTCCCTTTACAAACTTTTCTCGAGGGTTTTGCGTCCCTTAGAGTTCCTTTATAACGGTTTTGAGAATCCGTCAGACAATGTAGTTTCGTGCCTGGCTGATTTTTTTAGCCTTAGTTCAATCTTTTATGCGCCTTGTTTTCCAACTCGCCCCTCCGTCCCTTTTCAAAGCTACCTTGACGTGGCGATTAATGGTTCGCATCAGCGTCGCCCACCTCCACGGTCTTTCCCATGACGATTCGGCCTTTCCTCTTAAATACTTTCCACTTCGGTATTCCGGACGTAGGTCATTTGAAGTCACGGTAGTTCGCAAAACGTGCGTCGGGCTCCCTTTAGTTTTTTTTCAGCCTGCTATTTTCCACTGCGTTGCCCCTTCCGTTCCCCCCCCTGGCGCTGTATTCGATTTCCGCGGAAGCTTTTTTCCTCTTGTTTTCCCTAGGGATGATAGCAGTTCCGGAGACCTTTGTTCTTTTGCCACGCTTTCCCTCTATCAGGAAGTACCTTTCCCCTTCTTGACATAGTCTCTTTTGTCGTCGCAAAGTTCCTTAGATGGACGCCGCCCCCGATCTTTCGTGTCTGCTCTCAACACGTCTCTCTCCTGTATTTTAGCGCTTATGACTTGTTTCTGGTGCGCCGCCTTGGGAACTCCTTTTTCCACTTAGGAATTGGCTGACCGGACGATCTCCGCTCCTTTCTTCTTCCCCAATTTGTAATGTCTGAGCCTGTCGCGGTGGGGTGTATTTGTTGACCTCTTTTCTGTGATTTTCCCAGAAGAAAGAGTTGTCTATTTCATGCGCTTCGACCCCCCCTAGATCTCTCGGATTTTTTTCTCACAGTAGCCCACGCTGGAAGGCTTCCTCTCTCTGTTGACGCAGAACGTACGTGGACACGATTCCTTCCGGCTTCTTTTATCGTACCCGTCGCTCCCTCACGTGCGGGCGTACTATTCAAATCCTTCTGAATTTTTAGGGCAGGTTCCCGTGTAGCGTGCCGAGGTCGATCAGCTTGCCCTAGATACTTAGAGGTTTAGTAGTTGATTTTCGTCGGACCCTTACTATTCCCAGGTTGATTTAAACCGGAGATCAGATCGTTTATTCGTCGCTGAGAAGAGATCTTATCACTACTCCGACCGAACTTTGAAGCCCTCCTTCTCCCCAAGTCTCTCTTCTTTATTGCCCCGTAGGAGGCCCTAAGTTTTTGATTCACCATTTTCCCTCCCTGCTCTTCACTCGGAGCCGTTAAAGACAACCGGACGTATTCCTCTGTCTTTTTCGGTTTGACCCCTGTAGAAGGCACTACATGGAACTTTACTGTCCGCTTTGCAGCGAGTGCCGCTGCTGTCCGGTATTTGATTTGCGCCGCTTTGCCTTCTCCCAAGACCATCAAAAAGCATTAGGCCTCTTCCCCCCAATTCGATCAGGCATCGAGCCCCCTTTCTGATGGCGGGCCCCCTTCCCCAATGACTCTTCTCTTCTTCTTAGTTTATCCTATGCATATTTCCCCCTGCTTCTAACCTTGTGATTTTTAAAGTTTCGTCCCCCCCACATCCTTTCATCGCGATCTCCCTTCGAATTGTGCCTTTGACTCTGGCCACTTTACCGATCGTAGATGACACGCGCTTTTACACTCCCCCCCCCCTTTCCCCGCGGCCTGTTTTTTTCCGGACGTTTTTTTTGGAGAATGATGAATCTGACCTAGCGCCTTCTGGTGTCGGCCTTATAGCCACTGGATTCGTTCCGGTTTAGCTTCCCTTAGTCTATTTTCAGTTTACTGAGTATTCGATTTGCTACCCTTTTTTCCTCTACCTTCCGCGACTTAGATTCAGCCCCCCACCCTCTGTGCTTTCTAATCACCCCACGTGGGGTTTCTTTTTTCTTCCAAAATTAGGCCCACCACGTTTATGCACGGATGTCCCGCTAGTCAGTCCCTTTTTTTCCCGGCATATCTCTCTTTCCTGTGAGGTCCTCTGAAAAGTTACTGGTTCATGACTTCAAGCATGCCCTTTAATCCTCCAGAAACCTCCTTTCCTATCTCCCGTGTAGACAGGAAGATCAGACTAGCCCCGACGTTCCTATCGACGAACCAGTTCTATTTTTCCCCCTCACCCATCATCCCCTTCCTGCTTTGCGACCGGTGGTGCGCTGTTTCTTCTGGCGTTTTTCTCTCTGCATCCAGCTGGCAGCTGATCGTTTGTCGCTTCTGATAAGAGTTTCGTTCTTTCAAGCGCGTATGTCATCTTGTGATGACCCCGTTTTCAGCGTTTAATCCGTCTTACCCCGTATTTCTATGCTGTTTTGCCCCTTTCCCCAGGGTAAACGCCCAGGCCTCGGTCCTTTCCTGTTGTCCAGCGAACATCAATCCGTCTTTCCAAACATTCGACTTTCGCAAGTTTTGCGTCTCCCGCCGACTAACGATCGACTTCACTTCCCTCCGTTGTGCTTCTTTGTTGTTTTGGGGTCTTGCGGGCGCAGGGAGATGTGAGTCGGCTCCTCTCGCCAGAACAAGGCACTTCTCTCCCGCCACAAAGACCCACAGTTTTAATTTTGTTTGCCCTGATTTGATTCCGTCGCCACTTGGATTTCAAGATAAGACCTTAATTGGGAAGAGTTTACTTTTCGCCGTAGAAGCCTTCTGTTTTTAGATTTTAGCAAGGCGCTACCCGAGGTATACAGTGCCATTTTCCTTAGAGCGTCTACAAGTATTTGTGATTTTTCGAAAAGCCACAAAAACCTTTTTTTCCTAGCGGAATGGTTAACGAGATCCTTAATGACCCATCATGTTTAACACTCACTCTTACAAAATGCCTAAAAGCACTTTTTCTTTCATATGTGCTGCACGAGTATTCTTCGGGCTATCAGTGGCTATTGCGTCGTTGCTTTTTTTTCGAGATGACCTGTAGTTACAAGTGAGCAGCGCTCCGCTCCGAAAACAATGAAGTGAGCCCCTGGCCGGCGTTTGCCTCCAGTAACCATGATTTCCGGTGCCGACATAACGATATACTATTCAGGTTACAAGTTGTGAGCGAATCAGCGTTCAAACCTCATCGCGACGCAAGTCCCTGACGTAATTTTTAAGACAAAGTCGTGTTCTTGGGATGCTCCTCCCCCCACATTCCTCCTGGGGGCTATTAGGAAGGGCTGCGGCCACACGTCGATACCAGGGATAATCACCCTCATCAAGACTAAGGACTTCACGTGAATGACTTTCTTTCAGTGTATACTACGACCAACTTCTCCCATCCTGCGTCAATTGCCATTTTTCCCGTCCGACGACCACAGCAAGGTTGCGTTTTCTATTCTTTCCTGAATTTCGTCTCCCACACAATTACTCCCGTCTTCGCCTTCCAGTTTATCGCAAGTTTTCATGACCAACCCCGACCTGACGTTGATCCCCTGTATTCCTACTTGGGTGCCCCCCAAGCCGTTTTTTCACCCGGACTCTGCTCCGGACGGTTACTCGACCCGGATGTTTTTTTTCCTACCCTTCTTTGGACCGAGATCACCACTGTCATTTCTCGTGAAATATGATCGAGGCTTATACCAGTCTCGTACCCGTCCCCCCGCTAATCGCCCTAGTCAGGACTT
>Ga0179593_1699708_pt1 | contig 15271 bp, 13 predicted proteins | sample CZODoug2_1_08_16_FD_185931 | JGI IMG/M metagenome (GOLD analysis project Ga0179593, IMG submission 185931) | Vadose zone soil fungal communities from Angelo Coast Range Reserve, California, USA - CZODoug2_1_08_16fungal (PacBio error correction) | ecosystem: Environmental > Terrestrial > Soil >... | reverse complement strand
TTTTGTATCGAAGCCAAGTTTACGACCCCCCCAATTTTGACCCCTCCCTTTCCCTGTCACCCTGATTAAGCCGATTAAATTGAGAAGCCCTCAACCGAGAGCGACTCATTTCCTTTTACCTCACTCGTTGTTGTCGCTAGTAACTAATCACTCCCTCTTTTGAGTCGTTAAATTTAAATTTTATGCCTTGTCAAATCCTGTCCTGGCTGTAATTTATTCCAAAGCCTCAATTACGGGCCTCCCTCCACCCCGTGAAACCCATTATCCTGCATTATTTATCTTCTCTTGCTCATCTAAGAGGAATACAACTTCCCTTCTTCAGTCAGTTTTTTTTTTTACCCCGCCCCCGTTCTTTGTACAACATACCCACTGCCAAATCGACCTCACGTCGTTGAGCATGTACCGGGACTCTCTGTAGGAGTCAACTACCTACACCGAGATCTGGATTTGGTTTTTCTACGTCTAGTAGCTACCCAACGTCTTTCTTTTTTCACAAGGTCCTCCCCTAGAAAGCCCCGCGAGTCTGCCCCCAAACCGGCCCGGGACCTCCTGTCCCCCGCCCCCTTGTTAGCGATCCTCTATTTCCACCCCTCCGCGCCATAGTTACCGCGTCGCCTCTTGTTTTGTACCCCTTCTCGTGTGATCTTTCCCCCCCCCCTGATGCGTGCTGTCCTCAAAACTTCACTATGGATTGAAAAGTTTTCTTCCCATTTCTTCGTTCATCCCTCCCCCCCCCCCCCTCCACGTGCCATCCACGTGCCCCGTTAAGTGATAGGTGCCCTCTGCGCACCTTTCCTAACTTCCTCAGCTGCATCTTCGAACCGCATAAAGGAGGCCCTTCTCTGTGGACCTCCTCAACCTGGTTCCCCTCTTAAAAGCGCGTTTTGGCACCTAAGAGGACTCTCTACCTCGCGTAAAACGTCCTCATCCCTCAGTTGACGTATATTTTGATTTTGCGCTTTCACTCTCCGACTGAAGAAGGTTCCTCCTCCTAGCTGCACTTTTTCCAGGCCCCCCCCCCGTAGACTCCGGTGACTCTCTGGGTTTGCCCCTCAAGTTCTGTTCACTACCCTCCTTCCCATTACAGACAGCATGTCTTCTCTCAACACGAAACCCTGCTCCAAGTGCTGACAGTTATCTATTTCGTTTCCCCCCCCCGTTCTTTACCACAATTTCGTTTCTGAATGTCAGGGTTCTTTTTCCCAATGCCATAATAGTCCTCATCGGGACGCTTGGTCCTTCTCCCTACCCGACGCACTCCTGAACTATAAAGTACCAGCTAGCAACAATAAGCTCTAGCGCAAATGGCCCTAGACCCCCCTGTAAAAAAATCTTCCCCTACCCTCCCCCCTGAGTGGACCATCCCGAACTTCGCGGAACGTCCATGCGATTCATTGACTCCCTTGCCCCGCTAATCTCGTTCCTCTTAACAGGACCAAATACGCGTGGAGTGCCGTCTTTATCAACTGAAAAGACTTTTTATGCCAAATAAGTGCCAAAAGTCGCCTTGAGCTCCTCCCCTCTGCCCCCTTCTCACATTCCCCTCCCAGTTCCCCGTCTTTTTTCCGCGCCGCCCCCAGACCTAAAGAACACTCAGTTTCGCAGGCTCGGTGTATCTTTTACCTCTCATAGTTCCGCACCGTGCCCCGAAAATTGCTCCCTGTTCACTTTTGAGACCATTCTCCCTCTCCCTATTAGCCGACTCCTCTATCCCAATCCCCCTCCGGGTGCCCCGTTCCCTACCCCCCCTGGAAATCTCCCAATAGGTCAGCACCCCCGCGGAACTTACGCCCCCAATCAAGACGAAGTCACGTTATTTTTTCTTCCCCTCTCCCCAACGTGTGGCTTTCTACTTTCTGCCAGTTTCCTCTCCCCTCTTGATTTCAGTTCTCCGAATATTATCCTTTCCCTCGCTACCATTATTCAAAGTGACCACCTTCCCCCTCCTTCTCTCCTGAGCCCAACTTTTTGCATTCTCCTTTTCTTTTTTTCTGTGTGTGCCACCTTACAATTGGCGCTAAACGAGCTCCCCTCAAGCATTCCCGCTGTGTTGCGAAATTCTTTTTTTTTTTCCCTTAAGAGACACCAACTTTCATTCACCTGGACTCACTGTCACGGGTTTTACCAGTCCGATGGGTTCTTTCATCATTGGACACTTCTCTCTGTCCTTCATTTCACTCCGTCACAGGGTCTACTCCCCCGTGTGTCCCTCCATCTCATAGAAACCCCGCCTTGTAGTTCATTTATGAGGTCCCCCTTCCTTTTTGCGATCCTCTTCCCTCCCCCTTGGACCCCCCCACGAGCTGAAGGAAAAGTTCGCCTTTCTGCCTCTTCTCCACAAACCACTAATCTCCTCCTCGCATGCTTTCTCTCCTGGGTCTACCTTGTTATTCCTCCCCCTTAAGGTTGGTTTTTTTATCGAATCTGTGTTGATGATTGAATTCGTCTTGCCAGTTTTCCCAAACTCCGCCTCCCTTGCCAAGATTTGCGTGCTATAGGATTGTCCCGATCTCTCCTCCCCGCTGCTCCACCGAAGTTGTAGAGGAACTAATGGACAACCCGCCAAAAAAGCAACCCCACTCCATCCCTTCTTCTGGGCAAGCTGACGGACCGGTCCGCTTTTTTTCTTTTGTGCCAACTGATCAAAGATCACGTCCTCTTATCACGATCTTCAATGATAAGATTTCCTTTCCTTCCCCATGCAAAAGATTCTTCTTTTTCGATTAACCTATATGTTTGAAGAAGCGAAGCTTGTTTTTGGAAAATTCCCTAACCCACGTTTTATCCTTTAGATGGAATGTCCTCACGCGCCGACCCCCCCCCAAAACACACACCTACACGCACGCGGCACAAAGTTCTTCGGGTTGCGATTTTCCCGCCGGTAAGGAATCCTCCCTCTTCTTTTTTCTTGACATGTTATCTCTTTCTTTCCCCTTTTTTTTTTTGAGGCGGCATAAACACTTGAGAGGCAATAAGCTCATTTTCCCCATAGGAGTGATTTGGAGGGCCCGTACGCAAAAACACTCCAAAGGTGTGTTTCCTCTTGCGTGGATTTTTTGGGTTTGTTTTTCTTCTCTTTCTTATTCTCGTGCCTCCTCGGAACATTACCATCTTTTCCCCCCTCCTCAAAGCCACCCTTCCCCTTTTGCTCTTCCAAACATATCCTCCCCTTAATAGGTTTGGTTTTGTTCAGTCACGAGATTGTATTTACGTATAAGCGATCCCCACCCCCCTTTCTTTGCGAATTCAAGATTGACATGTATGTGTCTCCCCTGGAGGTCCCTCATCTTTTTCTCATAATGAATGGCGATTCGGACGGGAGTTGCTTGTGTCTCCGATTGAAGAATCCTTCTTTTCCAAGAACCCGGTTCACCCTCCCCCTCAGCAGCTAAGTGTCCGAATCCTCGCTTTTCTTTCCCCTGCTCCCCCCATTTTTGACCTCGTTCTTGGTTTTTGAAAACTTCCAGTAGATAAAACCGATGTCCGGTTGCCCACACAAAGATAACGGCCCATTGTTTCTCCCCCCTCTAAAGGGGATTCAATGGCACACCCGGTTCTAGACTGCATTCGGTCTGCTCTTATTAGTGTTTGCCTATCCTTTCTCCTTCTTTCTCCCTGCCCTTTAGACGAATTGTTCCCCGCGGAGGGACCCATCGATATGCGCCCAAAATATGGGGAAATTTCCCCTCATCCTCTCACTCCCACTCTCGCGCTCTTTCCTCTTTGATCCTTCTTTCTTCTTACCAACCACTAGACACGACAATTCCGGGCCCTTTAGTTAGTCAGCCAATTTGTCCCCACCTTCCACCGTCTCCCGCAGGCTTGTGCCCTCCATTTCACGAAGGTCCTCTTGCCCACTCGGCTACTTCCCTTGCACACTCCCAACATCTTTACTTCTTTTTTCCCCCCCTCTACTGCGGCTAGAGTTACGCAAAGGGGCTGGATGGCACCCCCAATGCAGATATACATTTGGGACTATATCGTGGGCGTAACCCTTGCTTCCCTCCCTGTGGAACTCTCGTGATTATCGGATTTCTCTCTGAACTGACTTCAACAACCCTACCGCATGTAAAAAACTCAGGAGATTTACTCCTTGATTTTCCCAGTTGTCAATGGACCTTTCCCCCTTTCAAAAGCCAAATGATGAGTCCGGGCTGATCCCCAGTCTAAGTTTCTCGGGTTATTCATCCGGTGTTTGTAAAGCTCCCTTTCTCTTTCTTCTAGGAAGTTCCGCACTCCTGAGCTCTAATAGCTAATAGTCGTGTAGCGAATCCTTCCTCTTTTCCCTCTTGAGTTCTTTGCCAGTATTCTTAATGGGACAACCCCCCTGAAAGACCCCGCGTCTGTTTTCTTGCGTGTGTGTTCTCACGTTCTTCGCTGCGCTATTCATCTGTAAGTGTCCCGCTGTTTCGTTGAAGTAAACTATTTCCAGCTGCAAACACGGTGCTGAGACCCCCTTACAACCAACTTTTTTCCCTTGTTTCCTCCCTCTTCACGCAATGCATCGTCACTTCCCTCCTCGACTTTGATCAACAATCTTTCTTAGGACGGAAGTCTCTCCCCCCACCCCCAGCGAATGGAGCTTTCGCTTTTCTAGTGTCCAAGGCTTTAATTTGATGCCCGGCCCATGTTTAGTCCCTTTGATTGAAAGTTTAATTTCTATCTCCCCTTATATAAGATTTCTGATTTTTCTTTTTTCTGCTTTGGGCCGCACATGTCTCAGCTAGCGTTTGGAGCGTCTTGAGGGTCCCCCTTGTTCTTGCCCCCCCCCTCTCCCTCAACCAACTCAATTTTTTTTTGCCAAAAATCCCCTCACTCCCCCGTCCCGCCTTTCCGGGTTTTTCTTTCGGGCGCCTCGCTTCCTCTTTACTTCCCCCTCCGTTGCCGTGGAAAACAACAGGCTTTTTCACGATCGGCACTCCCTGTTCCCCTTCGTTTGCTTGGGTGAACCATTCTCCATTTTCCCCTCTCGGCCCACCTCCTTCTCCGACTCTTCCCCCCCTCCCCCGAAGAGATACCACCTCCTCGATAAGTAGAAAACTCTTATCTCCTCGTGGAAAATGCGGGATCGCCGAGCTTTCCGGTAAGGGACCTCCCACCCCTTTTATGGCCAGGCCTCCCCCTTCGTTAAACGCTAGAATCCTGATCCTTTCCTGCCGCTAATGGAAGAGGCTTCCCCTCTTCTTTCATCTGCACCCTCTCTCCAGCAACAAGCCCCCCTTTACGGACCCACATGGATTATCTGCCGAACGGTGCCCCTGCCTCATGAAGTAAGTCCATCTCATAATGGTATTTTGGCCCTCACCGGGCGCTAGGTATTCATAACAAAAGATACGTGACCCACTTCTTTCCACGAGTCATCCTCACTCCTCCGGAAGGAAAATAAATTCGTTAACCCCAGTCTATAGGACATCCATATCTTTCTTCTGATTAGAGCTTCTCCTCCCGGTTTTCTGTCAAGGACAAGACTTTTTAACCGTGTGAAAAATCCACCCCCTGGGGCAAGATATTGACCTTCCCCCATACACGTATCACTTTAACTGACTTCCCCCCCGCTGAGGGAGTCTCTCTCTCCAACATGCCAGGTCCTGGTAGTCTCCTTCGGCTTGAGCCTGGCCTGGGGTTCAAAGACTTGCGTTCTCTACCACCGCTTTTCTTTTGCCGGCGAGCTAAGTCCCTAAAATCCTTGGGAAAAATCCCCTACCCCCCTCCTAAGGCAGGTTCACTCACAACTCCAATTCCGAACTTGTACAGAGCATGCTCACCGGATCAGAGCCTTTTCCACTTGACGCGCAAGTCCGATATCTCCTATTTTAATAACCTCCTTGTTTATAGAGAGGAGGACGATTTTTTTCGTCAATTATATCGATGAATACCCTTGCAAATCCTGTACAGTGTGGCAAACCTTAGCTTCCCTCCCAGAATTCCTCCCTCCACCGCTTTTTTGATGACCTTTCAGCCCTCTTTCTTCTCCCCTCTTCAGACCACTCGGTTATTCAACTCCGATTTTCCCCCTGCCAGTATCTCTTTACCACGTACCTCCCTCGTGTCCCGGGTCATGCCCCGCTTACGGCCTTATGGTTGATGATAACTTCCCAATATCTAAAAGAGATTTCGATTTCCCTCCCAGAATGAGGCTTTAACAAAGCTTCCTTGGAAACAGGTGCCAGTGAAAAAATCCCCTCCGCTTCAGTTAAAACGTGGCTTCGAGGAACTCTTCCCTATCCCTGCAGAGCGCCTTTGCGCCCTCATGAGACACATCGTCGTTACATTTCTTTATCCTCCCTTCCGTTACCTGTGTTGGTACTCGCTTAACATCCTTCCTGGTGCTATGAAATTCTCTGACCCCCTTCCCCGAGTAAGCCTGACCTATCCACCTTCCCCCCCGTCCCCAGAATTGTAATTTAAGAGACAGCTTTCTTCGATTAGCACAGTTGCGGGTTCTTTAGTTCACGTTGCATGACCCCCCGTTGTAGAGACCCCCGTCGTTATTTGTTCCCCCTTTCTCCCTGGTTTGATCTACCCTGTTGAACCGCTGAAAGTTTGACTCCCCCTCGAGCCTCCCTCCGGCTGCCGCTGAGTACTTAAACCTTGCCAATTGAGAAGCGACTTCAGATGTCCTCTTCCCCTGAAAACTCCTCTAATCCTTTCTATCCTTCACTGGCTCACCCTCCTGACCCACTCCAGTCACTATTGTCTGAGGGTTAGACCCTCCAGTGAATTTCCGACGCTGCCCCTCCGCTCGGAGAGGCCCCTTGTCGATGGGGAAACTCTGCCCGCGGATCCAGTATCGACTTTTTTACGGATATTTTTTTTTTTTTTTTTTTCATTCTTTTGGGTGGTTTTCTTTTCTTTTTTTATTTCTTCCTTTTTTTTTTTTTTTTTTTTAGGGTGCGAACCTCTTTCCCCCCTTCGTAATCTTATTCCGACTCGACATATTCGAATCCCACCTGCCCATCCTGACCTGCGGTATTTTTCCCCTTCTTTCCCCCGCCCCTTTCTGGTTCCTTTTGTTTGAAGGACGGTGGTGGTCTCACCTCCCAAGGTTTCCTCCCGCTTAGCCTTTGCAATTTCTCGCCCCTGAGAAATCTTCTCTTTCTCTTCTGCCGCAGCCCTCTCAAAGATTTTCGAGCGAACCTTGCTCATTTTTAGATCATCTCGTCATACAGTCCATAACCTTTTAAAGCTCTCCTGTTTGATCGACTCACGCGGTTTCTCTGTGCGCTGCACCTTCCGGACCTCCGTCCACAGCCTGGCTCCCTCTCTCTGATTATAAATACGCTTCCCTTGGACCCTCCTATGTCCTGAACCATGTTCTTTTTGAACCGAATGCGTTCGGTTTTAAGTTGGTGTTCGCAGTTTGTCACTTCCTTCTGAAAAGAACCCACCTTTCCCCCTTAAACTCTAATCTGCAACTCTCGGCCGTCCCCCCGCACCCATCAAGTTTTCCCCCCAGCCCCCAACACCCTTACATCTACCCCCCCCCCCCCCAATAGCACCCCCCCCCCCCCTCCCTCTCCTCCGTGGGCTTATCGGTTTTTTCCTGTCTGATTTGTTTCTTCCTTGTCGACGATCACTTGAACAAAGGGTTTCTTTCCTCTCTCGCGCAGTTACGATCTCGACTCTCATGACGACGAGTATAACTCTTTCCTTCCCCCTCCCTTCCTGGAAAAAGGCCTCACTCCCTTTAGGCACTCCACGCCTTCCCCGGGTCTGTACTCGGCCTAGTCGTTTTGTAGTTAAATTGACCACCTCTTTCAAGGCTTCTAGCCTGGTTTTTTCCCCTCTGCTTTTTTCTCTCGTTGAATCTTATCTCACTCGAGCCCGTTTAACCACATGAAAGTGACACCCCCATCTTTCCATTTTTCTCTACAACTAATGTTTGGATACCTTTTTTTTTGGGTACAATAACTGCCTTATACGTTCTTCGTTTGACCCCTCTCTCTTTCTTTATGGAAAGTAAATGTGGTAGTTTCGCCTCCGTCTACTCCCAACCCCCACTAGTATACGAATTCTGATTTTCACCGTGCAATGCACACGGGGACCACTTCCTTCTTGGGTTTATCCCGCTTTCTCTCAGGACCACTACCCCCCCTGGGAGGAATTGTCTTTATCTTTTTTTATTTGCCCTCAAACAATCTTGTCTACTTTTGAGCGAATGATGCTTGCCCTCCTTCGCATCTGTTAACTCCTCCCTTCCTCCCACAATTGGAGTCCTGAAGGCGCATCCTCTTAGCAGCCCCAGAACCTTCACCCCCCCTTCCTGAAGCAAAGGAATTGATCTTTCCTGGGCTAGGTGTACCCTTGCTATTCTTCGCCTAGTCTCCCTCCGTTCCGTTGAATGCTGTATTTGATGCTGACCTCACTCTTTCTGCGCAAGTTTCCCCATGTCACCCGTCCATCTGTGTTGATCCTCCGAGTCCTTTTCCTCGAGTGAGGATGATGCCTCTACACTTCCCCTCCCTTCCCAGCACTGGATGTTGACTGACTTCCACCACGAGGATGATGCCCCTGTTCTAAACTCCCCTTTTCACAGACACCACCCCTCCTCGGGTATGCTTAAAATGTCTCCCCCCCCTCTCCCCCACAAGGTTCACCATCGATTGCTCAACCCCAGTGTCTTAGGTGATGAGTCTAAGATATAACTTCTCTTCTTCAGCAACGTTAAAACGTCCGCCCTCCCCCTGGCGGTTGGAAGAAGAATGGGTCTCGAATACGAGCTCCTTTTTTCTCCGTAATAGAGTGAAGCCCCGTCCCCCCACCAACAAAAACAACATAAACCCCGAACCAAACCAGTTAGGGATTCCCTCTGTACTTACCGTTCCCTAATCGATGTAATTGTTTTCTTTCCATTTTTATATCTATATTTTACTCCTCCCTCCTGTTTTACCTCTCTCTCGCGAAAACTTTCAGAGGAGAAGTATATTTCCCGGTTGCCCTTTTACACCCTCGGAATCACCAAGACAAATACACTAATTGGGTTCTTCCTGTTTTTTTGGTTGTTTTGTGTCTCTTTTTCCTTGGAACCTTCCGTCAACTCGTCCTTCACTTGTCGACCCCCCATTTACCAGTCCAAATCCCTTTCTTTCTTCAAACGCCAATTATTTCTCTTTCCCGGGAATGGTTTGCCGTTTTCTCTTCCTAATCGCCCTGTAGCGACCACTATCACTGATCGGGGGCCTTTTACCCTTTGTTGATAGCTCGTGTGCCTGGTGGAAGCTTCTGTCAATCCGATTGCGGTCCTTGGCCACCAGATTTCTTGTTGTGAGCCATTCTACTTTTGTAGTTTTCCCCCCAGCACCCTGCAACATCATGGCTTTTTTAAGCCTCGGCTGCCCCCCCTCCTCTTCCTTACGAATTTCATCTTGAACCTTCTTGCGGTTTTTTTTGCAACTGTTCTCCCATGTGGACCCTGGTACAAAGAAAAAAGACCTCTTTTGGCAGTCCTCACCCCCTTCTTCCCTTCTTAAAAATCCAGGGCTCATCTAAAGGTGCGCGAGTTCTCAAGGGCCTACCACCTAGACCCCCCCCTCTCGGTCTAGGAAAGGTACTCCCTGGCTCATTTAGTTGTTTGTGATCCCCTTTGTGATATAGATACTGTTTCCCGTCTCCGACTCTCCGTGTTCATCGGTACTCGTCCCCTCGATGCGCCCAAACCTGGGCCTTTTTCCTCATAAAGACTCCCAATTCGCTTCTTAATGAGACTCCCCTCGCCCTCCTCCCCCCCAGGTACGTTCTCCCCCTCGTAAACCGAGTAGAATTGTCAAGGATAGCCCATCAGGACCCCCCTCCAAATTTTTTTTGACCTGGGGAAGTGTCCTCATTGAGTTAATAGTTTGTTGCCATCTTAAACCCGTGGACACTCTCAGGACCTATCTGGCCAGAGAGACCACCGACGATTGGTATACTGCTTCCGGGCCTTGGAGTGGGTCTTCTGTCTCTCGTGTAGCCTCTCAACTTTAATTAAATATCCTCCCTCCAGTTTTTGTTCCCTTATTTTGTTCGCTTCTATTCATTTCAATTTAAAAACGTCCCACCGAATTTAGAATCACACGCTGTATTCTCTTCTCGTCTCCACCCTTGAGGCCTCGTGAAACCCACTCCCGCTAACCCATTTTTGCTCGACCTCCTTTTCTAGGTTTTTGTCACCTTTGAAAGTGTTTTATCGATAAGATGCTCTGACTCTCCCTTAATTCAAAACCCCCTTCTCATGAGAGGTTCAAAAAATGCATACTTTCGCCTCTCTTTTTCCATTTACCCCCAAGCCAATGACACCGCCAGTTTAACGTTACAGTGGAATTAGTTCTGGGGCGAGAGGTTTTTTCACCACCCTCTCCTTCTCAGGCAAGTTAAGGTCCGATCTTTTTTCTCGGTATGTCGTAATGAGCCTTCGCGAGCAATAACTGTCTTTCTCTCATGACTGTTGACTTAGTAGAGAGTAGAAAAATTTTTCCAATACCTATTAGAAGTAACTTCCCCCCGAGTACTCTCCTGAGTTGCCTATTGAGTTTTCTGTTAGCCGGCCTCCATTTCTTCCCCTTTGCGCGTTCCAAGTGCACTCTTTAGGTACAAATCCTCTATGTACAACTAGTGTGCCCCCCAGGGGTGAGAAACTAGCCCCACTAATCCTTTTAGGTTCACTCACCTGGATTCTATTTGAAATTTACCCTTTCTCCACAAACTAGAATCTTATTTAAAAGTCTTCAGCTTGCCTCGCAGTAGATTAATTCCCTCATCTCGGATGGCCAAACCTGGCCTAGTGGGCCCGGATTAGTCCTCCCTTTTTCATTGCAATTTGCTCTTATGCTTTTTTTTTTCCCGAGATGTAGGATCTTATTTTTTCGAGTTCTTCTGATTACTAAGATTTCCCTCTAGAGATTTTCTTTTGCTGTCTCTCCCTCTTCAGGATTACCATTCCCCCAGCACGCATTTTCTCTCCAATCCTTTGACGATTCTTCTCGCCTTTCCTCACTCTTGCTTAAGGCTTTGCTATTTTTTCTCTAGCTAGTTGCTGTATTGGTCCTTACGAGTCGCTTTTGCCCAACCTTTTTCTCACAATCTGGTCCCCCTGTCTGTCGCGTGCTTTCTCCTTGCAAACTGGTCAGCTTCCACCTATAAGCCCTTCTCCCAGGAACCCTCCCCCCCGTTAGCTGTTCCCCCCCCTAAGCCATAACGTAGCAAACTGTTACTCTTAGGGGGACAAGGAGACGATCCCTGGCTATGACCTTCACGTAAAGAACCACCTACTCTCTCTTGGAAACCGGTTCTTTTTTTCCGATTTCCAAATCGGAACTCTAGTCGGTCGAGCCGAACATGTTCTATTACTTTCGGCGCCCCTCCCTTCAGCAAAAACGTTCCTTTTTTCCTCTCGAACCCCTCTCTATACAATGATCGACGCCGGTCAATAGTGAAGGTTTCTTTAAAGCATCTTTTCTTTGAGAGTCCTTCTTAGTTTTTGTTCTTAAAGTATAGATTTTCACAAGGTTTAATGCGTACCCTATTCTTAACCCTCCCCTCCCATTTGAGCGAAGACAAGTTTCCGCCTTTTTTCCCTTCAAAGACATCTTAGTTTTCCCAAGGTCGGATTCCTGAGCAATGTTGTTCAAGACCTCCTCCCGAAGAAGTTCCATCCCCCCCAACGTGGAACCACGGTTCCCCCTCATAAAGTAGCATAAACCCCTTCCTACCCCTTCCCCCCCTCCCCTTCAACGCGTGGGAGACTAGCCTTTCTCCCTCTGGGAGTACCGGTAAAGAGATCTTTGGCCTCTCTAAGTGGGTTTTAACCACGCTGGAGGGAAGACTTTGATACCGCCCGGAGCGAAGATTTCTCAGGCCCTCCCTAGTTTCGGGTGACAAAGTCTATTTTCCCCCGGAGAAACAAACCGCTCAATACTTCTCCCGCTGACCCCTTCTAACATGGTCATGGGATCAGAGAGACATTAAAATGACTCTCACCGATTAGCCACCCTCTCTTTTACGAAGAATAATCCCTGTGTTTTTTCTTCCCTCTCGATCTCGTTTGAGTCGTCCATCTTCCTTTCATCTGTGCCTCGTACAGTCCGGTCCCGATGTTCTCTCTCTGGGTCAACCCCTCTTTCCCTTCACCTTAGCGGTTTTATTTACCATTCCTGTCCCCTCTAATTTGCAGCCCTTTTGCTCCCTCCTAAATCTCTCTGTTTCCTCCTGTCAGCAATTGTTCCCTTCCCCTTCGTTCCAAATGATAATGCCCCGCGCTCCCCACGTACACATACGCTCAGCGTGTTCTCAATTTTTTTCACTCCGTATGAGGAAGGCATGTATTGATTTTCCGGGCGGGCCTTCTTGCAAACCTCTTTTCAACAGCTTGTTCTTCTCTTTTTTAGAAACTCTTGTCCTTGAAACCCTTCCCCGCAAATGAACCGTTCCCCTCCGTAGTAAACGATGGCTTGACGCCCTCCCTCCGGTTCATCTTCACTTCCTGTCGAAGCAATGAGACAAATACACTTTTAACTTTTTAACCTCTTTCAAAGTCCTTGTAGGTCGGTCTCTCCCTCTGCACCCTCAATCTTCTTCCTCCTGACCGACAAACTGACCCCCCTTGACGAACTACGTCACTTGATTTCAGGCTAGTCCTTTTTTCCCGTTTTGTATCAGTTGTCGAGCCCCCTTCTAGGATGGTGTTGTGATTGATTCCCGAAACTTGAAGCATGGCTCTCGGGCGTCGAACCGCACCTTTTTCCGCCGCCTGGGACTCAACACCCCCTCTGAAGTCGAGGTAGTTGCGGGCCCCCCCCTTTGGTTTCACCCTATATGGTCCATAATTGAAGGACGTTTGCGAGTATCTGTGATGCCTTCTTCTGCGCTTTCCCTTCCCCCTTCCAGGGCTCTCGCGGACGGTCGAGAGGAACTTTAGTCCCTTGAGCCCGCCGATAGGGTGAGAATTCCTGCCAAATTTAGTCCCCCTCCCTCCAGCTGCTTTTCACCCCACCCGGCCAATAGGGCTTACCACCTTCTGACCTTCCTTGTTGTGACGAAACTTTTGTTTCCCCCTGATTGTGGTTGTCGGCCAATTATCGTTTCCCCACTCTTTCCTCTTGAAGAATGGGAACTTCACTCTCCCCTTTGCCTGAAACATAGGACGTTGCTTCTTCCCGATTTAGCAAACACCTTCCGAGAGTCCTTTCCCCCCTTCTAATCACTTTTCCTCACCAGTAAAATCCCTCTCCCCCCTTCTCTATGGTTGTCCACTAAAAATTGAAGTTTTTGCCATCGCCTCCTAACCCGTCTGTCTCCTCTATTCTTCTTTTTCCGCCTCATTGGGGTTGTAATTATCACACTTAACCTTCGTGGGGTGAAACCCATAGCACCTGTTCTGTTTCCTTATCAGTTGCCCCTCTTCAACGCCTAAGCCCCCATTTCTTTCCCTTAATATGCTCGTCCAACCTCCCCCTAAAGCACAACGCCCCCCTGGGCGCCCTTTTGTCATTTACGCTCCCTTTTGTCACAGTGGTTCCAATTTATATGGCAAAACAAACATCTGAGAAATCTAGCGCTAGTTACCGCCGTAACTTCCTAGACTGAAGAGCTCCCCCCCCTCCTTCTTCCTTCCAAGGCTTGGACGAAATGTCTTCGAAATCCACGGTACTTTTACTTCTTCCCCCCCTTCATTTATTTTTCGAGCCTTTACCAACTAGCAAGCTGCGTCTCTAACCTCCTGCTTTTCAATCTGCCTGGTCACTTTTGCTCGTCTTTCAATCTTATCTATCGCTATCCTCCCCCCCCCCCTATGATCATTCTACACCCGATATCACGATTTTTCTCTCCCCCACAATGGGGAGATCTCTTTGTTTTTTTTTATACCTTCAAGACGTGGCAGTCTCCTCTCCGCCGCCATTTCTTGTCTTAACATTTTTTTCTTCTTGGAAGAGAAAACCCCCTATCTTCCTTTTGACGTTCACCGTGAAAATTTTCAACCTGCTGGGACTCCATTGTGATGCTCACTTTCTCCCCCCCTTAAACCGGAGGAAGCGTCTTTTGTGTATCAGCCCTCTCACGAACCAGCGGTGGGAGCCCCCTTCCCTTTACTATTGCCCTTCTTTTGAGAATAGAGTTAACTCATCCTTCTTTCTTCCCCCTGCGGACATGAAGCGAAAATGTCCCCCCGCATAAAAATGAAGAATAACACCACGATCCCCTCATGAACCCCGACCTCGCGTGGGTCTTGGACCCCGATCCCTCTGAGCGTCTGTTCGTTATCGAACTGTTGCTCGTCACTCGCGCGTTTTTGAAGCCAGGTGCAAAATCCCTATACGAGTGCTCACGGTCTCTTTTCTTGTTCTTTCCGAATTATCGTCCGACACTTCCTTATTCCCAGGCAATGATGTTGAAGGTTCTGTTTCCCCCCCTCTTCGATGATATGGCTCCCGCTGGTCCAAAGAGTAAATCCTGCAGGTCTGTTCCCTTTCCCGTGCAAGGTTTCACATCCGCCTTCCCCAACTTGGAAGTTTTGCCTCTCTTTAGCTAAGATCACCTCCTCTTTCTGACTTAATCTCAACGGCCAACCTTTTCTTTTTCCAGGCAAGATACGGCGTTTTTTATTCCCCTTCAGTCGTGGATGGTGCTTGGAAATGCCTTTTCTTCCGATTTAGCTTTTAAACACGAGTTCTCCCTCCCACAAACCCCCAACCCACTCCAAAGGGCCCCCCCAGTTAGTGTTCTTTGTCTTTTTTCTTCTCCTGCAAGATACCTCGTCATGTATTACGTAGTCTTTCGTTTATCCCTCTTTTCCTCCCCTCCCCCTTGTTGTTGAGTTGCTCTCTTCTATCATCCCCCTTTCTCGTCCAGGAACCTTCGACATCGCTGCTCCCTTCTTTCCGTCCCGCCGAAGACAACTCCATACCTGGTTTGATCCGTATCCCTGGTTGTTTTGTGTTTTATACTTAAACCTTCTTGCCTCTCCGAACTCCTTTAACGTGATCCCCATTTCAACTCTCAAAACATAAGGTTTTGACACCCAACGCCATTTTACTTTCTCCTCTACTAGGCTTGTCATTTTATTATCTCTGAGTGTTTAGATAAGTATTAGCGAGATAATTTTCTCATTTTTTTAAATTTGTTGTATGAAGTATTTCTCAAATGGACTTTCTTTGCGCTTTTTACTCGGAAAAGAATCGCCATCTTTTTGGTGGCCGTAGGGGGGGAACACTCGCTCCTTTTTGTGGGAGAAAGGCATTCCGAGTCCTGGCAACCCAGAAAAGGTAAACCATTGCTTTTAGTTTCCCTGTGTCGCTGA
>Ga0179593_1539028_pt1 | contig 15272 bp, 12 predicted proteins | sample CZODoug2_1_08_16_FD_185931 | JGI IMG/M metagenome (GOLD analysis project Ga0179593, IMG submission 185931) | Vadose zone soil fungal communities from Angelo Coast Range Reserve, California, USA - CZODoug2_1_08_16fungal (PacBio error correction) | ecosystem: Environmental > Terrestrial > Soil >... | reverse complement strand
CCCTGGGCGTTAAGGGTACTCCGGTTCCCCCGGTTGGTCCTTATGTTTGGCGTTTTTCTCGTTTTCGTCCCCTTACGCACGGTCCTCCTCCTTTTCTTTTAGATCCCCCCCCTACCAACATCAAATTTGTGCGTTCCTAGCGATTCTCTCCTTCAACATGCTGGCCTAATTCCAAAACTTTCTCATGGGTGGCCCCGTGTTTTTAGATCCCTTTTCCCTGTGGTTGAGCTTCCTTCTTCGAACGGATCGGGACCTTCCTCCCTCCCCCTTTTTTGATTCCAGTCGAGAGTCTTTTCTTCCCTAAGCCCGTATCGTCTTCGAAACATAATCGGCTATACATTGGTCCTTGGTGGCTTCTGGACTCCTTCATGTTCGTGGGTCATCTGAGTCTCGATCTCTCCCCCCCCCCTCATGTACCTCCCTAATCCAGTTCTGGTCGGCCACAAGGCCTGTCTCTTTCCCACCATCGCACGTCCATGGACGCCTTCGTTTAAACCGCTTTATTTGCCGCCGCATGTCCCTTTTTGCCGCAGATTGGTTTGGGGTTTTTTTTTTAAATTTTTTTTCTTGGAGCTCCCTGCAGGGAATGGTCGCCCCCTGCCAGTGAACCCCTTACGAATCTCAGCCCAGCGCCCCTTTCAAATTTTGAGATGTATTCGGCCTTTGGTTTCCCCTTGGTCTTTGGAATCCACCTTCTCCCTTTGATTTTTTTTTTTCCTTGAATACCCAAGCCCTGATCTTGTTGACATTGGCTTTCTTGACTTTCTCCCTAATTGATTTAGGAGGATCTTCGGCCCTGAGGATGGTGGTTTACCATTTTTGGCATCGGCATCGACACTTTTGGTTTGGTTTTTCTTTCCAACAAATTCCCAGTGGCCTCGTTCCTTTTTTGCGGAACGTTTTCCCCTTACTATTCAATCATTCTGAGTGTTAAGCTTTTTATAATAGTGATCAGTTCATGGCGTATCGAGCGTAGAAAGTGGTTCCCTCCTTAAACTTTTCCCCCCCCCCTTCTTCTCGAGGTCTGTCGGGATACGCTGATACCCTCGCTCCCCCCCCTTTTGTGACTTTTCCTTCTTTTTGAACTCGCCCCACGTCAATTTTTCCAGTGGTAGTTTCTTTTGAGCACCTTTTTCTTGACGGAGTCGTGAGGCTGTCTCACAGAAAAGATCTCCCCCTCCCCAGTTTTTTTTCTCCCGGGTGCGCCGAGTTGAGTTGGACAGTTTTTTCCTTCTTCTGCATGCACATTTCCTTTCCGCCGCAGTATACGATGATGGTTCTTGTTTAGGTGTCCTCCAAGCTGGCATCCTGGTGTCAGAGCTTTTTGCCTTAGATCGACTCTTCCTTAGTCCCTTTTTCTTTAATTCCTCTTAGCCAAGCGGCGTCCTTGGGTTCCTGGATCATCCTTTTCCTATCATTCTTGTAATTCCTTTTACGCACCCCTTCTTGTGAGCACTCTTCCCCTTCCGCAGTGAGGGGGAATCGCTCCAGTTGCCTTGCTTTTCCAAGAATTTGTCGATCGCAGCGGAACTCGGTTTTTGTCCCCCCCCTCGCCACTTCCTCTCCCCCGGCGATAATTTGCAGTGTTCATAAGGTTCCCAAGCCGTAGCCGTCGCTCTCTATCTTTCCTCCTCCTCTTTTTTGCGATCTTTTTTTTAAGTACTTAGGTTCCAAATTGCGCGTTTTTCCTTTTGCATGCCCCCTCCTACTGTGTGACGTTTTTTTTGACAACTGCGCCGGGTCGTTGAGAGCGACACTATATTTTGCTTTTTCCTTTTTCCCCCCCTTGGAAAAGGCGTTGCGCTCCCCACCTTTTTTTTGGTGGCCCAGTTCTTTGGCCCGGTTCTTGTTTTTCGCCGGCCTTTTTTTTGAGGGTCTGCTCCAGAGGATAGTGCCACGCCCTTTCCCCTGTCTCCTGATTTTTCCCAAGCTGGCTTCAAAGAACTTAAGTATCAGCTTTCTGCTACCGCTATATTCCCGTCTTCCGTCTTTTGGCCCGCTGGGCTACGAACGGAACAACATAACCCCCCCCTCTCCTCTTTTCGGGTTGGAAAGTGGCCGGAGCCTTCCACGGCCCCTGTATGGTTCCAACCACCTTTTTTCCTGCAACCGGTTTTCTTCCGCTCTTTATGTTCCTCAGCCAGCACGTTCCCAAGGCCATCCAGGGGCTGGTGCTCGCTCCTTTGGACTTGAATTCTTTACGACTTTTTTGTGTGGGGTGTGGGGGTGTTTTGTTGTGCCGCGCTTTGCCCCTTCCCCACTTTTGAGCCCGTTTCTTCGTGTCCCCACCCCTTTCGCATGACCCCCCCCTTTCTTTTTCATCGGGCAGTTCGGTCCCCTTTCAGATGTACCTACATCGGATGATTAACTCTTCCTTGACTGACATCCGTTAGTAATGGTTCCCTGTTCCGAAGTCCCATTACGCAGGTCCCTTGGGAATGTTTTACAGTTTTCCCGGACAAAACGTGTGCTTCCCTATGCCCCCTGTTTTTAGCACCACGACATCCTCGACGCCCATCTCCGTCTCGTTGGACTCTCTTTTCTTTTACGCGTAAAGCATCCCACCCCTCTTATTTTCCTCCAGGCTTGCTTCAAATTGGACACACACTTCGATTTCTCCCCTTTTTTCTCCCCCCCCGCACCACGTTTCCGTCGCCTCCCGAAATCCCCTTTCTTGCATACGCATTTTCATATGTGATAGACCGTTGTCAATTTTGTGACACCTTTTGGTTCTTTCCTGCGTAGCCTCCAACGTCGAGTTTTTGCCCCTCCCCAGAACCCCCCCCTTTTTTTTTCTTCACTTTGTCACTTTCCTTCAAACAAGCTTGGGATTTAACGGCGCTACTTGGACCTGCTGAGGATGTTGTGGGAAAGGTCCTCTGAACTCTTTTCGAAAGTTCGGATTCGGTGCGCTCCCTTCGTAGAGTCAGCTCTCGTAGAGCCCCCACACGACCCAGATTTTCAGATGGATCGCTTCACGGTAACTCAGGAGAAGCTTTTTTTCTCTTCTCCGATTCCTTTCTTCCTATCCTGCCCCCCCCCCCTTTGGGTGTCCCCCTTTCCCTTCGCAGTTCCTCCATCTCGAAGTAAGAGCACAACCGACTTTTAGTCCCTATTTTTTTTGGTGCCACCCATGAGCCCTTTCTTACCTCGCATCCTCTCCCTCTAATTCTTCTACAAATGGATGATTTGTAGTTGGGCTGGCCCCTGCCATGTTTAAAGTTCGATTCATTACCGCGAGACCCCCCACCCCCCTTCCCTTCCCACACCGCTGTCCCCTTTTTTCTTCCAACCCCACAACATTCTTTCTAGCTTCCCTTTAGCGGCTACTGGCTTTCTTTTCCTGTATTTAACAAAATTCGTTTTCCCTTCTTGTTTTTCTTGATCGCGGCTCCAGTCGTCGTCTTCACATTCAACCCTTTTATTACGAGTTAGCCGCCACCTCGCCAGAGATGCTCAAGTGTTTCTCTACCTCACCTTGAAAGCGCATCGTTGGGCCTACAAACCCCGGTTCTTCATTCTGTTTGTCCTCAGCGGCGTTTTTCTTTCCCGTAGACATGTTTTTTTCGCTGTACGGCCGCAGCCTATCGCCCAACTCGCTTGTCCTGCGCTCAATTTTTCGCCGAACGTTGGCAACCGACTGAATACGCGATGCTTATCCTTAATTTTTTTCTACCGTGCTACACGCCCGCCTTTCTGAGCCGCTTCCCGTTCCTCTCTTTTTTTTTTTTGTTGTTGACTGAAGATCGGGAAGCTGCTAGCTGCTCTTCTTCAAGCCTCCGGGATGATTACCGGCTTCCGGTTTTTTAGTTTCTTTTCGCGTTGGCCCGTCTGGTCGTTTTAGGTTTCATCCATCCACAATCCGCGTCTGATGCCTTCACCCATGCCCCCCTTTCACATGGCTTTACCTATACTTTATGAGGAACCCCCCACATTTGCTCTCCCTAGGCCCCTGAGAGTTTCGAGCCAGGATCGCGATTCATTCTGATTTTCCTCCCCTTGAGAAAACTTTGAAGGGATATCTTTACCTTTTTTTCTGCGTAATTAACTTTTCCTAATGGCGGTTTGTGATTTTCGCGTCTTCCAGGCACTCGTCGTCCACGCTGGTCGGGATAGAAAGCCGCCTTGCTTAAGTTCCCCCCCTATCTCAGATTAGCGCTTCCGTCTCTTTTCACTTTTTCCTTGTCTTTCAGGTCCCTTTCCCGTTTGGTAGTTTGAGTGTTTTTTCTTATCCGTTTCAACTTACTTGCCCTTTCATGTCGCTTTTTTTTTCTTCAACATACCCTTCATCCATTTTGTGTAGAATGTACTGGATCGAGGCGGCAAACCCTGCGGCCATTTCCCCCCATAATTGAGCCTCATTTTCCCCCCGAGAACGAAAGACTGCGGCAAGTCGGTTGCTTTCCCTTCTTCTCCCGCAGTTTTTTCCTATTCACCGTCGCGCGAGAGCGGGGATTTCATACCGCGCGCTAACATAAGCGGCTTCCCCCTCTTTTTTACGGCGTGTTCTGTACTTTATTCCCATTTCTTCGTGGGGGTCATTCTTTTCTCGTTTCCTTCCTCTTCATGTTCATCAGCGCACTCTTACTTTTCTCTTCAAGTTGCCATGTCTCTGCCCACAAATCCCATCTTTCCTGTTCTCCATAGCGTACTTTTCCCCTTTCATCGAGTTGAACGCCAAAGTGAAACATTGTTCCCGAGTGATGTCTTGGGCCCCGGTAGCCCGAGCTCCTTCATTTGTCTTCCGTCAATCAGTGAACAACTTTCTCCTCCCTTTCAAAGTGCCTCTCTCTGTCTGGGAAGTGGGGATGGAATTTGTAGGGTGATATTTTCAGGTCCATCGAAAAGTTTTTGTTTTCCCCCCCCCCCCTAAATTTTTCCCCTTTTCTTTGCCCCTTGAAAGAGGTCGGGGATGTTACCGTCTCCCCCCCCTTGCAAGGTCCTTTGTGCACTTCCAAGTCGGTTGCTCCCTTAGATGTCGTTTACTATTTTCGGAAGAACTATCCGACTTTGTTTGTTCAGGGAGTGAGCCCCTACTGTTCCCCATTCCAGTGACTGGAAGTCTGTTACCCCCTCCGGCCCCAGATTCTGTCGGTCACAAGTTTGCTAATAGTTTGATCATATCCTACGACTTGTGCAGGTATTTCCGCCGTAGACAAGGGGACCGCCTGCCCGATTCACTCCCCCGACTCCGAGGATGGCGAAGGGGACTACGCGATCCTTTCACCGATGGGGTGGTATTTATGGCACAGTTCGCGCCATTCATAAGTCAATCTGTCCCTTTTTTATTTTGATTTTCCGCCCCGGATTGATGGGACCGTGCTGTTTCTTCCTACCCTCAGTCCCATCTTTACCCCTTTTGACAGTTTTTTTTTTTACCATGCAGTGGGAGATTCCTTCTTTCTTGCTCGCCTTCCCCGTTCCCTCCCCTCCTTCTTTTTTTTTTTTCCGGATCTCTTTTGTTCCGGTTTTTAGCCCAACTCCCTAAGCACTGACACTTGTTTTCTTTTAAGGGGACTCTTTTATCGACTAGCGCTCGGTATTATCAAATTTTTCCTTCTCTTCTGCGGTGTGCCTATTTGGGTCCCCATTTTTTTCCCGAACTGGTGCCTACTTTCTCCCTTTCCCAGTTCAGCTCCATGAACGGTTCTCCTCGCCAGCCAGGGGCAACAGGCTCTCGAGGATCAGAGCCCCTTGCAATTGCCTCTTCTGCACGATACTTTTTAGTCCTCAACTCCCGGACTCCCCCCAAGCTCCATCGCAGTCTCTGTCTGCTATAGTAGGTCCTTTCTAGAGTCTATTTCCCCTTCCCTTTACGGCTTCACCCTCTGCCTTATTCTTGGACCCCTCCCTCCGTGGGTTTTTTTGTAGCTATCGACCGAAAATTACCTTTTTCCAAATGCGTACCGGATTTTCTTCTTCATTCTTCCTTTCCCCCCGCATTGCTCGATTTCTACTTGCGGATTTCTCTTTCCCCCCCTGCGCAGTTTTTAGCAGCTGCGAGCTTAAGTTCGTTTCGGGACAAAAGTGCAGTTGCTTTAGACCAAATCGGCATTTTTTTTCCCGGCGTTGGATTGCTCACACTTGCAGTTCTCCTTGGCTTTTTCTCCCCCACGAAAACGACTCTATTCCGACCTTTTTGAAAGGATGTCCAGGGCCCCCTAGGTAACCACAGTCTGTGTCATAAGCCCCTTTCCCCTAGCCCCAGCCAACAAGCCCATCTCCACCCACCTGGCCCTCCCCCGACGCCCCCCCCTCCTTCCACTTCTCTCCTTTAGGCCTCTTCGTATCGCAACGTGAGCCACCCCCTTCCCCCTCGGATTCAGCAAAAAAACAGTGTTTTCTCTGCCGCGTTACTCTGACAATCTCGTACCCTTCTTGATCTCCTCACAATCCTCCTCTTCGCAGCCCCCCCCCCTTGCGCCGTTTCTCCTCATCACCCCCCCTTTCCCCTTACACCCTAATCCTAAACTCGACAGCCGTACTCTCCCCTCCTTGGGTCTTGTTCTGTTACTTACTCCCCTTTCCGAATGCCTTCTCGTTTTCCCTTTCCTTCTCCTCATTCCCCCCCCTTTTTTGGCCCCTCCACTCCTCCAGCAACCCCCTCATAATTTGCATCCGCTTTACCATCCCATGAACACCCCCCCTCCTCCATCTCCCCAAGTACTTTTACGTTTCCCCTCCATATAATCATCATCTCTCCAGCCCTCCCGCCCCGTTCTCCCCCTACTCCCTCCTTCCCTTCTCCTCCCCCCTCTGCTGTCGTGCCTCCCCAGTGGGAATATTCACAAGGTTGGCACTTGAGATGAGACCTCATGCCAAACGAGACAAGGGTAGAAAAGCCTCCTCTCCTGCAACTCTCCCGTACTACCGCCTTCTCTTGTCCACCTCACCCCCACTCCTCCCCTCCCTCCTCCCCTCCCCTCTCCTCCCCTCGTATCCCAACCTCCAAATCCTTCTCCTCTCCCTTCTTCCTGCTCCTCACACCGATTTCCCTGTTCTCCAAAAGTTCCCCCCTACTCCTTTCGCTCCTGCCGTATAATACCGCGGATCTTGACCCCTCATACTTCCCCCTCCCCTTTTGACTCGATGTGTGTCCATTTAAGAAGCCTGTCCCCGTGTCCAATCCCTTTGTTTGTGCGCGATATCCACAATGGTTTGATTTTCATTTTTTTTTGTCCTGTGCCCGCAGCACATAGTCACCTGAGCTGTCAAACGTGGCCTCCTCTTCCCCACCTCCTCCCTCCTAGCTCTCCTATCTCCTTATCCTCTATCCCTCTTTTCCTACCCCCTTTCACATCCTTTACGCCCTTTTCCTTCTCCTCGTTCCCTTCTCACCTTACCCGCAGACCTCCCCCTCCCCCCGACTCCCTCCTTCTTCACCCCCCCCCACCCCCTTTTCCGTGTTTTCGTCCTTACCTCTTCTCTCCCCCCTCTACCTTACCTTCCTTTACTCCCCTTCCCCTCCCGCCCACTCATCATCTTCCCCTGACGTCAACTGCGTCCCCCCTTCTCCCCTCTTCCTCTTCTTCCCTTCTTCCTTTCTATCCTCACCCTTCTCCCACTCTCTCCTTTTCGTCGCCCCTTTTTTTCTTTCTCCTATTCCCCTGTAACCTTCCCTTACTCACTCTTCTATGCCCTCTTCCTCTTTTCACCCCCCCTCCTTTCCCGTACAACACACAACCTGACTCTTCCCCCCCCCCCCGTCCGCTCCACATCCCTTCACCATCATCTCCTGCCCCCCTTACAGCCACACCCCTGTTTTTTGCCGGCACGGGACACCCTCATCTCCCCCGCCCCGGCTTGCCCTGTACCCTTTTCTCCCCTCTCCCTTCTACACTGCTACCCCCGGTTTACCCCCTTCCGCTTACCACCCGCCTTCATCCCGTCATCCCAGCCCAGATCACCTTTTTTTTGAGCCCCCCCTTTTCCCCCTCCTGCCCGGTTCCCCCTTGACTCCCCCTAGCCTCCTCTAAACTACCCAAATACCATAGAGCGTGGTGCTATTATCTATTAGCTCGAACTTGCCTCCCCGCAGAATTATGAGTAGCAGAGACACTTCCTATTTCCTCCTCAGGTGTATTGGAATTGTTTTTTCTAAGTTCGAGTGCCCAACACCTTTTTCTCACCAATGTTCTTCGCACTCCCCGCCATTTTTCGAATCTCCGCTGGTGATGCAATTCTTCTGTACGAGTTACAAGCTTTGTCATGGCACCCTCTTTCTGGTTTGACTTTTTTCACAAACCTATGGCCACTTTTCCCCCCGGGCCCCCGTTTCCGACGAACCCATTCCAATCCCCTTTTTTTCCAGCGCTTTGGTTCTTCTTTTCGCCTGTCGTTAGTGCCGTTCAGGAATGCTGGAGCCAACTTTCGCCCGTCACCCACATCACTCGTCACTGTTTTTTTCACCCCACCCCAAGCGGCACTTCTCTCTTTCTTCACTTTTTTTTCTTGTGGGTGACAGGGCGCCTTGTTCGACTTTGATGAGTTACCCTGGGAGATTCCGTCTACGCGATTTTTTCACCCCCCCGAAGACCCTTCTTTATCCAGCCACCCGTACCAACATTTATGCTCTCTTCGGACAGATTCTCGCGGCTTTATGAATAGCCCTCCGCTTTCTAATGTTGCCTAATTGATTTAGTGTCCCGGCTCCGTTCAAGGAAGAGCAAGTCATTTTTTCTTTTCGAGCCTTTTTCCCCCCCTTTGTCTTTTATGCGACTTTTGCCGCCTTTTACCCTCCTTTCCACCAACCTTATTCTTGTAGTTTACTGTGGGTTAGCTGACACCGACCGTGCGTAAGTTAGATCTCTCCCCCTCTCACCCCCCTTCCTGAATTCGCCCAACGATCCGACCACGGCCCCGCCACGACCAAAGGGCAGGCTTTCGTTAGTGATCCCTATTTCTCTGACCCCTTCACCGTCGCATTTTTTACTTCATGAGTTCGAGACGAGGCTCCCTTTTCCCTCAGCCTTTGCGCTTCCCCCCCGACAATTCGTAAAACTTTTTTACCTCCACAAGTTAATGGCAGATATCCCCTCATTTTACAGTACCGATCTGCAATTACTTTCCGCTCTCCACCCCACTCTCGCGGCCTCGCCCTTCCCATTTTTGGTAGGTATTAAGCTCATTCCCTGTCGCTTCCCCCCCTTTTTGGTATCTTTCTGCCGAAGTGCGATAGAAGGGATGTGTTTTTAGATCATAACGAGCCTGAATGCCCCAGTTTTTCCCCACTGAACTACGCTCCGTAAGCAGTTCATCCCCTTTACCTTTCCCAAAAACGCAACCCGTCCTTTCTTCGCTCTTCATCAATATATTTCTCTCCGTTTTTTGTTGAGTTCCGATGGGAAGAGTTTCGTCTCCCGGTCCCATCTTCATATCTTTATGATTACGCTTACCTTCTCTGTAGGCTCCTTTCCTTACGCTGGCCCCGTTCGGCCGTTATTCCGCCTCCCGCGTTGTCGCTTGCTTCTCGTCTGGTAAGATTTTACTGGAACATGCGCCCTTTTCGCAGGTTCGCTTTCCCCCTCTTACAAACCATTTTCATTCCTTTCGATTTCCTTTTTGTTCTTTCCTTCCGTCTTCATCAGGATCCCCTTTTTGTCGAAACCTTTTTCTGGCCCCTCTCCCTTGTGTCGTTCATCGTTAATTCCCTTTTACGTTTTTTTCTACGCGGGGCGGCGGATTCAGTCCTGTTTTTGCACGAATTTGTCGGCTCCCTCGCCCAGTAACAATCGACCATCTCTTCCGCTCTTGGTTTTCCCTGTGCGTGTTGTTTCCCCCCCCTCTTTTGTACATCGGTTTTGAAATTTTTTTTTTATAGTTTTTAATAGAATCAGATTTTCCACGTTCCTTCACCTCCCCCCCCCATCGTTGTGTAAGTCATCAGGTTCCCAAAGGCGGCAAGTAAAGAACTACCCTTCGCCCCCTTCAGAAAGAACTACAATTCTCTCAAGTCTTTTTTCCCTTTTTTTTCCTAAATACGTTTGGTATTCACCCGAAGGACCGCGCTCTGCGGGCTTTGCTCCCTGAGTTACCCCCTAACGGTCCCTCTTCGTCTGACTGTCCGGACCCCCATCTTTCGTCTTTTGTCTCTTCTTACCTCTCCATGTACATCAGCGCCAACTTTTGCCACAATGCCCTGTCGCTCTCCCACCCAATTTTATGGTTTTCACTCTGACGAATTAACTGCTGGTTGCCGCGTTGTGTTCAAGTTTTTTGCCCAGTGAATTTTTTCTTTCTTTTTTGTGTCCCACCCGCTCTCCTTTGAGTTTTTTTCTGGTGTAACGACGCTCCGATCCAACTTTCCCTCCAAGAATCTCAGCCTCCCTCTTCACCTTGAATGGCTTTTTGAAAATTTGTCCTGGAAATGGTCGGTGATCTTTTTTTTCTCTCCTCGAAGTTTTTTCCCCTGACTTTCTATGTTCCCCCTGAAAGCTCCTGCTTGTCAATCGACTGGAAGGTTTGGCACCCTCTTCTTTCTGGATGGCTTTCTCGTGCGTCCCCTTGCACGGCATCGTCCACTTTTTCTATCCTTCGGCCGAACTGTCCCACACACTTTCCCCTTCCCTGCGGAGTTCTTCTGGCGGCTTTGTTTCCCACCCCACTCATCCTGGTGTCGTCCTTTTCTCTCCTCGGTTGTTGAGGTAGTCGCCCCCCGTCCGACCTGACCGAACACTTCTGGTCTTTTTGCGAGGTCATGGCGAATTTTCACTATCGGCTCCACACCCCCGCTTGGTGTGCTCTTTTGGTCCTTCCGTTAGCTTCCATCGTCTAAGTCACGCAGTCCTCCCGAAACATGTGGGGCTTTATTCCAGACCTCCCGATACGCCTGTTTTCCCTGTCGCCGTTGTTTTTCCCCCTAACGTTGCGAATGCGAGTACTGTTCCGGCATCCCGCCGCTTATAAGTAATGTTTTGTGTTCAGGCGTGCATTCAGGGATCAAAGCCCTTTTTTTATTCCCATCTCCTAGACGAATAGCGATCGGTAGCCGCCCCGTTTTCGTAGAAAGCTTGCGTTCTCTTTCTCCTTTCCCGAACTGTTCCGTCCCCTATCCCCCTTTGTCATCGCCGCCCCAGGCGTCGCAACCAATTGGTGAGTCTCAAATCGGGCCACAATAGTGTTTGAATATGCGACCGCCTTGACCCCGCGGTCCCCTTTTCGAATTATTTTCGTCCTCGGAACTACCCGCTCGTATTCTTCAAAATAGCAAGTGACCATTTTTTTCGATGTTTCTGGCTAGAGAGTTTCACTCACCCCCCCTACGAATTTGGTAGTTCCTTTTTTCCCCTAATCTCTTGTCCTCATCATCCGGTTTTTGCTCCCCTCCTAAATTACCTTTGAGGGTTCAACGTACTTCTCGGATAGCCATATTCCCTTCTTTTGTTCCCCCTTGCGCTTATCTTTTTACCTTTTCTCTCTTTCCGCTAGCTCCCTACATTAGTAGGCCCATGTTTTGCATGGAACGGCTGCGCGATTCACCTACGGTTATTTGGCTTTTTTGGCTGGCGATTTCTCCCCCCCATTTTCCTTTTCTTCCGGGGGCGGGGTTTACCCCCCGCCGGCACGGCAGTCTTAAATTGGACACACAAAGTCCACTCCTCGGAGCCCCCGCTTTGATGTATCTCTTCGCTCTTCTTTTCCTGGAGTACTTGTGCCCCAACCAGTGTCTGTGATCCTGGCTCTACCCCCTGACCCCCAACAACTCAACCTGATCCGGCTTTTTTTTTTTTTTATAGTATTTTTTCCCTCCAGCAGTATTTCGCATTTCGCGAGATTACCACTCGGGACCTGCGCCTCGTTCCTGGTTATATTTTGAATAACAGGCCCCCCTACAGTTCCCCCCCCCTTTGCTTGTGTCCTCTCAATTCCCCCTCTTTGGAATTACGATGGTGGCGCCTTCTCCCCCATATTCAACCATCGTTTGGTGGGGGCAGGTATCGCGTAGTTAAACTTCGCATGACTCCCAGACATTCGTCGTTCCATTTTTCCTGTTTTCCCCCCCTTATACGGTCGGAGACTTCCCCACTTAAATAAGCGCCGCGAACTTTACTTGCTCGTACTGTCAACGGTAGCTCCATACTTCTCGGGTTCGGTAATCTGGACATTAACACCCAGTGCGCTGCCGAGTCCCCGTTCTGAGAACGCCCAACGCCATCCTCTCCGCCGTACGCTTGGATGGCACACTTGTACGTCAGGCCAAGACCACCTAATTTTTCCCCCCCCCCTCCTTATTTCGTTCCTTCAAGTTACCCCTGACTTATCACTTGCTCATATCAAACCTGAACACTTTTACGATCCCCCTTTTCCTCCCTCTCGCCAGAGCACTTTCATGCTCGGTGGCCTCTCCACCTTCTTTTAGTAGTCGGTAACCCTTCCTTTTCTTTCTCCAGGGGTTGGACCCCTTCTCTTCACTGGTCACCTTTAACCATCGCCGGCCCACTTTTTTTTTCGTATGGCTTTGAACCTGAGAGCTTTGTTTTTTTTCCTTTCTCCTTGTGGCCGACCAGGTTTTTTGTAATGAAGATTTCTATCTCCGATACGCGTCCCCCCCCCCTCCTTCCGCTATATTCAAGCCAACTTCCGTAACAATTAGATCCGCTTATGTTCGATTTTCGCGGTCCTAGCTGGCGTCCGGCGGGTGTCCCATGTCGGTATTTTCCTTCAGATACGGCAACCGACTTCTGCTTTTTTTTTTACGGGTGCACCAGAGGCTCCCCCATCTTACTCGCCTTTCCCGCTCGCGAGCTAAGTTCCCCCACCCTTTTCTTCTTAGGGTCGGTGGGGATCGCCCTACACGGCAAACTTTTTCGAGTCCCCGAGAAAAACGCCACCTGGAATTTCAGATTTCCACCGGATCAGGAATGACACCGGTAACATGCTTTTTTAACGCTTCGAAGCGGTTTTTCCCTTCGTCTTTCTTCTGAAATCAACGCGGTCTTTCGCCGACCTTCTTTTTGGGCTCTCCGCGGCTCGGCCTGCCCCTTTTTCGGCTTCCCAAACGCATGAAATCTTAATTACGATGCGACACAAACCGTATAAATTTGAGTCCCTTCTTCCCTTTTTTCCTTACAGCGATCTGCTGACTTTCCTAGTGATTTCCCTACAAACTCTGGCGGATCCCTCCCGGCCTTTCGTTCCTCAGAGGGGTATTTCCGCTCTCTCTGGCCGTGTCTTTTACTCTGACCGAACTCGCATCTGACAACGCGCTGTGTCCGTGCGTATTCCTCCCCACCTCTTTGAAAAGAATCATCCGTTAAGCATTTTCATCCACTCATCAGAAGGTACCCACGAACCCCGTCTTTAGCCGACTTCTTTGATCTCCTCCCTGTTGTGTGCTCGATCTCCTTTCATCGGCTTCCGTCCTTGGTTTTTTATGCAACTTTGGGATGATACCTGCTACGGTGCGTAGTTTTGCCCGTTCGGCTCGTTCTGCTATTAGCATTTCTGATGGCCCTTCTTGCACTTGTCAGAGTTTGAACTTCTCCTTAGCTTTAAATGCCGCTGAGGCCCTGGACTTTTTCTCGCTTTTTTTTGTTTGTAGTCGCCCAGACTTTCCCTTTGTTCTGTACTGAGCAACCCCCCTTTCCCCCATTATCCGGTTGGGTTCGCGTTAATCGTCCCCCGGTTTTCCCTTTTTGTAAGCCCTACGGGGAGCGGGGATTTTCTCGAATCCTTTTGCAGGGCAACCTGTATCCGGTGATTCGAGAGTAAAAATATCGCGGACCCGAGCCGCCCTCCCTGTGGTCGTGCGTTTTCCCACTTTTCCGGTTGTGTCTAATCGATGTTTTTTTCTTTGTTCTTGCCTTCTTAACTTACGCCCTTTCAATGTCGCTTTTAGTTTCCGATCCCCCGCACCCCCCTTTTGAGTGGTTGAAATGGGACTTAGGCTTGAGTTTCCTAAATAAATTGAGCCATCATGGTTGTGCACCTTGTCCTTCATTCCTGCTGCTAAGTAGGTTGCATTCTTTCCCCAATTCCTCCCTCCGAAATTATTCACCGCAGGACCCTCGTCGCGTTCCCTCTGAGACCAACGAGTCGAAACATAAGTAACGATTGTTTTTCGGATATCCCATTCTTCGTCTTCTTTTGTTGTCCGATCTCTTCTGTCATCGCGCCCGTATCCGGCTTTTCCCACACAGGCCTGTCGCTCTTCCCACAACCTTACAGGATTCCGCCATAGCGACGTGTTCCGCCTTTTGATTGGCCCCGGACTCTCTTTTGGTTTTCCCCCCCGCCCGTTTTTCTTCCCCTGCATTCTTGTTCCGTCTTTCCCTGACCCAGTGAACAAACGAATTCACCGCGCTAAAGTATGGCCAGAGATCATTTGTTAGGAGGTTTCAACGTGTAGGGTGATGGCCACTACCTCCCTAAAGTTTGTTTCCCTTCAAAGGACGCCCCAACAACTGATCTGTTGACATTGATCTTGTCCACTTGGCCGTACCTCCTTTGCATTCACAGGCGGTATTCCGGCTGTAGGATGGAGTTTTTTTTTAAGACATTTGCATCGGCATCTACATTTTTTCTTCTTCTTGGCGACGAACCTGTCCAAACAATTCCGGAACCCTTCTAAAGTTTTTGACCAGACTTTCTCTTGCGTGTCAGTTTTTCTGTAGTCTCCGCTCCTCTTTGTGTTAATTCCGACTCGAACTCCCCGTGGGAGCAAGGACCTTTTAAGTTCACGAAATTGGTCTTGGCCTGTTAATGGCTAAGGGGACTAAGCGCCCAAAGCCCCACCCAAACGATGGGTTCATGTGTTCGCTTACAACATTCTCCTCCGTTCACTTTTCAATCGTTGACAGTGTTTCGACTCCTTGATTCTGGACCGTGATGGCTGTCTCCATGATAACGTCCAATGCGGTTCATCCCCCGTCTGTCGCCGCTGGTTTCCCCAGTCCCAGTGCCTTCGAGTCTTGCCTTTTCCCCCCGCCGGAGTATACGTCTCTGGTTACTCTGGCCATTTGGATCCCAGTACCATTTCAAGATCGCCGCGCTCGGTAGGCGTGCCCCCCTCTTTCCTGCTCTTTTTTTTCTTATCCAGCGTGCGTTCCTCTTTTCCGATTCTCTGAGTGTTCGCTTTCTGGACGCTTTCCCAGAAAGTGAGAATCGAAATCCATTCCACCATAGGGCGGCCGTGGGAATCCGCATTGTTTTTCCCCCTTGCAACTATAGTGTCGCTAGCAGCGGACCTCCCTTGTAAACCCCCCGATCAAACGCAAGTTTCCGCTCGCGGTTCAGGCTTGACCTTTGAGCTGAGCATTTGGACTTCCGAGTAC
>Ga0179593_1448975_pt1 | contig 15273 bp, 13 predicted proteins | sample CZODoug2_1_08_16_FD_185931 | JGI IMG/M metagenome (GOLD analysis project Ga0179593, IMG submission 185931) | Vadose zone soil fungal communities from Angelo Coast Range Reserve, California, USA - CZODoug2_1_08_16fungal (PacBio error correction) | ecosystem: Environmental > Terrestrial > Soil >... | reverse complement strand
ACCTCACCAGGAGTTGTTTAATATACTAGGGTACTTTGGAATGCGTCAGATTAATCCTTGTTTGAGAAGTCGCCTTTGACTTTTTGGTTTATTTTCTTGACGTTTGAGAGTCTTCATTTATCTGACAAGATACCCTCTCTTCCGAAGGATCCTTCTTTGACTTGTCCCTAACCTCGGCTTTTCCTTACTCCCCTTCTCCGTCGGACGCGGAATGTAGCACTTCCCCCCCGTAAGAAGATCCCCGGCAGAGTACCTCCAACCCGATGGACTGTAATGTATGACCCTCTCGTTCATTTCTTGTGTTCCCGGACACACTTCCCCTATGATAGAGTACTTTTCCTTCTTTTTCACTTGGTTCCCACATACTCTACCGGCTGTCCGTGCCGCGTAGTCCTTCCTTAATTTTCACGGCTCTCCCTCTTGGAGTTCCCCAGACGCCCCCGACGCAGCAACTCCACTTTCAGTCTGCCCTAAGCTATGCTCTATCCTCGGTACGGCTCAGCCCCGTACTTTCGGCTTAATACCCCTTGGTTCTCCTTTTTTTGTCTTGTGTCCATCGAAGAAGTCTACATATTAGAGTTATCCCCCCCTCGAATACCTCGAAACCATTTCCTCTATATTTTCCTTCGCGGCCTTTTTCTTAACGCTGAAGGCCCCTAAGAGATGAACTTTCCCCTTAACAAAGTTGTAGGCTCACCCCTCGCGGCCATGCCTTTCCCCTCCCCACATCCCCCATCTTTCCTCGGAGCGCGACCGATCCCTTTCCCGAGCCACCTGAGATCGCCATTGTGGGGGACAGTCTATTTCTCGCAGTGACAGCCCATTCCCCTTGATTTTCTTTATTGCCCGCGGTAAGAGGGACCCCGTTTCCGTGCGCCCCCCCGCGACCTGGGCAGCCTGCCCCTTGCTCCCCCGGCCCGGCTTTCTTTTTCAGTCCTTTTTCTTCCTCCTCCTTGACATCCCACTGTTGGGGAATTATTTTTCCGGTTCGCGAAAGGGCAATCTCCGTTCAGCAAAAGACAATAAACCGGAGACCTCCTCCGAGATGCTCCAGAGGTGGAGACGTGAGAAGTGAGATTACCACAAAAGCGGAATCTTAATTCACTGTACTCCGGTCCCGCTTTCCTTTTGTTCCTTCCGTCAGAGGAGTTTCTGTCTTGCTCCTAAACCAACCCCCCTTACGCTTTCCGCCAACTGTCGCTGCTAGTTCGGCTTCGCAGCCGCCCTTTTCTTTGGCGTCCGCGCCGTCTTTTTACTCCCTTCGAGCATTTCGCCTGCTTCCCTCTTTCGTGCCACCCGCCCTTCCCCCATTTGTTGGCCATCGGTCTCGTTTACCAAACGTCTGACTCTTTCCGTAGAGTGCTTTGCCCAATCGCCAGACCTTTTTACAATCCATTTCCCCAGCCTTCTGAATCCCCCTGATCGTGAAGCCATCGTCGCCGGCTAGCCTTGGTCTATCCCCTTCCCTTCCCCCCAAACACTTCCTTCAGTAGGCTTTTTTCGAGAACGATGATCTCAAACCCGCACGGTCACGCGCCCAGTAAACAACATAATTCTCACTCCTTGGCGGTGAGGCCGGCAACGCGTTCCTTTCTAGAGTTTCTCTCCACACGAGTCGGATAGGTACCTTTGTCGAGCCTTGAAAGCGTAGCACAGATCGAGAGTGTCCTTTTAGACGTTGACCCACGAGGCAGGACTCTGAAGGTCTACGCCCGAACATTTCTTAGTTTTCCCCTCCCCCTTTTCATCCTCCCTTTTTTATTTTCGTGACCGTTAGCCCCTCCTTTCCATCATCTTTATCCCCCATCCCTCCATATTTATGCTGGACCCAAACCTGCCCCAACCCCATTTTAGAAATCTCGTCTTCTCCCGTTAATTGTTTTTTATACGTTCTTTTATTTCGAGCCTGACCACTCCGTCCCTGTGGCACTTCTCCGAACGCGGAGACCTTTTTCTACTCTTGCCTACTCTCTTTTAGCTTCTCTTTGCCGATCGCCGAACCGGCCCAAGACCGTTCCTTTGATTCCTTGCCACGTATTTACGAGAAGTCTGACGCCACTATCAACCGGCTGAAAGCTTCATCGCCCACATTTGGTGAATATTTCACCTTCATCACGAAACAGGACCCCATCTCAACTGTACTCGACCTTACGACTTTACGTTGGTCTGTCCTCGAGAGCCGATTGGATTGTTTTTTCATAACCCCCTCCCTTCGGAGAAGTAACTTTTCGGCCCAGCTACTTTTTTTAGTACACCCCCTTTTAGTAGCTCTTTTTCTCAGCGGCGCGTCGCGGTAGACTTATCGCTGGTTGTACTTTCCGTAACTGCCTTTCCAGCTTTTCCTGTGAATGAGCCTGCTCAGCCTACCCTCCATTCTTCCCCCGTTAACGGGTTTCTTTTTTCGTCTGCCGAGGCTTGGTTCCGCCCCCAGACCTTGAAACCTTTGGTCAGATTTTTTTTACCCCGTGTCAATCTTTTTCTTTCCATCAATCCTTTTGTATGTTGTTGGTATTCCTTTTTTCGAGACGGAAACGGTCGTCTCCTCCTGAGCTTTCCGTAACAATCTTCCCTGTCGTTCTTTCCCCCATCGACCCGTGTCTAATGAGTTTTGATTTTCGGCGGACAAACCAATTCCCTCTTGCTTCCATGTCTTTAGTACCATACCGACTCCAATGCACCGAACTTCCCGCAGCCACGAGAGTCGTCTTTCTTTTGACGACCCTCGATGATACTCGGAGTTGGACTGCAAACACGCCTCTCCCAAATCCGACATTCTCCCTCTCGATTTTCCCCACACGAGTTGAGATATACTTTTCTAGATTTATATTTCCTCAGTAAGTGCATTCTCTCTTGAAAATGGTCCTTTTTATTATGACCTTCTTTCCAGTAGGACAGTATGTTTCTCCTGCGGTTTTCACAGTTGAAGAAGAAGAAAGGCTTCTGAGTCCTGAGTTCGTTTTTTTTTTTTTTTTTTTGTTTTGTTTTGGGTTTTTTGTTTTTTTTTTTTGGGGTGGTTTCTCGCGCTTTTCCTATTGACAATGAAACGCACTTTTGGTCATCCCCCTTTGCGCACGTTCAATAGGTTTCGCGTTGCCTTCTCTTCCCTTCGTACGCACTTCCAAAGTGTTTCTCCGAATTCTGTGCAGTTTTCTTTTTGCTTTTTACTTTTCCATGAGTCCATCTTTGAATTCCCTTCCTATTTGACCGTGAACGCTTCGCTTCCCTTTTTTCTCTTCTCGCGACTCGCTCAATGAGAACGCCCGTCTTACAGGCTCACCACTAGTAGTTTTCTGACACTATTTTGCCTGACCTACCCCATTCTGCAAATCTTTCCCACGGGGTGGGGGGTGCCCCGCAATAGCCACCTTCTTCCCACGGTTCTTTTTCCTTTTGCTCGTACAAGTCTATGTTTTATCCTGCTTTGCTCGATCCCTCTTTTTGTCTTCTGAGTCTGACAAATTTTTGCCTTTTTTGCTATCTGTGGCTGAGCACTCTTTCCGCTGTTGTCCAGCTTTTCTAATGTGAGCATCTTTCCCTTTTTTGCAAGTCCTCCCCTCACGGTCTTCAATTGTCCTTTTTTTTTTAGAGTAGTCGCATTTTCCCTCTTTGGATTCTTTTTTTGACCTCGGCCCCCGATTTTAAAATCCCTTATTGCCGTTGTCCCCTTGGCGAGATCCTGCGCCCGTGCCCCAACCACACCCCCCGCCCCCCCCCCGCCCCGACCCTGCCGCCGTCCCCCCCCCCCCCACCCCCCCCCTCCCCCTTTTCCACCCCGCCCCCCCTTGTAAACCTCTCGTGAAGTGGCTACTTATGTTCCTTTGCTTCTTGCACAGAAAGATTTTTCCAGCCCAGTACTCTTCTGCCCAAGCTTTTTCATTGCATCTGGCTTTTTTTTTAAGTTCGTATATGTTTTTCATTCGAAAAGAGCGGACTCGGCCCTTCGTTCTAGAACTTTTTCCTCTTGATAGCGTTTATGGAGTTTCTACCTGCAAAGTGCACTATAAAATGTTCTTGAGTGATGTCCCCCCTTTCGGATGACTCAACCGACTGGACCCTAACGTTTACTCGAGTTCCTTTGCTGCTACTCTTACAGGTCCTGTGGACACTATTTATTTATAGGCCAGTTTGCCCCTTCTTTATGACCACGCACCGAAACCATTATCTCCTGGTCCGGCAAGCCGGTTTTCCCGCGTTTTGTCGTACGGATTTGGCCGATACGACCCCCATTTGCGGCTGTGCGCGAAGATTCTCCCCTTTTTTATTCTTTCCCTTCGCTCCTGCCTTTTTGCCGGAGTTTTTTGCATCTCGATCGTAGATATTATCCGCTTCATCGCTCCCCCCCCCCTGGCTTCATCCGTACTTTTCCCCTCGGGCATGATGTTCTTCTTGCTGACCTGCCACCAAAGCATACACTGGATCCATCTTTCAGTGTATGCGAAAGTTTCTGCGTTCTCTTATAACTACTTAGAGCAGACTTGGGAGTCCCTTTACTGCGTTTTTTGTGGTTCCTTCTCCAGCTCGCCCCGATTAAGAAACCTTAACTACTCAGGCATCCCTTTCAGTTGTTTCCTTTCCTTTTCTTCAGCAATTCAAGCCCCCCTCCTTTGGATCTCTCTTCCGAGGCATTGCACAGCTCTTCGAGCGGTTGGCCCTTCCCCCCTAGTGCCATGGGTGCAGGTGCCCTTGGTGATCTAAGACGACATTGACATCGTTGCACTACTTTACCAGAAGCCGAGACATCCGTGTGACGAGACCCTTTTCGCCTCTTTTAGGCGGTGCCATTTTCGCCTAGTAGGCCCGGGTATGCCCACGCCCGGTTCCCTCGAGCCCCCGTGAAACCCCCTTACAACGTCAACCTCAGGAAACAATCTCCCCTTAATAAACTCTTTTCCCTATGAAAGAGAACGCCACCAGCGACACTTTCCTCCGTATTCCAGGATGAACTGCCCGCCGGATATGACCCGCCTTCTTCCCGAATGGTCGTTTTTCTTGGCGAAGACTGCCGATACCCGGCTATCCGTTCCAGTGGTATGGCTAAGATGCCTCCTCGGAAGAGTTGTCCTTTTTTTCGGACTTTTAACAGACATTGTCGTGGACTTTCTCAAACTGGTATTATTTTCCGCCTCCCCCAAGTCCCTCTTTTGTTGGTTTGAACCGTCACCAACCTTCTAGTCATCCATCTTTTGTCCCTTTGAACCCTCCCAGCTTCCCCCCCGTGTCTCCCCCTCCAGAAGTGCGATTCTGTCGTTGGACCCTGCCTTCTGAACCTCCCCCTTCCCTTTCTGAACTAGCACCAGCGCCGAGTCCCGGATTTGCATTCTCCCTCACAGGGCGAGATTCCCCCCCCGATGTTGCTTGCGATACGGCAAGTTGCGTGACGCAAGCTTTGTTTCAGTTCTTGTGTTTTTAGCCAGTCTTCCGGCCCACGAACCAATGTCTGCCGGATAGTATTTTCCACCATTCACTCAGGAGGCGCCAAGTTCCTGACCGGTGAGACCCAGTTTAAGCTATTTTAAGTGTGGTCATGGTACCCACCGAACCTTAGCAACGAGTAATTAACCTGCTCCCAAGGATACTCTCTGCTATTGAAATCATATTTCTTCGCCTGTGAAAGCTCAACTTATGGAAGTATGATCCTTCCCCTGTTCTACCAACAACTGCCACCCCCTCTTAGAACTTTTCTTCCCCCCCCTTTTTTTCTTTTTTCTTTACGATCTATAGGATGTTTACCTCAGAACGCGGAGACATCAGCCCCTTTTTTCTCTGAGCATTCTTTTTCCTCCCTAACCCCCAAGCTTAATCCAGGAAAAAGACCCCCCAAGGGGAGTAAACTTTTTTTGCGTGACACGCTCTGTTGATTACAGAGCATGGAATATCGTGCCTCGTATGATTCGGCTTTCCCACCCTTGACCCTTGTTTCCAACGATTCTTCCCGACCCACTACCCACCACGCGAGCCTCGCCTCTTCCTTGACAAAGTGGCGTGGCTCCTTTGCCGAAAAATCTTTTACAATTTATCGAGTCCTTCTCCGATTATAGTTGTCAGAGGGTTTTTGGTTCCCTGCTGTATGTGGCGGCTTTTTTTTGTTATTCACGACTTGTGTTAGTCGAGGTTCTCTCCATGGATGCGGATAAATTTTCCCCCCCTTAGTGTGCCCCCCCCAACAAAGGACCCAACCCATATCTTTCCGCCTCCCTCCCGGCTCCTTTTTTGTTGAGGATTTTATTTTTTTTGATTTTGGCTGTTCTTTTTTTTTTTATTCTTTTTTTGGCACGACTCCTCTCCCCCCTGACATTTTTTCCAAATCAACCCCCCTTTTCCCCGTTATCCCCCCTTTCCCAACATAGACCGTCCCCCATCAATACTCGTATTTGATAGTGATCCCCTGTCCTCTACAACATTAAACACCACGGTTTTTTTCAGAAAGCGATAGCCTCCCACCTTTGTATTGCCTTCCTATGCGTGTCGTTCCCCACCCGCTTGCACACCCTGGGATACTTTGACGGGTGGGAGGGCCCGGGGTTTTTCCCTAGAAGACCCCTTTGCCGTTAAGAAGGGTCGTGACAGCACCTTAGAGATCTGAGGCCCGAAAACCTGGTGACTCACGCCCAACCCCCTCCGGTACAAGACATCTGACCTGCCACCCCAAAGCTTTTCATTGGGTTACCCCTAATACTACTCCTTTGTGTCCCCCAGGAAGGATTTCCATTGGGCATAGGCTTAGGCTTTAGCAACTGCTCTAATTGACCTACATTATATGACGCACCCCTCGCCCATTGTGTCTGATCCCTGTTTTACGCTGGATTTGTCGCCCATTTCCTTCCAGGCCCCGTCTTTCCCGGCCGGAACCTTCCTCGCCAACTGGCAACCCCCAGGTTTCTTCTTCCTTCATTAATTCTTCCTTTCCTTGCTTACTCCGGACCTTTTCCCCCATTGCCAGGCGCCGATTCCCGGGTTTATTCCTGTACCCTTTTCTTCTTACATCCGCACAACCCCCCCTTCTTTTAGCCCCCCCCCTTTGTTGCACCGGACTTCGTCCCCTTATTGACTTTGCCTCTTTAGGAGTGCTTCGAGATTTTTGGTCCCAGTAATTCCGATCCTCTGCATGGTTTATTTTTGTCAGCTTATTGCTGGCCAACCCCCTTTAACCGTCTAGTATTCAACCGACCCCTCCGTCATATAAACCTTTGTTGAAAAACCCCTTGGATGAGTTAGACATTTAAGTAATCTAGTTATCTCTGAGACCCACATACACTCCCAAATGGAAGTTACTACTCCCCCCCACTAGCGACGCGTCTCATGAATAAGGGTACCTACAACTGAAGTCTCTAGGTTTGTAGCTGACGTCTTTTACCGGATTTTCCTCGTATTCCACGGATCGCTACCCCCCCCCCCCCCCCCTCTGTTCCCTTTAGTACAAAAGTTCTGTGGTTTTAGTCGATACCCCCCCCACTATGGAAAGTTGTGGGGACGGAACATTTCGTTCCAATACGAGGGGAGCACTTCTCCCACCGACCAGATAACCTTTCGGCCATCCCTTAGAGGTATAATTAGCCTCTCCGGTCTTTTGAGTAGCAAGGAAAAATTGAATTTTTTAGCCGCCCCCCTGTTCGGCCAGCGAAGGACTTGGTTATACTTCCTTTTGCCTCTAATAGTGTCTTTTCAGCCTTTTAGACATGAGTTCTTAGTTTTTCCCCCCCCTTTTCCAAGGTTGGCTTTACCCCTCTCGTGTCAGGGCTTTTTCCCTGATATGCTATTTTTAGTTAGCCTGGCAATCTTTGTACCCTAGTACAGTTCCTTTACTGCAGGTCCAGACGGCCGCCAGGACACCCAGGAATGACAGATCTTTATGTCCCACCCAAGTTCCCTTTTAAGAGGGGGGGGGTTTCCCGGCCTGAGGTACGTTCATCTCCATACTGTCACCGCCCTAAGGACCAGTTTGATACACAACGCCCCACAAGATTGGACACCGTTCTTAATGGTTCGCGCCCCAGTGCGCCGTCGGAACTTCCCCCCCTCAGCGTCCCCCCGGACGCTTGACTCTTTCCGACCGTGCTTCTAATTCCCCCCAAGCGTCTCCTCCTGTACGGTCCGTTTCCGGAGGGACGCCCTGGTGGAGCATGCGAATGTGCAGTTTACCCCCACGATCGCAGCGCCCCGTCTTTGGCCTTCCTTTTTTTTCCAGCAGTTAACTTCTTTCAACTCGAGCTCAACCGATTCAGTCAACTGAGTGAACTTCCGGCCCCCCTTCTTCCTACTCGGGGTCTGCTTTTTTTTTGCGCTTCCACGCTTCATTTCAGAGAGCGGCGTTTTTTCTATTGCGCCCTCCTTCTTCCCCTCTGTGCAGACCGACTCAATCGCTTCTACGTTTCCCTTTGTATTCATTCCGGCAACCCTCCCCCGAGACGTTCCCGCATCTTCCCACAAAAGACCTTCCGTCGCAGAAGTTTGCGAGACCTTGCGCACCTGTCCCCTAGATACGTTCACTTTCGAAGCACCCCCACGCATCTCCAGTCAAAAATAGCCCCCTCCGAATACCGTGAGCCCCGATATATGTTCCCCCTCTGGACCCCTTTACTGAGTTTCCTCCATTTTCCCCCAGAGACTTTTTGTGAGACCACGGCCCCCTCTTCCGCTTTTCTTGCACTTACAGGGTGTTTCTCCCCTTTCCGCCCCCTCACCTTGTGTATCTTTGGGCCTTTGCCGCAGCTCGACCGACATCCCTGCGAGAAGCCCGCGTTTTTTTTTCTCCGGGCGGACCTTAACCTTTGCCGTTAGCGTGAACCCTTCCCCCCACCTGTTAAAAGATGCTTCTTTTCCCCATAACCATTTGTCCGCTGCCAAGTGTCCCCTGGTCCCCCCTATTCAGGTAGGAGCTCTCTCTGTCTAGAAGCCACTATCCACAAGGCTAAAACGGTTCTCGATACGGTCCTCTATTTGGAGCAGTTCCTCCCCCTACCCCGTGGAAAGCCAGTCCGCCCTGAGGGGCTCTCAGCTTACGACCCGGCCTGTGAACCTCCCAAATTCCCCATTCGACCGCGGTTCCTTTCGCGACAGAGTTTGGGTTGTTTTTTTTTTTTTTTTTTTTTTTTTTTGGCCCCACGTTTATTTTTAGGTTCTTTCGGAACTCCCCCCCCCAAAGGACTTTTTTTTTCCCCTTACAAACTGTTGACCCTTACCCCCCTCCCTTGAGCTCGCCCGCAGTGTCGCCCGTCCCCAAGAATGACATTCAGACCGCCCCCCAAATTGTGAGTTCCCCCTAGTCCCGCCCTTCAATAGTTCAAAGCAAACTAGTCTCCACCCTCCCTTCCTCCGCAAGACAGTCTCCGCCTTACCGCCGCTAACCAATTACCCTAACCCCGCCTTCTCCCTTAATTAGCTCCCACTCTAGGCACCCACGGAAAGACTAGTCCCTATAGGTAGATCTCGGCTTTGACGGAAAACCTCTCTCCCCCCCCTTCTCCCCGCCCTTCCCATCTCTTACATTCCCTTCTAACCACAAACCCGAAGGTACGCCGACCTGGTTTTAGACGCCGTCAGAAAACCAAGCCTGCCGATAACCCCCCGCTTCCCCATACCTGACAAAGTGTACCGCTTTTTTTCAGAACAACACCTCTGTCGAAGGCTTTTATTTGATGTGACCCCAACGGCCGTGGACGCAGCACGAGAGCCCCCTCTTTACCTGGTCCATCGAAGTAACCAACTCCACGAATCGGCGACCCCCCCGATGAAGCCTCCCTTTTGAAGGAACAGTGTTTGACGTAGAAAGTGAGCAACAACATGAGCCTGGCTTCGGACAAGATCTTGAGGCGGTAGACTAGCCTTATAGTTTTCCCTTTGGTGATTACTGGAACAGCACGACCTAAGTGGCCCGGCCCCCCCGGGCTTTCTTTTATGAATGCCCCTCCCTCCCCGATGATAACTCGCCGCTCGTAACGAGTTGAATCCAAAATCAACCCCCCTTTGCTAGTTTTTTTGACCCCCGTTTTTTTTGACCTGACTGTTTTCAAAAACCCCTTTCCCAACACCTCCCTCCCTTCAGTCTGATCTCCCAAGACCTTTTTTGTAGTGACGTGACGGGGTTCTGAGGCAGGGCTAGGCGTCAAGATTCTCTTTGCGCCGTCCACGTGTCTAGCTATAAAGAGCCGGAACCACCCCCCGGGGTAATGATGTTAGTCCCGTTTACCTCAGCGAAGAGGTGCAAAGCACAGCAATCACCCGTTTCGAATTTTTTTTTTTTAACACCCTTTTACCCGGAGGCACTCAGCCCCCCCAGCGCGACCGAAGCGTCCTCCAACTCAAGTTAAAAGGAGCCTTTCAGTCGGTTTCCTCATCTGACAGTTTTTTTAGAAGTACCGACCAGGCCCCCCTTCAACTTTCCTTCATGACTTTAAGCCCCTTTTTCTGCCAGATCCCGTTCCCTTTTTTTCGTTTTGCGTCACCCACCCTCGATCGTTGGGAGTGCCGGTGTTTTTCCCTTTTTCCCTCTGTAACACCGACAAGGAACCCGCTCTTTGGTATGTCTCGCCCAGCCAGTCCCCCTCTCTCGAAGGACCCAAATCCTCGTAAGGTATAGGCTCCCATCCAGGCATCGCACAGATGGTTTTCGTCTCCCGAGTCCACCCCTTCCCTGCGCTGGCTAGTAGAGGAAATGCATCCCTTACGGTTAGCTCTGACCGATACGAAACCCGAAAAACTTTCTCCGAGGAAGCGGGCAACTTTGAACTGCCCCTCTCGCTTCCAACACTAAGTCGAGACCCGGACCCAGGGTGAGATTTTGCTCCGACTCCACATTGCGAGAGCTTTTGGGCGTTAGAGAAACGGTTACGTCCACGGTCCCCCCCCCCCTTATTTTTTTCTCTAGGCCCCGCGGCTTTTCCCGATCGGGCTCCTTCTTTTTCTCCTGGTAAGACCTCCACAGACTTTGGGCGGAGGATTTGAAAAGGTGACCGCTACCCCCCCCCCCCCCGGTGTTTGTTTTTTGGTGTGTGTTGATTTGTTCCTGCTGGACCCCCCAGATATCCGCAAGCATACCCGTTTTTCCTCGGAGGATCCTAGGCGCAATTCAAACTGCGGCGTGCGCTACATCATCCCGCTACTTCTGCTCGAGGTCGGTTCCCCCTGTTCACTCCCCACTTCGAGGTCTCTCTTTTTCTTTTGAGCCCCTCTTCCCACCCTCCCCGAGCGTGACCTGTTCTCCCCCCGGGCGGGGCGCACTTGAGCTCTTGACTATGCCGTCTGATCCAAATGTCAGCCTTATGCCCCCCCCCTTTTTGAGCCGGTTTTTTGTGCGCCCCTCGTCGTTTTTTTATCGAGCCCCCTCAGCCTTTTTTTTTATGCTTTCGGACGTATTTTTGACAAGCTGACCACCTCTGCCCTTCCGCTTAGGAGGCCTCCTTTTTCCCTCTTTAGATCTTCAGAACGCACTTTTCCCCTGTTTCGATTTCTTTGAGAGGATATTTTTTTAAAGGTTTTTTGCACGAGTCCCCTTTCACCTTTTTTCCTTTTTAAACTTGACTTATTTGTCACCCAGGAAGTCGCTTCTTTAGAGTTCGGAGTTTTTCACTCGAGATTATGCGTCCCTCGTTGGAGCCCTTTTTCGCACCACCAACAACCATCTGGCACCTCGCCTGCTCGCAATCGCATCTACAAGCAGAAGCTCCGGTTCCGTTTTCACGAAGCGATTGACTGTGTGCCTACCCGTTATTCTCTTTCGAATTTGGATTTTCCGCAAGACTGCATTGTTGTTTGCAGACTTAGAGACCATGAGTGCATTTTTGCCGGTTCCGTTTTTTTACTATGAGGCTAGTGAGCTCTCTATTTGCAGCAATTTTTGGCGGTGTGCTTCTTTTACTTCAGCTCCCGGAATTTTATCTCTGGAAGAACGAATTTAGGTATCCATTTCTCTGAGAAGGCGAGTTCCTTTAAACTTGGGAGTTACGTGTTCGCGCCAATTTTTTAGGAGCGACCCCCTGCCAAAGAATGACTTTTGGAGGACTTCTTTTAGTTCAAGCCGCTTCCCCCAATGCAGGACAGTTTTTTTTTTGACCCTTCCTTTGACGACTGCTTTTTCGCCTTGGTCATCCTTAGTCTACTGTCACAAATATCTCGCTGCTTCATGTCTCTGTTTTTCGAGAGTATTTTTTTAGCCTCCCCCATGCCTCCCCCCCTCTTTTTATGGTTTCTCGCGGTATCCCCGACCGGAGCCCTTCTCAAACCCCGTTTTATAGGCCCCCTTATGGGTTTACACCTGTTTAACGTTGAAAGAGAAACCCTTTTTCTCAATTCCCCCCTTAGGCTAATTTTTTCGTCTAGGTCCCTTCCGTGAGTTCCTCTGAGAAGTCTGTCTTTTGAAGCCAGTAGGCCTCCATTTCTTGGATTTATAGTTGTGGTTGCCTTACGACTTGCCCCTTGCGCCGTTTGTCTCTCGATCTCGCGGGCTTCATCGCTAAGCGCCAGTCGCTCTCTCCCCTCATTGGCACAACCAGCAACGCAGCAATAGGGGATATTGCTGGCTGTGAAGAGAGGGAAGGAGAAGTGACCGATCCTGCTGGAGTGGATTTTTGACAGGTTTTTTAATCGACAACCTCCCCTTTTTTCCTGCCTTCCCTCCCCTAGTTTATCTTTCTTGACATCCATTGACTCCGGGTACTCCTTCCGATGTCGTCATTACCTCCTCAGTGGAGACTTTCCAGCTTGAATGTCCCGGACATCGTTTATGCCCCAGCTTTGCTCTGGGTCCGCTACTCTCCTATTTCACGTCCCCTGCCCGGTTGACGACGTCCTTCGGTCCCTTGTTAGTTTCGCCCTTGAAGCGCCTTTTTCTTTTATGAATATTAGTTTCCTCCCATTCAAGGACCGCCAAGCAAGTCTATCGAAAAAAAGGGGAGGGATCAGGCAAATTAACCTCTGTAGAAGAATAGCTGACGACCGCCGGGATGCCTTCCAGAGAATTATCGAGCGTTCGGGTCTGACGCGAAGTGCATTTTTTTTCGGCGACTCGGCCCGTCCGAACGTTGAACGTCTGACCGCAGTCAAGCATTTTTTTCTTTGTACATGGTAGCGTTTCTTGGTCCGCTACCGGGCCATGATTTGTTAGTCTGCGCCTCTCCCACACATGCTGTCCTCGCTTCCCCCGGTTTCCCCCCGTCCCGTGACCCGCTCCCGCGCCCGGAGGCGTGCGCCCCCAGTTTTTTCCCTGTTCATTTCCACCTCCTCTTGCCCTTAACCCAGAGAGTTTCCTATTGGGACGTAGTTAGTTTCAGGGCTCCAAGCCGCTTGTGTGTCCACCACTGGAGTGGCTCCATTCTTTGTGGAACTGAAGCCGGGTGACTTTTTTTTAGCTTCCGGCCCCCCCCAAGTTATTGTCGGATTGACGCCCCTCTGTACCCAGCAAAGTCCCCACTCAATTTGAGAACCAATGTTTTGTCTGATTTAACGGTTGTCAGCGAAAGCTTTGAACATAATCTTTGCGAAGCCGTTTCTTGTATCCGAGCGGAGAAGGGCAAGTTTTAGCACGCCGGTCGACTTTTTGGAAGCCATTGAACGGAAGCAGAGACCGCATGTATAACAATTTCCCTCTGCCCGCCTGTTACGCCTTCCGCCGGTGTCGGCTCTGTCGGGCAACACGTCTCGAGCATATTATGTCGGCAGGCCACCCAAACTTTCCATTACTCCCCAACCCCACACCAAACCACCCCACACCCCCACCCAAACCAAGAATGGGTTCCTTTTTTTCTTTAGCCCCCTGTAGCTTGTAATACCCCAGCATGCGCGTCGTTTTACCCAACACGGGGGGACCCCCCCCCCCCCCAGTGACCGTGCGCAAAACGGCCAAAGAAGCTTTTACTAGCCTTCCAGGCGTCCCATTTTCTCCTAGGTTTCCTACGCCTTTCTTTTTTCAACTCTCCCCTCTGTTCCCCCCAATTAAGAGATATTTTGAAGGGTCTTTTGTGTTGCTCAGCACCCCCCCCCCCCCCCCACCTTTTTTTTTGAGTACCTTCTTTCGTTTTTTCCCCATCGGATTAGGGCTCCCCCGACCATTCGTGAGACCAAACATACAACTCTTCTTACTCCCTCTTGTTGTTCTAGACTGGTTATCTTTGTCCAATTTTTTGGTCCGAAATCGATCCCTGCCTAAAAAAGAAAAATACTCCTCTACCCCTGAGCCCACATTAGAAAGTAGTCCTATAATAGATCGATACTTGCTTGAGTCGCATTTCTTGCCATTGAAAGCCGTCTCCTTGAGAATGCTACGTCCGTCCCCAAAAAATGTCCGTGCCCCCCCGTAATTTTCAGTCCAAGATCCGGAGGTGTGTGGTTTGTTTGACAATCACGGTGCTCCTTGAGTGGGACCCGAATGCCTCCTGTTATTACTTGCTCCATCATCAGCTAGTTGAACACCCGATTCCATCTTTGTTTTTGTTTACGTCCTCTTGGGTGTTCTATTCCTGGGACTCCCTTTCCCCAGGGGCCTTTGACCTTTTTCGAGAGGGTTAAACCTTTCGGCTCTGATGTTAAAGAGGAGAAACCATGCCCTTTTCCCTTCTCTGTTTTACTACGGTGCGTTGAAGGCATTGTTTTTTCCTTGGGCAATGGCTTCCTTTTTGAAAGAAATTTCCCCGTGTCGGCGCGTGTCTTCCTCCCCCCTTCCCTGGCACAGGCGGTTGATCTTTATCTTTGTTCGCTTCTTCAATGCATCACCAAACAGAGAGTGAACCGAAATCTGGGATCCCCGCGTCATGATACGGTTTTTTCTCTTAAGAGGGGCATTGTTTGGGTTAATAGCCCCCTCCGGAGGGCATGGGTTGGGCGGTGACGCTTTTCCTCCCACCAACCCCTCTACGGTACACTTTGCCCCCTTCTGAGGCTAAGTGTTGGTTGAAAAGAGCTTCGTCGCTTTACTGAAGAGCCGGTGTCCTCTAAACTCGGACCGGATCTTTTTTTTGGTTAATTTGTTGGAGTTACTTTTTCAGTTCCGGCCAGTAAGGAACTGTCAAACGACATTGTTTTGATTATCCTCCCTCTTGATTGAAATTGGTCGGATGTCCCTTTTTTTTCACACCCTTTTCCTGCTTCTTGGGACCTTCCCCCGGTTGTGTCCCTTTAGAGTACCCTATTCCGGTTGTGTCCGTGGGACCACTTTTTCTACATGTAATCTCAAACAAGGGTGAATTCCATCACCGAATCTTTTCCCCTACTTTCCGTTCCTCACTTCCTTTACTGTTTATTTCCGGTGTCGTCGAGCTTCATGTGGGCGATCCCTCGTCTTTT
>Ga0179593_1448008_pt1 | contig 15273 bp, 14 predicted proteins | sample CZODoug2_1_08_16_FD_185931 | JGI IMG/M metagenome (GOLD analysis project Ga0179593, IMG submission 185931) | Vadose zone soil fungal communities from Angelo Coast Range Reserve, California, USA - CZODoug2_1_08_16fungal (PacBio error correction) | ecosystem: Environmental > Terrestrial > Soil >... | reverse complement strand
ACCAACGATTCGGGTGACAAAGCTCACCCCAAGCTTGCAGTCTTGTTTGCTCCCTTCCCCGGGATTTCCGGCGTATATGTGGAGGCAGCCCGCGATTTGCCCCTTTTGGTTACCTAAATGCCTACCTCTGCGATGAATCAATTCCCGTCGGGCGCAATAAAGACCAAAAATTATTTGGACACCCGTCCTCGGATGGTCCTTTGACGTCTTTTGGGGGGGGGCTTTCCCATGGTACGTTCTGGGTCCCCTCCCAAGGACCCTCTTTCCGAAGATGGTTCGTGTAAATCTCCGTCATACGCATAAAACGCCCCTTCCCGCAGGCGTGACTAAGGTCCCTTTTCCCCCGTGCTGTTAGATGACCCCTCTCTTGACATCTCCCGTCCCTCTTCGCCCCCGTGCTTCCTTTCCAATTCGTGATTACGATTTCATTCGTCCGGTGGTTGGACGCAACCATCTGAGTTGTGTTTTGTTGTTTTCTTTCCTTCACCACCCTCTGCCATCTGGCCCTGATGTTGCGCCAATGTATGATGCTCTTCTGGTTTTCGGTCCGGTAATGTAACACAAAAAAGTCACTTTTTTGGAATTCGCTCCTATTACTGAATGGTCTTTCCCCTATAGCGCTTTTTTTTTTTTGCCGCCTGAAAATTGGGAGAGGCCGCTTTTTTTTCCTACGCCCGCCCCCTGAAACTCTTTTTTTTGTTGACGGTTCCTCCGATGAAGGTTCTCCCGGCCTGGCTACCGAATGAACCATTGCGGGCTTCAATTCCTGCGTTTCAACGTTTTCTTCCCGTTTTTGGCCGGATCTCCCGTCATCGACTTGTTTCTTTCATTTAATCTGATGACTCCAGCCCTTTTGATGGAAAAGTGGGTTGACACCCCTTTTGGGGCTTTTTGGACGGATGGAGCCTGAAGGGAAGCGGTTTGCCTGGATTTGTGTTGGGCCGCTGGAGCCGGATCTGGCAACCTCTCTTTTCCTGGCGGTTTTGTTGAAACAGCCCGGGGCAATGGGATGAAAGGTTCGATCTTGACGCCTCCCTGGCTTTGCCGCGTCGGTAGTTTTTGTTGGACCCTCTAGTCTTTCCCTAGCGAAGACAAATTTGTCTTTTTCTCCCGTGTTGAAATGGCCCTCCCCCTTACGATTTTTTCCGTTTCCCCGCGCAGTTGTCCTCTATGTCTGTTGACACCCTGGTTCTGTGCGATTCGATGGCGGAGTGCCCCTTGAACCGCAATGTCGAATTTCCAGAGCCCGTGACAGTTTGGGACAAAATCCTCGGTCTTCTGGACACTCCGGCCCACCTGGCGGCCTCCCCTCTTTATCCTTTTTGCGATGGTCATCCAGAACCGATTTTTTTTTATCAATTATTGGGGCAGATTCCGGCTTTTTGCCAGCTAGCCCACAACTGATCGCCCCTTTGCTTTTTCGCGACTTTGGACTCGCGGGTTTCCAAAGCCCTTTCCCTCCGGATTCCCCCCGAAGACTCTTCTCGTTTGTTTTTTCAAGACCCGTTGGTCCCTAGGAACGCCCTCTCCCAACTAGAGTTTCCCGGCTTCCGCTTTTTCTTCCCAAAAGTTCACGGCAACCGCCTTTTACCTCGAAAGGTGTTTTTGGCCTTTCAGACCGCTTTTCCGTTTTGCCCTCTCATTGCGGAGGACCGCTTCGCTGGGCGTTGATTTTTTGCTTCTCCTTCCCCGGGCGGTCCTTCCTTTCGTACTTCACCCCGCTGCCGTTTCCTCGAATGTGCCTGCGGCCTGAACCCGCACTTCGTACAAGTTTTCCCTGCCTGGATCCCTCGTTTGTCTTCCCTGTCACGGCGCTATCCGGGGATGGAATTTTTGGATTTACGGAGCAATCTCATTTCGGTCCCCAGTTGCCACATCTTCTCTCCTATACACTTTTTTTGAGCAGTTCGAGATTTGTCCGAGTTGCAAAAAAGTTCGCCTGAGCCACCAACCACGCCTTTTTTCGCGTTGCCCTTTATACTTTGGGTGTTCGTTTTGGGTCTTCATATCCCACTTTTCTCTTTGGATGAATCTTCCAGCTTGCCGGTTTCCTTGACTGGTTTCGACCACGGATCCAACGGCATTTGTTTCGATGTCCTTTGCGCTCGTATGTTTTTCTATTTTTTCCGATTGTGTGCGTGCTCCGGATCCCCCGCCCTGATACCCCCGCAAATTGACTCTGATGTTTCCTTTTTTTTTCCCGTTCCGCATGTCATTCAGATTTCCCCTCCCCCTCCTGCCCGTCGTATGTTGCGATTTTGTTTTCCTTTTTCCAGCAAGGTTCCAACCATTCAACTGGCAGGATGAATTCGTTTTTTTTCCCTTTTTTTGTTGTTTTGATCCAACCCACCGAATTCCTTTTCCTTCTGCGAGACCTGCGTCCCCCAAATTTTCACGAGTCATGCTGCAGGGCCTTTTTTCTCCCTCGTACCCCCTTCCCTTTCCCCTCGCACTGTGCTCCCCCGAAGAGTGGGGTCGTTTCCTTTCATGCTGGTACTTTGGATAGGAATATTTTTTTTTTTTCACACTCCTGGGATCTAGTCCGGCTGCCCTCCTTTCGGGCTCACTTGACGAATTCAGGCCCCACGGTTTCTCACAATTTGGTTCATTCGCTTCCTCTAGCCCTCCCCCCCCCAGTCGCCATATTTTTAGAACCCCCCCCCCCCACCAAGGACCTTTAAAACGCCCTGTTGCTTTTTTCTCTTGTGCCTGTCGAGCCCGGAGTCCATACCGTCCGATGACTTTCAAAAGTGTTTTCGTTTCCGAAGGCTCCTTTCCCCCCCCCCCACAACCCCTCTATCTGCGTTCTTACGTGGGACAACAAGTCTCCCGCTCTATTTTTGACCGGGAGTCTTTTCCCCGGTCTTTTTTTGGTATAACCCGGTCCTGTCCGATACTTTTTTTTTCGGCTCAAGGTTCGGTTGTGATGGTGGGTTTTACGTAAGACTACCCCGAAAGGGGTTTTGACGTCGCCCCCCTTTTCGCCAGAGGAGATTTTTTTTTTTTTGTCGTGGGGGCTCGTGGGTTCGCTTGAGCTCTTCTGGGATTTGCCCGACTCCACTGGAGATCCAACTTTTTTCCCCTCTCGTTTTCCCCCTGAATGTTGGTCGTGACCGCCGTCCTTTTCCCAACCGGCGGGCTCTGCGTGCGGTTCGGTCTTCCAGCGTCATTTTTTCTCTTTCCCACCCCCTTTTTTTTGCGTACTTCCCACTCCCCCGAAGTAAATTTTCCGGTATAGACCGCGATCCCTCCTTCGAAGTTGTCCTGTCATGCCCATTGGCTCTTTTTCCTTTGCCAGCCCCTTCCCCTTTTGAGCCCAATCGTTAACCGTTCCCGGTGGTCTTTTCCTTTACTTTCAGGCGCCCATGAGGTTTTTGGACTTCCGGATGCTTGTTTTTTTTTCTTGAGTGTCCCCCGCTTCTTTTCCCCCGGCGGCTCGTACCTCAGCTGTCAATTTGTACAAGAATATCCTTGCAAGTTCCTTTTTTTCCCCTCATGCAGGTCTCGCCCCGTCATGGCCTTTTTTTCCCCGTGTGTTTTTTTTTTCCTTCCGCGGTGGCGCGACTTTTCTTCGCTATTAGGGGCTTTTTCCTAATGCTTCCCCCCAAGCCGGATCCCCCGCTGAGCGCATTCACGCGTCTCGCAATGTGCTTCGGACTCATTGCCGTGTTAAATCTCAGCGAGCTTTTGCGATCCAGCGTTATACAGTCCCGTTCAATTTCCCCCTTCCCTTTTTGGTCCGCTTTTGTTATCGGCCCCCTTCTTTTTTTGTCGTGACTTTTCAGTGCGTGTCCGTCGGATGGGCACTTTTGGTTTATCGAGGCCCTTGACTCCTTTTTCCTCCCTTTGGGAGACTTGCCTTCGTCTCTTTTTTTCTTTTCCCTCCGCCCCTGTGTCAAGATACGGAGACCCTCCCAAGAGTTTTATCGGGCGCTCTGGCGGATAAAACAACCACAAGCTTGCCCTTTTTCTTCCTCTGTTCCCGTGCCACTTGGGTCAGATCTTTCTTTCAAGCCCCATCGTACATAACCGGAGTGTCAAATCGTACTACCTTTGCGGAAGTCACAAGCCCTGATGTTTTTGATCTGGCCCCTTCGGCTTCTGGGAACCATTCTGCATGAAATCTATCCGATTCCCGCCGCAGTCAGGTCCGATTGGTGGTAACCGACAGGTGTCTGATCGCGACCAGCTTCAAGGACCCTACGCTCGGAAAGCCATTCTGCGGCTGTTCGACCGCCACTGGGCCCGCGGCCCCCTTGCCGGCTCCCTCCCGACAATGTTTTTGGCTGTTTGCTCACGAAACTGTTTGGGTTTTCCCGGCACTTCCGTTGCGTGAGGAAGGGGTTTTGAATACTTCCGTCTTGGGCCCCGAAGCTTCTGGCACGCCTTTTTGACCTCCTTTATTTTTCCTTTGCAGACAACCCATGGCGCATTTTTTGAGCTTTGTTTTCCTTCCCCTAGTGTTCTCCTTTCCTCCCTTTTTGTCTTGGAGAGCGAACCAACGATCTTCGGGCCGGACCCCCCCCAGTCAACTGCTTCTTGGTTCTGCTTGCCTTCTTTCTCCCCAATATTTGTTTTTGTCATAGGTCTTTTCGACGAATTCCGGGCCACACCAGCCTGGCTCGTTTTTTCACCCGAAATGGTTCGCCGTACCCCCCTTGTTTTTGCGCCGGTGCCCATCGCGTCCGGGATGCTTTTTTATGCCCCCCGATTTCGCGGGCTTTTTTTTCCTGTGTCGCCCGGACTTTGTTTTACTATCCGTAGCTGCCTCGTGCGTGCTGGCGGGTGCGCTTGCGCCACCCCTGCGTTCTTCACCTCGGCCTGATGATCTGCAATTAGTTGAACGCTTTCTCGATTGTGTCTGGCGACTGTGGGGGCTGCTCGGGACGGTTTTCTCAATCCCACTCATCATTTGTGGTGGTTCCTGTTGCTATGATTGATTTGGTTTTGCCGGTTTTTTATGTACAAAAAGCGATTGAAATGGATTTTCATTTTTGGATACGACTCCCGCCAAGTTTTTTGTTCTGGCTGTCTTTGCCAGTTGTCTTCTTTTGTGATATGATGTTTTTTGGCCTTCCCCCCGTTTGCGATCGTTTTTTGTTCCTCATCCCTTGCTGGGATACTTTTTCAAGGTGTTGCTTTCACCTTCCAGGTGTGAAACATCTGCAATTCACCCTTGTCCTGTTCCACTCCTTTGATGGCATGCTCTTCGCAACGTCCCACTTTTTAAAGCCTCCCCGATCGAGCCCCTCTCTGCCAAAAGGCTGGGCCGACCCCCCTACGTGGTCTCTCTGGCAGATGGTGCAAATGTCTTGAAGTTTTTGCGCCTAGGATTCAAGGCGTGCTGCTGTCCTTTCCCCAAAGGCTGGAGGTTTTTCCGCCCCTTGTTTAAAGTTGGTGAATACGTTTTCCCCCTTGGCTGCTGCCTGCCCCTGTCCTTTTTGATATTCTAGTGCCTTTGTATTAGATGTCCCTTCTTAAGAGCTCCCGGGTGTCCTTCCCCCCTCCTCCTATTTTGGGGCTTTTTGTCGGTTCGTGACCCCCCATAACTGTCATTTTCCCCGCTTCCATCGTTTGGACATTTGAACCCCTATGGATCCGGTCCGCTTCTGCGCGTCTGGCAACATACAAATGCTTAGGAACCACTCCTTATCCTCCTTTCTCCTGGTGCTCCACGCCCGTGGGCAGGTTTGCTATTGGTTGAGCGGACCTATCTTGCTCCCCAACTTTTTATGGGCCGCCCCCTTTACACTGGCGATTGGCTGATGGCATTCCTTTCCCCATCCTTCCTGCCTTTTTCGCTGTTGGTGGTGTCTATTCCTCTTTTTTTAATCTTCCCTTTTTACTTACAGTGAAAAGCTTTTCGGTGTGGTGTTTTGGAGTTGTCAAAATTGACCGGGCTGTCGCGTTCCTGTCGGCAATCCCGTCGTTTTCTTGCCTAAGTTTGCCTTTCGGGTCGCCCCCGCGTCTTTCCAAGGTCGACTTGCACCCCCATTTTTTCCCCCCCGTTCGAGGTTTCCGCACCCTTTTGTCCGTGTTCCGCGCTTCGGAATTTGGAATCTAGACCTCTGCAGGCATCCGTCTCTTTGTCCTTTGTCCCCAGATGTGCCGTGTTGGCTTGTTTCCTGAATTTCCAGGATCCCGACCCTAGCTTTTCTTTTTCGTTAGAGGCTCTCGGGATGGGCCCTCAATCCGCCCCTTCAGGCAAGATGATGTTCGCCACTTCGCGCGGATTTTTTTTTTTTTAGGACTTTTTCGTCCTCCCGCCTTTCATTTTGTTGTTGCATTGGTCTTTTTTTTTCTTTCGGCCGTTTTCCCCCTCCGTTCCCAATTTTTTTTCTCCCATGTTTGCTTTTGCCGCTTTTTCTTCACAAGAGCACCAGCCGTCGCGGTCGTTTTGTCGGACCTTGTTCTTCAATTCCTATTTGGGTTTCTTTTCCTTTTGGCTTCCCCTCTGCGGATCTGACCTCATTGGTATTTTCTTTTCTTCAAATCCCTCCCCGACTCCCGTTCCTTGGCCCCTGTTTCCTATTCTGTCAGGACGACCTGGTGGGCGTGCCGAGAGAATTCCACTGATCCCGCCCAAATCCAGTTTCCGTGACAAGGGGTTCGTGCTTTCTGGCTTAGTTTTGAGTGCGTGTTCCTCGGGAAGTCTCATTTTCCGGCTCTTGCGGAACCGTCAATCCGCCCGGTTCACCTTCGGAACGTTTGTTTTTTGTTCCACCTCTCTTCCTCCTACACCTCTGTTTTTGGAACCAACTTTTCCAGTCTTGTTGAACTTTTGTGGCAAAAACCCAATTGAGGGTCTGTACGACGCAGGGATTTTCCTTTTCTGAACCACTCTTCACCCCCCCCAACCATCTTTTTTTCACTCCCTCAGACCTTGTTCGTCTTCGTTTTTTTGCTGTTCTGTTTTTGCTCCCACTTGGTTTGAGGCTTGTTTTATGGCCCTTACTCCCTGCCGGTCATTGAAATTTGGGCAAGCTCCGACACGGAGTTTCAGCACATTTGTAAAAGGCCGTTTCGCGCGTTTGCCTATTTCCCCAGTCCCATTTTCTGTAGGCCTCCCCCACCAAACTACCCCATACCAAACTTTTTAACGGGCGTTTTTTGCTTTTCCCGGCAGCTCCCCCTTTTTTTCTCCACGAAGCGCTCGTTGACACCTTGGTCCGTTTCCGAAAGACTCATGCTTCAAAAGGTAGATCCTTCTTTTTTTTCTCCCTGCTTTTTCTCCTGCCGGTGGGAAGGTTTTTGTCTTGCACGTTGATCAGTTTGCCGGTTAACTCCTTTTTTCGTTCTTTTTCCCGTTTTTTCCCCCGTTCCCGCCGGCCTAACTTTCACCTTCTTTTTTTTTTGTTCGTGTTCTGTTCGTTTACCTCCGAACCCTTCCTTTTACTCCGCGGTTACCGTGCCCTATCATTTTTCCTTTTCGCGGTGCGTCTTCTTGTCTGCTCCTGTCGGACTTTTTCGGTTCGGGGTTTTTTTTTCCCCCTCCCCACCTTTTCGGTAATTGTTGGTTTCGTCCTTTCGACTTAGTTTTCGGGGCGTTTTTTTTTTTTCTCTGAACCCCCCCTTCCCGGGGTCCTTTTTGGGTCCGCGCCAATTGGGGGCGGGTCGTTTTGCCCTCCAAACCACCGCAGCTTCTTTTTTTTTTTGACCGATGGGGCCTTTTTTTGTTTTGAGAGACCCCCCCCTCATTCTTTTTCTGCGCTCTCCTTGGTGGAAGTTTTCCCCCCTTTCGCCGCTCTCCTGGGGTTTCCCCACACTCTTTTTTTTTTTCCTTAGGTTTCCTGGCCCCTGCAAATTTTCTTGTGTTTGAAGCACCATTCGGTTTCTTGCGCGGTTCGGGCCTCCACTCTTTCTATTTTGATCTTTTTTTTTTTTTTTTTTTTTTTTTCTCGGACCTCTCCCCCCTTGTTTCAAGCTGGCTCCGTTGCAATACTTCCCCCCCCCCCTTTCTTCCTAATTGCTGTCGAACTGGTTTCGAAATGAGCACAGTTCTGCATTTGATTTTTGGCCATAGGGGTGCTCCCCTTTTTATTGGGATCTTGGTCGGAACTCCTTCTCTCCCAAATGCTGCTGTGGCCAGGTTCTTCAAGGTACCCCCGTGCCGTCTTCTTTACCGTTGATCGACCCCAGGACGTTGTAATTTTTTTTGTTTCCCCACTGCCTTCTTAGTGTCTCCAGGCGGCCAACCCCCCAGGCAAACCGCTCCTTTCGTCCATCTTTTTTTGCCAGGGGAGTTTGCAGCCCCCCTTTTGTTGCAGGTTTCTTCTTTCTATCTCCTTGTTTCCCTGTTTTTTACCGCGTCGATGTCCTTTTTCTTGGGCGAAGTGGTTTAGGAATCCCCACGTTGATACGTGCCCCCAGTTGGCCGGGATTGACTCGCATTTTTCGTGACTAAAGTCCCCATTCCCTCCTTCCACCCCTGTTCCTTTTCCTGTAAGATTTAAGGACACCACGCCAAACCCTTCTTTGTTTGCCGCGTTGGTGTATCGTTTTTTCACCCTCTATTTTTATTTTTTTTCCCGCCAATTCAGTCCCACTGGACCAGCTCTTTTTTTTGTCAGCATTCCCTAGACCCCCACTTGACCCAAATCGCTTTTTTTTACCGTGGGTTTTTTTTTCCCCCAACCGATTTTGTCTCGGCTTCACTTTTTTTTTCACCAATTTTTAGTTTGATTGATTTTTCAAACCCCCCTTCCCATCCAGCCCAATAGGTTCTTCGGTCAAAATGTACAACTGCATGACCTTTTCCCGCCCCCGTCTCAATTGTTCAGTAGGCGAGTCCCAGGGGCTCCGTCTTGATTGTGTCTCTACCGTTTTTTTTGCCCCATCTTCCTCGACCGCCTACTGTGCCTAGGGCCGTCGGTCTTTTTTGACCCTGGTTGCGCAATTAGCTTGGTGGTTTGCTTGAGCTTCCCAGGGGCAAGCCGTACCGTCCCCACCCTCTCCTTTCCTGCCGTACCCCTTGGTTCCAAGGTGCAAGTGCGCTTTTATGCAGTCCACTTTCCCCCTGAATTATTGCCTTTCGTTTTTTTCCCCTTGCAGAGGGTCCCGGTGCCCCCTTCTGGACCTGGCTTAATCCTCTTTGCCGTTATTTCTTCGTTAGAGTCTTCCCGGTTGCTGTCTGTTCCATATGCTCTTATTTTTTTACCCCCCTTCTTTGCCCCGTCCAGACATGCTCCCTTTTTGTTTCTTGTTCTGTTCCGTCTCTTTTTTTTTCCATATCCTTGTTTTGTTTGATCGTCTCTACACGCCTCTTTGGCCGCCGGACAGTCTCCCCCCCTTTTGCGTATTTTCTTTTCTTTTTTTTCGTTGACGATTGTCCGGTTGATATCAGGGCGCTATGTGAGCCTCCGCGACGTTCTGTCGTCCACAACTCGCCTTCGGGCTTTTAGGTGACTGACGTCATTCCGGCCGGTTTGGCTGCACTTTCCCTGGGGCCCCTGCGCGGTCTACCCTTTCGTTGTTTCCTTGCCCTTTTCTCGAACCGCTGCCTTTTTTGTTTCTGGGTCTGGCAAGGGGACTCCCCCTTCTTCAGCTGATTGGTTCCTTTTTGGTCAAAATTCCTTGGGTTTCTTTTCCTCTCGAAACCCTACTTCGGTTATTTTTCCTTTTTTTTTCCGGCCGGAGTTTTCCGTTGGTCGGTAGATGCATTTCACCTGTGCTCGTCGTTGCCCCAACTTTCGTTTTTGTTTTGTCGTTTCCCATATAGACGTTTTTTAGCTTTTTCAACTTCCCGTGTTTTTCTACTTCATGTTTTTTTTCCCTTTCTGCCCCCCAACCATCGTCTTTGTTCTAGCCGCGGGAGGGGTTGTTCTAAATCAACGTCCCCTTCCTACTGTTTTTTTCTTTCTCTGTCCAGTCAAATTGGTTCTTGATCCTGGACACAGATTGGTTTTCTTACCTCAGGTCCCAAAAAGCTTTGTTTGTTCGTTTTATGGGCTTATGATTGACCTGTGCCTACCCCCTTTTCTAGATTGTTCTTGGCTTTGATTTCCTCGGGGCTTCTCCTTTTTGGAATTTGCCCCCCTCCCTTTTAAGTTTCCGATGCCTGAAACTCTTTTTTCCGTTTTGTGATCCGTCCCCTATCCGTTTTTCCAATCTTGAGTTCTTTCTTGGGATTTTTCCCCTTCGGATTCTGTCATATTTTCACAGTGCCCGGGTCCCCTTCCCCCTACTGTCCTTACACTTTATTTCTTCCCTCTTTTCGACCAAAACCGTGCCCCAGTTCCGTCTTTTCCCAACAAGCACTGAAACTCTTGTTCATCGTCCCTCTCGACGGTAGGGCATGTTTTTTTTGCTTCCCCCAACCCCATAATTTTTTGTTTCCGTGTGATATTTTGACTGTCCTGAACTTTTTGCCGTTTTTATTTGGACCCCAGTTTTTGAGTCCCTGACTGGGGGCCCAATTATTCGGCAATAGGCTGGTCCTCACTGCGTTTTGCAAACATTCTTCTCCCTTGTTGGTTTCCATTTCGTCTGGGATGGTGTGCAAACACTTCCCCTTTTTTTTTGCCGTTTTTTGATATCCGTTTTTTTCTTTTTTGTCTTGTCCTCTCGTTTCTTTCCCCCCTTTTAGCGAAGCCCCCGGCGCTCCCCAGTTGTGTATGAAGCCTTTTTTTTTTTTTTCACACTTCGATGCTCGTTGTTCGTTTTTTTTCGCGTCCCGCTACTTTTCCGTCGAACACAACTTTCTTTTCGCTTTTCTTTGATGCTTGCCTTTTTCCCCACACCTCTACTTTTTTGTTTAACCTGGATTTTTGGGGGGGTATGCTTTCGGGTCCTGCTTTTTTTGTGTTTGATTCTTTGACACACTCCAACCCAGTTGTTTCAACTCGGCCAATGGTTTGTCCCTTCGACGTTTTGTTTTTCTCTCGTTTTTTCAGGAGGCCGACGAGTTTTGGTGGTCCCACCTCCCACCTCATTTTGGCGTCCCCCCGTATATTTTTCTTTCGGTTGCAAATTTCGTCTTGAGGATCGTCCCTTGAAGTCACCCCTGGTTCTACGATGATTTTTGTTTGGTTGTCCTCCCCAACTTTCCTCCCGTGTTTTGGATCCAAGCACCTTGCGGCAGTTTGGCAGGTTTTTTCGGTTCACGAATCGTCCCCCCTCGGGTTTTACGCACCTTTTTTCCTGTCCCCCTACTTCGTCTTTTTGTTTTTTCCTGACCGGGTTCCGGCGGGTAGCCCGTTTATTCCTTCCCCAGGGTTAGATTTTCAACCACCAAGTCACATTTCCCCGTTCTACCCCTTTTTGGGCGAGGCCCCCTGTGCACCCTTGATTACTCTTCGGTGACTCTCCCCTGAAAAGCTGCTTCGGACCGATCGATGTTTTCTTCTTTTTGGCGGCGACTCTTTTTCCCTTTTTGGTTTTTCCCTTGTTCTTTTGTCTTACGATACGACCAAATCACCAACCCCCCAGCAAACTATCGTTTTGTGGACCGGTCTGACATGGCTGAGGATAGGCTTCGGCAACCCACTATCTCTTGGGCCCACTTTTCTTTTTTTTACATGCCAGCTGGATGCCGAAGAGCTTTTGCCTGCCCCCCCGGGCCCCGTTCCCCCACTTTGGCCCTCGGAATAATCTGGGGATTTGCGTTTCTTTTTTTTTCATCACATCTTTAAGTTCTTTTTTTATTTTGCCCTGATCTTCGGCACCGTTGCCCAACTTTCTGGCTTCGTGCTTTCCTCGTTGTTGTGAACTGAGTTTCTAATTTCTGGCTGGGGATCATCCTCGGGGGCGACCTGAGGCCCCCCATCTCCACCCCTTTCCCCGGTGGGGAGTGCTGCTTGTTTTTTCTTTTTTCTGGCTTGTGGTTCTTCTTCCATCAACTGTCGCACTTTTGGGGGGGCTTTCAAGAGGAAATTCGAATGCCGGACCCTTTGGTTATTTTGGACCGTTGTTTTCGGTTTCTTCCCTGTCTCTTTCAAGGCGTTCCTTGAATCCGCTTTCCGGTCTTTATTCCTAGTCCGAAAAGAAATTTTTTGGCATGGCCGAGATTTCAAGCCCCAGTCCACTCTTTACCACAGTGCTGACCCCTTCCCCACCATCTTCTTGATTGTCGGTCGTGGGCTTCTTTTTTTTGTCTCGCCGTGGTTCATCGAGTTCTCATGACGTTCTCCCTGACCTTTCTTGAGAAATGGTTTTGTTTTCATTCCTTTTGTGTTTTCCCATCATTTTCTTCCAAAAAACTAGTCTTTCGTGTCCTTTGGTTCCACCCCTCTCTCCCGTTCCGTTTTTTTTGTTTGAAGAGGAGACTTTTTTCCCCCAAACGGCCAGATTCCTCCTTTTTTTCCCATGTAAGATGTTGAAACCCTGTCCTTTGGGATTCCCCCCTTTCCCATCTTACACCGAGTTTGTCTGTGTGAGCCTTCGTGGTGACCAACTCGATCTTCCCACTGCTTTATCCCGACGCAACATCATCTGTGGTTGTTCCACTTTCCTTTTTGGTTTATTCCTTTTTTTTTTCCCCTTCCGTGCAACGCGGACGTCTGGTTCTTTCTACCTCCGTGCTTTTTTTGGGACGTTACGTCAAATGGGCTTTCCGTCCCTAGTTTCATGACACATCATTTCCGTCTAACCAAAGGATCTGCTTGTTTTTTTTGTAGTTGGGCCCCAACACTTTTTTTTCCCCACGGTCTCTGGATGCCGACCCCAAAAATAACCCCCCCACCGTCGACTACGTCCACCAGTCCCCCTTCTCCCCCCCCCCGTTGGCGTTTTCTCTTTGTGTTTTTCCCCTTGATACTTTTTTCTTTGCCACGGCTTTGCTTTCTCCTTCCATAAATGATTTCTAGTAGTTCCTTTCTCCGTTGTGACCCAGTGGGGCACCGTTTTCTTTTCCTCCCTTTCCCTTTATTCCCCAACCAAAAAGATTATTTCCTTGGATGACGACCCTTCAGCCCAGATCACGCTTATCGCTCCTGTTGAGGCGTTGTTCGGTGACGCTTTTTCCGATTTCATGTTGCCGGTTAAGGCCGGTTCGGCAGCTGTGCGGTGATCAGGCGGATCCTTTCACCTGCTGTACCGTCCCCCCCAAAGCATTGGTTTGCGGGGTTTGATTTGTTGTCGTTCCTTTCTTTCAGACGAAATTTTTTTCCACCAGTTCCTGACAGCGTTTTCAGGTTCGCCTTCACCAATTCACACTGCCTGTCTCTAGCCCCTTTTAGTTTCCCCTTCTGTAGGACTATCAGCCCTCTCTCTACAAGCTCTTGCCGGCTATTTGGGTTTTCCGCGCCACCTTGGCCCTCTCTTCCATTCCTTTGGGCCCCCTTCTTTGACGTGCGCATCAACGCGGTTTGCCCCTGACCCGCCGTTCCGTTCGCAAACGGGCTCGCTTTTTTCGCGGGTTTTTCCGCCGCCATGGGGGTCGTTTTGACCCTTCCACCCCTTTCCCCGGCCGCGGCTTTCGGCCGGAACTCCCTTTTTCTGGAAAGTAAACGGCCATACTGCCCCACCGCCACATCCTCCAGTTCTGCCTCGCTTCGGTTTGGCTGGTGAAACTTTCGCAACATTGCTGGTGGCCCCCCCTTTCGAGGGCTGGGTTTTTTTTCCCAACGGATGGAAGTTTTTTTCTTTTTACCCCCCGGTAGGGCTCCTTTTGACTCCTTTCCCCCCCCCTTTTCAGGTCGTTTGAAACTTTCCCCCCCTGCCCGCCTGCTGGTTTACGGTTCTGTTCTTCCGTTTCTTTATTTTTTGTTTTTTCCCAGACTTCACCTGACGGCTGCTCGACGATCGACCATTTTTTTCCTGAGTTCAAGACACTGTCTTTTCCCAGAACGGACTCAGTTGTTCCGGTGGGACGCTCTGGTACTCCAGACCCTTCCCTCCCCGTCTCCTCGGCATCTTTTTTTCCGATTGACCTTTATGTCCGCGCGCTTATGCGATAGGTTCTGTCGTCTCTGGGAAATTCAATCCTAGAGTCCCCAGTTCTCAGCATATCAAATTGTTTTGCGGTCCGGTGGTGCAGCCCCCATTTCTTTTTTCCGGTACACCTTGGTCTACTAAGTTTTCCCTCCCTGTTTTGATCAGTCCTTGCGGTCCTGGCCAGTTGTCACGGATTTTTTTTTTTTTTCCGATTGCCTCCAGCTGCCACCCTTACAACCGTCCTTCTTTAGTTCATTTTTTGAGCCGCCTCTTGGGATTCTGGGGTGTTCCTGACCCCCTTATTGGCCTGCTCTTCTTCTTTCGATTCCCTTGATTGGATTTCGTGCGTCTTTTATCCCCCTATCTCGGCTGGCCCCTTTTTAGTTGCTCCCCCCGAGTGTCCCATACGTGATAGTTTGTGCCGACCCTTGGCCGGGGGATTGGCATTTTTCCGTGCCCTGTTCCAGATTTTTGTTGGACGTAAAGCCATGACTTTTCCCCCTTTCCACCCTCCAATGGTCCTGCGCCGCAAGATCTGTTGTTTCAGCACCACGCCACAGGTTCCGGTTTTTTTTTCGTTTCGTAACCAGGTCGTCTTTCAAACACAAAGTCCTTCATTCATCACCCTCTTGCGACCGCTTCCCTTTTTCAACCCTGCTTTGTCTTGGCGTCAGCATTCCTGATTCATCAAAGTCCCCCTTCTCGCGCCCCATCCGCTTTGTAAATTACTTGGTGAGCGGACAAACCTCTTCTTGTTCGTATAAATACCTTTTCTCATCACGGGTCACAGCCAGTCTATTTCTGTTTGGGCTGTGTTTTGATTGAGTACCCGGCCTTGTAGCCTTCTTTTTATCGTTCCCTGGGACCCAAATCGCATTCCATCGTATCACCTGCACTTTTTCTGCCGCGATCGGCGAGCCTTGGTTCCGTTTCCCTGCCTTCTTTCGAATTCTAACGCATGCTTTGGCTCGGTGCCCTTCACCGCGATTTTCAACTCGTCCCTTCCGGGCGGGTCCCCTGATGTCGTTCAACTACTTAACATTGTTTTTTTTTCTCGCGGTCATCGACATTTAGGGTCAAAACTTTTGGCGGTTCCCTGCCGGGCTACCATCTCTGGCCGTTCCTCTTGCCGAGAAACGACCGCGATTTGGGGACACCCGCGTCGCGCCCACCTTTCCCTTTCACGAAATAGCCGCTTGAGAGGTGGTTTTCCGGCCTGTTTGTTGCTCCCGTTTTTGCCAGCCCAGAGCTGGCCTTCCCTTTAATCTGCGCCGCTGAATTTTTTTTCTCGCTTCACTTTCCCGCCGGCTGGCTGCTCTCCTTTCTTCCCGCTGTACCTTCATCGTCTCTGCCCACACCCCAAGGACCTTGGCGCAGCTTTTTTTGAGCTTTTTCTTTTCC
>Ga0179593_1373688_pt1 | contig 15273 bp, 14 predicted proteins | sample CZODoug2_1_08_16_FD_185931 | JGI IMG/M metagenome (GOLD analysis project Ga0179593, IMG submission 185931) | Vadose zone soil fungal communities from Angelo Coast Range Reserve, California, USA - CZODoug2_1_08_16fungal (PacBio error correction) | ecosystem: Environmental > Terrestrial > Soil >... | reverse complement strand
GCCCCCCCACCCCTCCTCACTATTCCATCGCTCTCTCTCATACTTTAAGTTTCCACCATACTTTGCTTCTACTGTTCCTTATAACAGGTGCTCATCTTAGTTTATTACGGTTTTCCTGACCAACCGCCCCTGCACGGTTGGGTTGCTTTTGTGCTACTAACTGCCTGTCCCCCCTTTCATAATGACCCGCCCACCCAGCTTAGCCCCAGACCTTGCCACCTTTTCCCTGCATATGTTCTCCCGCCTTGCTGTGGAATTATTTTTTGCTCCCGAAGCACAAGATTCTCTTGCTTTGCTCTTGAGGTACTATCTCTTCCTCTGATTCCGTTCTGATTTCTTTTGATGTCGTTCATGCCTGCTCGCCTGGCTGCACCATATTCGTTTGCATGCTCTTTTAAGAGTTCGCAGCATATTCTCCACTCTTTTTGAGGTTTTTTAACTGAGTTTCATTCTGCAAATTTGGGTCAATCGTTCCCCTAGCCGTGGCCACTACATAAACTCCTCATTCCCCCCTTTAGCTTACAGCTGGAAGTGCTTCCGCCCTTCCTCTCCTTCCCGCAGATACGCTTCTTTATCCTCCCTTCTTCCCGTTCCTCCCCAAACCTTTTCCCTTTTTCCCTCTCCCCGGTTTTGTTTTTCGCTACGCTTGCTTTCCCCGTGTTACTTTTGTATAGTTTCGCCCCCGTTCACCATTCGCCACGGTCTTTGGGAACGAAGTTTTATGCCCACTAGTGTCTGCGTTGCTACTAGATCTTCGGTTTTTATGAACGTTTTATGAGCTGGTTCCTTTCCTTTTTGTCTACCGCTGAACTCCTTTTAAACCTTGGCATTTCGATTCCCCTTGGACTTGGTCCGGCTCTTTTGGTTTTCTGATTTTTTCAATCATTCCTGTTACGCATTTATCACACAGCCTAAGCCCGCAGACACGGAGTATTGGCTTTACACTACCTCCCCTCCCGCAACAAGTTGCGGTTTCCCTTGCACGCTTCTTTTTGTGCCTAAAAGCGCGCCCTTCCCATTCTTGCCTTCGCTCGTTACTGAATTTTCAACATGTCACGGGTTTATTATAATAAAGGTGAGTCTGGGCTTTAGAGTTTCATAATTTTTCTTTTCCGTTAGCTGTTCGCAATCCTCTCGCCAACTCGGTAACCTGTGGTCCGTCCCTTGCAAAGGAGAGTCATCCCCGGTTGTTCTGACCTAGTGGTCTAGTGCCCCCACCCTAGTCTCACCATCCCCTTCGTACGATATCTTTGCCGTCGTAGGCGTGTCTGGTTCGTTTACCTCTTGCCTTTTTTTTTTTTGCGCCGGTTTTCCTGAAACCATTCGTCTAGCCAGTCTACGTCTTTCCCTTACGGGGTGAGTTCTTTCGCGCTTCCCCGATGGCTTCTAGTTTTCCTCATGCTGTGGTTCCTCACCCCTCCCAACCCCCTCGCTTTCGCCGAATTTCTAACCGGGCTTTTGTTTTCTGAGACTTTGGATCTCCGGTTTCTCCCGCAACATCTCTTTTGTCTTTTTCTAGCCTATTTTGGATGTGATTTTTTGCGTTGTGGTTCCTTTTGTTTATCTTATCTATTTCGTCGATACCGTGACTTCGGTTCTGTTCTTGTCGCCACGTAATACTCGACTACTCTTTTTTTGAGTCGTGTCTACACCAGCGGAACCGTCCCCGTACCAGCTTTACCCACCGTCTCCCTACTTCTTTTGCCCCCTTTGTATCGGCTATTGTTAGCCCCTTCGATGGAGCACGTTCCGCCCCGGCTCATCTCCCTTCTTTTGTAACTTCTCGACATGCTGGTTGCTTTTTTTCTCACTGGGCCCCGTCTGCTTGTGTTCTCGACCGCGAAAACCAGGTCCCGAGGTGTCTTTTTCCCAGTTTCGCTCCTCGCACATTTTGCCTCCCTATCCAAGGTCTGTAACTCGTGATTTTTTTGTGTTCAGACTGTTGCCATGTCCATCGAGAGACTTATTCACGCGTGCCGTGATGTTTCTGTCCCTGCACGTGTGATCGTCAGATCTCATCGTTGACGTTCACCCCCTACTCCCTAACCCCATGCCTCTTCGTGAAGTCCCGTTTCTGCCCTTTTCCCTGTCCCCCGTCTTTCGTCGACAGTGTTTCGCTTTTTTGTTCGTTGCTGTAGTGGTCTTCCTGCCTCCTACTCCGTCCCAGCTTTGTTTTGTGGGGCCCCGTTTGCCATTCGCTCCATGATATCGATGGGCGCTCTATTCTTGCTTAATTCGGAATTTATCGTCTCTCCACTCCTGTTTACACCTCTCTTCTTGCTTCATCTACTCCTCAGTCCCTCTTTTTTCTTACTTGCTGTTACACCTGCCATAGGGGTCCCTAGGACCTAAGTGCTTCCACCGTGCCAGCTCTTTCTGGTCTGGCCTTAGATACGCCGGTTAGGTCCACTTTCTTGCCCCAGTAGTCGCGGACAACTATCTTGCGCTATTTTAGTGACTGGGTTACGGCGCGGGCATGTTTTTCTTTCCTGGGGACGGACACACACTTTCTTGTGGTCTATGGGGTAACTTATGTCACCTTACGTGCATCTCACTGGTCAGATCCCAGATCCCCAGTGCCCTCCCCTTTCCCCACCCGCTACCTTAGTATGCCAGCGTCCTCATGCACCACCTTGGTAAATGGTCCCGCCGTCTCTTCCTTTTGTATTTTTCCGCCCTCGGTCCTTCTCTGGACGTCTCGCTTGGACTTCTGTTCCTCCACTGAGCATTTGTTTCCTGTTCTTCCCCAACGCCGCCTTTTCTTGTCCAATCTGTGCGCGTTTTCAACTGCCCAGTCACGACGTCCTCCATGCCACCACGTACTCCGTCTCATCGACATCCTTTTCGGGTTGCCTTTTGCCTCGGTCCGCGTGTCGATATAGCATTACAACATCACCCGTCTGCTTCGCCCTTCTTCCCTGTTGGTTTCCCCTTCTGGTTCTTAGGTCCTTTGAAGTCGTGACATCGAGGTCCTCGTTGGGACGCATACCGTCCCGATCCTCCTGCATGTCGCCCTTCTGTGAGGCTAATAGTGCGTTGTTGCCACGGGGAGTTTCTTGGATATCATCCTTTTTTCTTCTGTTTTTCTCCCTATTCTCTTTTTGAATTCTAGATGGTCCTTTGGACGAACCTGCTTGACTGGCGGATTGGGTCCAGAGGTAAGCTGACTAACTTACAAGGATTTCTGAATTCCGTCACGATCTGACGCACGACGCGATGACATTACTTGTCGCCAGGCCGCCTTCATCTACCCCCCATGCCGCTTTGTCTGTTGTGGCCAATTCAAATTTTTCCGTTTTTGTCTGCGCCAGTGCTGTCACTAGCTCTCGTCGTTGTTCATCCTCCGTCGTGCCCCTTTGCAAGGTCTGATTTTTATGAGGTGTGCGAGATCCGTGTTACCGATCTGTATCTTCTTTTTTTATTATTGACCCACTATCCCATTTTGCCCAAGCCCACGCGGCATCCTCACGCAAGAATTTTCGTTGCCGAAATAGCTGCTTATCCCTTTTTTTGATCCTTCTGCCCCCGGACGCCCCGCTTCTTCTTCCTCATCCAAATTCCCCACCGCCAGGTTTCCCCGGACTCCTTGTAGTAACGGGGCTTAATGGTTCCATCCCTTCTTGCGTGTTTTGAGTTTTATTCCCACTGTCACGACCTTTTCCTATGGGTCGCATGTCCGTTCATCTACTCCGCCGTGACCTTCTCCTCTCTCTCGCTTCTTTTCGGTTGTCCTATTTTTTTACGTAGGGCAGGCAAGTTAATATGGCCTCTGTTACCGTCTTTGAAGGACCTCCTCCCCTATTTAGAGTTGCGGACCCGGCCTGCTTTCCCTGTTCGGCTTCTCTCGACACTCCGTGTGCCCCGCCGACCACCCATCGCCCCCTGGTCGAGGGGCCTCCTAGACATCTCCGCCTCAGCCTGAGTCCCTGATTCCGCCTCTGTCTGTGAGGTACTTTTTTGTTTTCTGACGAGGCCGTGTCCATCGCAGTGCCCTAATGTTTGGCTTCCATCGAGTATTTATCTTTTTCGCCATCTTTCCGGTGTGTTTCTGTGTATAGACTTTTTTTCCCGACTCCTCGTCTCCCCCTCCCTAGAGACCATTGAAGACGCCCCCTGAACCCTCCAGGTCCTCCTTCGTCTTCGTTCGGGACTTGCCGCCGCGGTAAATTCCTTGTGTATTCAAAACATCGCAAACGATTGCTGCAGACCTCGCGAACCACTTTTTTCTCCTGTGCGCAAGTCCTACTTGACGCATCTGCCGTTTGCATCCGATCCGCTGCCTTTGTCTCCTTCCATTCTCATTTTAGTACCACTTTGTTCATTCTCGATTTACTCTTTCGTTTTGTTGGCCCCCCGAGAGACTGTGCCGTCCTTCACTCCGGCCTCCGTCCTCCCTTATATTCCTGCCGAGAGGCAACCCGAGTCTCAGTCCAGCCTGATTTCCCACAGGCCCTCGCTCTCCCTCACACGCACGTTTGGCTCGCCCTCTGCGTCTCCCTTGTTGTGATACCCCCGGCGTTCTCCTGCCTCAGCCTTTGCATCCTATTTCCTTCGACTACTATTCAGTTTCATCCGTTCACCTTTTGCACGGGTCTCTTCCCCAGCCCCTAGCTTTGTGTTGAGCCCTTGAGACCCCTGCCCTTTGCGTAACGCTGCCCCCTGTTTTTGGCTTTCCCTCTTGTCCTAATCCCCTTGTCCTCTTTCAAGACTGTTTTCACCCGCTCCCGCACTCGTTTGTATCGCCTTCCCGTTCCTCAATGACTTTAATGTCCGTTCTTTCGCCATCCGGCTTTCTTCCCCATTTTTTTTGACCTTCGGTTCTTTGCGTGTAGCCATAGAGCTATCGACAGGCTGGCGTTCATTCCTTCGTGCCTCGCCTCTTTAATCCTTTCTGGTATTCGTGAGTCCTGTTCGTATTTTTTATTTCTTTTAATCCTGGCCCATGCTCTTCCCCTTTATTCGTTGCTCCGCTTTGTGTCTTCCCTGGTCGTTCTTTATGCCCACGCCGGTTTTTCTTGTCTCCTGGCGAGGTTACCGTCCAACCTCCTATTTGAACGAATTACCGGCTTGTCGCGTCGCACTACTTTTTGCGCATCTACGACCCAATAGTCTTGTATTTTAGATTCCCTCCCGTTTCGCTTTTTTTTTTTGCCTGCTGCCTTGCTTTTCCCTCTTTGTTCTTGAAACCCCGACCGTCTTTCTCCACCTAGTTTAGCTATGTCAGTACACCTACGCCCTCCGAGATCAGCCCCAGTTTTCCGCGTTAGCCAGCGTTTCTTTAGAAGTTTCATGATTTTTGGTTCTCTACCGTTCTTTTTGTATCTTCGTTATACCCGTCCTTAGTATATCATTGCTTTATCTTAGTTGCCGCTTCCCTCTCTCTTGCCCATTACCCCGTCAGGCTTTTTATCACGCCAGTTTTTTGTGCAGTCGTTGTCCATCAATACGTGACCATTTCATAGTGCTGAGTCCCCGTCCCCCCCTCCCCCTATCTTCTTTTTTTGACTGTCCCCCTAGCATACACTTTTTTTCCTAGTCCGATGTACTTGTAGACGTTTCAGTCGAGACCAGCACACAACTCTGGCCTTTACCCCCTTTCCAGGCTTCGTCTTACCCTTTCGTTCCTGACTTGTTAGTCCCTGCCCCGAGCCTCTAATCTTTTTACGTGCTCGGTCCCGAAAAGACTCTCTTCCAACTTTTGGCCCCCACTGTCCCCCGCTCCCGCGCTCCTTAGTCCTACGTTGACCTGTGCCTTCGTTCTCCCTTTGCCCCCGCCGCACGATCCTACGGCCCCTCCGTATTCAGGCTTTAGTTGTCGTTTCTCGAGTCAAGACGACTACCCCCCCTCAGGTCCTTCTGTTTCCGCCGTTCTATGTTCCATTGACCTTTCTGCCCCGTGTTTCCTCTCAGCATTAATTGGTCTCTCTTTGAGTGTGTGCCCCCTCCCTCCCCTTTTTTCGACAGTTCCCGACGTCTAGGTTGCTCTTACCACTTTGCGCCTTCAGGCCTGCTATCGACCTTTGTAGTACGGCACTATCGGGCCCCCCCACGCACCACGCGGGGCCCGCGTCTTCCTGCATTGTAAGACGTTCCCCACTAATCCACATCACCAAACTCCCGTTTGCTTTCCCACCGCCGCAGGCCCCCTGTCCCTTTAACACTTCCGCTGCTATGTGTCTGCCGGCTGGTCTTGATCGTTTGTGTCGGGTGCTTTTTCTGCTCCTTTTTCTTTGTGTTTTAGCCCTGACTGCCACTCCGTGATCACACAAATGCTAACGAACCCCCCCCTATTTTTTCTCCTTCCCTCAGTACTCCGGGGCTTCCCCCCCCCCAGACCACGTGTCCCCCTGCGCACGTTTTTCGCGCTCTCCCGTCCCTCAGAACTGATTTTCCCGTCCTGTCGCCCAGCAATGCTTTCTCTATTTCTCTTGATTGCATTGCCAAAGGCCACCCTCCCGTTCAATTCCTTTTTCCCTTCCTCCCTTCTTTCGTACTGCTCTTTTATTTTGAATAGTCGTTCGGTAACTAATGTTAGCACAGAGCTTCATTCGACGTAACCCGCTATTACATTTTTTTCCGTCTTTTTATTCGAATCCGAGGGTCGCTCGTGAGACTTACCCTTCAGGGGTGACCGTCTTTCGCCTCTCCCCGTCTGTGCACGCTCACCGGTATTATTCACTCCCCCCCCCCCCCTTCGCGGGCGAATCAAGCTTTCTCCCGCTTTCCTTTAAGCAGCCACCCCCTGCTTTACTTCCCGGCGGGTTGTACTTTTTTCTCCATGTTATTTCCCCTTTTGCGTTGCTAATGGGGGAGCTCCTGCCTACATGAGCAATCCGCTCACGTTCCCCCCAAAAATGTTATTCTCGCAATATCACATCGGTCATCCACTGGATTTGCATAGTGTCATTTCCTTGCATGCTTTATCTTTTTTCGTATGTTCTCCCAAGGTTTAGCTTATCTTTGTTGCCGCCGACCACATTCCTTTTTCCTTCGACCATTAACATAGGGCTCCAGTTTTTCTTCACCCGTGGTCTGGTAGATTTCCCACGCCTCACCCCTCTGTAGTGCCCCTTAACGAGACTGACCCTTAATAGCCACTAAGTCCCCACGCCATTTTTGAACAAGGTCCATATGAAAGTCATGCTAGGCGGTTACCTCCGTACTGAAAACAATTACGAAACTTAGTTGTTCTCTTTTGTCCGTGTCGTTCTGAGATCAGAGTTTTCGTACGGTTAGTGTTTTGATTGTATGCGTCGTCATTTGACTTAGTGCACCTTACTTCAGTTTTTTTCCGTCAGAGCGGACCGCAGCTCCCTCATTTCTTTTTTCCCGTTCAAATTCTCCATCTTTCTCCTATTGCCCTGCCACCTCGCACTCCAACGCTTGAAGACCTGCCACTGTTTCTAGAACCTCGCTTCCCTGCCACGAGTTTCGTGCTGAATCCCTTCTTTCCATGATCACTTCCTCGACTTGCTACTCCCCTCATTTTGGTGTTTTAGGGTGCCCTGTTCCTTGTTAAGCGTACTCGCCCCGCGTGTAACCGTGATTCGTTTTGTGTTTCTACCTCCACGCGTTCCCCTTGGGTTGCTGCTAAAGTGTGGATGGTTTTGGACCTTTCTAACGAGCGCCCTGCAGTTTTTTTCACGGGTTTTACGGCCCACCCTTTCTGGACGAGTTAGATGTGGGACGTTCTCGATAGGGCATGAATCCTTTTCCAACATGCGCTTGTACGGTCGCACTTTCTTCGTTGTCGCGCACATGACAACTTTTGTTGGGCTCCGCGAATTAATTTGGCCCTCGTACATCCCTGTCCCGTACTTGCCGTAGTCGAATTGTCCATTGCGTCCTCAGCGTCTTAGTCACCCTAATTTGTTAGGTATTTTGTCGTGTCTTGTCCACGGGCCTAAGCCTGAGTCTTCTTTGAAACGTCGTCTGACCCTTCATGACTTCTCTTTTCATTCACTCCGAAGCATATGGGCGAATTGTATAACCATATTTTTTGAGTTTTTTGAATTCTTTGCGATTTTTTAGACCGCTGTATGTTTTTTACTGCCACCACACCACTAGTATTCTTTTATCACTTTTTGGTTTTTCAGATTCCTGTAACCTTCCCTTTTTTGTTTTTTTTTTTGACAACCCGTATACGAGTTTTTGCTTTTCGAACATTTTCAAACGACAAAGATGGGATAGCTTCTGCGCCAGCCCTAACTCTATTTCCTTATCTTCCCTCCTAGGATTTGATGTTTCCCTTGTTCTGTGCTTCGGGCTCCCCTTCGAACCCAACAGTCAGTGCCGACTTTAGTTCTTTCCACCTCTTTTTCCACACACTTCGCGTACTGTCGAGCCCTAGTGTCCATACGAGCGGACCCCACCTTTGCTTTGTCTGTCTTCCCCCGATTGGTCATGCTATCTTCTAAGGTTACCTTTCCTCTCGTCCGTTTTTCCCGGTTTTTTATTTCACACGCTGTCCCCTCTGCGATAATACATCTACTTTTCTGACCAATGATGCGTTCGTCCGTCTTTATTTTTCTACTGAAAGGATCTGAGTCCCCGAGACCTCTCGCTCGGAGGTTTTCCCTTGAGTTTTCGCGATGGTTTGACCGGAATTTCTGGGGCCATCGGACCAATCTAATCCTTAGGTTCTCGCTCTCCTCAGTGCTTCTTCCCTCTCTCCGGATTTACGGATTGTGTTGTATAACGGCTGACTATAGGAGGGTCGTGGCCTGCGTCAGGTCACCCTCACCCCCCCTCTCCCTTCCTGGTTTTCGGTATCATTCGTTTCCTAACCCAAGTTGCCCCCGCACCCTCACCCCATTGGTCGTTGTGCATCTCTGCTTCTTTTGTCCTTTAGTCCGGCTGACTCCACTCCTTATTTGCCCCCGCTTTGGACGCGTTGGTCGGCAAGCTTTTTTCAATTCCCGTTGTTATAGACAATTGTTTCTATTCTACATCCGAATCCTCGGGGCCTTTCAATTTCTGTTTATTGCCATATTTCCTTCTGGGCGGCATACTAATCGAGACATTATGTAACTTCCTCCTGACCTAGCAACGACAGGTCAAATCCCGGAGTTTTCCTTGCATATGGTCTTGGCCGGTCGGTCGTTCCATGCAATACTGCATCACTGGTGTCGCTAAGTTTCCTTAATCTACTCCATCGTTTGCCCAATCTCTCGTTCCTCACTTATTCCCTCCCGCCTTCTTTTTCATCTGAATTCGTTTCGCAGTGGCTGCCATACCGATCTTCCTTTGTTACCGCACTCTGACAACGCTTCTATATCTTCTTTTTGTCTTTGCTCTGTGTCCCCTGAAGAATGTAACTGAATTCCCCTACTTCTTCATGTACGTTAATGTTTCATTTAAATCTTTTGTTTAAGTATTAGACCTCCTCCTTTTAATTTCCCACACCCCTCTGAACTTTATTTCTTTTTGGTATTCGCGTTTACTGGAAGTCTTTTAATGGATCTTTTTGCACCACTTGATGGCCGTCATCGTTCAGTTTCTTATTTTATCTTTACCTTGAATAGCGTAGTCTTTTCCCACTTTGCTCCGCAGCATTTTAGAATTCTTCGCCTTTCATCGGACTTCCCGTCCACAATATACGATCCCTTGTATTGACCTCTTTGGTCACCCCGGAGATTGCCGTGCCACTGTCGTCAATAGCGGGTAGTCCCTGTCTTCGTCCCCCCCATTGATTATACCCTTTTAACTCGCTGGTCGGTCTTGCCCTTGTCACAGCGACAATGCTCTCTTTGGACCTGTCCGGTCGATATCCCCGTTTTCGGCGTTTCGCCGATTTTTTCTTTCAAATGGGCTCCTAAAGGCGTTTCCGTCCTCTCCTTTCTATACCGTAGAGGCCACTTCATCCTACGCATCCCGCAGACCCAGCAGCTTTTTGCTTTTGTGAAGACCGTCTTCTTCAAGAGTCCAGACCCCGACCACGGCTTGCATGTGCCAATCCGATTATCCAACTATGAGTGACCTTTTCCCTTATACCAAGAGTCACAGCACTTTTCCGTCCGCCAAAGAGAGCATTTGGGTTGTTCTTTCCCTTAAATGACCACGTTGACGCCAGCCACCTCCCACCTACGCTGTGCCAGGGCCTCTGCTTCTCCTCGGCCGACCCTACCGTACGCTTTCTATTCTTGTATGCGTGACACTCACCGTCGATTGTCCCAGCATTTTAGCAAGCCCACTCTTCCGGGAAGCACGCAATGACCCTTTTTGACTCGCGTTAGTGTGCACGGACGCACCCCGATTTTCCCATCTCATACCATCTGACACAAGGTTGGTTTACCCCCCCCCCGTTCTACTAAAATCAACGCTTTCCATCTTCCCTCCCCCCATCGGTTGATTTCTGCATCCCTCTTTTCATCTCGTGGGCTCTGCTAATACTTCTTTTCCTAGGTGCGTTCGCCTATTGTACCGCGGCTACTTCTGCAGCTGCCCCTGCTCCGGCCGAGCTGGTCAAGTGGCCCCACATGTCTGTGTGTATACTCGTTTGTCCGATACTTTTGGACAGGGGCAAGGCTTAGCTAGTCGCACTAACCTGTGTCCCCGGCATGCATACCCCCCCATCAGCTTCGTCCTACAAAGTCCCCCTCGGACTGCTTTCACTTTGACTGGGTTTGGGTTCAGTGCCGGAGGCCACGAGTACAATATTTTGTGGGATGAATCCTCTTGTGCCCCTATTCCTGGTAGCGCTACGTCTACTATGTCTTTTTTGTTTGTCCTCGCTTCCTCCTCATTCTTTACACCTTGTCCTCCCCTGTACTGTCCCCCGTTTATGTTTTTTTTATCGATTTTCTTCCTTCACTCTTACTTATTTATCAAATCGGCACTCACGTTCGACTTGTCCCCTCCGCTCCTGACCACTTACCAGCAAACAACCTTGTCTGAAATGTTGATGTGCTTTCTTCCCCCACAACAGCACGTTGCGCCCTTCTTCCACTTCCTACCCCACCCATACTGTGCCCCACCGTGCCATTTCATAACATGAGACCTGCCCCCATGCTTTTTTAGAGGTTAGTCCGTCTCTATTTCGTCTTTCTTGTCACACCACAATTCGCGACCGCTATTTGAAGTTTGCTTTTGTTAGTTGTACACCTTGAACCAGGATTTGCACGATTTTCACCGCCACACGTTAGTCTCTGGAGTTTTTTCTTCGCTACGGCCTCCACGTGTCCGCGGTCGCGTACTCACACTGTCCAAGACGACATTACCACTCTCTCTTTTTTCTAATACAGCAGACGGTTTGTGTTCTCTGTTGCCACCCCTCTGTTCGGTGTCGCGTTGTGCCCATCTTTTAGAGGTATCAGTTTTGCTTTTGCCTGTTCAGGAAAGACTCCGTCTGTAACAAGAGCCACCCTAGTTCTCTGATTTTTGTCTTTCTGCCCTTCCACCCTACTCTCGCCCCGGCATTCTTCTCGTACCGTCGAGTACTCTTTTGACCAAGCCTTTCTTTCCCCTATTTTCTCGTCCTACGCGTACTCTTCTTCCACTTATGTTGTGAGAGACTTGTCTTTTAGGCAGATTTACTATGGGCGAGCCCATCTGTCACTTTCTTTCCCAATCTACGACTTCGATGCGTGCTCACCATCTCTCGCTTTTCTTACCCTATACGCGCCTTCTCTCCTTTTTCTCCTCTTTCCCGCCCTTTACGTGTGCTGCCCATTCCGCGCCTTGAGGTATGAGAGTTGGTCAGTGTCCGTTTACCTCGAAATCAGAAACCTACTGATTACTCTCTCCCCCTTGCCTTTCTCTGACCCTATACGCCCGCAGTACCCGCCCGTCGCTTATAGTCGGTGTAGTTTTTACCCGTATTCCCGATCCTATTTCCTTTTTACTCCCCCTTAGTCTCCCCGCTTTTCTCTGCCCACTGGACCGGCAGCCACGGGACATCGCTTCCCTTTTGTGCCCCCGGTTGTTTTTTTGCTCCACGGTCGATTAGCAGGGCTCAGCATTGCTCTGGTCGTATGCCACTCCAACTGGATCCCCGGCGTCCCCGACCTTCCCTTCTCTGTGGTCTAAACTTCCCGGTAGTGTGGGGCTTTCCTTTTTCCGGTCATTCCTTCTCCATTGCAACGCCCCTGTCCCTTTGCAAACCCGCGTCACCATCTAATCCATCGTCCTCTTGCGTCGCCCGTTCCTAGTCGTCCCTCTTAGTCCTTTCCCCTGTACTTGTGCCACTCCCGTTAAAGTTAATGCTTTTTAGGTTGCTCTTCTCTTGTTGTCCACTCCCTTCCGAACGCTACTGCCTGAGTTGCGAGGTCCCGACGACTACCCCCTCTTTCTCTCTTGGGTGTTCTCAAAGCGAATATCGCCGAGTTGCCTGAGTAATGCTGTGCACCGGCGCTTTCCTGCTAGTATCCGAATTGTCCCCCCACCTCGCTGTCGCATGTCTCTGGAGTGCCCGGTCGTGCCTTCCCCTTAGTTCCCTTCCCGCCCCTTTTTTCTGGCTCTATGAGGTCCTTGTTTGTCCGGTCGCGGTCCACCTCAATCGCTTCTACATGAATGACCTCTATTCTCCCTCTGCCCCTTCCTTTTCTCGTCCCCACCAATCACCCATGCCCCAACAATTTGTCTCCCCTGCTTGTTCCCGTTGCGTCCTCTTTCCGAGCGTAACAGTACCCGATTGTCTACCCAGCTGAGGTGTACTTCCCCCTCAATTACTTCATCCTTCTCGTTTGTTTTTCTGCTGTTTCCCTGTAGGACCTTGTACCCCCTCTTATCGTCATCCTCCAGAGACTGACCCCCCCATACCTTATTTTCTCCCTCGCTTTCTGCTCCTGCTTCTTCGTCGGCGACTCCATTCCCTTGATCGTCTTTTTCTTCCCAAACCGCCATTTCCCCCTCTTTGTCTTTGCCACCATCCTTCCCCGGCGTCTGCCCTTTTTCGATGGGACTTGGAGGACCGGTATAACTGTCGAGATTAGTCGAGACCTCTCTGCCTTTCCCGTCTGACGGTTCTCTTCCGTTTCTTCTTCGAGCGCCGGAAATGCCTTAACTTCCTTATTCTCGTAAACCCAGGACGCACTGACAATCGGCGTTTTCTTTACCGACCCCATCCGATTTTTTTCTCGGTCCCCCCTTTTCGCTTACCCCCCTTCTTGTGGCCGTTTGAGTCAGCGTTTCCCTTTTTAGTTTTTTTCCGCCACAACCCTCAATCTTTTCTCTCGCGCGCACCCGTTTATTCATCTTTGCTTTCTCCTTTTCCTGATTCCCTTCTCACCTTTTCTTCTGCTTTGTTCAACCACGTGTTGGTCTAATCCCACCGTTTGATTGGCTCCGGCCCCACCCGTCCTTAAACTTCATTCCTCATCCCGTACACATAACTTCCGTATTTCACCCGGAGTCTTGTCAGTTAGGAGATTTTTTTCACCCATCTGACAGCTTTTATTCCTTTCCCCTCTTTGCGGCCTCTTATTGTTATCTTCGTTCATTCGTGCTGGCCTGATGTGATTGTCCTTGTTTCTCTCTCGTTAGCCATTCTGCCAATCCTATTCTCCTTACTCTGTCCAGCGCTTCCCCGTGCCAGTGTTTCATGCACTTTTCACATATTTCTTCGAGTCCCAAACCTCTCCCTCCCCCACTTTGCTTCCCCCTACCTTTTGCGTATGCAATCAGCTGATCACGCTGCTCTGTACTAACCCGTGACCCCCCTTCCTACTCTCATTCCTCCTTTCTCCCTTCTTTTTTTTTTTGATTGCTCTGTTCTGTTTCAGTTGACGTCTTACGTTCACTGTTTACGAATCGTTGTGCTACCTGCGGGTTTGCCTCCTCCCCCTCTTTGTTGGCCGTCGTTCTGAATTTTGCTTTTCCTTTGGGACCGGCCCGAACCACTAGTCATTGCCACGCACCTTTTAGACTTTCCCCCCACCTTTTTCTGCTGGCGAGGCTTCATGTTCTTGATCCCAGACTTTAGTGGTCCTCCTTTTAATTTCTTTTCTTGACCTCCTCCGAGATCATAATCCCTGCCCAACGGAGAGGAGAGTGCGCCACCTCCCCTCCGAGCTCCCTTTACCCGAAGCTGCTCCTGTATTTGGGATTTCCGTAATACACGGCTATTGGTTACCCCCTGCGTTCCATTGCTCTCCTTGCTGTACTTATGGAATTTTTGAGGAGATGGTATTTTTCAGAGACCATTTCTCTTTTGTTTTGTCGAGTACAGTTTGTTTCGCAGCCTCCTCTTCTTTGATTTTCGTGACCGGCCCCCACCAAAGTCCGTCCTTTCCTCCATGAATTTAGGATCTCGGGCGAGGAGTTGGACCACTGTATGGCGGCATGTCTTGGTCTGGCGGTCTTTTTTGTTTTTTTGCTTTTTTCTAAAACCGCCCATCAACCCTCGATTTGCTGTTTCTTGAACTGGTTCCACCATCCAGGGTTCTCGCAAGTGCGTGGCAGTCTTCCATTGAAAATAGGGAACTTTTTACCCCGGTCTTCCGCGATGTTTTTCTCTTGAGTTTATGGTCCTTTTGTACAGGCTGGCTCGTACCGTGTTGCCTTGATGCTTCTACCGTTCGCTCTGTCGGGTGACCCTTTGATTTCTAAAGTCGCCCTCGTTTTTGTCCACGTAGGAGCGTTTTCGTCGACTCTCTGACTCGAAGTTTATAGTTAACTTTCCTTCCCTCACCATGCACAATTTACCCTGGACGTTCTTTCCATCGACTCTTTGTCGTGATCTCCCAATGGTCATTCTGGGTCCGTAGATTTGCCCCCCAGATCCTTTTTGTCGATAGAATAATTTTGCCGGTTTTTCGCTTGTTCTCCGTGCTTGGGTCTGTTTCAGGTCTCTTTGAAGGTCTTGCCATTATGCGTTGTAGTTTTCGGACTTAAAAATAAACACCCCCACACCTCCCGGCGCCTTATCTGAATTGGGTCATTGTCTCTTAGTGATTTTACGACGTTCGGTTCTGTTTTTCCTGCTCTTGACGTTTTAGGACGTACTTACTCCCCGAGTGGTCCTTTCCGTTTGGCGGGTTGTTCTTCTCTTCCCGGACTATTCTGGTTTTCTCCTCTCACGGATCCTAGGGGGAATGCCCTGGAGTCTTCATTCTGAGAAAGACTCCAACCCGAGCGTCATCCTCATTTTATTCCCCCCCCGTGCTCAATGGCCCTTGGCACTCGTAGAAGGAGTGAGCCTCTAATAGTATTGGTGTAGCTAGCGTCGTCTCGATTTGTCGCGGGCCCCCTCGTTATTCTCTCCGGGCCCTTCCTTCTGGTTGTTGGTTGATGCCCCCACCACTCGATCGTTTTTGGAACATCTCGGTCACCGCT
>Ga0179593_1647951_pt1 | contig 15275 bp, 21 predicted proteins | sample CZODoug2_1_08_16_FD_185931 | JGI IMG/M metagenome (GOLD analysis project Ga0179593, IMG submission 185931) | Vadose zone soil fungal communities from Angelo Coast Range Reserve, California, USA - CZODoug2_1_08_16fungal (PacBio error correction) | ecosystem: Environmental > Terrestrial > Soil >... | reverse complement strand
CGAGTTGGTGTGCTTTGTCCCCCCCCACTCTGTTTTTTCTTCCCAGGAACTGGGAAGTAATCCCTTCCCTCCCCCCTCCCTCTGGCGAACAATCTCTTGTTGGTTAGATAGGATTTTTTTGCTTTTTTGTTCGCTGGATTTTCCTTGTGTCCCCTGATGGGCCCCCCTTGAGTTTGAAAAAAACAGCCCCCTTTTGTCCATCCACAATTTCGGTTTTTTTCCAACACCTCTATTGCTATTTCCCGAAATGCCACTGCACTTCCCCCCTAAGCGTCTCTTCACGGTTCACCCCCGCCCCCCAAAAAAAATCTTCAAACGTACACTTCTTAAACCGGCGGGCCCCTTTCTTTTGTGCTGGCATCCCCTTCCCTGGCAAGGCGTATGCGGAAAGAATCCCCCGATAACTTTTTTCCTAATTGCTGTAGAATCCCACGCTGCGCCATAGGTCACTTCTTTTCTAGTCGTCGATTGTTTTCCCCCTCCCATTACCTCCCCTAACATGGGTGCGATTCTGAAGCGTGGACGGTTTGTTGTTTCTAAAACACATCTTTACTCTCCCCCCTTTTTGCAAACTTCATTTTTTATGTCCCCCACCATTAGTGGAAGCACGCAACTTTGTTTAACCACCAACTTCGTCGACACCTTCCGGCTTTTTCACACTATTCCCTTGTGTGTGCCAAATGAGTTTGGTTTTATGTCCCCTTAAAATGCACCTTCCCGGTCCTTGGCTTTTTTTCTTCGCGACGGCGCGACCATCCGTCCCCCCTTAGCTAATGCGCACAAATTCCCCTATGAGGAAGTCTATCCCCCCTGAGGGTTGATGGTTTTGAAGCGCTTTTTTTTTTATTACCTTGCATTTTTTCCTACCATCCTGCAAGAAAAACGTCCGCCCGAAGGAGATTTCCTTTTTTCTCCGTCGTCACGGAAAAATTCGTCTTTTCTGTTTCCGGGCGAATTCGTCTTTCGCGTCCTTTCTTTTTCGCCCCAACTTATTTCTTCTCGGTGTTCAGGAACTTTGCACCCGACTTCGTTTCTCTCTTTTTGAGGCCAACCCTCTTCGCATTGTCAAACCGCTCCTTCGATTCTTTGCTCCCCCCCTTATCTCCAGCTCTCGTAGTTACAAACGCCTGGGGATTGCCGCCACGCTTCTCGCCGTTTTCCCTCACCCCCCCGAATAACGCCCTTTTAGGCGAATCCCCCTGCTTTCGAAAAAGTTTTGCGCGGCATAGCCACACCTCGTTCCCCCGAAGAGAGGCAATTCGCATTCCCCTCTACCAACTGATTGGGTTCTCCCCCTCCGCAGTCTTGAACTTTTCTTTGAGATGCGAAAGAATTCTTCCCTCCTTCGAATTTGCGTCTGCTTCTGAGTTTTTCCCTCTGCTCTCTTTGCTCGCGACGCTGGAAGCTCCCCAATTGAGTCCCGTCGTTCCGCAATCACTGCGCGGCTTCCCCCCCCCCCCCTCCTCCCGAATGTCCTGCTTCGTCGTGGAACATAAAACGATTGCCATCCTCCGGGAGGTGTTTTCTCGTGGCAGAAGCATCCGTCCCCCCCCCTTGACCTTTCATGTCTTCTTTTGGCAAATCCCCAGGCTCTGGCGTCACTCGCCTTTAGGGGAGTGTCCCCCTCTTCACTTCAAAATTCACTGGGCGGATTTCTTAAAAATCGCCACGCTGTTTCTTTCAACGAAGCTTTTTCTCGAACGCGCGCATCTTTTACCTCGCGGCTTCTTCCCTTTTTCCCGGGCCCTTCCCTTGCCGTTGGAGTGACCCCCGACGTTTGCTCGTTCCGCGAGGCGCACCCCCCCCGCGCCATCGGATTTGCATCTATTCATCTTCAGCGAAACTCGTCCTTCTTCTGTTTTCCCCCCGAAATAAAAGCGTTTTGCCGCCGGTTTTTTTTGACTTTTTCCAGTTCCCTATTTTTTGATTTGAAAATTTCCCTCACCCGCGCTCCCCGTGGTTCTGTTGTTTTTTAGCCTCTCCTTTGCCGCGTTTTCCAGTTTCCCACTGAGTGGTACGCTGATGGCAAAGGCTCTCAAGTATGACTGGCTTTTCCTGGCGGTTCGCGACTGGGTTTTTTTTTCACGACCACCCCGACCCCCCCCACCCCCACCCTACTTTCCTCCCCCCCCTGCCTGCTAGTCCAGACAGCTCCTTTCCTTGCGGCAGGCGTTTGTGCTCCCTTTTTCATCCCTTCTTTTGCTCCCCCTTTTTTCGAAGGAAAAAATCATCGCGCGTTTTCAACCATTTTCGAAATCCCTTCAAGCAGAGATTCTCGCGTTCCTTTTTTTCCCACGCAGGCGGATTTCGCCTTTCCCTGTGGATCTTTTTATGTGCAGCCAGGCTTCTATTCCCCACGCGGCTGGCTGCGGCTTTGCGACCCGAAGGGCTGCTGCTTGCGGCGCGTTAACCTGCGGCAAACCCTCTCTCGAGATTCCTTGGCGTGGGCTGGTTTGGAAGAATGCCGCGCTCCCCGAATTTTTTTTTTGCGGCGAAGAGCGCGGCTTCTGTCCGGCTGCATTCCTCTTTCACTCCGTGCGCGCCGCACAATCTTTTCTTTCCTTCCCCTCCCGGCGTTCCTAGTTTTGATCCCCCTGAAAAATAACAAAGGCGCACCCCCCCTTTGCGTTTTTGGCAGAAACTTCCCTGAGGCGAAGCCACGGCCCTGGTGGTCCACTATCCCGGAGATTTTTTTTCTGCCCTCTCCGTCTCCTGAGAAGGATAGGACTGTCACGCCCATTCACCAGCCCTTATTTTTTTTCCCCTTCTTTTGCTGATACTTGATAGGTTTCTTCTCTTTTTCCTTGTTTGTCCGTCTAATGGCACACACTATAAGTCCTCCGATTTTTTTCTTTGACATGGAAACTTGCCCTGTAATATCCTGCTCGCGACCGGCATTTTTCCCCCATCTACGGTCTATGAACCTTCCTGTCACCAACTACGTCCGTGTCTTTCGCCTTTCTGGTAATTATGTTCCTTTAAGCCTTTTCTTTTTATTCAAGGCTTTTTTTTTTGCCCGCCGTCGTTGTGAACCGGAACTACCTTTATTTCCTTCCCCTAGCACGGAGTGACTGCGCTCCTCCCGGAAACATTCCCCTTTTCTCCGAGCGCTGTCTTAATCCTCTTCGTATTCATTTGTTTGATATAGATAGGTGGTTCCGCTCTATTGAAAGCAGGTTCAGAGACTCCTCCCTTCGGGTCGCCCGCGTCCAACCTTCGCAAGAAGAGCTTTTCTGACCTTCCTTTCCTCATCGTGCCCGTGAACTACCCTCCCGTCGCCAACGGATTTTTCTCGCGAGCATATAGGCTTTCCCCACGTTCGCTCTTGCTTTCCGACTCCTCCTCCCCTCTTTGACCCCTGAGGCGACTACGGGCAATTCGTCCCGCTCGCGAGAAGACTGCCGTTCTCGCCCATTTCTCTCGCTGTGCAGGGTCCTCCAGGACTTCCTAATTATCCAAACTTCGCGGAACGCTCCTTCATCTCCTAATTCAACTTTTCCAGCGTCCACTTCGTTCCTTTCCCTTTCCTCGTGCAATGGCCTTTTTTTTTTCTGAATCCCTCCTCTTTTTTACACGGCCAGATGTGCTCGCCTTGTTTTTTGGTAATTTCAACCCCTTTTCACGCGGGAAAAAAAAACGTCCTCCCCCGGTTTAACGACCTTTTTCCACCTCCGAAAAACACCACCCTCCTCCCCTTGAGCCTGTTTGCCTCCTGTACGATTCCGGCCAGATGTCCCCTATGGCGCTATTTTCAAACAAGATTTCCCTCTCAATATTTCAACATCCTCACGGGCTCAAGAAGCCGCCCCTCTTCTTCCCTGCGTCGCGTGCGCGCTTTTTTTCAGACAGTAACTCCCTTTTCTCTTTTTCCTGGGAAAAGCCCAGACTATTTTTAATTTCAGTTTCACTGCCCTAACCCTAACCTCTCCCCCTTTTCTCTTGTACACGCAGAGGCCGGTTTTGTTTTCCCATTCCAGCCGACATTGTTCAATCCTGCGGATGAGTATTTCTCACGGAGTCTTTTTTGCCTTCGCTTATACCACCGGACGAGCTCTCCCTTCTGCTCCGGCCGGCGGTCAGGCATCCCTTGTTCCATGCATTTTTTCTTCGCTCCATCGTCGCAGCGCACGCTCTTTTTTTTCCCCAGTTTTCTCGCTCAGGCTTATGTTGCTGTTCTCCAGTGTCCTTTTTCGTCCCTCGGAAACAAGAAAAGTTCGCTCGCAAATAACCCCCTTTTTTCATGCTCCCCCTCTCTATTAATTTTTTTTTCCTGGTCCGAGGCATCCCAAAACTTTTTCTCAAATCGCCGAAGTTGGCCTTCTTTCTCGTTCGACATTGCCGCCCTGGTCTCCAAGCATTGGGTTTTCCGCATCTCGATGGAGATCCTCTTTCTCCTTTCATGCGATCGCGTTTTTCTGTTCGGTTGACCTTGATCATTTGTTGGCCTCCCCTTCCCCGGAACCCCCTCTTGGTTTGCCATGAGATAGACGCTTCTCCCTATTCTTCTCAGTAGTCATTCCATGGACTCTTGCCGACTCCTTCGCCCGGAAATTTCTTTCCTTTCCCTTTTTCATCTGTTTTGTGATCACGAGGTCGTCAATCGCTTGGTCTGATTGGACGTTTATGGTCGGACACACTTTTCGAAAATTTCCTCGCGTTAGTCCTCCCCTATCCCTTTAGGCTTGCTAGGGGGTAAGCGTGTTTCCCTCCCTTTTCTCATTCGAGGCTTTTTGCGCCTTCGAGCGAGGGTTCCTCTGAATCATGACCTTGTACTCTTCCACCTTTTTTCATCCTTTCCCTGTGGTTGCTCCTTTCCCCTGATTTGGGGGTCATTCAAGTCCGTGCGACGAAAAGTTTTGGTCCCTTTCTTCTCCCCTATCCTACTAAAGAAACCAAGTTTTCGCTGTCTGATGTTATACACCCCCTGTCCCTCCCTTCGTTCCTTTTTCTTTTGTTGCCCCCCCAAAACAAATCTCCGTCCCCTTCTCCGAAGAAATTTACCCCCCCCCAAGGTGGGTTGGTGATTTTTTCGCTCCTCAATTCACTATTTGCCTTCATCCTCGTCCAGACCTTATCAAGGTTTGTTGCTCCCCGTTTCATACAGGAATTACTGTGGTCTTTACGTCTTTACCTTCCTTCCGACTTTTAGTCATTTCTCCGTTTTTGCCTCCGATGTGTTGACCCCATCCTCCCTTTTTTTATGACAGCGTCAAAACTCCATTTTCCCCCCAACCCCCGTCATCGAAAAGGACATTCTACTCCAGCGACCCTATGGCCGACCAATCTCCTCCCCCATTCTGTTTTTTTTTCTGAGTTTTGCTTTTGTCGCTGGATACTTTCCCTTTCCCCTTTTCTCTTCTTTTGATCCCCAAAACTGGAGTTTTTCCCAAAAACTTTTTCCAAAACTTCTTTTAGTTCCACCTCAGATCCCTGCCACTTCACTCGTTCCCCTCCTTTTTACAAAGTCTTATGCACGGTCCCCCCTTCCCTTCATTCTGACCGTTATTCGATTTTCACAAACCCGTTTCATCAGGTATTTTGGTGCTGTTCCTCCAAGGCGTATGCGGAAAGCCTTTACCACCCCGATCCCTTTAAAATAGTGCATTTTTTCAGCCCCCCCTCCCCCCCCCCCCCGTCTTTTCCTTTTACAATTTTCTCTTTTTCTAGATTTCACCATAAACATTTCCCTCCCAAAACAAAGCACCGACCCTCCTTAACTTAGTGGTGTGTATAACAGCGCCCCCCCAGTCACTCTTTTTTCCAAGATAACCCTTATGTCAAAACACAGTTTTTCACAATATTTTACACACAAAAGTTTCCTACGCCTTTACTGTGATTCCCCACAAAAATCCTTGTTACCAATTCCCCTTGTTTCCGTTGCCACAAACTCCTATCAGGATGGACCCCTCCGCGCCTCGCGCGACCTTCTCTCCGCGCTTCTCTTGCCAAATGCTTCCAAGCATTCACATTGAGCACGAGGGTCTGCTTTTTTTTTCAGCGAGACGGCTTCTTTTACCTCCGCTGTCCCGGCATCAAGAAGCACCTCCACACGTCCCCCTGAAGGCGATTGCCGACATCTTTTTTCTTTTCCCCTAAACTCTTTTTCTTTTTCTTTGGGGAGAAGGTAAGTGTCTCCCTTTAAGCTATTAAGTTTTCTTACTGGAACGACTCCCCCTTCGACCTCCTTCCCTACTCATTGATCAAAAGACTCGTTTCCCCCCAACCCTGGATCTCGACTTTTATCAATGACTTTCCTTCTTCGCTTTTTCCGAGCTTTTTATTTGTCTCTCAATCGAGATCGTCTTGCACCCCCTTCTTATTGCTCGTCCCCCGGAAAATGCTTTTCCGTTTTCCATTATTTCCCTCGAACTCTACAGCCTCTGTACACCCTTTGCCCGGTTTTTGAGAGGCACTTTCCTGCGGGCGAGCCTTCGACTCTCGTCCCTCCTCATCGAAACCCTTTCCTGAGAATTCCGACCCGAGATTGGAACTTCACCTTCTCAGAACTACGCCCTTCCCGGATGCTCTTTTTCCCCCCTTTCCGCGGGCGCTTCTTTGCTCCCTTTTTTAGCAAATAGGAACAATTCTTTTCCTTTCTGTGCTTTTCTTCCCGAGCCGGAGCAGCTTATTCTCGCTCGTCTTGGAATAAAACGATCGTTTATAGGGATCATCACCCCCCCACCTGGCGAGCTGGACATTCCAGTCTTCCGCAAATACCCTGTCCCCTCCTCGGATGGGAGAGGGTTCTTTTTTGCCTTCCCAACTTACATCTTCCCCCAAACTTCGGGGCATGTTTCCTTCCTCCCAATTCAGCCCCACGAAGCTGGCGACCTCTGCTCGCCGCGAGCAGGCCTTTTTTCGACCTTTTCCCGGCAGTTAAAATGGACGTTGGCGAATCGCCTCCTTTTCTCGATGGCGAACTTTCCTTTTAAAATCGCGCAAAGGATTTGCTGGCAGGATCGTAAGCTCTTGCGACTTTTTTTGTTCAGTTGTCCTTTGCAGACGGTCCTTTCGGGGGTCCCTTTTCCGCGTGAAAAGATTTTTTTTGAAAATTCCCAGACCGACGCGAGTTAAAATATGGCCGTTTGTTTTTTTTTTCCCTTCGGCTTTTGCACTGCCATTTGCCCGGATTACGTGGAAGAGTCCCCGGGATGTATGCCAGTGAATTATGACCTTGCCCGAAGGCTGCGGTTTTTTGTTTTCCCCTAACTTCCCGACTCATCCCGTTCAAGCACCTGAAGATTATTATGGCCCTCTTTTGCTTCAGGCGGTTTCCGATTTTTTTAGCGGCCTGATTACCCGCTTTTCTCGTGCCTTTTTCAACATCATCGCTCTTTCTCACTTCCTAAAAGACGCGCCTTCCGTCTCCTTTGTCCGCGCATCAAGAAGGCTTTCCCCTTTTCTGTCCTTCCTTTTTTAATCTATGTCGTGTGCTTCCTGCGCTTTCCAAACGCGGCTTTAGCGAGTGGTTTCCAGAAGGGCGGCGAGGCCTGGGTTGCTGCGAACGAGCCCCCTCTTTTCCATTTTCCCCCATATTGTCATGCCGGCGAGATGCTGAAATCTTTTTGGCGGCGCAGCTCAGCGGACTGGCGGAGGAATGATGCTTGTCCTCCTTGGCTACCGCATCTGCAAAATTTTTCTTTCAGTCTTCGCCCCCCCCCCCCTTAGCCCCTTTCCCTGCAGCGCCTTCCTCTTCCTCATTACCCCTCGAAGCCACGGACGAGTTGGTTCCTTTCCCCTTTTTTTTCAGCCAGGATTTTTATTTCCCCCCCGAGCTTTATTACCGAACTTTTTTTTTTTTTCCCCCTTTCCAATCAAGTCACCAGCCTGCGGTTGTGATTATGCATTTTTTCTTTCCTCTTCTTTCCTCCTCATCCGTTTTCCTCCATTCCCCCAAGTATCATACCCAAGTCTGCTTTGACATGGAAACACACTCCCCCCTCGGTAATATCCTGCTCGGCGCCTCCTCCCGTCTGAAAAAACCCCCCATCTTTGAAATGGACACTCCTCCTTTCCGGACCTTCTGCACCCTGCCCCCCCGGCGCTCAGTTTTCAGTGGTAGGAGGGCAGTCCGGCTGCCTTGTCACCGGAACCTTTCTGCACCTGAGTTTTTACCCCCTCCGACGGAACCTTTTTCGCCTGCGCCCCCCGCGAAGACGCCACCTCGCGTGTTCCTAACGTCCATGATTTCTATCCTTGCAGCAGGTTCAGCGAGCCGTCCTTCCCTCCCCTCCCCTCTGGTTTCGAAAGAGAAAAAATTGTGGGACGACCGCGCCGGTCCCGTGCCAGTCTCCTTCGTCAATAAATTTTTTTTTTCACTCAGCCACATGAGTGAGCCTTCCTCTGCAGTGAAGCACGTTTTTTTCGTTCGACCGGTGAACGTCCTCGCGATGACTTTTTTAATTCGAGCCCCTCCTGTCCCCCTTCGCGTCTCCTCGTCCGCCTGCAGCCCCTATCGCCCATGAATTTCAGGTCTATAATGGGTGAAATTTTCCGTTGAATTCCTTTCTAGACCCCCCCTCCCCTTTAATCATCGCCTTTGTCTCTCCCTTTTCCCCCTTTTTCCGCCGTCAGCGTTCTCCCTCCTCCGCCGCGCCACCGTCCCAGAACTTGTTTTCGTTGTTGTTTTTGGGTGGGGTTTCTTTTTTTTGTTTTGGGCGTTCTTTTCTTTGTTGGGTGTTTTTTTGGGAGTCTTTCATATCCTTTCAAGCGGGAAAACTTTCCCCACGGCATGGAACTCCACCGATTTAATTTCCCTTTCCCAACCCCCCTCAGCACAGTTTTCTGCTTCTTTTTACGCTTGACTCTTTATGATGCAAATTTCCACCACGGATTTCCTCGTTTCCCCCTCTGGCACGCGCCCTTTTACCAACGCCCCTTCTCCAGAAGCCGCTATTTTCCCTTTCTGTCGAGCAGCAGGATTTCTTTCTTAAAGCAGCGTGGCGATTTTGTTCCCTCCCCTCCCAGAAGTTTCCTTTGCCCTGTGACGCCCCCCTCCAATACGAGGTCTTTCCCCCCCTCATCTGCCGGTTTTTGCTTTTGCCATTCCAGCCGCAGGTTTTAAACTCTTCGGATATTCCTTTCTTTTCTGGTGGCTCTCGAATTAATCTGCTCCTTCCTCTTCCTTGCAGCCGCCGCATTTCTGCATTCGCCGCGCGCGCTCCAGCGGAGCTTTTTTTCTGACCTTTGATCCGTCGTCCCTTTCGATTGGAGTTAGTTTTTGCAGTTTCCCTTTCGCACAAAGAAAGTCGCCCGTCTTGGATTCTCCCATTTCGTGATTCCTGCTCCCCTCGCTTCCCGCGCGGCTTTCCTGCCCTACGTCTTTTTTCTTTAGATTTTTTCCAATCGCTTCTGAGTTAGCGGTCGCCATAATGGCAAAACGGGAAGCGTTTAGCATTTACGTGTCTTCCCACTCCCCCGGTTGCGACGACTCTTTCAGTCTTGAACGCTCGCGTTTCCGGCATTAGGTTGAACAATTCCTTTTTTTGTTGGCCTACAGTTTTTTTCCCTCCCCAAGTAGGTTGTTCCTTCACCTTCTGTCTAGACGCTGAGACATTTCCTTTTATTCCCTTTAGCTTACTCCCTGTCCGAGCTTGCGGACTATTCTCCCCCTTTTCGCCATCTCATTTTTCAGTGACGCTTTTTTTCCCCGAGGTCGTTCAATAGGCCTTTTTGCTGTCGTTTGGCAGGCTTTCTGATTTTTTTTCCCCCCCCTTTCCACTGCGTCCTTTCCCCCCCGTTCAAAACCCCCCCCCCCCCCCCCAAATTACCCCTTTTTCGACTCCTCAATAGGTGTTCCATCGGTTTCTGGCATTGGGTTTCTTTTCGTTTTGTTTGTTTAGGCGAGAGAATCAATTCCTCATCATGATCACCGCATTTTTTCCCACCACAGCTTACTTTCTCATTTGCACCCTGCCACAGTGGTTTTTCCCCTTTCCAGTCTTGCTCCGTAAATTTTTCAGCACATAACTTCTAATGTGCGTTTTTCCCTTTTGTGTTTCTCAGAAACTTTACTCTTTTTCTGCAAAACTTTCCCCCCGATGTTCTTCCCCCAAACCCGACACGCTTTTTTTCACAAGTTTTGGGGGTGTAGGTATTTCCCAATCTAAGACTCCTTGGCGCAAGCTTTTTTATTCCTTCCGCGGCTTTTTTTTTTCTTTATGTTATCCTTGTCTTGTCGGAGGCCAGCCCCCCCTTAGTAACGGTTTTGACAAGACGTTTTTTTTCGATGTGTTGGTATTGTACTTTTACTTCCGCTTTTAGTCAGAGATGTTTCCTTTTTCATTTTCACTTCTGTTGCAAAGATACTCCTCCCCTTTTTCCTGCGCGTTTTGTTCACCTTTTTTGACCATCCCCTTCCCCCCCCTCCTCGAAACTTCCCTCCCAAACCCCTATGGAGACAATCTTCCCCCCTTCCTTCCCCTCCGTTGTTGTTGTTTTTTGCTTTTTGTCGTGGATACTTTTTCCTTTTTCTCTTTCCTTTTTCTAAATGCGGGTCTTTTTCCGACCCCCCACTCCGTGCGTATTATATTTGCAACCATCGTATTGATTTAAGGGACAGTTTCCCATCCGGTAAACAGCATACTTCTCCCGTTCCCTTCACCCCCCGGTCCCCCCCTCCCTCATCTCCCCCACACTTTTACTCTAAGGTGAGTTTTTTCTTTCCCCTCCCCAGACAAGTTTTCCTCACAACACGCCCTTCCTTTTTCGCCCCCCTTCTTCGAAATAGGTTCTTCTTCTCGCTAGTCGTAGAGGTTTTGGACCCCCAACCATTACACCCCCACCCTGCGCCCCTGGCCTTCTTCCCTGTGTGTTGGGTATAAAATCTCCAGTTCCTCTCCCCCTTTTCAGATAACCCCTTTATGTACAAAACAAATTAGTTTCCCCTCAAAACCACCCCCGTGCATTTAACTGTGAACCACCTCCCCCCCCCAAAATCACTTATGTCCTCACCCACACTTATTATGTGTTTTTTCTTGATAAGTGATTGTCATTCTCCTACGAGAGACTTTTCTCCCCCCATACGCCTTATGCGCCAAATTGCGGCCCTGCTTTCCCCCCCCACCTATGAGGCATCTCCTTTTTGTTGAAGAGCTAGCACTCCCGAACAAATCCGGCACCCCGAAAGCCTGACAGACCCTCCTTCTCCCTAAGGCTCTACTTTTGAACATTTGATTGCGTCCTTAGTCTTCATTTCATGGTCCCGGTATGCGGGACCTTCTTCTTCGCAGCGTCTACGCGGTTCCTCTCCCCGATCTTTTCCGAAGTCCCTTTTTTACCCAATTCTAGCTAATGATGATTTTAAAGCCACGCGAGTATAGTTACATTCCCAATCGAGATAGCCTCAACTCTGGGGATTTTCCTCTCTTTTTCCCGCCAGTCTTTTTAAATTATTGTAAATTTCTCCCTCCCGAGACCTTTGCAGGAGAGATTCGTCCCTTTTCTTCTTGCAAACCTTCCCCCTCCTGGCGGCTTTTTTAAGTTCTCCAGGTAAATAAATACTGAAACCTCTTCTTTCCTGAGCCTCCGCCGACAAGTCCCCCGGATTGCGAAATTACCCTCCCCCCTCACACTAGGCACCCCCTTGCGCTTTTCCCTTTCCGCTTTGAGAGAGACGCTGTGTATTTTTTTCGAAAACTGCAGGACTTTCTACCTCGCGCGGCTGCAATGACCGTCTTTTCGAATTTTTACAGCTTCCGACGTGAGTCTGGAGGGTTTTTTTTTCTTTTTTGAAAAAAACCTTCTTGGACCCTTTTCCCCCGACTTTTTTCATCCGGCATCTGCTGGCCCCACTCTCTCGGGCTTGGGAGAGGTTTTCTTTCTGGGCCTTCCAAACTGACCCCAACCCCTCACGTCTTCCCCCCCCCCATCGCCCAAAGCTGCTTTTGTCCTTGCCCGGAAAGCCTGTCCCCTTTCCGAATCGCGGATTCTGGAGCCTTTTTGCCAGTTGAAAATTCTTTCCCATTTTGTGATAAAGGGCACTTTTTTTACTCGCCATCGGATTTGCTTGTCCAGCGAAACACGCTATCAACACCCTTCCCTTCCTGCTTTTTGTTCGAGGTGTTTTCCCCCTCCCTTCTCCGCCCTTTTAATGTTTCCGCTGAGGGGAAAAGGTCCACCGTTCTGTCCTGCATTTTTTCGTGCTTCGCGGGCGGCCTTTTTTTTTTTTTTCAGCGCGCGGAAGGACCTTCACGATTTTTTTTTTGAAGTTTCATTTCCTTTGAAGGCTGCCTGCTTGAAGTTGTCTGCATTTTGGTTTTTTGTTTCCTCCTTCTTCCTCAGACTTCCTTTGTTCTTTTATCCTGGAGAGGCGTTCTCTTCCTTTCGCGATTTCGAGAGGCGGGGCCTTTTTCCCTCCTTCGGTGATCGTTCCTGGGACCCCCCTCGAGGACCTCCATTACTGAGCGGCGCCCGCAGAGAGCTAGCGCCTTTTTTAAAATGCCGTGGGCTCCTTTTTTTTATTTGCAAGACTTCTTTTTTTTTTTGACCTCCTTTTCTGGAGAGCTTTTTTTTTGTTTTTGCGAGGGCTCCCTCCTTTTGCGAGCGCTGAAGCTTTCCCCTTTCTCCCTGCTGAAAACCCCCTTGATCCTCTTTCCGCCCGCTGCTGAAAGATTTTTTTTCAGAGCGGGCGAAACCCCCGGTTCCATTTTCCTTCGGTTCCTTTCCTTTATTTTTTTTCCCTACCGTGTTCGCCAATGGGTTGAGTTCTTCCCTCCTTCGGGCAAGGACTTTGCCAAATAAAAAAGGAGCCCCTTTTTCCCTCCTTTTTTGTAAGAATTCCTTTTGTTCAAGTCCCGCTTTTCCACCAAATATGTTTTCAGTATTTCTATTTTGCCTGAATGAGCTTCCCGAGCAGGATATTACGACTATGTTTCTTTTCCCAGCCCATTCACCTTCCTTTACTTGCGGTGTGTTCCTCTACTAAGTTGTGTTGTTCTCGATTCCCTCCTTCACAACCTATTCAACTTCCACTGCCGCTGGTGATGGGCTTGGACCCTTCCCACCCCCTCAAAGTCGGTTACTATCTCAGCTTCCCCCCCTTTTTTTGCAAATGGCACCACCCTCGTCTTTCTTTCTTTTCAAACTTTTACTTGGTAATTCCCTCCAAAGGAGCTTCGCAAGGGGCTCTTCTTCTTCCCCCCCATTGTAGGGCGGTCTTCCCTTGACCAACGCATCTCGGCGAGCAAGGGTTACTACTAATGCAGCCGACGTCCTTCCCCTTTCTTTTATGACCCCCTAATCTTCGGAAGTGCTCACCTCTCCCTGTGTATCTCGAAGCCTTTTGAAGAAGGTTCAGCGCCCCCTTCCTCTCAGCCCTTTTTTCTTCACCCCGAGACTCCCATCCTTCCGGCGAACCATCGTTCACTTCTCCTCGTTAACCTTCTCCCCCAGTCCGCCAGAATCGGCCACCTCCGCTTGCGTGCTTTCTTTTTTTCCTTCGTCTTCGAAATGGGTTGACATTTCCCACCCTATGATTTCACGATCACCTTCCCGTAGCCCTCCCTTCCATTAAACGCCTTCTCCCCTGCTTTGAAGGTACCCATTTTCTGAATTCCTTCTGCATTATGAAACCCCCCCTTGACGGATTACCCCCTTTAATCCTTTTTCCTTTGCCCTCTTACAGATCTCGTGGAAGGCATTTTCTGCCCACAAGTGAACCTTTGCCCCACGTCCTTTCGGTATGTGAATTTTCTCACATGATTCTAAAAAAAGTCTCTTCCGGACCAGGCTTTCCCATCCTGCTCCCATTTCTGGTTTTGATAGCCGTTGTTCTCGATTCCTTCAGATGCAAATTTTTTAACCCCGATTTCCTTTTTTTCCCGCTCCTCGCAAGACGTCTTTTCCCTTCGCCATTGCCCCGCTCTGGATTAGGATCCTTTTTTTAGCAGCAGGATAGTTCTCGTTGAAAGCATTCTCTTTTTCCCGCTTTTGTAGGGTTCCCTGCTTTTTTTGAGGGTCTTTGCCCCCCTATCCACAATCCGATTTCGGGTACAGCCAGAGGTTTGCGAGACTTCTTGCACATCCGCAGGTTTCTCTCTTTCCGAGAGTTTTTTCCTTTCGTTATGAAACGACGATCTCCCCCCTCTTCTGCTCCGGTCCCGAGAAGGTATCGAAGGACTGTTTTTTACCCTCACGAGTCCTAGAGCTCCCTCATCCAGCGCCTTTTTTCCCTCCTCGTCAGGCTGTCGTAGTTGCTGGCGCCTTTCTTTTCCCCCCCTCTCGGCCCCCCTACGTCCTCTCCAATAAACCACCCCGTCGCATGATTTTTTCCTCGTCGAGGCCGCTCTCTTCTTGTCAGGACTTTCTTTTCTTTGTCCTTCTGGTCAACCCTCCTGGGGAAGGTCTCCTGTTCGAGTCTTGACATTGAACTACGCGGCGGCGTGGCTCCTCCTCCTGGTAGCTCCCCTGCAGTTATAGAGGGAGATAATCTCTCTTTTCTTGACCCCGCTTCTAGAAGTTTTTTTTCCCTTGCATGCGGTTGACAATGCTCTTTTTTTCCTCCAGGTTTTTTTTTCCCCTGGTGGGATTTCGATAGGAAGCTGCGACCTTCTCGGACGTATTTTCGACGTCGTCCTTCCGAGCTTGCGACGAATTCGCTCCCCCTCGAATTTTCCTCCCTTCAACTCTTCCTTCTGAGGGAGTTTCTCTGCTCTCCCTTCTCGTAACAAACTTCGCGTCGTCCTCGCGTTCCCCCCCCCCCCTCAGATTTCCCTTCGGGTGTGGTCCTTTAGGAGAATGCGCGTTTTTTCTTGGCGAGCATTTCCTCTCTTGAATAAATGACTTGTTCATCTTCCCCTCCTTTGGGTTCCCCCTTTGGTTTCTCCTTCTTTTGGGTCAGAAGTGTTTTCTTCCGTCTTGAGGACTTACCTATAAGTTGCGTGCTTCCACACTTTCCCCCCCTCCCGAAAATTTCTCCCGGTCCCTTGATGTTCCCCCCCACTCTTTTTAGATCAGCGCAAAGGTCCTTTTTTTTTTGGGTGTAATCTCTCCTATCGCAGAAGAAACTTGCCCTCCTTTTGGTTTTTGATTGCTTTTTCCAACCGTTAAGGTTTTCTTGTAGTGTAAGGAGCCCTCCTCCTTATTAACCCGGTTTGGTTTTTTGAATTACGTTTGAATCTTTTCCCTTCTTTCCCTTCCCTATTTCGTATGACCCCATTCTTGATCAAATACGATGTGTCCCCTCCCCCTTTTGGACAGCCTCGACTAAGTTTTGACAATCCCAGGCACCCCCTTCCATCCTGCAAAGGAACTGGGACCCCCGCCATATGGCGACA